>Ga0210059_1013961_pt1 | contig 11928 bp, 9 predicted proteins | sample Ectturendosymbi2_FD_188042 | JGI IMG/M metagenome (GOLD analysis project Ga0210059, IMG submission 188042) | Ecteinascidia turbinata endosymbiont from Florida, USA - Sample 2 (SPAdes) (version 2) | ecosystem: Host-associated > Tunicates > Ascidians > Unclassified | place: Key West, Florida... | reverse complement strand
GACTCACAATGAAATTGAAGTGTGCAATAATCAAATGAAAGTTTCAGTGAAAGCAGCGTTTTTGAAGCGCGTGTCTGCAATCGTGACATATTGCAGAGAAAAGAAAATGACGCGGTTGCGTGTCAAACGCGGGGGAGCTGAGTAGAGAAGTAGACGCTACTCGCTTAGCTAACCCACAATAAGAAAATAAATGGATAAAAGTTGAAACCAGTTTAAGCACACCTAACTTGTACTAAAACAGCAAGCATATGGCGAGTTACAGCGACCCGGAAAAAATTAAGGCGACCCCAAGTGGGGTCGCGACCCACAGGTTGGAGACCACTGGACTACTGTACAATTAAATATACATTGCTGATTGATTTCCTTTCAGTAACTCATCTTAATTTTCTGTTATATTGGGCAAAAATGAGGTTCGGCAAAAGCTTGGAAAACAACGTAAGGATTCGGTTTGTTTGTGAAGGTTAAGAACCACTGCCTTAGAGGTTCACGGAATCCAGGTTAAGAACCTGTATAAGGTTAAACAAAGCTGAAGCACCTCAGATTCTGCTGTTTGACGCAAAAATAAGCAAATTCGTTGCAGCTGCTTTCTTACAAATTCATACAAATTTAAGAAAACTTTTTGCAAAGCCAAGCATCTGTGCAAGAACCTTGACACACTTTCGCATTGGTTTGGTACCAACAATTCTCCTTAAACACGGTCGCTCTTATTGGTTCTTGTCTACCACCTTGTCGGCACAAACCGCCCTTTGAACACCATTCGAACTATGAGAGTTGAGAATCGAAAAATCTACAATATATTAAAGGAGCTCCGTAACTACCAACACACGTGACTCCTAGTTTTTCGATTCACTTCTTAGCAAGGATGTTAGTTTGTTTCACTGCACCATCATTCGTACGATGTGTACGAGTGCTCCATGTACGCACTCCGTCGAGTTACACAAGCGAAAAACATCCTTAGCAACAACACTTTGAAAATAGCTTAACATGTTAGTTCTTTAATGAAGGCACATGGCGATACGATAAATGAATTCGTTGTAATCGACATTTGCAAATAATATGTATGGTGTAAGACGATTATCTACGCATAAACAAGTGTTTGTTTTTGTCGCTTTGAAGAGCAGGTCCAGTAACACCACGATTATAGTTTGTGATACTAGGGCAGGGGTCTCCAAACTTTTTCGTCCGAGGGCCATATAACCTAGTACACAACATTTCGAGGGCCAGACATCTTGCGTGATGTGCTTGATTCGGGATGTTATATTCCGCCAAACCAACACATTTTTCATAATAATACACTAGTATTCTTTCATTATTGACAAATTGGCTTCGCGGGCCGGATGAAGTGGCTTCGCGGGCCGCATTTGGCCCGCGGGCCGTAGTTTGGAGACCCCGGTACTGGGGTATCACGATGACTCTCAATGACTTTCTCTTTTTCCAATACTGATGTACATTTTCAAACATTGTTAAATACAGATGCGTAATATTATATCCGGGCCTAAGTACGCTGCACTTACGGAAGGGCGGCGAGAAAACGCGGTATTCGCTAAAGATTACTGGCATTGCTTCATGCTCGACGGTTTATTACAAAACTAAGATGCAATGGAAGCAGTTATTTCTTACGATAGGACCCTTCAAGGCAAAAGAGAAATAGTAAATCATAAAATTTTTCGACAGTGGCACTGATTTTCCTTCATAAACCCAGCAAAGCTTCAGTCTTTACTTTTTTAATTGGTTTTCAAGAGTTGGCAGTCTCAAGTTCTTTCATAAATTTATTTGTGATATTCAAACAGAGCGGACGCTTCAGGTAGTGGCGTAGCAATGGGACACATGCGGAGCATCATTTGGAGGGATGATCAATGTAAAACAACACAGGACTTCGGGGGGAAAGACGCCCACAGCAACAAGGGAGCAAAAATGTCCAAACAAACAAAAAATAGTTACGAATTTTTACAACTGTTGAAATATTCCGGGCAAGTTCAGAACTTTTTACAGTGTTCACAACATTTCCATAAAAATGTGCCCAAACTTTTAGGTGCGGGATATGAGGTCAAAGACAGTAAAAAACAGTGGGAGTGCTGACCTCCCGAACTTTTGCTCTTGTTTCAGTCTAAGTTGCGAGACGTTTGCTGAGATCATTGCAAATACTTACCACTTTTAAGGTCTTGTTTCAATCTGGTCAAAGATTGACCCTCAGATTTACCAACTATAAGGGGAAAAGTTATATACGCTACACCAGCTATGTCCAACTCGCAGCCCAGGCGAAGGTTGTGTGCGGCCCAGTTCAGATTTTTGTTGCAGTAAAACTTTCGTACATGCTGACAAGCTGTCCTTATTTTGATACTCTTGAATTTGACATCTTTGATGCAGGTGGTCCTCAGTGCCACTTTATCACGTCTGCTACCACTGCAGTTAGGATTCGAACACAGTATATTAGCTTTACCTACATTTAGTTTGCTAAGATGTAAGTAGGCCATTCAACGTGCAGCCCTCATTAACATGACATTCGATGTGCGGCCTTGGTTAAGATAGTGCCATAAGTTTTGGCTCAGTAAGCCATTTGAGTTGAATATAGCTGCGTTACACCAATCTGGCGAGATGCATGCTACAGCTCTGGAGATCTCAGACGTGTTGGGAGTGCAGCATTTGGGGCAAAACAAAAATTCACTACTGGAGTGCCAAATTAGAACTTGTCCTCTGGTGCAATAGACACTTCTGACGCCACTTTTTTCGGAACGAAAAAGTTTATTTAGCTTCGCAAATATACAGCATAGCATAGCATCAAAAACAGAAATTGAGACAAGTTTTGATAGCATTTCAGGAAACCTTACCCCCATAGTGGGGAGTACATACCTGAAGTTTTGATAAATTAGGTTCATTAAATGATTGGCCTATCCTAGATTAGAGATTCCCAAGCTGGGGTATATGTTCCCCTAGGAGTACATTTGCCTATCTTAAAGGGTACACTGAAGTTCAACAGTAGAGCAGTGTTTTTCAACCGGGGTTCCGCGGAATCTCAGGGTTCCACCGAATTTAGCATTGATTATATTGCTGATTTAGCATAAATTTCAATTTCTAAAATGTACGTGATTTTTAATCATTAATATCGACTAATGATCCCTGAACGAAATCATGAATTGTGATGATTTCATGATAAAACAGACGCAACATTTCTGTCCATCTAGTTTATTACAGAAAGTAGGATACTTGGGTCATTGCATAGGGTTCCATTCGAACTACAGAAAATAATAATCACATACAAAACTTCTCAAAAAGTATCCAACAAAGCATCAGTTTAAAAATACAATTAACTGTAACAGGAAAAGCATAATCACCTGAATTTCCATTAGTCTCCATTTCAGCATGATAAAGCACAAGAATTTCGGTCAAAGATATGTACATTAAGCATACTGATCCTGTGAGACCACCTGAAGTATAACGATGGAATTTCACACTTAAGCATTGCTATGGAAATACAAAAAAAATCAAAACCTCTGAAAGCACCAAAATTTGTCTTTTCACTCAAAACTACTATTTGCTTTACAATGCAGCAACCTCGATGTGAATTGTGGCTTAGAAAATTTAACTGAAACATGACCCACTGGTTACATTGAAAATATTATGATTCAAAACTCACTTCAAAGTTTAGCCATTGTGACACCTATCTGTCCATCTACTACAGACTACATGGCCCTCAATAATAATTCACATGCAACATATTTCAAAAATCTAATCAATTTCTGCATACCAGACAGGTACTAGCACTACTGTAATTGACCACTGTTTTCCATACTAACAACCTTTACAACGCTAACTTTCAGTTACCATAACCATTTAAGATGAGTTTAATCTTTTTCTTAAAGATGCTTCAAAATCAGCATGTTCTACATACATTCATAGCAAATCATAAGTTCCTTACAAATCAAATAGAAAATACTACATGTTCATGCCTAGAGCACCAGGTTTTGCTTTTACTGTCTTACAACTTAAGGCCAGTTGCACTGCATTAAGGGGATTAAGTTTGTCTATGAAACGGCTAAGTGTCACACTGGATTAACCACACACCACCAAAGCAAGCTGGTAGGCTGGAATCCATTCCCAGTCGGACCATACATATCCTGCTATGTGCTTAGTATTGCTGGATAGGTGCAAGGAAATGGTTCCTTTACAGTGTTGCTACTGGTTCACCACTAATCCAGCATTTCGATGAAAGTAGTTGTGTAGTTCCAGTGCAAACAATGGGAGATGGGCGCTACTAACCAACTGAGACACTCCAAAGGGGTGTACAAAAGCAAGTACAATAGAATTCGGAAAAGTGTCTTTGTTAGACCGCTGCCATACGCAGATTTTCTTAGCAGTGACTGGTTTATTAGGCTCTGGGAAGGTCAGCCTTTTAGCTTCAAAAAAATTTTAGTAATGTCATTGTAACTAGCCACAGTTCACGTGTTTTTCTTTACTTGTTTTCAAGTGCCAACATTTTGCCTGTGAGATTTGTCTTACATTTACAGGAGTGATGATGCGTATGGAAAACGCAAAACTAGTTTCCCCATCTATAAACTGTGACTGATTTACTTGCCGCCATCTTTGTGGCCTTTAACTATGAAAAATAGATACGCTTACAAGTTTTAATCGTCGCAGAAGAATGAAAGCAGAAAGCAGGCTAATTCCTCAGAAGCTTGCTGCAAGGCTAAAGTTTGTTTACTGTAGAATTCACCTATAACAACTTCAGCTATAACGACAGCTTGCCAATACAGTGGTTCTCAAACTGTACTACTTGTATACATACTACCAGTGGTACTTGGAAAGCCTTCAAGGTGGTGCACAACTTTGTTTTTCTTCATAAAAAAATATATTCACTGTAGCAGAATGCGCCACACTCATGTTGTAATAAGACAAGTAGAGCGTTTCTAGCCAAACGTACGTTAGTGATAAACCTCGGTTGCACGCATTGCAGTTAATGGGTTAGTTGATGTATCGGTCGAATGTTTTCAGAGTTTTAGACTGATAGCGCTATAACAATGCATTCACTGCTACAACTTTTACTTATCAGGTTCTGTTAATAAACTCCTCAAATTTTGTGTACTTCCCTTGTTGTTTTTCAAAAATGTCCATTACAACTTCTCACAGCCATCTTCTTTATGTCACATTTGTGTCAATTCTGTTTCTTCAAACTTTTGATCAAATGATATTTGGTAGATTGAGTTTTCCTGGAACAAGGTGGTATGAGGTGGTAGTACAATGGCCACAAATGGTACGCGATCAGAAAATGTTTGGGAACCACTGTCCAATAACGATGTTTTTTCATCGTTCCCTGCAGAATTCCTACATTTTACTTGTGTTCTAATTTGGCTAAAATGACTTTGGCTATATTGTAGCTTCACCTGCAGCGATGCTTTTTTGTGTGGCAATGCTTTTTTCCAGTCGCATGAGGTGAAAATATAGAATTCTACTGTATTACAAAACTGAACATGAATTTTGTCCAGCATGACAGCCTGTACCATGCATTGTACCAGGGGTCACCAACCTTTGTGAAACTGAGAGCTACTTCTTGGGTACAGATTAACACTAAAGGCTACTAGTTTGATATACACTTCTGAAATAAAATTTTGCTCAATTTACCTTTAATTATGTTATTATTGGTGATGTTAATCTATGTAACGATACTCACCATCTCAATGCTATTTTTAAAACAGGCCCACAGGCGTCCAACGTGATCCTCGCAGGTGACCTGGTGGGCACCATGTTGCTGACCCATGCACTGTACAATGCATACCAGCTTGCTTCAAATCAAAGTATACAACTCACTTTTTTGACTCATTGGAATACAAGCAGTACATTCCATTACCAAAGCTGATTTAAATAAGTAAAACTTCATGACTGCCAATGCCATACTATGAACTTATACAAGCAAAACAAACACTCCCAACCTGTATGAGCTGGAATGCATGGAAAACTGCTTGCCTCAAGAACATGTTGTGGGTACTGTGAAGTAAATTGACCCCTCAACCTTTTTATGGAAAATTCAGTTCCTACAAAACAAGCATTACAAACCGTATCAACTTCAACTTGTGAGTTGTGTCTATCTAGGTCAGTGGTTCTTAACTGGGAAGCATGCCTCCCCAGTGGGCGTCAAAGAAATTCCAGGGGGCCCAAGCCTTTACGCACCCTACAACATGGAAAGTTTGATCACTAAATGTACCAATGATTACATTTGCTTTTGCAGCTTATTTAACCCTTTAACCATCGCGATTGCCCGGCCCTTATTTGACCATAAAATGCCAGCTGCTAGAGCTAGAGAGCTGTTCAAACCCTCTACGGATTCAGCAAGTCTTCTAGTTGACATCGAAAAAAAACATTTTTCATTTTCGGTGGAGGTTTTCTGGAGGTGACGTCACAATGAGGGCATGTTTTGGAAATTTTGGTCACCTCTGGCCGGCCCTGGGCCCCAACCCATTGACCCATTCTATTGGCTCAAAGTTTTGTTGAAAATTAGGTCAAAATCCACGTCTATAGAGATCGACTTGCTAGCATATCTGCAGCCAAAATTATGGGTCAAAAACTCAGTTTTTGGCCCAATTCAAAACTTTTCAGAAAAGGTACAATTTGCCCTTTCAGGGCAAACTTTGGCCAACAATAAATCGGCAGCAGATTGAGCTAGAGAGCTGTTCAAACCCTGTAATAACTAGTGGCGTCGTGCAGTTTAGATTAAAAAATTTTTTTAAATTTAGTTGGGGGTTTTGGGCTAATGGGATCATGACAGGGGCATGTTTTTTGGTTAATTATATGATGTCATCATCCAATCCCACGTGCCAATATTTCGGCTCGCAGTATTTTAGGATTCTAGGTGAGAATACGCGTTTTTAGAGCCCTTGATTGCGTTTCTAGTTCAAAAGTTAGGCCAAAAAACAGCTAATTGGCAAGGGGCTTTTCTCAATACTTTTGAGGAATTTCCCTCATTTATTTTAAGTTTTTTTGGCCCTAATCTTGGAACCAGGAACGCTAAAAACCCATACGGACCCTTCAAAGTCCCAAAATGTAACCAAAAAACAGTTTAACTAAAAAAAAAATTAATGTCATTTAAATGTCTTAAAGGGAGGTCGGGCAAAAATGCTGACGTTAGCAAAACATAACATAAACATCCTATCATCATAAAAGCATTAAAAAAAACAGACATCTGAAGTTTTTTTTTTATTGCAAACTACATACCTTCACAAGTCTTTAGATGGTTTGAACAGCTCTCTAGCTCAATCTGACGGCGAGTTATTGCCTGCAATGAAATGCCCCCAAGAGTGGCTTTTGAGGGAGCAAAATTTTGGTCAATTTTTGGTTTATGAGCCATAATTTTCGCTCCTGATATGCTAGCAAGTCAATCAAGGGCTCTATAGATGCATATTTTGACCTAGTTTTCAACTAAACTTTGAGTCCAAAAAATAGCCCATTGGGACAGTGCCCAGGGCCAGGAAAAGATGGCCAAAATAACACAAAAACGCCCTTACTTGTAATGTTCTCCCCAGAAAACCTCAAACCCAAAACGAAAGATGTTTTTTTCGATGTTGACTAGAAGACTTGCTGAATCCGTAGAGGGTTTGAACAGCTCTCTAGCTCTAGCGGCTGGCAATTTATGGCCAAAAAAGGGCGCGCCAATATGTTGGCTAGCGTAGTCGTTAAAGGGTTAAAGTCACGGAGGCGTGAAACAAAGGATATTTATTTAAGGGAGGCATGGTAGAACAAAGGTTAAGAACCACTGATCTAGGTACATAATCATGTAATAAATAAAAAGCAGCAAAATCATTCCTTCGACTTCTTTGTCAAAAACGATAAGAATAATGAAGTACCAATATTAGTGCCAACTGACTTGCACAATCCTTCCTATAACACAAGTCTTCAGAGCCTTTGATCCACCGTCTAGCACTTGTGGTTCAAAATTTATAGCAAAAAAATCGATAATTAATTAATTAGGGTATTATTTAATTAATTTGTTGTTTTTAAGCCATAACATTTTGAACCAGAAAGGCCAAGAAGCCAATTAAGAGCTCTACCTTTAAATACTCAGATTATAGCCTAGTATCCACTAAAAGCTTGAGTCAAAAATTGGTTCTTGGTGTTGGCACCTACCTAGGGTCTTGTAACCTGGGCCAAAAATGCCTAAACCCACCCCTATTATGACATAACCCACAAAAATCAAAAACTTTCCAACTTAAAAGAAAGTTAAACTAGAAGACTTCCAACATATTTAGAGGGTTTAAACAAGGAAGTGACCATGGATATGCCTGGCCTGATGCAATTCAAACAAAAGGGTCAGTTTGTCAATCAAACTACGTGGATCTCATAGTCTAGGGGTTATGCGTTACGGCTGCTATGCCAATAATGGTTTTCGGTTCGACTCTCACCTTGTGAAGTTTCTTTTTTTTTCTTTACTTTTTTTCAGGCTTACATGTTACCTTTACAGATTAGCGTTACAATTAGGTTAGGGCTAAGGTTATGGCTAAGGTTAGGGTTAGGTTAAGGCTAAGGTTAGGATTATCTTTTACTTTTAGTTCGTTTCTACCATGCCTACTGCACTCTCATCATGCGTTACTGTTACATCACAGGTGGCACATGAATAAGTTTTCAAATTTTAAGATCCACAGGCGTATCTATAGCCACTGCCTTTAAACAACTCTTTAGCTCAATCTACTCGTGAGTTATGGTGGTACAAAATGACACAAAAAAGTGGATTATGCAGGTCTTGAAGGCAAATCAACTAGCGTTAAAGGTATTACGAACCACAAGACTAGACATAAGCACTACTGTCATTATGTCATATTGTCACAATTGTTTTTTTATCAAAAAGCAAATTTTAGATACTTTTCTGCTTGGTCCTAAAGCCCTCAAGCCTAAAACCGTACATTGCATCATTAAAACTCCTGCAACCTTGATGAGGCCTAATTGTGGCACTTTCCATAACCACATGAGTGGAAGAATGTATCAATGGAGCAGCACTAGTAGGCCTAGTTGATGAATGGCATCTGCAACTACAGCACTGTCAACATCAATGGCAACCATTTTCAAAGAACTTAGTTCCAATGTCATAATGGAATGAACTGTTAAATGAATCACTAATTTTGCTTGACACAGATTTACTTTAAAAAAAAGAATAAAGCATTCATAATATGTACTGTTAACTGTACAGTATGTATTCCATACAAATCAAAATTACCTGAATTTGCTTTAGCAGCATCTTTAACAAATCTTGCTCTAAAAACATATTTCACCAGAGGAACTCCATATAATTGAGAAAAAAATATTAATGCAATTGTTGCATACACCAATACACGTAATAAACCCATCTGCCAAAATCAAAAATTTAAGGTAAGGAAGTGACTATGGATACGCCTGGCATGATGCAAGGTCAGTTTCTCATTCAAGCAGTGTGGGTCTCGTTGTGTAGCAGTTCCGTGTTATGGCTCCTATGCCAATGGTTTTCAGTTCGGCTCTCACCTTGCCGACTTTACTATACTTTTTTTTCCTTACTTTTTTTTAGGCTTACATGTTACCTTTACGGGTTAGTTTAGCATTTAGGTTAGGGTTAGGTTAGCGTTACCTTAAGGCAGGGGTCTCCAAACTTTTTTGTCCGAGGGCCACATACGCAGGTACAGAACATGTCAAGGGCCGGACGTCTGACGTAATGTGATTGTTTCGAGATATGATAGGCCTACATAACACAAATTCAACAAATTTTTCGTGATCATATGATTTTTTCATCATTTACGAAATGGCACCATGGGGCGGATGAAATGGCTTCGCAGGCCGTAGTTTGGAGACCCCTGCCTTAAGGTTAGGTTAAGGATAGGTTAGTTTTAGGTTAGCCTTACCTTAGGGTTAGGTTAGCCTTAGCTTAGCATTAGGTTGGGGCTGCGGTTAAGGTTAAGGATAGGTTGGGTTTATCTTTTACGTTAACGTTTACTTCGTTTCTACTACCAAGCCTACTGCACTCTCGTCTTGCGTTACTGTTATATCACAAGTGGCGTATTACTAAGTTTTCAAATATTAACATCCACAGGCGTATCTATAGCCACTGCCTTAAGCCGTTAAGGTAACGGTTTCATACGATACACCATGATCCATGGCATTCATCAATTCATTTGGATTAAATTAAGCACTAAGCAGCCCAAACAAGATTTTCCGAAAATCTCATTACAACCAGGCACTGAATACTTCCTTGTGCGGATGACAAATTAAGCTAAAATCAATTTTGCAGCAGTCATGACATGGAATAGCATTGCTAAGTAAGGATAGCCTATTACCTAGGTAAAGTTTACCTAGGTGGCTAACCTAGGTAAAGTGAGCCCGACTGGAAAAGTCGGGCTCACTTTACCTAGGTTAGCCTATTACCTAGCCTAGATTTAAGGTTAGGTTAAGAGACCACTGTCATTGTGGCGGATATCAAACCACTCCGTTTTCAAAAGAGAGTGCTTCATGATTGAAAACAACGGGAAAAAAACTTTCCGAAAACAATCAAAACAAATAAAGGGAGATTTTCATTGCCTTGAAGTCCACATCAAGATTATGACGATCAAAAAAGGGTCCCGACACTCATTAAGCCAGCCCAACAATTCAAACATACCGTTTTTTCCCAAGTAAAGGTCTCATGCGAAAAACCTAATTTTTAGCGATTTTTCAAACAACAATCAAACCACTTCCCCACACTGGGGGCAAAAAATATCTAGTCAATCTTGATTGCCTTGAAGTCCACATTCACAATGTAATGACGAAAACAGCGCCCCGACACTCATTAAGCCAGCCCAACAAGTCAAACTTACTGCTTTTTCCCAAGTAAAGGTCTTGCGCGAAAAACGTAATTTTCAGCGTTTTTTCAAAGAAAAATCAAAACCCCTTTCCCACACTGGGGCAAAAAAATTGTAATGGATTTTTATTGCCTTGAAGTCCACATTCTTAATATAATGACGAAAACAGCGCCCGACACTCATTAAGCCAGCCCGACAAGTCAAACTTACTGTTTTTTCCCAAGTGAAGGTCTCATGCGAAAAACGTGATTTTTAGCGGTTTTTCAAAGAAAAATTAAACCACTTTCCCACACTGGCGGCAAAAAAATTTATAGTCAATCTTGATTGCGTTCAAGTCCACATTCATAATATAATGACGAAAACAGCACCCCGACACTCATTAAGCCAGCCCAACAAGCAGGGCTGTGGAGTCGAGGAGTCGGATTCGGAAGGATTTTCAACCTAAGTCGTAGAAAATTTTAACGACTCCGACTCAGGGCAGACCTTTTGCTCACCAATTGTGACTGTTTGTGCCATAAACGTGCGTAAGCGTCACACTTGGCAACTTAACCCGCTTGACGCTTCAACAAGAGATGATCATGGCTATTCAGACAGGCGGCAGCGCACCAACTTGCATACCTTCACTCAGGGGCCATTCCGCATCAGCAGCGTCCCATGGGCTTATCACGCAACCTTCACTTTGTGAATGCAACCGTTCGGGGCTTGTATCACTGAAATCTCCATTTGCTCTTTCTGCACTATCGTTGCTCCGTGACGTTGGCCACTCAACAATGAATGAGAGTTCTCATGGGAGCTCGTCTATTGTTACGTAACCCACGTCACAGAACAATGATAACGCCAGTTAATCCTCCACGTCTTAGGCTCATTCATATTAGCCCGAGATACCAGACAGTTTATCGTTCGTTTGAAATTATTCTCGAATTGGTACTGTCCATTGGGTTGGAATTCAAATCCAATGTTCTATGCAAACCCATTGCTTCAAAAATACAATCAATCTGATATGAATTAAATTGAAAAAATACTTAATTGCAGAGGGCAGCTCGGGCTCCAATTGATGAGCCCGAGTAAAGAGCGAGCGAACGTATTCGAGAGAGCCGTTGTTGCGAACGATATTTTTTGATTCACGTCACCTGCAAATTGAACG
>Ga0210059_1013960_pt1 | contig 11929 bp, 7 predicted proteins | sample Ectturendosymbi2_FD_188042 | JGI IMG/M metagenome (GOLD analysis project Ga0210059, IMG submission 188042) | Ecteinascidia turbinata endosymbiont from Florida, USA - Sample 2 (SPAdes) (version 2) | ecosystem: Host-associated > Tunicates > Ascidians > Unclassified | place: Key West, Florida... | reverse complement strand
TACGCTCTTCAGTGGTTGATCATCAGCACAGCACGAAGCGGCGTGACAATGCCACTTGAAAGGACGACATAATTGCTGTGACCAAATCCGCAGCCTTAACATTGCGAACTTTGTTATTTTGTGTTCAATGCGAGACATTTTTGTGGCAAATAAGCCGTGGTTGAACCTCTATCCAAGTCTGTTGGAGTTACTGGCAGTCAGTATAGTCTTAGATAGCAACACTGGGCATGGCCTGGACAAAGGTTTGAAGTTTCAAATAAATCACCAGTTGCGGCAAGACATTAATAATAAGAGCTTCACAAATCGGCGTTTTCCTTGCTGGTGTAGCGTTATGTTAGTTGCATCAGTGGGACTTGGCCATTCTGTTCAGCACAATTTCCTCCCTTCGAATCGATTCCTGGTTAGAAAGAACTCAAAAGTTTTTCGAAATGACATTCCATGCCCCCCAGCACCACAGCGAGCAAAGATCTCCGTGATGGATTTTTCATGTCGGCACCGGTGATCGTGTTCATTCCTTGAATTTATCCACTCCTCTGCTTGTCAGTCCCTCGATGCAGACTCTACTTTACAAATACAAAGCTTTGGGGGCTGGAGAAGCATTATGTAAAAGCCATAAACATGATAGGCCAAGTCACGGAAGTCATCCGGCAAAACCTGATGCCCAGACTTGATAAAACCACACGCTTTGGCCAAACGCATCAGGGTGCTTGTCGCTTCACAAGAGCAGGGTGGTATTTCAAGCAGCACAGCCTCTCCCGCCATGATGTAGTGGCTCAATGCTAGCAAGCACGCCATTTATTACCGTTTGGTTGCAAAGTGATTGAAACTGTCAGGCACGCACGGACCATTTACCGTGCCTGCTGTCCTAAAAATATCTGGAAACTGAACCTGACCCTAAGTTGAATGCTGAATCTTTTGGATGTCGTCCGCTACATCTTCTTCTACCCAATCCTGACGAATTTCGAACGTTGAAGTTGAATAGGTCGATCGCTATTTGATGAGGGCGGCTCTAAATCGCTAACGGGTGTCTATATGGCAGCTACTCGCAAGACAGTTCATTTTCGTCAATGCAATGCCTCATCCGCCACAAGAATTGCATTCTTGGCTTCGCTAAAAATTCGAACTAAATGAATAGTTTTGCAGAACAATCAGCCCTTTTTCTCAGTGGGCAAACGTCATTGCCCCTTCAATCGCCCCCCCCCCTCTTGCGATGCGCATGTCGCGAATAGCAAACCCACAGCGCTTGCACCCTTTCAGAAACACGCCGAACGATGCGTGGTTTGTATGCAACATAAGCTGCGTCTGTTTCTCTCTGTTTCCTTGGCATAATCTTTCCATTATGGCCTGTCCTATTGTAATTTTTCTGTTATAGGCAGGTAATTTTGGACTTGAATATACGCAATATTATTCAGCTATTTTGATTGTGCGTTAGAGCCCTTTGTGGAGTTCAGTATAATTTGGAAAACTTCATCTTAAGTTTCAATGCCTCTTTTCTTAATATTGAATTTACCAAAAATGTTAAAGCCATGATACGTGTTTTCAATGAAGTGCATGCATATGGCATAAGGAACTTGTTTTCTACAGACTTGCGGAAGATGATTCTGACTACGACGAAGAAATCAAAGGTACAGATGAATGCTGGTAAAACTGCACGTGTATATTTTCTTAAACTAAAATAAATATATTTCTTTAAAAAACAACCGGACGTCGCTTCCGTATTGCAGTAAGTATCTTTGGCTATGTTTCAACTGCATGAAAGTTCCAGATTAATCTCTTTATCGTTCTTTATTCAAGTAAGAATTTGATTTTTGTAAACTGACTGGTTTATTGTGGCTTTACTCTTAGCCGTTTACTTTTACTTGTTAGTTTTCCAAAATCTCGTTTTTTATGAAACTTTCAATGTCTTCAAGACATGCATGAGTTTCACTTTGGTTTAGTCTAGACTCTAGAATCATAAAAACAACTTTGGTTTGCACGAAGTGAAACAGGGAAAAACTTTGTTATCAAAACATTTGGGAATGAGAATATTTTTCAACTGGTGGTCCGATCCAGCCTCAGTTAGAAAGCAAAAAACATTCGCTCAGTGACCACCGTGTTGCAAAACGAGAAAACCCCCGGGCTTTCTTTCAAAGGATGTTGCATGAAAACACGGTGGTTAAAATGAAAGATACGAAATTGTTGACATGAATCAGCGTCTCTATTCAAAGCGGTGAGACGCCGATGGACGCGAAAGTGGAGCGCTGCAATAACAACAAAATCGCGATATTGTAATTGTCTGACATGCTCTGAAATCGGCCAATTTCCTGCTCGCGTCCGAGGAACGGAACGGCGCTTCACTTCTGATGCGTGGTTGGTTGGTTCATAGCAGCTCAAGCGTGACGCGAGAAAATCAATTAAAGGTTGTCGCGCTTCTCACACCTTAGCATCACCGCAGCCCTGAAAGCGTCTGCCGAACCCACCCTTGCCTCGTTCGGCTGAAGGCAGGTGGCTGTGGGAGGCTTAAAGCAAACAAAGCTTTTCCAAACTAGGGACCAAACCATGCCTTTCCGTCATTGCTTTTCCGCTGTAACGTCGTGCTGAGATCACACGCGTGTCTTTATCCGAGACCTGTTTAACTAAACGCGGCATTCTTGTGGCGCACAAAGCTCATTACTTGCGTCCGTTGTATTTCAGCAGCTAATTGTGATTGCTTTAATGACTTCACCACACAGCATGAACCACTTCTCCATTTTCTAGCGTTTTGGCGAATTTCACAATTTTGAACTTCCTGGTATAAATTCACCAGCCAATAGCAGTTTGAAGGAATTTTTCACTTTTGGGAAGATCTCTTGGATCTTCACTTTTGAATCTCTTTATCTTCCAATTTTTTAAACGAAATTAACGTTTTTTCTACGTCTAATCAAATGTTTGTTTTCATGAAAGACAGAACATGTGAATTTTATAAATGGACTCAAGATGTCGATAACTATGACTTTAACTTCTGCTTACTATAAAAACAAGAAGCCTGACATTTTCTTTCACCTATCAACACTGCTTTTTAAGGTGCAAGTGGAAAGATTGTCTAGCATCTACTCCCATTTGTCCTGGAGGTAAAGGTTGGGACGATAGGAAACAAGAGCCCGTTATGAAACCACTTGTAGATGCATGCCGCGTTGGCAAAACCGTTTCAAAAGCACGAGGGTTTTTGCCAAAGCAGAACGCCCTTGACAAACTAATATATCATTCGCATGCCATTATCATTATTTTCCGTACGCTTATAACCTCAAAAGAGTTTAGAAAAAACTTTCACTGCTTTTTGATGAACTGAATAAGCGATGAAAACTTGGCGGTTTTCACACGCGTTATTAAACGATTATTGTATTTTTCAAATGGCATTGTAGTAATATATAAGTTATAATGATAATAGGTAACCAGGTTGGATGTTGTTTAATTGACGTTTTCATAACATAACAATGGAAACGAGGTTTACTCGCTACGGTCTTAGCAGGAGAACAAGCTTGTCCTGCAACCTTCATGTGCCGTTGTTTTACAAACTTGTACGTAATAATTTTGGCCAAACTTCAAAGGTCTTTATTTTAGCTTCGAAATGAATCCTGTCAAAAGATATTAAGTAAATTATGGTTGTGCGGCGCGAAAGATCCGGGCGAAACTCCTCATTAAGTTTTGATGACGTCATATACTATCAAATGCATGCTCCGCGATGTCCCCCACGAGCGAAAAGGTAATTTCAAGACCCTGTAAGGACAACAGAAGCTGCTGGGCTGATGAGCGCTTCGTCGAAACAAACGATCAGCTTTGAGTTGAGTGCGTCTTACTCTGTAAATGGTTCCATTAAAAGCATGTTCCAATCCTCAAACGGTGCCAACATGAGCATGAAACTCTGAACATGAATCAGAAATCTGTGTCTGACTAAACACAAAAACCAAACATATGTTGCTTAACAAAGGCTGATAAAGTTTTTGTTAGCTTGTTTACACAGCGTGAGGGTAGGTGGTGTTGAGTGGTGTGCTCCATGGAGGCCCTTCCAACTGAGAGACGAACGCCGTTACACAGAACAACATAGCAACCAGTTTCCACAACAACGACGTCCAGAACGCAATTTTGCACGTTCACGCAACGTTACGTTTTGACGCGCAACACTTCCCTCAAACGGAGATGGCAAATGCTGATCTATTTTTACCAGAACTCGCAAAAACTCTGATCGAAAAACACACAATGAAGCCCAGTTTAGAAACGTGGGCAATTCAGAGGAACTTTGCAAGAACTAAACATCGGCATTTTTGACATTACCGTAATGGCAAAAGATTTTATCGTTTTCAAGTTAGAAAATCAACTGTTGGAGACAAAACATTCCTTAACTGTCATGAACAAACCCCTTCCGCCCAAACATGACAGGTTTTTCTTTGCTCAGTCGTCACCCACTTCAGGATACGCCATGATCGGCAAAGAAAGAGCTCTTGTACAGTCGTATAGAGTCAAAATATTGGGAGGAAGATTGTTAAATTTTATCAAAAAGATAATGCCTAAACATTTTTAATTTTTCCTACTTTTGAGGGGCTTTGGTCCAAGTTTTCCTCTGGATGAGGTTTTAGGACGACATAAATAGTATATTGTGCAGGATTCGACACGGTCATTAACGATTTTGGTGTCAGTAGTTCTAAAAGTGGGCGGTACCGCCCCCCTGGGAGCGGTGAGAAACGCTAGGGGGGCGGTGAAGCAGATATGCGCGATTGGGGGGCGATAGAAGACCCATTTAATAATTACATTTCTGTTGTCTTACTAACTTTGAGTGACCAAATGCCACAAAAAGCAGTATGATCAACAAACACGTATTCATGCAATTTGTAAACAAAACTTATCGTTTTGGAAACAAAACAGAGGTGAAATGTTCGGAGATAAATTGATGAACTGCAGTTTCCATCACCAAAGGCAAGCTGCACAGTGAAACTGTCCTCCTCTATAATTAAATGATTATGATTGGAATTTTCGTCAGCTGCACTTCTTGGCACAGGTAAACTGCTACTTAACAATGCCCGTTTCGTTACAGTGACTATCACCGGTCAGGTTTGAGAATGCACGCTTGCATTTAGACTCAGCCTGTAACCAAAAGTGTGAGCTAATTTTGGATGGAGTGGTTTCATGATCACAAATATAATAATAACCTTGTATGAGTTCAGTTCGAAAGTAGAAAGGCAATCCATATTTTTTTACAGATAGTTTTAGGTGCCAACAAGAATAAGTTACCTAAAGGGAATCGAATTGATTCTGGAAAACAGAAGTGTGTTTCAGAACGCATTTTAGCTTGAGCAGCGCCAAGGAAATCCAGGGAGAGAGAGATGGTAGAGCCAGTGGACGACTGCAAGTGTCACGGCTAAGTTCAAAAACTTTTGAAATATGCAGAGTAAATTCAATCCTGCACTGCTCCGAACTCAAAATTTACTAAAAATGTGGCAGAGTGTTAATGGAATAATTGATCAAAGGACACCAAAGGGTTTTAAAAGTGTTCTGCTAAGTTTAGGCAATGTGGTGCACTCGGATAATGATGAAGAGAGTTTGTACGCCTGTTGCTGCACGCAGAAGATGACTATCAAAGGGTGTAATAGTTACAGCATCTTGGCTGTCACAGTCCACAGATATCTTCACGAAGTTCAATCAAGTTAATTTGCAATTGCATGGGAATGGTGTTAACCTTATTAAAGCCAAATCAGCAATCTTCACCTTCTTGTCCAAGTTTAATGCTGTTCAAACGAAATCGAGCCCTTCATGAACTCTAACAGTTTCCAAATCATTAACTCTAACAGTTTCCGACTGCTAAATGAGTGAATTTACTAAATTAAGTGTTTTAGTGAAATGCATCTTTGCGCTCATTCTTGTTTTAGTCATTTTCATACATCCTAAATATAGAATACGAAAAAATTGTGTTGATACGTGTGCTAGGCATGGTAGGGGGGCGATGGAAATTTGTTTGTAAGAAAAGGGGGCGCTAGCTAAAAAAAGATTGGGAAACACTGGTTTAACAGAATCAACAACATTGGTACCTGCTGTGAAGGCTGAAAATGTATCCAAAAAATTTGTTTTCAAATCAAACCTTTGCATTCGCGCAAAGCACTTGCATGCAATCTCTGTAAACAAAACGCTTCTTCAAGAATCACACAATGTGGTAGCCAGTTGCTATCAACTCTCTGTAACTGCTGTAAAGCTTTAAGAAACACACATCTAAAGAGCTATTCAAGCTCACCCCATGGATGTTTCACTGTAATTCTGAATTCATACCGTCGATGAAGGCTACTGACCAGCAGTTCTGTTGTCTTTAGAATGCCGATGCGTATTAAGCTGTGCTGGTGAAAGCTTGCTTTTCACAAAAATAAGCACAAAGGAGTAAAAGGGAACAACGTATCAAGCATTTTTAATTGTAATGAAAAATTTCGTCTGCTCAAAGACATTTTTGTATGCTACACTGCCTGACAATCCGATTCCCTGAAGTTGTGGAACCCTGGTCTGTGGGAACCGAAACACTTTCCATGTTTTTGTACGCTTGCCGCACAACATCAATCGAGTGTTGTGACAGACAGCGGTTTTAATCAATATTTTTTGCTTTTGATGTGAAATCAACTGTCATGTTGCGTTAAGAGTTTTTTGCTCTGTTTAAATCTCGGTCTGTTGACGTCATGGCTTGGAAAAATTCATTACAAACTTTGTTCGACCTGTTGTGACACCCACGGTCAAAAAACAGTGATGTGTTGTCCGAATGTTTTGACAAAACAGTGGCTCCATAATCTCAGAATGTCACCTTGCTGACAGCAGACTGAAGCTATTTGTCTTTTACGAACACATTTTCTTAAAGTAGCCATGATACCTTTACGACTGCACCACTGGAAACATTCTCTTCTTCATAGTTATTTAAAAACAACTTTGACAGTTTGTTCACGTTTGTAAACGGGCTTCCGTACTTGGTCAGTTCTTAGAAAATGGTTTTTAGTCAAGCTTCTAATCTTCATTCGCGAATTGCTCGCATATTTGGAAGAATGTTGCTTTTTTCTTGGCACGCTTTTCACGTCCTTTGTCTTCGTCGTTGCGACGGCGCATGTCTACTAGGATTATGCTAAGTGACATCACAATCCGTCTTTGGTGCGGGCAGAGAGGAAACGTTCACTTCTTGGGCGTTTCTAAATAGAGAGCTTGTTCTACTTTTTGTTACTTCCTTCAACGTGTGAGGTCGATGACGTCACACTCGGCAATTAACAAAACGCCGTTTCACATCCGTCGCAGTATTTTCGCAAACCGGTTGCCGGCAAACCGTGATTGAAAGAACTTTTAATATGAAATGCAGTCAATATCTGTCGTCGCCTCCCAAAAAATGTAATTGATTGAAGTCAGCAGAGCAGGTGGCAAGCCCTGCTTTTGAATGAGTGGCGCTATTGCTACAAGTGGCCTACATCTGCACTTGTTTCTTCTCATGCTGGTTACCTGCTCATTTGTAGGCTACTTTGCGTGTTGGGCGCTTTGTTATTTCAAGACTGTGCTCAGTGCACTACAAAAACCTCTCGAAACTTACTTTGATTGAATGAAGTTAAAAACTCGATTTCTTTTATCATTGAATGCGTTAATGACGCTGCCTTTTGCCGGTCAATCAAAAGCACAACGTCATCCGGCTAAGTGCGAAGCAAAGCTTCGATTTCCGCAACATGCCCTCCAAGCACAAATAAGTCCTTGAAAAGTTAGAGCAATAGCTCCTTAAAAAACTATCTTTAAAGCAGATAACTTGATCCTCCATTTCCTTTTCATTTTTTATATGTTCACTTCACCTTGGCACTCCCGCTTCCCAAAATGGACTGTGTGAGCATCATAGTTTCGGTAGCATTACACATGAAATTCTTCCTACGTTTTTTTTTTTAAAAACTGGATTTTTGGAGAAATTACTACTAACTAAAAACCACGAAAACCGAGATAAATATAATGCTGCAATTAAAAATGTCAAAGCTAATCAAATACAAGATCGCAAACAAAAACCACCTGCAAGCTTATCGTTACAATTATCATTTTCACTGGCACTAACATTGTCAATTGCGCTGGTACGAAAAACTAGCATCTGAATTTTGTGTCATCACGGTCATAATGTTTCTTGAACAGAATGCAAGAATAAGGAATCATTCCATCGTTTCAGTATTTGATTTAAGATACTGTCACCGACTTTAACCAGCGACCTGATTGAGGCCGTTATTGCCACGCGCCAGATACGCTCTCGCAGAATTCCAGACTATTTTTTTCGACTTGAAAGCAAGCAAGCTTCATTGCCCATCGCGCCACGCTGTCCTCATTTACGTGACCTCATCCCCCTATGCTGCGGAAGCGGCATAGTTTGATTGATCGCGCACGGCTAGCCCGCATCAAAGCAACTGGCCTCAGTCTTTTTCCGCGACTAAGTCGACCAACAGCACGTAAGCAGATAGTGCAATTAAATACCCACTTGTCAAAAACCGAGGCATAACAACCAAGACAGCAGCACCCTCCTTTCGTTTACTTGCCGATGACATCGGTAGCTTATCGAGGCTTATCAGGGGCTCTCAACAAACTCTTGCAACTGTCGGTTTTGATCGGAGGCGAACGGCTTACCTACTTCGGTTTGTCAGCGGTACTGTCAGCAGCATATCGATCAGAAAGCAAGTAGTAACCCATACTCTTATCGCTGCTGGCGTGGTTTCAAGTTATGACAATGTTTGCAGTCTCCTTGGTCTGGTTCGCACTAAAAAGAAACCGAAAAGATTGATTTTCCCCATGGCGTGCATCTTGGTTAATCGAGCCTACAACCAGTTTCTAGTTAGAAATCGATTGTGAAGTTCTTTAGGCTTAGAACTATGATTTCACAATCTGTATGTATTACCAATGACGTTAGTATCTGAGCAGTAACAAGAGGGCACCGTGACTGCTTTCAGATTTGCTTCCTTAACAACTTCCGAGCTCTTGCATTCTCCTCAATACGTTTCAATTATGCCATCTGTCAAGACGTTTACAAAGTGTCAGCGCATTCATTCAAAACTAGAAAACGTTGAGATTTTACCATATTTAACGTTGCCTATGTCATAAACCCTTCCACTTTCATGTTACTTTCCCTATTGAAACTTGCCAACTCCATATCTTTTATGAAATTACATGTTGATTGACAAAACGTTTTATTTGCTTAGAGCTTGCCTCAGCAAAACAACCCTGATCCTAGAGCATAAGTGCCTACAGTGTAAAGTTGACGTTTTTAATAGAGTACTCGCAGCTGCAGAGCTGAGCAGAAATTGATGTTTGGTTGTCAAATGAAAACCTTAATTTCGATATGTTTAACCTCTGAAAATTTTGAATACAGTTTTGTCTGATATAATAAAAAAATTGTTTTGTAGAATACGATATAACATAAAAAATATACTGGAAATGGTAATCATTAACTTTGATACGTTTTTCCTCAGGGAAAACTCCGTTTCTGCGAGTAACGGCTCCAATGAAAGATCAAAACGCGATATCTGGAGACAAGATCCAATTTAGGTGCAAGGTGGAAGGCTGGCCCAACCGAAATCTCACCTACACTTGGTAAGTGGCGTGAGTTTCAGCTATTTTTCTGACGGAGAATTAGTTTGAATAAAAGTTAGAGGGTTTTGTCTCATGCACGCTTCCTATCACCGATGTTTTTCACCTTGGTTTTATTGCAAACGATGTCAGTTTGCGAAAAGGCAGTGCCAAATGTACTGCAACAAGGCTTCGTACAGTCAGCTGGGCAAAGGATGAAGGCATGAAAGGAACCTTTCCACAACAGTGCGGCGCAGGCAGTGACCAGTAACTGAGCTTCCAAGAAGCTTTCCGCCTCCTTCCAATGCAACACAGCTGTGCGATAAGCGATTGTTTAGAAATTTAGTTTAATTTGATCCGCGCTAAGAGCCCGCTTACGAGACCGCTAGCAAACGTAATTCGTCGCTTAAGAAAGATTATCCAGTTTTTGCAATAATTTTAATGCGATTTTACTTGAAAGGAAATGCTCAGTAGCCCACGCTCCCAATAAAAAGTATGATTGATGTGATTGGTGTCCTGGCTTGCAATCTGACAGGGAAGGACTGTCAGTTTGACTGCATAATCCAAATATCGGCAGGCATACTGGTCGTTTGCTTTGGATTATGCATTAATAACGGAAGTAGCTAGGAATTCGCTTCTCCCAACCTCATGGCGCACTCGCAGGCTATAGGTAAGGATCTGTATATTTTTCAACATATAATCCTGGCATTAGAAGGGACGGTGATGTGTTTCGACGATGATGGCGTTTTGTGGTTGTACAGTTCTTTTCAAACGAGCTTAGGCGCGATGAGGACGTAATAACACAGTTGAAATATGCGTTGACGCAGTTATGGTTTGCTGGTATCACAGGTAAGTACAACAGCGGTCAGTTAAACTTTTCCTCGCCACCTGATTTATTTTGACTCTTTTCAGTTAATCTGTGTTTTGCTGAAACAAACCACTGAGCGGCCACCGTCCGTCTGTTAACTTCCAAGCAGGATTAAGCTTACCCTCGCATAAACAAGCTTGGCTTAAATCTGCTTTGGGATGGTCTTAGCAAACCTGCGAACAATAGCTTTCGGTTTGTATTGCAATTTCCAGGTTCCCTGCGGAGTCGATGACTTGACGCGCAGTGTTCCCCGAAAGATTTTACACCTTTGTCAGTTATTCCCTGTTGCCAAGAACCACCACAATCTTCACACCGAGAGCAATTTTCATTCTCTTTATCGCAGTTGTGTTTCCAGTGGCCAAAATTAATAACCTGAAGAAGAAACGCAAGACCCAGTTAAGTCTTCCATTTTGGCAAAAAGCCGGAAGCAGTTCAATGTTTAAAAAACGACTCTCAACCTACAGCATCCCGCATTCATTTTAAAGTACCACCAGCGTTTGCGGCACACCATCTTTGGTGTGGCACGTACACAAACTTCTGATGTATTTACACGTAAACAGTTGCAGTGCATTCAATGCTATTTTTTTCGGCAGGGGTGTTGTTTCAGCAACAAATAAAGCAAGTCTCTGCGTTTTCTAAATGAAGCGTGAGTGCCTAACATGCCGCTTTATCTGTTTGCAAAACGCTCGTCTGGCGAAAAAAAACAAGAATTCTCGTGTGGATAAGCAACTCGGCTGCTGGTTTGAAAACACTTGGCAAATCGAGCGTCTGACACGCTTCGGGCACAAATGAAATTGGAGAGAAGAAAAACCAGCACTGGTGTTTTGCAAAGCGTTCTGAATTACGACAAGAGGTTACGCACATGCCGAGCAGGCTATATGCTCCTAGAGCAGGATTTCTTGTGTCTGCGCTTGGTTGTAGGCCGACAAGGAACCACTTTAGAAACTTGTTTTATGACTTTGATTAGATGTCATAAAGCAGCAGAGAGTTGCTTGACGAACAAGCCAATTTTAAGACGTGTCTCACCACAATTCGAAATTACATTACACCCGCATTGAAATGGAATGCTTATTCAACGATATAACAATATATTGGGCTGAAGATTCAATTAATCCTTCATAAAGCAACAAACAATCCGAGTTTCTTCCGAGCGAAAGAATCTATAAAGATTGACGACAGTCTTAAAGATTTTGGATCTTGACCGAAATTACTTGCAATGACTTCTTTTGAAAACAACAGAGTTATTTTAGGCCATTCATGAATTGCATGTTTGGAGGCAATTTAAAGTAACATGTCTACATCTGCACACATGATGTCTTCCACTCATCTTTGAAAATAGCTTACGCTTCTTGCATTTTCGGCGTGCTTGTGACGGAATAAAACAAACTTTCTTGAGCAGTGAATGCATCACGGGCCGGGTTCTTTTCTGTACGTCCCGTTATACTGAAAGCGAAGACTTGGGATGCGGCATGTCGGTTGCCAGTCACAGGGGAAGCAAATCCGTAGTTGCTT
>Ga0210059_1013959_pt1 | contig 11929 bp, 5 predicted proteins | sample Ectturendosymbi2_FD_188042 | JGI IMG/M metagenome (GOLD analysis project Ga0210059, IMG submission 188042) | Ecteinascidia turbinata endosymbiont from Florida, USA - Sample 2 (SPAdes) (version 2) | ecosystem: Host-associated > Tunicates > Ascidians > Unclassified | place: Key West, Florida... | reverse complement strand
ACTGCAAAGAAATAGGAGCTCGTGATCCTGTGGCAGTTTTCTGCGCTGCAAAACTGGAATCAACGCAAATTAAAGCTGCATTGTTTGTCCTGAACGATATTCTAACAGAACTTGCAGATTTATCAAGCACATTTCAAAAGAGTGATGTAACTTCTATGGAAGCACAAACAATCGCTTACAGCAAGATTGCCAAGCATCAGGCGCAGTACTTGGGTGAACACAAACACTGGAGTGCGACTGTCCAAGATTTGGTACATAAATCAACATTAACTATGGAGGAAATGGCTCCAGTAGTCAGATTTATTGAAAGACTGTGTAATCATTTGAAAGAACGATTTCCTGATGATAACAAACTATCTTATTGGTGTATATTTGACTACAACCGCATAATACAAGCTGATTTTGATTTTGGCTTAAATGAGATAAATGAGCTCTTAAAACAATTCAGCTGCTTCTTTCACTGCCAGGGCTCTCGGCATGAAAGTGATACTAGAAGTGCCTACAATGATTTCAAGTTTTTGGCAAAGGAAATGTTTAAAGCAAGGGGCAGCGTAGGCTTGAGTGACTTGGTTAGAATATGTTTTAGGCATGAAAAGTTTCAACTATCCTTTGCCTCCTTCAGATATGCTCTTCCTTCGAAGCCTCTAGTGCCGACTGTGAAAGAGGCTTCAACCTCATGAACAGAATCAAAACAAAGAATAGGTGCAGGCTGGAGCCATATCATTTGGACCAACTCATGATGGTCTCAAGTCCATCATTACAGCATCGGGAACAGCTGATGATGAAAGTGATGATGAATCAGCTACCTACGAAGATTCAGCAATAAATATAGATAAAGTGTATAGACATTGGAAAACCACGATAACAAGAAGAAACTATTTGAATTAAATGTGTAATATGTTCGTTTTTTTATTAAACTTCTTCTAGACCAGCGGTTCCCAAACTGGGTTCACAAAGTTGGTAATTCATTTAAACTCAGCATTAAAATGTTCATGCTCACTAAATCAAATATTTGCTCTGCGTAAAATTTTCTTAGAGGGAACACTGGTTCTCATCCATAGGGGGCACAATTACCCGTGCGCCCTGTCACTATGGGGGCGCCGAATGACTACAGGGTCGCCGAAAAGTCACAACAATGTCACAAGCACTTTCTTCAATATACTACATTTACTTCCAAAATATATCAGGTTCGAACGTGGGGGCGCCAAACTTGCTTCTTGCCCCGTGCGCCCAGTGATAGCGGTACATTATGAGAAGAGGTGGTGTTGTTTTTATTATAATCAGAGTGAACCTATGAATATAAGTGCTGGCACAGGCTATGTAAATAACTAGTGCGGTAATTCACATAAATGAACTTTTTTCCAGAGTTACGAGGTAATTTAACCCAAGTCGAAACCATCTTTCCACAACGCTGGTAACTAGCTTGTCAAAAAAGATCATCCTCTGATGCTTGTAGAAAAACTCAACGAAACCAGTGAGCTTTTGTTGACCATTGACTTTGCGCTCACAGTACAGGTCAGGGGCGTAACGAGGGAGGCAGGGGGGCACAATTCCCCGGGCGGAATCACTGTGGGGGCGCCGAAAAGTCGCAACAGTGTCACAAGTAGGCCTACTTTCTTCAATGCAGCACATTTGCTTCCTAAAAACCTCAAATTCGAACATGGGGGCGCCAAACCTGTTTCTTGCCCCGGCGCCATCTAACTTCGTTACGCCCCTGGTATAGGTACTTCACAACACTGCTGTGACAAAACAGTGGGCGACAAAATGGCCTTATACCGCGAATGCTGTTTTCCGATTGTACAAAATCATGGTGAAAAAAGTTACTTTCGGAGGTTTGTAGGGGGGGCGAAAAAGGAAAAAAGGCGAAAAAAGACAATAGTTACTTTCTTAGGTTTCAGGGGCCCCAATCAACCCCCCTGGATCTGACCCTGTTCTGAGGATATTTCAAGACAAATTTAATCGCGATTTTAATCGTGATTACTTTCAATGTAATCGTAATGGATTATGTTGTAATTTTTTTATTCGTAGCCTAATCGTAATTGGAGTCGAGCATGTGGCAAGTAATCGTAATCGCCCATGCCTGACTGCGCAATAACTAACGACCTTTGTGTTATTCGAGTACCCTTGTGATCAGGATGTAGCGCTAACAAAAAAGGTGTGGGAACGCACCCAAAAAATAGCCATTTTGAAACAGCTTCAAACTTATTTTGAAGCAAAAAGTGAAAAAGGTGTGGGAACGTCGTTCCCACGCCTTCCCGCCCCACTACACCCCTGCTTGTGATAGGGACCATGAGTCTGACGCAAAAAATTAAATTACAAAATTTGTAGTTGCCTATGCATGTAAGCTTTGCTTGCTGATTTCAAGACTGAGGATACGTAATTTTACATGAAATCCATTTCCTATTAAAAATTTGCTGATCGATTCCTTGCTTACCCCCACTGTGGGGAGTATTAGACACTTACTTGTAGTAGCCAATATTATACTCATAATAATATTCATTTATTACAGACTCGTTGTCCATATTACAGGCACAATCAAACAACACAAGAGCACAAAAAATGGTTAGTCATAGCCATGGTCGTCGGAAGGATTTTTTCCAGGGGGTCACTAGAGGATTTTTCCAAACGTTAATCTAGGGGGCCAAAAGCAGTGAAATTCGGTTTTTCTCACTCGAAACTAAGAAAACAACTTTTTTGCTAAAATATTCAAAATCCAGGAGTGGTGTTGCCTTTGCTCCTCCCTTCTGACGCCCACGGCCATAGCGCATTACACAATAGGTGTTTGCACGCGATCAGCAGTGATAGCAAAACATTTTAACAGCGCCCCAACTGTAACGTCATTCATCCATCATAATACAGGGATCCAGCAGTGAGAGAGAAATGAAGGCATTCTAACATAAAAACTTTGAGGTAAACACCTATGTGAGAAAAAAAGTAAAACGTAACTCAGATGGGGGTTCACATTGGCGCACAAAGGTATGCAAACTGTTCCAGTCAAGGTTTCAAATGCTTTGCTACGCATTTATCATGAGATCGACGGCCAATTAATTTTCCTGAATTTTAAAGCAGGATTTGGGGATTAACGTTTTACCAGTTATATTTCGTACTTTTTGTATGCTTGGTTTGCACACGTTGTCTGCATACAGGAACAAGTAAATAAAGAAATCCTAGGGCGCCACGAAGCACACGGAAGGTTTTCATTGTTATGCAAAAACAATACTGATGAGACGCGTACACTGGTACAACGCACCAACAACTATACCTGTTGGTCACCGTCATACAGCGCTGTATAAGCGCTAAGCACGTTCGGCACGAGAAACAAGCTTATTCACCAATACAATCGATTTTTCCACCAAATAACTTTCCTACCAGAAAGAAAATGCGTAATTCACCCTGCACAGTCAGACGATACATGCCCCACCTTGTTCGGTACTTGGTACCGTCTTGGTGTGGAGTCAGCAGAACTATCGAAGATTGCTGAAAACCGTGAGGTATTTCGAATCCTCATAGGGCTGCTGCCCCCGTTAACCTCCTGAGAGACAAAGCGGGTATGAAAACGAATGAACGAATGAACAATGAGACAAACCTGGTGACCCTCAGCAGAGGAAAAACGGGCATGAAAATGAATGAAATCAACATTCAGACAAAACGCAGGCGTTGGGCAGTGTCGGGTCACTACGCGGAAGTAAGGAGCCATGAAATGTTGCGACCTCAGGTCGCTAATCCTGACGTCTGTTGCGACCATTTTTAAAGACATGAAGAAAGTAGTTGCCCTGCGAAATACGAGAATTGATAACGTAAAGCGCGTGTTCAGCCGTTGTAGGGAATTCTGGCTAATCCTGGACTACCAGGACATGGCTCTGGATGTAGCCGCAGGTTATTTACTCACAAAGGCTGATAAATTGCCGAGTTGTTGCTGTGTTGCCTTGGGCTTTAGTTGCTGTATTGTTCTGTAGCCTTGCTGCATTGTGGGTCGTGCATCCTTGTTGATGCTTGCTTCTCTGGGTAATGAGTAGCCTATTACATATTGCTTATTCGCCAGATTTCGTGGCTTGCTTGGCCTGCCCGGGCCCGACGAAACACTTCGTTTTACGAGTTGGTAATTCATTGGGCTGGGGAAACGCACAGCTCATTCTTGCATTGCTATCTTTTGTCGTTTTGTTCTGAGGAAACGTGCCTATCAGATCAAACACACTGATTGCCAGTGGGTGAAGTTGTTGAATAATAATTTACAATTTTAGCTTGTATGAAAGCCAGCTGTTGTATGTTTTATCTGTAGCAATCTAAAGAGCTGCTATAGTATGTAGGATGATAATTTTTTGCTAGGCCCTAAATTAGTAATAGTAATTCTAATTGTTCATGGATTGGGTACTAGAATAAATAAAAAGCTTTTTTCCTGTTAGCCACTGATTAATTGCTTGTCAAGCCAACAATTTCAAATTGTATTGATTTTGAAAAAGTCTGGTTCAGAACAATACTTTAGCATTAATTTTTTGCCCTAGAAAGAATTAGTTTAGGCCTATACTGTTTTAGTACAGCTATGTCCAGCCCACGGATGCAGCCCATTCAAGGATTTTGTGTGGCCCAGTTTAGGTTGTTGCTGTGGTAGAAGTATCTTACATACTGACAACCTGTCCTTGTTTTTGACAATTTTGAATTTGACGTTTTTGATGCAGGTGGTCCTCAGTGCCATTTATCACATTGTTACCATTGCAGGTAGGATTCGAACACTTTCAGTATATTCATTTAAGCTAAATTAATTTGCTAAGATCAAAGCAAGTTATGCAATGTGCGGCCCTCAATATGTCATTCAATGTGTGGCCCTGGTCAAGATAGTGACATAATCGTTGGCTCAGTAAGCCATTTGAGTTGGACATGGGCTGTTTTAGTACATCCATTTTACTAATGTCAGATGACAGATTCAAGTCATGCCTCTGATGTTGCTGTTTTACTAAATAGAAGTGCTCACTCAGAGTCTGTATTCTAATATTGTATAATTGTAACATAAAATAAACAGAAACATAACGTATTCAGTACCAAAAGAAATGAAAGAAAAATACCAACATCGGAAATTAAAAAAAAATACACTAACACAAGGGGCAAAGAAAGACAAGAATGCAAAAGATGTGATAGGCAATGTTAGCAAAAAAAAGGGAACTGAGGCAAGTAGAATGCATGGACTAGGACACCACACAGCGACAGTTCAGGATGTTGATGGCATTGCCTCAGACCATAGCCAACAGCCAATCTGTGCTGAGTATAGACTGGCTTGAAAATAAGGAAAAAATGAGGTCTAAGAATTGGTGAGCTCATCGATTGCAGTATGCTTGACAGACAGAATGTTCGTATGGAAAGCTGGTAGGGCTGCCATAGTTATTAGTTGTTGTGATTTGTCTTTTGCTATAGCATTTCTAGCAAACATGTTTCAGGTAAGCTATTTAATTTTAATTTGGCCTATCAAGCTGGAGTCCCTTGAAATAGGTTCGGAAAATACGTGCAGGATGTCCAAGAGGCACCACTCAGATGTTTTGTTGTCCTGTTTTTCTTGTATTTCTTGCTTTTAGTTAAAGCAAACTCATATATTTAGACCACAACAGATTGATTTTAAAACAGCAAACAATAAAATGAAACACAGAATTAATGAATACTGAAGTGAACATAAAAAAGTAGCAAAAGGAAGCAAGAAAAAGGAATGCCTGAACTCTTATTCATAATTTGATATAAAAAATACCCAAATCAGATATGTTGCTTAGATTATGATTGTTGCTTAAACTACCAAAAGTCATTTTGGGTTAATTAAGTGCTATAATGCAAAATGCTCATATTTTGTCTTTTTTTGCTTCTGTATATGTGGTAAATCTTATTCATGGGCTTTTGTAGAAAACTTTTAAGTGATTGATTGATCAGTCAATTAAATAAAATTTAAGTAACATAAACAGTGTACAGTAGGGGATAAAAACATGTATATTTGGTTCCGGGAACAACCCCAAACTTGATGTATTATTTGGAGCTTAGGTTGTATTTTGAAATAGATGTTAGTGAAGTTTTTGTGCAGTAAGGCAAATGGTGTTAATGTTAAATTTAATCAAACTTTATAGTTAGTTATTAAAATGTTTCACAATGTCAGACTTAAAATTGCTTTTTGTTCGATACATTACTTGCATTTCAACTGGGTTCACTATTTCAAAAATTTTTTTCCTTGTCTTAAATGCTTTACCTGTTAGGGAAGAAATGATGGCAAAAATGTATTCTTCATGATGTTACAACCTGTCATATATAATTTCATAATCACAAAAATGAACCTTGACTATTTTGCTGGAAGGTGCAGAGTTGAACTTATGATCAAAAAAGTTTTGGAAGCAGCTTTATTTGTCAAACTATTTTAATGGTCTCCATGAGCAGTTAACCAAAAAGTAGGTTGTAAGGACGTGGGTGAAACATTTGCTCATCATGCTCCCAGTAAATATAAAACAACTACCAAGTTCATTTGAATTGTCTGAAAGATGTTAATGGATTTGTGTAGATGTTCAGCTATTCGATTGATATTCAGCAACCACAATATAGTCCCTTAGAACAACAGTTGTAATGCTAAAATACAATGCACCAGTAAATGGCATTGAGTTGCTGATATCATACTACTCCCTCTTAAGAAATTTTGCTTCACCACAGTGGTGTGCATATTAGCTGTTGTATGTAAATTATGAACCAGCGCATTGTGCTATTGTGAGCATGCTTTTTAATGTTGCAGAACATTGAATTAGTGTTTTTTGCTGATGTTAAATTTTTCATAGATAGCAATTACTAAATTTTAGTAACTATTGAATGCAAATGTTTAACTGTAAGATGGTATTGGGACTTCACAATATCAGATAACACCAGTTATTTGTGCTGCAAGGTTACCTTGTTCATTCCAGCGTTGCCTTGCTCATTCCAGGCTGAAACTAAGTCTGCCACCCTGGCTGCTAAGCATTCGTATTATTTGAAGATGTTCTCATGGCACAAACTTTTTGAATTCCAGTAATTTGTATGTTTTGAGTGCATATCTCAATTAAGCTGATTTTTAAAAACAACACCCTTTGTTTATTATAAGTGTTTAGGTAGCTGGCTATGGATAAGCAAGGTCAACTCATAGCTGCCCACCACAAGATTCAGCACACGGTTGAGATTAACCATCACAAACAGAAACCATGGTCAGAGCTCCTTTGTATGATAGTTGGGTGAACATGTACTGATCTCTGCAGGTGATCTTTACCTTATGATAGGGTTCTCAGTTTTATTGTGAGTGTGTTAGGGTTAGATATTCATGTTTAGATATGGGATTTTAGGTTTAAGGATGTTTTTTTGGGGGTTAGGGATCAGGGTTAGGGCTGTGTTGGTTTTGATTAAACTATGCTAAGTATAATATTTTTTCATTTAAATTGAATTTATTGCTTTTTAAATGAAAAGTTTACATTTCTACATTAATCAAGTTTAAAGGCACTGAAACTGTGAAAACCTAAACCTTTACCACAAAAGCAATAGTCAGCTACAGAAGAGTTGACCTTGTGTAGCCATAGTGAGCTACCTAGCCACTGCTTGATTGTTATGATATGAAATGCAGGTTTTTCTATTTATTCTTCCATGACAGGCTTCTTAATTGTTCTAACACTTTTGTGGGCATGAGTCAGAATTAAAAAAATTGCTGTTGTGTACTGTTTTCAGATATTTTGTGTGTGAAAACTTGTGTTTGATGTTTTCTATATGCTTTAACTGTTGCTGAAATTGTTGATTTGCAAAAGGCAAACCAACTAAATTGTGTTTAAAACTTCACACCTGCGGAGGATATGTAGCAAGTATGACTAGAGAGCATGACCTGAAGCTGAATTGTGAAATGTTGGGTGTTGGTGTGCTGCTGTACAAAAATAAGTAGATTATGTCACAAGATCAAATGTAGCTAAAGCAAAAAACAATTTATTTGTGCTTGGTATTTTGAAACATAGCAACAGTTGTTGAACTTGTTGCTTACTTTGGTTCATGCAGTTGACAATTTACTTCATGCCAGTGCAAGACAAAGAATGATTTTCACATAAGTTGATTAAATCATGTATGCAGTACTTGAGAAACTTTTAATCTTTAAATTGATTTCTTCAATATTTTTAAGAGTAATTCTGTACTTATTGCTTGACGTAATTGTAACTAATGTGTTAATGGTCACAAATTTTTTGTCTTTTGTCAAGAATTCTGTGTTTGTAGTTGACAAGATACGTGTGTCACTGTACACAAAGTAGATTTGCTGTGTTTCATAGGCAAACCTTATTTGACATGAAGAATGGATCATGAAGGTTTTCTGGAAGTATATGGTAAGTTCTTGTGAAGGTTGTATCAGGTATCTTTCTTCCTAACAGAGTAGCGTCGACTATACTGCTCATTATTGTTTGGAGAAAGCTTGTGTTGGCACTGCGCATTATTCCTGCTGCCAGGAAGTTGAAAAGGGAAGTTGTTGGGGAGTAATTGCTCAGTAGGAAGGGCCATGATGTTTTCAGCCAAATAGCGCACAGGCATAATTTTCGGAAACCCAAGTAGTTCTGCAATTCTTGCCGAAGTTTTCGTGTCCTTTCTTGATATATAGATTGTTTTTACTGATTGTGGAAGCCCAACTGATCTTTATTCATGCTAAGAGAACTGCCCGTAATAATGGAAAACTTATGTAGTTATTCATTATTCATTGGCTCATGTCGTGGTTGGCCACATGCTGACGATACCATCTGTATTTGGCGTTATTTTGCTGACTGTTTCTGACTTTGTGTAAGCTGGCCTGTTGAAAAGTGGAAAAAGAACATTGTATAAAGAATGAAATATCGGCGCTTTGTGTGTAGGTGTGAGTAGCGATCATGATGTGCTTCTAGTATCTGCAAGCGTCGTTTTTTAACAATGTGTGTAATCGGCCTCTTGTGTTTGATGTCAAAGGTATTTTTTCCTGCTTGATGTAACGCAGAAAGTTAGTTTTGGATGAGGGCAGCACTACCACACTCAAGGGTGCCACCATTTCGGTTTCCTATCGTTTTCGCATAAATATATGTTTTTAACCAACATCTGTCTTTGAAGACTTGCTGTTGATGTGAGGTGTGTTGTGTGCGTTTGTGTTTTGTTGACACTTGGAACGAACATGGGAGCAGAGAAAGGTTTGTAAAGGACACTGGTGGCTTCAAAGAAATCGCTGCACCCATTTAAACCTCATCGGCCTTGAATACGGCAACGACTGAGGCAGTTGAGACAAGAATAGGCACAAAGGTGGTTTTGTGGTCATGTGCGAAGCACGTTCGCGCACAGACCACCAGAATGGATTAACTCTCCCGATTAATCCTCCGGTCGCGCCTTTATACGTCATATTGTGACCTAGGAGGCCAGATCTTTCACATTCCGCGGGCAGCATGACGCCGTCTTCATGTCGTGATGTTGGTGGTACAAACTAAAGAATTAAGAAGCCGCACTGCGTTAAGCCAAACCAGCGTTTACAAGTAATGGAGCCTGCGCTTGGACCTAATAAGTTCGGTGTCAATTTGCATCGCATGCTCGTCTCTTATTGCCTGAAACCTGTATTAGGAACATCGATTTTACCTACAGTAGAAGGAACTTGTCAGGTTGATGCGAACTCCAATGCACAGTTTACGACGCATTTTTCGCAGAATGCTGGCACGTTTTTGTTCAAAAATGGGTGAATTAAAAACTTCCCGCGTGAAATGCTATCATTTTTTCCTCTGGCCAAATTGCTCTAGTTGTGTGGAAGTAAAGCGGGTGAAACCACGAAGGATTTTATTACTCGTGAGTTCAGCAGTCTACCGATGTATACAATTGCTGTCGCAATTTTTTGCTGAACTCAATGTCGTTGAGTGTTCGCGTCGCACAAGTACAGACTCCGGAAAGTTTTCAAGCATTATTTACCTGGGCTTCGAGACACGACTTGGGATTGCCATGTTTGAGCTTCTTAGCAAATAGTGAAAATTTTCTTCTTATCAAGAACTGATATATCGAAACTGAGCAACGTAAACGATTGTTTGCATCATAACATAAGTGATTATTACCATCATAAAACCGCAAATACATCCGCAGCCGAGCGACGTCCCTTCGCGTGGCTTCTTTTCAAAGCCGGTGTCGATAGCCTCGCCTTTCGAACAAGATCGAGCACTTGTTTGTCCCGTTACGCATTTGAAAGTAATTGGTGTCTTTTTGCAGTTAAATCTGCTCCAACCGTATTTAAAGCGGCCCAAGCGTTTCACTCAGCGAAAACATCAATTGTGCGCATCTGGGGCAGAGTCGAGTTCTGGCGGAGCTCACACACTGGAGTGGGCAAAGCCGATTAGTGCGCGCTCTTGTTTGGTGACAATCAGCCACATCAACGTAATCGCGGTCTGAAGCGTCCGCCACGTGCGAGCAGAACCAAGGCCGCTTTTCTAGGAGGCCTTGACAAAACACAGCGGTTCTATGAGCGCAAAAACTATGCTTCAAGCTATAGGCATTGGTGGATTTAGAGCAGTCGGGTTGTAACACCTGGCATTTGGGGGTGGCAGACAATTACAGCGCGCCAAAATATCTTTTTGTAATTTTATGTGGAAAAGTAAATTGAAGAGCAAAAAAGGCCATCGATTTTTTAATGGGCCGCCACTTCAGGGTGTGTCTTGGTTCTGTGGGGTGTGGCAATTGCACCAAATTGTCCCCTGGTCTCGCCGGTAAATTACGGATAGAATGTAGACGCGTTTGGTAAACTTGAACATGCTAGTGACCTTGTGGACACCTGAACGTTTGTGGAGTCAAAAGAGACTTCTAGACTGTCTTTTCAAGCTTGAGTAGATTACCTATTTTTTTGACCACAAAACCACCTACCTATTTTTTCCTTCAGTACACTGATGCATTGGCAGGGTGATTATATTCAACCCATTTATCGGTGTGGGATGAACATGTCGCACACTGACTTTAATGCGTTTATTTTGTCACATGCTTCCTTCAGCGACAAAGTACAGCCTAAAATGTTTCGTGCAGAAATTCCAGAAATCCTATACCTTGGCTGGCATCAAAAAGGTTGTGCTCAGCACGCCCCATACTCCGACGCTGCTTATGGACATGAGATAGTCTTTGTAAGGGGCATAGTAGAATGGCAAGCGCGCAAACTGCATTACAAAGTATTTGTCTAGTTACCCTTGTAAAGTATTTATGAATGCAAGGTATTTCAATGAGTGGTAGCCTATTGGCCTACAGTGCTTTACGATTGTTTAAGCTTTACCAACTTCATTCGTTTCGTTTCAAAGTTGAAACGAACATTTTACGATGTATAAAATATCTTGGTATTGTTTACTCGCTATAAGAATAGAAACACACGCATTTTAATACCAAGCCGCTTTAAATTTCCATGGCAACGTGACTTGCGCAAAAGCCATTAATGAGTAAAGGCGCTGCGATTGTTATTAAGTTTGCTGACCGTGTCTTTACTAAATGTGCCTAATAAACGAAAGTTTTTGCACGTTTTGCTATGGAAACATTTATTGGCCATATCAGTTTGTACCCGACTAGCCAGCGTTTTCTTTCCCATCCGTGCAGCAATTGCTGGTCAGGTTATTTCATAAAACTGGCGGTTGTGTGTCTTCGGCGACTTGACTCGGAAAAGTTTGTTCATCTGTAATTGTTTTAATGGTAAACTAGCAGTCTGAAGACGAAGAGAGTGTTTCTCATGAGTAAAATGCTATAAATTTTCATAGATGTGAAGCACTGCATAACATGTTTTCGTCTTTCTAATTTTCTTCTTACACGGCATCGTTTGGTGGTGGGATTACCCGAACACTGCGAAAAACCGTTCACTTTCGAAACCCTGGCAATCTTTCCACACACGGTGATTGCTTGTAGCGAACGTGTACGTCGTCCCGGTGTCAAGCGAAATTTCTGACCTGTTATTGTTTGT
>Ga0210059_1013958_pt1 | contig 11929 bp, 3 predicted proteins | sample Ectturendosymbi2_FD_188042 | JGI IMG/M metagenome (GOLD analysis project Ga0210059, IMG submission 188042) | Ecteinascidia turbinata endosymbiont from Florida, USA - Sample 2 (SPAdes) (version 2) | ecosystem: Host-associated > Tunicates > Ascidians > Unclassified | place: Key West, Florida... | reverse complement strand
CACGATCAACCTGCGCCGAGTCTTCGGAGGTCGACTAGAATTCGTCGGCCCCCTGATCGTTTTGGAGATTATGTGTCTCATTAACGTTTTTTTGTGCCCTCATGAACGTTTGTCATACCAAACTCTAAACTTAGCAGGGAGGATTGTGGTGAATGTATGATTACCTTGTCCTTGCCACATAGTGGCGCCTGCAATCTTGCAATCCTTAATTGTGCCCCTGTGTTCGTCGCGCGGCTGTTGCGTTGTGCTTGCGGTCTCGGAATGCAATACTGCCAAGTTTTCTTTTAGTGCAGTTTGCCCGCCCTGGGAAGCATTTGATCAGTTACGCTGTTGTGTTTGTTTCAAAATTTCATTGCTCGCTTGTTCAGCTCCATGATTGAGCGGTGTCCTTAGTGAATTATAGCCTGGCTTTCTGCAGATAGTGTTTAGTAGAATTCGCAGGCGAGTGCACAACAAAAGTTATGGCCAAAAAAACTAACTGTGGATAACAAAAGCCAAGTCTAGGTAAAGAGACATTTAACTCAAATTAGTTTTTTTGGCCAAAACTTTTGAACCAGAAATGCTGGAAAGATGCACATTTTGAACTATTTCATCTATTCACAATATACTGTTTTCCATACAAAATTGCTAAAGCATATATCGGATAATTGCACAAAAATGTATGACAAATTCAATGTCCACTTAACAAAATCCATCTTCACTTAGTTTACGACCACCAGTTAAACCAAGCCAATGCTTACTGCTAATACACTATGAACCATGCAGAAAAATGTTAAGGTAGATGTTATACAATTTCAGTAAGACTTTGGATGGTTGGTTTTGAGGTTCTATCTATTTCCAGATTTGATTATACTACAGCAATGCCATTCTGTACGCAGTTGTTATTTTTTTAAGCTTTTTTAGTACTGCATTATAAATTCCATAATGCTCCTTTCGTAAATTCACTTCAGAAGCATTTCCATAAAATATACATGTCATTTAAAAAGTATTATCAGCTTGATGAAAGTGCCAAAGTAGACTTTTTCCTATGTTAAGTACCATACACAATCTTGTATATAGAATCTTTTGACTTGATATGGCTTAGAATGGTCACAGGTGGTTTGTCATGCAAAAACCCCTTTGTCATACCTTAGTATGGAGTTAGAAAAGATTGCTGAGAACCATTGATTCTGCCTGCGTGATCCTACTTGGAAGAAATGCAGGTTCAGAAAAGGATGATAAAGCTGACTCACACCAAATTCCATAGGTATGCCAATGTTCAATTATATTGTGATAGCAACACTAACATTGTATATTTCATGTATTAAAATCACTATTCTGACAAGCTAGTGATTATATGCAGCAAACATTTCATCATTTTTTGGAAACTTACATATTTTCAGACGATTGAGTTCATATTTTCTGCATGGAACTAGGGATGGGCATTTAGGAATATAGAATCCAGAAGGATTCAGATCCTTAACACTTTGAGAGCCAGCGTATGATATATTCGTACCTACATTTCAGCCTAAAACCAGCAGTTTTCAGTTGCCTTACCAACGCCATAGATCCTCTGCCGATTGCGCGAGAGCTGTTCAAGGGCTCAAACGGATCAGCCCGTCTTCTAGTCTGCACTTGAAAAAAATTTTTTGATTGGGGGTTGCAGATTTTTTGTGAGTGACGTCATAAGTGAAATAGTTTTGGGGCCAATTTGGCTCATGTTACCTGACCTAGGGCCCAACCGCTAGGCCAAAGTATTTCACTGAAGTTTAAAACTAAGTCCGAGTCTTTTTGAGCATTTGATCGACTTCCTAGCATTTCTGGTTCAAAAGTTATTATCTTAAATAAACAAATTAATTAATTATCTGATTAGTCAAATATTACGGTAGATCAGGTATTCCCAACCTTTCTCTTGCTGATATATTTAACAATAAGCATATAATGATTTTTGAAAATAATATTTACTGATATATGTATGAATATTTGGAAATAAACAATATGTAGGCCCTAAATATATTTTTCTCTTCTATTGCCAACCTTAAATGTACCCCTTCAGATAGGAAAATGTATCCCTGGGGATACATGTACCCCAGGTTGGGAACCCCTGCTTTAGATAATAACTTTTAAACCTGAAACCCTAGCAGGTTGTTCAAAGTATCAAAAGACTCAGATTGTAGCCTAGTTTCCAATAAAAACTTCAGCGAAACTACCATCTAATGGTTTGGGCCAGGTGAAGTGGGCCGAGGCTGCCTAAAAGTCTTCCACTTATGACGTCACTCACAAAAAATCCACATGCCGTAAACAAAAAATTTTTTTTCGAGTACAAGCTACAAGACTTGCTGCGTTTTTTGAGCTTTTGACCAAGTCAGTAGCGTATACCAGAGTGGACAAATTCCCACTCAAAGCCACGTGTATTTTGGTGTTTTTTTCTCGGAAATCCCTAAAAGCGACTGGACACAAAACAGTTAACTATCTGAATCCAAATTGCTCATTTAAACCAGGTAATAGGATTCTGTTTAAATCTTCCACAACACCAGTATTGTAGTGTTATAATTGCTTTTACCCTGTGGGAACTTCATGCAAAAATGCACAATAATGAAGACTTGTGCACTTTGGCATTTTTTAAGGAGATGGTATTGAACCAATTACGTGAAAAATTTGAGTTTGTCTTTGGCAATTCCCTTTGGCTTTAAGATGCAATCCATCTTCTTCACACTTGGGCATCCTTTGAAAAGATGGAGGAAATTCATGTAGGTTTTATTGCATGCACAAAACATAGTGCTAGTGCTACCGCTACCATAATCCTTCCTTACTTTGATACAGATGAATTTAGTTAATCACATAACAAGTTTGCCAAACTTTTGTGTTTAACCGTATCAGATGAATAGCCACAAATCTACCACTTAATTCTACTTTTCTCCACATGACAGAGATTTCTAGAATGGTAAGATATAAAAATGCTTCTAAAAGTTCTAAAAATCTCTTGGCATTGACATTTGAAATCCTGTAGTACTTAGCAAACCAACGGCCATAAATTGAAACGTAGATTCAAATTTTTTGCAGTGGTGTGTACTGTAGAATCTTTATTGTGCACAGTGTGTCTGACATTTTAACGCATACGGCCATGACTCTTCTGACTTGCTTTGGACTGTGTAATGTAGTTGTGAACACATTATCTCTGAAAGTTATCATGTGAGATTGGACAATTACATTAAGAACACAACAAAAGTGGTGTACTGACATTAGACTTCTTTTTTCATTCAAGTCAATTAGTTAACACAGCTGCTATCTAATTAGTTGAATATGCATATTCACCACTAGAGGTTGAACCTGTGCAATTGATTTTAGCATCTCGTCCAAAGCTGGTAACTTCATTTTCTGGCCATCCTCACAGGATAGTTGCTTCATTGAATTTACGGCACCACAGCTTTTGTCTGTACAGTGCACTTTATACTTCTTAGAAGTGAAATTTGCGATTAAGTCATATACCACATTTTATCTTAAGTTCTAGGTTTTCTGCTCGCTGTCAAGGAATCAGCCGACTGAACCCTGTTTTCATCTTTTCACAGTGATTCAAATCTGCACATACCAATATTCAAGTAAGTTCTCTACACAGTGGGGGTAAGCAAGGAATCAAACGGTAAATTTTTTACAGGAACTTCTTCCAGTGTGGGATAAGTGCCACCAAGTTCAATCATGGTTGACAGAACATTTGGAAAGCCTTAAATGCATTGCACTACATTAAACTTGTGCTTCAATGATGTGACAATGTGTTGTTTGTGTAATAAATTATTTTGTGTTGATTGCTAGTGCCTCAGATTTAGTAATGCGCATCATGTGGGCCTCCTCTTTTTATGAATACAGTAAATAAACTTTTTATTAGTATTCACATGGAACACATTGTAGGAAAAAAAAAGAATAGGATTTGGTATTCTGGATTCGATTTAGCTATTCTGGAATAATAAACTTTTTGAGATGCCCATCCCTACATGGAAACCAATGTTCTTCACCACACATACGGCCATGACTCTTCTGACTTGCTTTAGACTGTGTAATGCAGTCAGTTGTAAACATGTGACATCTGAAACCTGATGTACTTTTTCTTGAGATTAAACAATTACATCAACACCTCCGCTGCCAGCTCAGTGATGGGCAAAATCCCTAGTTTTCATTTTATCTTTGTAACTACATAACTCACCAGGCAATTGCGCTAGAGAGCTGTTCAAACCCTCTTCGAGTCTGCAAGAGAAAATAAAATTTTGGTAATGGGTTTTAGGTGAGTAAGGCCACTTTAGTCCATTGTTTCGGGCCCTGGGCCCAAACCGATGAAGTGGTGTGGCAACTTCACTGTTGTTGTCGTTAACCATCGCGACATAGTTTGGAAGACAAGGCAAAGTAGGACATTCAGAGAAAAATCTTAATATTTGCAATCATACTAATAGGATTTTGATTACTTCTTTAATGGAAAGGTTTATTAGGTAAGCATTAATCGTGTGAAATATCAAGAAGACAATCCTTGCTATGATAGTGCAAATCATAAATTAAACTCCTGAGAAAACATCTCACTTTGTCACAGCAAGAAGGCAAAGTGGGACACAAAGCCCTTCTTCATTTTCTTGCTATTTTAAATAAAATACATCAGCCAAAATTTTTTGTGCCTTTGAACTACTTTTGATGTGTTACAGCAGGGGTCAGGAACATTTTTGGCTAAAGGAGCCGTGAAACCTACCGTACATACTTTTGTGTTTGCATGAGAGCCATATAATATTTTGCAACACTTAATGCAACTAAGCTACTTACTAACGTGTGTATTTTTAAGCAAAATCAACAATTTCAAACAATGGTAAATGTCCAAATTTTCTCTTCAATAACACACTTCATACTGTTAATGCGACTTCTGGTGCTACATGTTGTTGCAGATGGCTTTGTAGTCTGGTAGATAGAAAGTTAAAGAAAAAGTTACATTCTTAACTGTCGTGTTAAGAAAATATCAAGTGAGCCAGATGCCGTCATCAAAAGAGCCACATCTGGCTGTGTAGGGACTGGGACACAATTTGGTCCCCAATTAGGGGGTGCAGGAAAATTTTTTGCCCCCCATGGAAAAATGTTTTGATCGCAGTTTAAAACTATTACACATAGTTCAAAAAATTTGGGACCCTCTCAGAAAAAACTCAATCTGCGATCATGAGGACAAGAAATCAAATAGCACTGAGCAAGCTTGTTGAGCACTGATCCTCTCATCGACTTCTTTAGCAACTCATACAACTTGACAGTGACTAAGTCACTTCCTCCAAACTGTCTCGTTCCAAGTATTGTATTGCTCTGCAATACTTGTGCTTCCACACTGCTTCTACAATTTATTCGTGAGAAATCTTACACTTGAGGGCTAAAGCAAATACAGCTTGCTACCAATTATCCCTGCACAATCAAACAGTCAGAATCTTAGTGGGGCTCCTTTCTTGAAGACAGGCAATGCTCTTTGTTGCATCACTATATATCTAATGTCAAAGTGCCGGTGTCTGCTTGAAGGAATGCGTGACTTCAGGACTAGCACATGCAAAGGTTTTCAGGTTTAACCAGACATTTATGAAAGTTTTGAAGTGCAGTGCAAAGTTTAAGTGCTACCCAGTGGGTCGAATTCGGTGGTACTGGTTATGATGCACCAATCCAGCTTCATACAAGTCACCCGCACGGTAATAAGCTCTTCTCAAATGGCCACTGCTGCTTCACACAAGTAACTTGTTGCTAGGTGGGCGTGGCTAGACAGGCTCCATCAATGATCTGGAACGTTATCCACACTGTGATTGGCTGAAAACTTCTTATTCAGTGAATAAGGTTACATTTTGTAAATATGCTGACCAGACCTTGAAAATTTTTGACATTTGTAACTGGACCCTTTCTTAAAATAATTGAGTAGCACTGATCTAAAGTAATAAAAATATTTAATTAATCCCTTGATTAGATAATTCATTATTTTGTTTATTTTATATCATAACTTTTGAACCAGAAATGCTAGAAAGTTATCAGAGGCTCAAAAAACTTGGACTCGAGTCTAGTTTCCAATGCACACTTCAGCGAAAAACTTTGGTCTAGCGGTTGGGCCTAGGCCAGGTAACACGAGCCAAAATGGCCAAAAACCTACCTCACTTATGTTACTCACAAAAAAACGGAAATCCAAAACCAAAAAACGTTTTTTTCATTGCAGACTAGAAGACTTGCGAAATCTTTTGAGGGTTTGAACAGCTCTCTAGCACAATCAGCATAGAAGCTGTGCTGTTGGTAAGGCAACTGAAAACTGCTGTTATAGGCCAAAATCCAGGTACAAATCATCGTACCCCAGCAGCCAATGTGTTAAAGATCATGTTAACAACCTCAAGGCTGAGTCTAGGCAAGAACAAGAGGGTATAAACAACCTCAATCAATCAATCAATATAAATGACATGAATGCCGAAGTTCTAAGTACTGGCCTCGGAAGAAAGTGAGAAAGAACACTGATTAATCAATTTGGTATTTCCAAGATTTTACAGGCAGACCAATCTGCCAAGGATATCAGTGGCTCTCATACACTATGTCCTGCTTCTAAGAGTAATCAGCTGCCTACCATCATTGTACAGATATACTCATAGAAGCCTAGAGATGCAATATTCAACCAACATAATCAGCTACATAAAATGAAAACCATCCCCAAACACGTATAATTATCACTGAGACACTGAAATCACCTGGCATCACTTTAACATCTGCTTACAGTTCAAGAAGGAAAAGACATTCAGTTAATATGGACCAGGCATGGAGTAGCATACTTGAGGCAGAATGAAGGAACCTACGAATACTTTGAAATCACATATTGAGCTGCTATTTTTGCACCACTTCGCAATTTCCTAACTTGCCAGTTGATTGTGCTTAAGAGCTGTTCAAACTCTTAAAAGTATTGGTTAGTTTTCTAGTGTGCAATGAAAAAAAAATTTAAGATTTGGTTTTTGTGCGTGATGTCATAAGTGGGTATGTTTAGGCTAATGGGCCCCGGATCCCAACCTGAATGTGCAAGTATTTCGCTCATATTTTACTGGAAACTAGGCTAAAATCTGAGTCTTTTGAGCCTTTGATTGACTTTCTAAGGTTTCTGGTTCAACAGTTATTACAATATGAACAATGTTAAAATAATTACAATTTGAACAATTCAATCTTTTCGGGTGATTTTCATCCAAATTTACAATTTTTGGCTATTATCTCTGCTTTTGTACAGGTTACGACCTGGTTAAAGTGTCAAAAGACGCGACAAGTCTTCTAGTCTGCACTTCAAAAAATTTTTTTGTTTGGGGTTTGTGGATTTTTTGTGAGTGACGTCATAAGTGGAGGACTTTCAGGCCACCTTAGTCCACTTTGCCTGGCCCTGGACGCCAACCGTTAGCTGGTAGCATTTCACTGAAGATTTTTCTAGAAACTAGGCTACAATCCGAGTCTTTTGATAATTTGGATGACCTGCTGGGGTTTTGGGTTCAAAAGTTATGATCTAAACTAGCAAAAATCTTTCACTAATTAGATAATTAATTAATTTGTTTATTTTGGATAACTTTTGAACCAGAAACGCAGAAAGTCGATCAAAGGCTCAAAAGACTTGGACTCGAGCCTAGTTTCCAATGAAAACTTCAGAGAAATACTTTGGCCTAGTGGTTGGGCCCAAGGCCAGACAACATGAGTCAAAATGACCCAAAAACGACTTCCTACTTCATCAGTTCATCAGTCACAAAAAAACGACACCCCCAGCCAAAAATTTTGTTTCAAGTGTAATCTATTAGACTGGCTGATGTGTTTGAGCCCTTGAACAGCTCTCTAGTGCAATCGGCAGAGGAGCTAAGGCGTTGGTGAGGCAACCGAAAACTGCTGTTTTTTAGGCCGAAATCGAAGTACGAATATATCGTACGCCAGCTCTCAAAGTGTTAATTTATTTTTCTTTGGGAAAAGATAATCAAAAAATTTTTAAATGACAATATACTATGATATGGGGGCTACCTTCTATCAAAAGACCAAGAAATAAACCTTGAGCTTGTTTTAGAGCAGGGGTGGGCAATTAATTTGCCTTGGGGACAACTTTGAGAAGGGCCATACTTTCCAATGGAAACAACAGAAGTTGATGGTAATAACAGCAAGTTTCGGTCCAAGTTAGCCTTAGCACTAACATTTACTGTGAAAACTAAGAAGAAACATTAGATTTGAAGGTTTTTCCTGAATGCTTCAGGCCACCGAAAATAATATGATTGGCCACATTTGGCTCGTGGGCCGCGAATTGTCCACCCCTATTTTAGAGATAATACAAACTTGAAACTTTTGTTTTTTTACCCCATTTGACTATATGCGGTTGCTAATGAAATCTAGCAACAACCAATATCGATGATGAACTAGGCTAGAGCTTTTTTTTGTCAAAATGCTGCTGTGTTCTAAAATGTCACTTTATTATTAATTTAATGAAACAAATTTTACAAATTGCCAAATCACTTTGTATGAGAAGTTTAACAATTTATGTGCCGTAACAAAATGGAAAGGCAGTGTCTATTTTGCTTGATGAGGCAAAAGCACTGGTGGAGCTATTTTGCATTTAGCCAAACACAATTGGTTAAAGTGGTCGTATGGCAAATAATATGTCTTGCTTAGTTGACAGTGACTTGTGTAACAGCTCAGTCCGATGGACAAGTATTGTCATGGTTTCCTTGCTGGCAAACTCTTCGCAACTTTTTATCTGCGTTGCATGAACTGTAGGCTAAACCCTAACCAAAAGCCTATCTCTAAACACTCCCTCAATCCTAAGCCCTGAAGCTATAGGCACACAACATGTGTCCTCTGTGTTTTTTGAGCACATGAGTCTGATTTTGTGACATCACGTCTTTTTCTGATGCATCTGGTATTGTCTGCATCGGAATAGAACCTGTTTCTACATTGATGCATCAGACTCACTGCCCAGGGTTTGCGAAAGAACGCTGATGTGATGTACTCATAGGTGTAAGGGTGTCTACACTATTTTGTATTGAGGTAAAGAAAAGGATGAAGAACTTACACAGAACAATTGCTAATGGTTTGTTAAAACACTGAATATGCATAGAGCAAGCAATCATCTAGTTTACCTCAAACAGTTATAATCACAGTAGGCCAGCCAGTGCGGTAAGCTATTGAACTGCTGACTCGGTCTGCTTGATCAGTGATGTTGGTCGAAGTTTTTATTGCAAGTAAGTACCCTTCTATCTGTTGGGCAAGGTCATGCTAAATGTACATATGTATTTTTTGTAGTACTTGAATGAAACTGCAACTGAAAATAAGGTGTGTAACTTTCAATGAACAGTTAATGAATCTTGTTCAGGTAAAAACCTTGTTACAAAATTCACTTTTAGAGTACAGTACAAGAATCACATAATAAAAGATAGCATTTTGGAAACACCACAATTTTGCAAACTGATAATCAGATGTTTTGCTGTTTTATGAAAGCAAATTCAATGCTATTGTCGTTTACTCCACTGATGTTTTTATTTAGGATTGTTTGTGACATTAACTATACCGATTGTCCATGCTGCTTTGATTTTTTTAAACTGCACAAAGTAATTTTTTGCAATTTACCGTTTGTTTTGAATGCATGTAACACTGATTTCAAATCAGTGAAGTGGTGCTTTCACCAGTCATTTCAAGGTTTTGTTGAGTGTACTGCAACAGGTCTTGTGTGGCTTTATTCAACAGTATGGTGTACAAAATTAGCATAGACAAATCCAGTTAATTGCATGGCCAATTTTCCAAGATTTTTTTTGGGTTTAACCAGAATATGCAATTTTCCGTATCAAACAAATATCAACAAGTTTACTGCCCTACTCGACTTCTGTCCGGATGCTTGCTACCTGACACCGTTGGTATGCTATAGCTCGACACCGAACGCGAAGATGTCTAGAACTGTGGGATATAAAAGTGCTTTAAGATGTTCTAAAAATCCCTTGCTCCGGATTAACTATTTCAAATTATGAAACCTTCAGTGTTTAGCAAACCAACAGTCATCATTTGAAACGTAAATTCGAAGTGACTGCAGCTTATACAGTGGTAGCTTGTTCAGATAGAACAAGACAAATTATATCCTCAGTAGTTGGTAACTTCTTGGGTGGATATATTTTTGCACAGGCAAACGCATAGATATCATGCAATACTATATTATTAGTGCTTTTTCCTCTGATCAACATGTTGATAATGCAAGCTATGTCTACAAGTAGATATCGCATAAACAGATAAAAACAATATTAAAACGCATGGTAACTCTAACAATAACATGCTTGATATTTACTAACTGAGCGCTCTTCAAACGATGTGCACGGTGCACCGTAGGGTGCATCAAAATATGCGTGGGGTGCACCACTACGAAAGGGTTCACAAGGGACATCAGTTTAATTTCAGCCACCATCCCTGACACACCAACCAAGATTATTCCATTTCTAATAATGAGATCCAGTAAGACTAAAAATTCAGTTGGAATAAAAAATTAAAACATCACAACTTTTAATAATAGGTGTTCAGGGGAAAATTATAAAAAATTCCAATAACAGATATTTTTTACGATTGTATAAAGTCTTTTTCTACTCTGGTTGCGTCAACACTGACGGGCATCCGTTCTTTACGTTGTACTTAGGCAGTGGTTATGAGTTTAGATACACCTGTGGATCTTGAAATTTGAAAACTTAATGACGTAATAGTAACGCACGGGAGTATCGTAGGCATGGTAGAAATGAACTAAACATGTAAGATTAACCCTAAACCTAACCCTTAACCCTAACCTAGCCTCAACCTAATGCTAATCTAACCATAAGCTTACGCTAACCTAACCCCAACCCAATGCTAACTTAGCACTAACCTGTGAAAGTAACATGCAAGCCTGACAAAAAGTAAAGAAAAAAAGGTAAAGTCGGCAAGATGAGAGTTGAACCGAAAACCATTGGCATAGCAGCCTTAACACATACCCCCTTGGCCATGAGATCCACGCCATTTGAATGACAAACTGACCCTTTTATTTGAATTGTATCAGGCCAAGCATATCTGTAGTCACTTGTACTGATCTTGCTACAGTATGTGAAAATACAAGTTCTAAATTCAGTATAAGCTACAATATTGCACAATATAGGCTTTCTAAAATATATACTACAGTACATGTATAGTGACCAGCGCCTGTCCCTGGCTGTGGTCAAAGGCAATGCTGAACATATTGGCCGTGTGCATTCATGTCAAAATCGTAACTGCTTAGTGCTTATTGGGTATTGACTCTTATGTGAGATTGTACGCTAACTATGTGATTTGCAAAATGTTTCATTCTTTCCCTTAAACTGCACACATTTGTTTCATTGTTTTTAGGTAGTGTCTACTGTATTTTACCAGCGATATTCTGGCGGCAACAGATCCGGTGGAGCTATATCTCGTGACATGACACAATACAAAGAAAAAGGTCAGTTTGTCAGGAAAACACCGTCCTGCTAGTGGTGTAACGGTTATGTGTTACGGCTGCTATGCCAATGGTTTTCGGTTTGACTCTCACCTTGCCGACTTTCGTTTAATTGTTTTTTTTTTCAGGCTCCACTAAGGTGTTACGTTTAGGGGTTAGTGTTGTTAGGTTAGCGTTAGCTTAGGTTAGCATAAGGCTAGGTTAATGTTAGCTTAGCATTAGGTTAGGGCTACGGCTAGGTTTATCTTTTAGTTACATTTACTTTGTTTCTGCCAAGCCTTTTGCTGCTGCCATATTGGCAGCAAAATAGACACTGTGTTGTTTTTATTTTCACTTTAAACTCATGTTTGTGCCTCACCCGGTATTGGGTATTTAAATTTGACAGTTATCAAAGGTTTACGGTACAATGTAAAGAATGGATGTTCGTTAGCATGGATATTGTTGATGGATGGCGTTACCAGAGTGAAAAAATACTATGTTACACAATAAAGG
>Ga0210059_1013957_pt1 | contig 11930 bp, 8 predicted proteins | sample Ectturendosymbi2_FD_188042 | JGI IMG/M metagenome (GOLD analysis project Ga0210059, IMG submission 188042) | Ecteinascidia turbinata endosymbiont from Florida, USA - Sample 2 (SPAdes) (version 2) | ecosystem: Host-associated > Tunicates > Ascidians > Unclassified | place: Key West, Florida... | reverse complement strand
AGACAGGTCACAAACGAGAGGAGCGTCTAGACCTGCCAGTGAATTTATTGATGGTGCTCCACACTTGAAGTGCGCGTGCGGGAAGTCGATGGAATTGACTGCTTCTTCCCATCGATCCTGCCTCTTATGTTCGAGCCATGAAAGTAGGGACGAAGCGGCTCTGTCAGAGTAAATCCCCACTGGGGTTCGGAGGAAGGAGCGATAAAGGGTCTTGCACTCTTTGTCCCAAAATGGCACATAGTTATTGGAATGGGACGTGGGATACAGATACACATCGTTTAGCCGCAGATAGGAGGCTCTCGCATAGTTCCTGTTATACCTTCTCAATATTTTTTGTTGCACAAGAGTCCAGGCTCTCACCGTCAGATGTTCGCTGTAGCCCCAGTTGCAGAATACCGCATACTAGCTACTAACACAATTGAAATGAAAAACAAGCAAGGTTATTGTCCCAGTTCCCAGATTCTGTCCAGGATACCGTAAAGACAATAAAATCAGAACACCTGAGTTGTAAGCAACACGAAATGCAATAAGAACGTCTTCTAGTGCAAAAGAATCAAGCGAAACTAATATTCGCAAAAGCAGATATCCTCCAAAACATTTAAAATACAAGTTTTGCTGTCCTCTCTTATCTGCAGTGGCGTATAGGTGATAGGGGCAGTGGTGCAAACCACCCTCCTGGCAAGTTAAATCTAAAAACCAGGCCATTACTTAGCTTATGTCTCTCGCTTTAAGTACTCTTTTGGTTTTCGGTAGGTTGTTGTTTATTTGCGTTTTTCGGAGTAGGCCTATTTCCTGTGGTTTAGGGTCAGTAACCAGTGGTACCCCTGCAGCGAAATTTCTCCCCCTGGCTCAAACGTCTAGTTACGCCACTGGTTAGCTGATGTCTTCGTGCGTGCCAACAGTTAATATTTTGTCATGTAAAAATGTTTGCGAGCTAATTTTACTTGAAACATTTATTAACTAGAAGCTACTCAAATCTAAAAGCAGTTTGTAACCCTTTACCGCTTTTACTGCGGATTTTCGTGACTCGTTTTATAGCCTAGGTACGTGCAAAGCATAAAACGCATAGCCTACAGATTTTTAGATGGGAAGCAAGCTTAAAGTGTAACTTTACTTTGTTCATTTTGTTTTTGTTTTCTTAGCCACTTTTGTTACCTCAAGTTTTGAACAATTTAATATCGTCGGTGCTTCCAAGTGAAAAAGTTAAAAAAGTGGGTGTTTTCAACAAGTTCCACTAGGTTCGAGATTATTCTTGTTCGTTGCACCTTGCTGATTAGTTTGCGCTAGCCTGTGCAGTTACTGCACTGATTATACGCAGGGTGCTCACAAGCGTCATTATACTTACCTGGTGCAGCGCGAGCAGTCGTGTGTTTGCGAGCAAGGCTATAGTTGAAATTAATGTATGTTTACGGTTTCTGTCAAAGGAGAGCAAATGTTCGATGGATTTTCTTGATTATTGTTAAGTTACTTGCTTTATTTTTAAGTTGCAGAAAGTCTCTTAGCACAAGCTTCCGCTTGTGGTATTAGCACAAGCTTCCACAAGCTTCAGCACAAGAGGAAGCTTGTGCTTCCACTTGTGCTCCAGAAAGATGGAGCATTTTCTAATAGTGTGGCAAATACGCAGAAGCGAGACATCATTTACGAGAATCCATATCCAATATCTCAATATTAAATTTGACTCGTTAGCAACTACTGAAACACATTCAAGCGATACTTTATGTACTTACACTTATCCATCAAAGAGGATGAACCCTATAATAAATAACAACAAAAATATGCCGTGGCACTCCAACACCATGCTCTTGAAAGTGCCAATATTACTACAATAATTGTAAAAGCGGGAATTGTTCGTGAAATGCGACTGTCAGAAAGCAGGTTGTGGATTTACAATGAACCGTGGTAAGTGTTACTGCGTGTTTCACCAACCTGCAATGAGCAGTATATAGTGAACAGAATACTGCTGCAATATATTGTAAATGAAAGACACGCATTTGCGCTTGCTCTGAATGAGCATGGGCTAACAATGCTGGTTTTGGCCACAACACTTTTCGACCCACAATTTTCTTTCAGTCAACATTTTGAACAACGTAACTGAAGCTTACCTCATTTTTTGCACAACACAGTTTTTGACAATCTCTTTCAAATAGTTGCATGTTTTTATACAGTAGAGCTCAGCGATAAACAATCAGCATAGCTTCAGCCCTACAACTTTTGTAAGTCTGGTCTTTGTAAATTAAAAACTTTGTGTTACATCAGGCGGCATGCAAAAAGTTCTTTAGTCTTATCCAAGTGCTTTTGCTACCAGTTATGCCTTTTAAGCTCACAATGTTCGCTATGATTGCGTTAATGCAAACTTCGCAAAAGGCTTTTTATTTAAACAGCAGAATAGGCAGTAGGCATTGAGCCAACTTTTAAGTTCTGAATCTTACAACTATATATGTCGTAACTTTTGGCAGCTTTTATGTACCAGGAGGTTTTCTACCATACTACATTACTACTTAATAGCGTAACTAAACCACTTGGAAATATCGTGCCATGGGATAAAAAGATATTGTACCAATGTTGTCTTTTAACCTAACGCACTCACTAAGCACACAAACAAATCAATTAGGGTTCACCAAGCCATCTAATTGTTATTATGATACAATTATCTGCTTGAAGCAGTTTCGTTGCTTCATAATAAAAATTCCAAATACTTGCAGGCAGCTGGATGTTCTTTGTCCTGGTTTTACCCAAATAAAAATGTCTTAAAAAAGAGAAGTATATTTTTAATGAAGGTATAAAAGTTTTCATCTTGAAAAACTGTTGAAACAGGTTTTTGGTCAGGAATTTTTTACCTACCAAACGGTTGGTGAAATCGTGCTAGAAAATCAGCTAGCTGCCAAATTGAAAATTTTTCAGCGAACAGTGATAAAATCCTGCAAGATTTAGCAGCAAACCAGCTAAAATAACAACACTGCCGACCGCAATCTTATGTCTCTTGTTACGTAACTCCACAAAAAGATTCAAACAAGAATTTCTGGACACAGACAGCGTTCAACTTAAAACCTTCGTTTACCACGTATGGCAAATTTAGCAGAATACTGACTTCTTAGACTGAAAAAATCTTATATATAATGTAATAAATACGATTTATTAAGACCGAGGGGCCCCCAAAGGCGCGGAGCCCGTAGCAATTGCTGCATTTGCTATTGTTAATCCGGCACTGCTGTGGGCCCCTCCAGAGTTTTATTAAGTTTTGACCTTGCTCACTGCAAAAACTTTTTCAGAGACCGCAACTATATCATCTAAATACCGAGATGTTTGTGAATCAAGGTTTTATACTTTGATGGTGGTATCAAAGCGAGTTTATATACTGTATTTTGCGAGACCGTTGGAAAAATTTGATAATCGTTTTGGTCTCTCAAAATAAAATAAGAAAGACTGGGCCCCGCGCCAGCACTATACACAAGAAGCTTCGATAGAAAGTGTAGGTTTGCGTTGGTTAATAGGCGGAGCGCGGGGCCCCCTTTGGCGCCGGGCCCGATTAGAAGAAATCGGTCAAATCGGTTTAAAGCCGGCCCTGGTAACAACATACTATTAAGGTTTATCGCTGCTCTAAAAGCATGCGCAGTTGCATGCACAGTGAATGCTGGATTCTCGTCCATTGTGACGCAAATATAGAATGAGAACGAAGTGGGAAAGTTCGCAAGCCTGGCTATCTGAAAGCATTGTGACGTAACCGTCAGTCAAACCGCATGCGGGCGCTGGTTGTTGAAGACACAAGCGACGCCTTAAAACGTCACTAAGGTTTGTAATTGCTCCCTTTGCGAACCTTGGTGATCTTGAGATTTTGTAACTGGGTGTCAGCGACCGGGATTCGACATTTCGTAAATCGTAATTACTAGCATCCGCTGACATTTGACATTTCGTAATTGTTAAGTGACATAACCTTAATGTACGCCCTCAAAATGCTGCGCCCGGGGAAAGATGTCTCCTCTTCCCCCTGGCTACGCCACTGTCTTCAAGACAGAATCGTAAGTTTGCTTCAAGTTATGCATAGAGCCAAATATCCTGAGGTCGAAGAAAGCTACAAAAACTGTCATAGTGACATATACTTCAAAACAAAAACCGTAGTTGCACATGCAGCGAAATGTTGAACACAGTGCCATATTTTCCCAAGGATTCAGTTCAGCCATATGCAGCTTTACCGGTAGCAGTAGCCAATGCTTCGAAGCCCCAACTGCTTTAAGTTTGTCGCTGATCCTGAGTTTTTACCGAACTAACGTGGAATCTATCGATCAGGTCAAAAGCAACCAGAGCTAAATCTTTCCTAATGCTGCTAGCTTACTGAAAACAAATCACCCGAAATCAGCGTAAAACAGTGAGAAGAGTAGTTACTATCAACGTGTGCTGACAGAAGAGCTCTTGCGAACTTTTTCCTTTGGCCACCACTCACGCCAAAGTAGCGAATAGCGGTGTTGGTGAAATGGTGATAGCTCGCTACCGCACCCTTTATTTTTTTCAAAAAAGAGTGGCGCTATCGCTAACGCTACTGGAAAATTAGCTCGCTGCAGTAGCTCGCTATTGTCCAGCTCTGCTGTTTAGCAACAAGAGTAATCATTCTAGATCAAGTTTTTTTTAAGGAAAATGTTAGGTACCCGGTATGGATGTGTAGGGACCCGATTTCTCTGATTTTAGGGACCCGATGATAATTTTTTTATTCTAGAGACCCGATTTTCAATTCTAGGGACCCGAATCGGGTTGCTAAAACGCCTTGAAAAATCCTGTTCTAGAGATTTATTTGTGATGACATGTATTGTGACGGTTCAATCACAATTATGTGGAGCCTTAACGTTTTCATCAACGGTTTCCCTTTGCCTTGCCGGCGAGTAAAAATCATTCTTCTCAAGATATGACTCCGACCTGCTGTTTAGAACCTCAGTGTTTCAACTGTCATCTGATGTTAATTTCCACCCCTACAGTAAGTAATTTGAAATCATTTAACTGCAACGAGAAGAGTCAGCAGCAAAATCTAACGTAAGAAGCAAGATGCTTTTTATTTTGCAAGTGCTGAGGGAATTGACACTGCCATTACATACAGATGCTGAGATAACTTGCACGGGGGTGGATATTAAAATTTAGGAGAAAGCTCTCAGAAAGTGTCCCCGAAAATCGCCACTGGGAAAGGTAGATGTAAAGTAGGATTACATGGATAAAAGAGTTACAATTTTTTTCACATTTCAATTTATGAACTAAATTCAAGAGTACAATATACATATGAAAGGAACAAAATTTTGTAAAGTTTTGCAGCTGGACATTTGAAAGCTGCTTCCTTTGGCATATTTTTCCATAATTTTTGCTTTTATTTTGAAAAACAAATGACTTGCTTCAGAGCTTCTGTGGCTCTAGAGTGGTACATAACCTTCAAACAATAGTACAAAGCTCTCAAGAGCGGGCACAGTATCTCTGAAAAAAGGGGCCCGAGGCGACTGCCTCATTATCCTTCCCTAATATCCATCCCTGAGCTTGCAATTTATCTTGTTGGCAAAGTGCCTGCGACAGAAATGAAACTAAATTTGAATATTTTTCCAATTAGGGTTTCAAATTCCCGCAGACAAGTTATTGTATTTTCTAGAAGCCCGTGATTTGTACAAATTAATTTACGTGCAGTGCTAAGCTATCTTTACATGCAGCTAAGTGTGGTCAATAAGTTTTGTAACATTGTGGTTACGATTGTGTTTACAGTTTAATTCTATTTTATATTTCAATGAAGTCAGATAAATTTAGCAAAGTCTCATCAAAAAACTTAACCGAAGTAAGTAAGATCTCACGGATTATCAAAAATCCAAACATTTTTTAAACGCGTTGAAAAACTCTACCGTTTACGTTTATCAACTACATACGTGAATTAACGCTCAAAATAAGATGGCAACGGGATCCACTTCTTATATGCTCGAAAGTTTTGTAGAAGGCCTACTTCGGAAGTCAATGTCTCAGTTAGAGCAAGTCTCTGCTCGGCTTCGATTGAACGTGCTGTGTTGGTGTACAGTACATCCGAAGAGTGTAAATACAGTGTAAGAAACGCAATCGTAATGGCGGCCCCGATGGCTTCTTGTTCAATTGCCATATTGGCTGCGAAAAGTATATTGGAGATCATGCACTGATTGCGTTGAGAGGTTTACTAGCGCTTTTGCAGGAAAGGTTTATGAGCAATTGGAGGCAGTGATCCGAACTAGAAGCTTGGAACTTCATTATCAAAACTTTTAAAACTTGTCAATTCAATGAAAGCAGACTTTTCATTAGCCAGCTTAAATCTGAACACAGTTGTTCAGGAGAAAATGCCCGAAACATGCACGTTTCATGGATAATGCTATATAAACAGGGAGCATTAGAAATATTTAAATGTTGAAACTCGATTGTTGTTTTTCCCCCTATTAAAATTTCTAGCTACACGCCTGGTTGCCATTGTATTTACCAAAATCTTGTGGTTAGTTTTTGTTTTGATCTATGTGATCTTGTGATTTTTAGTCGCAGTACATTTTATTTCGGAACTGACCAAATTTGAATTGATAATTATCACAATATTTGAGCATAAGTATGTCTATTTAAGCCCAGCACTCAAAATTAATATTTTCATAGTAAATGTAGTGTTAAGTGCTAGCACCTCCCCCCTTCATGGGTGTAACCAGGGGAGGCACTTGAGCCATAGTCACCAAAATATATAAATTCCACATTCTGTCCCCCTTTTTGCCTGTTTTACAAAAAGGTCGTACTACGGTTGAGTGAACCAAACAATAAAGGTTTGTCCCCCCAAACTTTTTTAGCAAACTCGGTCCCTGGTTCAGATTGCAAGTGAAGTGGTTTGTTCATAGAGCTATCGTTAAAGTCGCTAGCTAGCAGAACAATTTTTGACGCATCGTGAAGTGAAGCTTTTATTGGTATGCCAAGGAAATCTATGAAATTTTGCTTTTGCGTAACATTATAATTTGGAGGCTGATAACAAACATCGAGAAGCAATGTTTTTGAGTTGCACAATTACTACGTTTACATGGTCAGTTTTGCCTTGTCTCGTTACCACATATGGATAACGAGTGGTCTGGTTCTGAACGTGATTTACTGAGTCAGCGCCACGAACGGGCCAATGACTTGGCCACCTCGACTGGAGGACGTCTCGTGATGAAGTGTACGTGGTCTCGTTCGCGCGGTACTAGGCTAGCATCTAGCACGGCTAGCATTCAGTGACTGTCTCCAGATAAGATATGACTGCACCGTTATTCTTATTAGTGTGTTGAGTTCAGTTTTAGAAGTGTAATGCCAACATAATTACCATGCAGTCGACAAGGAAGGTACGTCGGCGAGGATAGGTAGATTTTCCAATAGATAGCAGTTTAGGCTTTGGGTTGGCAGTGTTGTTAGGATTTCTTATTTTTAAGGCAAGAATCTTAACCAAATGTTCAGAAATCACCCCTGCCAAAAACCGTTTGCTTCTGCATTTTACATGTCATTAAAGAAAATTGAGTGCAATCATTCTGTGCCATCAGTGGTGATAGAAGTAGAAGATAGCCTACTACAGTAACGAAAATATACTTTTTGAAATGTAGGCTATCTGCCAGTTGTAGATATCCCTTAATGTCTAGAAATAAAACATTACTGAGAAAATGCTTATTCGTTATAAAGGCTGGAAACTGTGCACAACATATGATAAGAAGGTCTGTTTAAATACAAATATATATTTTAAATAGGCTACTGATCAGCTGGGAGTGGCTTGGCATTGTTAGGAATAGTTGTTTCGAAAGTAGGAACCCGTGTGTATTGCACTTTTCTTCATAAATCAGGCTTGCAAAAGTAGAGCAACCTTCTGGCATCAGTGGTGATAGTAGTAAAATATATATAATTATTTCACTAGCTCCTTGAAAAAATGTCACAGGGTATATTTAGTATAACAAATACTTATTGTTTTGTATCATGTGACATTAGGCTATATGTAAGTATCAGTGTAAATTAAATATAGTTTGACTGATAAAAAGTTCCACCTAGGCACTTGCAGACACATTTAATATTAAGGGGTAATCTCCAAAATGTTTTTCAGCAATGTGCTTAGGAAACCTGTGTGAAACTTGTATGACTGTAACTTTGCACATGTGACATCAACGCATGCTGTAAACGTCAGTGCACGTCTGCTATGGATGGATTTTACAGGGTGCAGCATAATCCATAATTCACAGCACCAATTTCATGAGAGGCATGAACAGCAATTGCCAAATTCGTGAAATCTGTACATAAGTGTACATGCTTTCCAACTCCATGCAACCCTTTGTTCACTAGCCTGCACAGCGGATGTTTACCGACGCGTCTGCCACACGTGAATGACTTCAGACATGTAAACCGAACGGTACAATGATGTCAGAACGGGTTGTCTCGTTTTGGCGGACAGTCGCTTGACATGTGAACGTAGTAAATGAAATATCAAACCACATAATTTCTATCTCTGCGACTTCTAAGTCAAGCCTTCGCGTACACAGTAAGTTAAATTTTACATAAGCCATGACACAGGCCAATCGCCAGGATTTAGCAGCAGGGGGGCCAAAAACCAGAAAGAGGGGCCAAAAACCAGAAGGGGGGCCACATTTTAAAATACAGTGTTGGATGTATGCAGCAACCGGTGGGCCAAACGTGAAATGGGGGGCACCGATTTCAAATGGGGGGGCCGGGCACCACTGGCCCCCCGCTTGTGACGACCCTGCCATGCCACCTCCACCATGGCTGTTGCGGTCTAGCCAGAAAGGCTTAAGATAGCCATTCAAAGAAATGCAATCATTGTCGATGGTAGAGTCCAGCCAACTTTCTGATACACAAATAACATCAAAGTTATTACAGGCAGCAACAAGCGACAATTCTTCAAGCTTGCAATTACTTTTAAATGCGAATATGCTACGTGCATTTAGGTGACATATCGAAAGATGCAGATACATCACGTGGCTTAAAAATTATAACCATGCTGTTTGCAGAGAATTAAACATACTCATAGAACCCATAGAAGCAAAAAAAGATTAACGTTTTACATTTGACGACTAGCCACAATGAATTATTAGATTAATACACGCTCGCCATCGGCATATAAGCAATAGTTGGCACCTTCAAGTTTCCACTGGATCTTTCTGCCTGCTTTATACAAGCGAGAGGATTATTTCAATAACGAAGCTCTTTCTTTCTGCATTGATAGAGGTAAGTAGCGCGTTAATGGACAATTATTTATTGTTTCATATGACTCAGCCAACAAACTGGAGCACTACAAGAAGCCATTGCACTAAGCAAACCAACCGCAATAGTGAACATTAGAGCTAATGAAAATGCAATGACGCAATGGTTGATCAGTGTAAACAAAGAGGGGTGCTGTATCACACAGGATTGGTGAGGGACCACGGCGGTCATCTAGTCAACCAACCCTGTTATATTTATGTTGTTATACTGGCATTTGCTGTCGAGCATCTTGTGCAAGTTTCAGCAGCCTCATCTTATCCATGATCCGAGCAAGTTTTATCACAATGGGACTTGAACGTACCGAAGAAACGTCAGAAGTAGATTGGATTGCTGAAGTTCTTCTTGAAGGCGGTGAATGTTGCAAAACTGTATTTCGTTCATGCGATCCTGAGGGAAACGCAACTTGTCCACTATGAAAGTACGCACGGTGGATTCAAGCTGGTCTTTAGTTTCAATTTTACTGGTCTGAGTGATTCCATGTAAAAGAATGTTGTATTCTTTCGAACGAAGTTCACCCAATGTCCGTTGCTCATCACAACTCCGCTCGATTGTTTGAATGCGTGTCTGCAACTTTGTTACAGTGCTTTTCTAAGTTTCCAGTTTTCCAGTGTGCTACTTCAAGGCTTTTCTCAACATCAACTACTCTACACACAAGGTCGCCTTCGATGGCATCGAGGCGATTGCACACAGATAATAAGAGTTGATGAAGGTCTCGCAGCGTGGGTTCTTTGACTGCTTGAAGCTCAGTAGTGACTTTGCTGCGCAGTTTGTAAGTTGAAGACTCGGCCATTTGTTTCTTTGCAAGTAACCTTCTAGTTTAAGACCAATCTATTCTGACAGTAGATTACTCGTATTTTGCAAGAGGGCGTGTGTTCTTTTCCAAATCAGGGTTTTGTCTGTGTCGAACTGACTGCATATCTTTTTCCAGAGTGCTTGCACAACACGCTAGTGACAGACTGTAACAGAGAGCTCAAATACACGTCGGCACTCGACGACGACCAAACCAGACTGTTTTTTCATTCGTTTTCCTATTTTCTGCAACTGAAGGCAGACACGACCCGGAAAATGTCAACTTACGTTTATTGATCAGTTCGATATAAATGGAGGTGGATAAATGATACTGAAGCACGTACAAAGTTACACGTTGCAAAAAACAAAACGTTTACTATATTAACATGAAACTAGGCTCTTGTATAAATCAGGAACAGCAAATTGAATATCTCAAAAAAACGAAGGTAAAAAGCCAGAAGGCAATGATTTCACTGCTACATCACTGGTATTAAATCTTTTCAAAATTCTGCGTTTACCCGTTTCATATGAGTTTCCTAATGTCCAGTTTATTTCTGGAAACTAGCTCAGGCGTATGCTAAATTTCCTCAAACGCACTTAAAACTTTGCTATTTTGTTCGAAATTTCCAACATACTTCTGGAGATTCTCGCTGCAACTCTGTTGATACTACAGTATACTAACGTCGTGTATGAAGATGAGTGAATTGATGTCTGCTGGTACAAATTTATGCTTGTTTGATTGGATGTTCCCAAAACTTTGCTTTGAATAGGAGGTTGTTTGTTTGTTACATTGGTTTGCTGCTACAGCACAGTCGTCTGCCTGACGTATGCTCCTTGATTACACTTATACTTCGCCAAATGATTTCCAAGTTAATAACAGCGTTGAAGCAGCAACAACGTTGAATCCAGTGGCGTGCAGGTGGGGGTCGAACAAGGCGACGGCCCCGGGCATCCAGGGCAGGGGGTTATCCAAAGAGTGAAATTACAAAAATTAAAATGCTGTAACTAGATGATTTTTCCTCTTGTAAGGGTACTAACACATGATGCATGGATTTCATTTTTCGAAACTTGTTTTTTTATCAACACTAGTTTTTACGTATTCAAATGCCAGTAATTCTCACATTCTTCAATATCAGGGATCTAAAATCTAGGTGTGTAGCGCACACCCAATCAGACCGATAGTGGCGTAACTTTTTCCAGGCCTTACCATCAAGGGAAAATCACAAAAAAGGATTGAAAGACAATTATGGACATTCAATTAATTTCCTGATCCAAATTTCAAAACTGTTCCATTTCAATTTCCTTTGATTAGCTGATTTTTTATGCATCACTAGTTTCCCTTTTCGTTTTTTGAGGTGGCAACCCCTGGTGTGCATTAATACAGACGTACACATGTGCTTGCAGTATGTGCATCACTTCGAGCTGCGTCATGAATTGGCAGTTCAGGCGGGTTGATCATAACGTCTCACACAAGTCCCTATCTGTTCTTTCCTCCCAGTAGTTGTGCAGATAACAGCCACATAATAAAAAACGAAAGTTTTCTTGCGCACTTCATGCGCATTATCAATTCTTGTGTAGTTTGGTAAGTTTCAAACTGTCAACGCTGGGTGTCCGCCATCCCAACCGCATATCTTCTCTGCTCGACTGCTATTCGACGAGAAATTCGCGTAGCTGATGTTTTTGTGGTTGTGAGCTGCCCTTTCGTTGCGTTGAGTGTGTTTTACTCCACTGTTATAATGCGCAGCCTTATATTTATGCAGTTGTGAACTGCACTGAAGTAGCACTGAGTGTGTTCTACTACCAGGGCCGTGGGAACCGCCCCCCGCACCCCCCGGCCGGGGGGGGCCCCAGCCATGTCTAGGGGCCCCGCCTCAGCTGCAATACTTTTACTGTTTTAC
>Ga0210059_1013956_pt1 | contig 11930 bp, 9 predicted proteins | sample Ectturendosymbi2_FD_188042 | JGI IMG/M metagenome (GOLD analysis project Ga0210059, IMG submission 188042) | Ecteinascidia turbinata endosymbiont from Florida, USA - Sample 2 (SPAdes) (version 2) | ecosystem: Host-associated > Tunicates > Ascidians > Unclassified | place: Key West, Florida... | reverse complement strand
GAACATATTGGTTTCACCCCAAGCTGCCCCCCACATCTTGCAACAAAATTGTGGCCATGGCTAATGTTAACCCAACACTAACCCCTAAAGGTAACACCTAAACCTGAAAAATTAAAGAAAAAAAAAGAAAGTCGGCAAGGTGAGAGTCGAACTGAAAACCATTGGCATAGTAGCCATAACACATAACCGTTACGCTACGAGCAGCACGCTGTTTGCCTGACAAACCAACCTTTTTCTTCGAATTACGTCAAGTCACGAGACCAAATCTTCGACTGGCGGCACAGTAACTCTAGCCAATGGGTTGCCGCCAGAATCTTAGCGGTAAAATAGACACTACCAACTATAAACCTCAATCCTTAATTTAACCCTGAAATTATGGCACAATTTATTTTACTATTAAACCACTTCATTTCTATGATACAACAATTACATTGTAATCTTTTTTTAATCATATCTTTACTACATGTGCTATGATGCATAAGGAATTATCAGGGCTGAACTTATTTCCTTAATCAGCTTATAGCAAGGAAAAAATCAAAGTTATCTAGATATTGTAACTGTACATACACACTGTGAAGTGTAAGAAAGACATCATTGTCCATGTCAAGTTTTTAAAGTTTTCTTCTCACCTTGGCTTATTTGGCTAATAACTTTGATGCCTGTAACACCTTCAAAGCTGGTATGATTTCAGCCTAAATCCAGCAGTTTTCATGTGACTTTGCGTGGGCTTAACTCTGCGCCCAATTGCGTTAGAGAGCAGTTCTAACCCTCAAAAGACTTTGCAAGTCTTCGTGTCTGCAATGAAATAAATTTTTTTTGGTTTTCGGTTTCGGATGTTTTGTGAGTGACATCATAAGTGGAATAGTTTTATGCCATCTTGGCCCACTTCATCTACCCCTAGGCCCAAACTACTAGATGGTAGTATTTCACTAGAGATCAACCGATATATATATCGGCCGATATTTGGGTTTTACCGATATATCACTATCGGCCAAAACGAAATTGGTATCAGTAGGAGTTCAGAAAACTTGCGTAGGAAAAGCAAGTCAAGGCAGTTATCTTACAACAACGCTAGCAGGTGCATTTTTATAAACAAACAGACAAGATGAACCATGGAGCATGCGTCGGCCGTCACAGCTGAAACAAAAGCATCATTGAGAATTTTGCAATGCTTGAAGCTACCACATGCAGGTGTTGTGTACGAACAAACTCCCGTTGTACTTCCGGACAATTTTGCAGCACGAAAAGTTGACTGGAACTTAAGGTGCAGAAGTCCAATCAATGCCTAGTTTAGCGCAGATTAATTTGAAAAGAGCTTGCATGAAAAATAAATTGCGTTATGCTAAGGAACATTTGTGACGTTATGAATATGATTACAAATCCAATCGCTCCTCACTAGTGACGACAACTGTCGCTGTGAAGCAGTTTCACATAACACCTTAAAAGGATTCTACTTTTCTTAACTTGATGTACTAGGCTATAAGCACGCTGGTTTATACTGTACACAAGCTAAAATATCGTGTTAATGGGTGAAGTTAAGACATTTTCCACAAGGCATGCGAATGATGACACAGGTCTACAATTTTAAATGAATTTCATGGGGATTGGTGTTGGGAGCATTTTGGGGATAATTTTGGGGCGCTGATTTCAAAACTGTTGTCAGATTCTCCCTATGTGGTCAAGTTTTTGAGCTATTTAATATTTTTTATTTATGCAGTTGTAGCATTATAAGCATACTGTTGCAAAAGAGGGTTGCACATTTCGTGATTTGTTAAACTGGCTAACATATTGTTTAAGCGGTAGTGACTTCTTGTAATAATTGTGATTTGTAAACTAGCTTATGAAGAGCAGTGTGCAGCATAGAAAACATACAGAGGTTAAACAAACAAAATGTCAGTTAGTGTATACTGTGTACTTGCAACTGTGACTTCAAGACACAGATGAGAAACTACACAGATATTATGGCCTTGCAGTGCAAAGATTGTGGTGAAAAAACAACGTTAAAATGCAAAGAATAGCCCAAACATGATAGCATACTCTTTTTTCAGGACAGAAAAGATTGCACGGTTGCTAATCCAGAAATTGTCTTTTCTGTGTTTTTTGGGAGTAGCTACTACCAGAAACCTCTTTCTAAGCACCAGCAGTAGTCTGCCATCATGTTGGTATGCCAGCATCCCTGGTATCTTTTCTATTGTTTTTATATCTTGGTGGAAGGACTCTTCTTGCTCTTCAATCATTGCTTCTAAATTTTCAGGAAATAATTTACATGACTATGAAAAAAATGAACCTTCACACTCATTGTCAATTGAAAGAAATCCTTTCTCAGCACAGAATCAGACACTAAGTTCTTACAGAGTATATATATCGCCTACAAAGTAGGCATCATCAGCTCTTAATTTTTTTAAGAATTTAACAGCTGTTCTGAAAGGTTGTAATAGTTAGGAGCATCAAAATATCCAAGGAAGTTTTCGACAACTGCTGTAAGTGACCACCAAGCATTTTTATGAGGGTTGTCAAGGTAAGTGGAAAATATTTGTTTTGTATTCAAACGTCATATTTGAGAACCATAAAAAATTCCAGCCCTCAACTTTTCAGTGCTCAGCGCAGGGAACTTTTCACACAAATATGCAAAGCAGTCACCTTTACCTATTTAAAGCTTTGCAAACTGTTTTCATACTTTGATATGGAAAGGAGGAAGTAACACCTCGTTTGGATTAATCAAAGGAAAGTGTATAATATTTCTTTTACCAATCTCAAGTCTTTCTCTCTTTGGCCAACTTTCCCTAGTCCAGTGCTCTTGGCAAGCCCTGCTGTCCCACAGACACAAGAAGCACGGAAAGTTTGTGTATCCACTTTATTGCCCAACCAAAATGCAAAAATTATTCTAATTTACTGCAAATCATCCAGTCATGCTCATCAACTATGGTACCAGGCACAGACTATTCTGACATAGGATTTTATTGTAGTTACCGCTTATAACAGGCTATCACTAACTCACTCCCTGTGGGCCTACGCGGTTCAACAACAGCTAATAAAGCATTTCAGCATTGAAAAGCACAACTACTGATTACAAAATCTGTTTTCAAGTTAAAAATGGTGGAAAATAACTTTTGAAACTTTTGGTGAGATTTTTTAATATTTTGTAAAAAACTGCAAAATGTATGCCCTCTAGCGGCTAATCCTGACCAGATGGACAAAAACGGATGTGATTTTTGGACTCAGCACTCCCCAAATCTGTTACAAACTTAGCTCCCCAAAAATCCTATATACCGGTGTAATTGTTATCCCACAATCCAAGCTGTTGCAACATGCTGGTTTGTGGATGTGGCACACAAGTTACATAAGCGCTGCTCTAACCATTTCACAAATACGTTGAAGAGGTGATTTGTCGTTTGGTCCGATAGCAATGCGGTTTGTTGCATCACAATTGTTGTTGTCCGTTTGTTGAACATGACTAGCAAAAGCAGTATATGCAGCAACGCAACTGACGCAAGTTAAAAGCACAGTGTTTGCGATTGGATCAGAACTACTGTAGCATTATTGCACAATCATCAGATGCGCACATGTGCATGTTAGCTATTGTCATGGAAACTTGTTCTTATGGAATTTACTTCTGGCGGATAGGCGGTAATCAGTTATAGCCTAGTGCTGCTTTTGTTTAGGCTAGGTTGTAGATGACTGGCTAACTCACTGCAGGCTACTTGGTGAAGATGCAGATAAAATTTTCTTTCTGCATGACAATCTTAAACTGTCGATATGGAACTACTGAGTATTGACAAATCAGTTGAGGTATATTTAATTTTATACCAATGCCAGTATTTCAGTTGCAGTAACTTATGCAACTAGTTTGCTTTTTTAAACCATAAAATAACAGACTTTGATGTGAAAATTACATGAGGATTGCCCTTTCTAAAACAAAGCCATGAATGTCTTAATTGTTGCCAAAAGTTGTGTTCAGGTTACATTTTTGAAAGGGTTGCTGCAGTCTGCTGCATGATCATAGAAACCTGATCAGTATAGTTGTGCAGTAGTGCTGCGCCACAATTGGTATCTATTGTAGTTTTGCCTAGTTCAAAGAGCTAAGCATGGCAGGGAAAGGGCAAATCCAGCAAAATCTCTGTCCAGGTTTCCATAAGCCTTTTGCATCCAAGCAGACAATTTTTACTCTTAACACTTTGACGTCTGGGTGGTTTTGGCGATTTTCGCAAAAAAAACAGCAGTTTTCAGTTGCCTTACCAACGGCCTAGCTACTCCGCCCATTGCGCTAGAGAGCTGTTCAACGGCTCAAACGGATTGGCCAGTCTAGTAGATTGCACTCGAAAAAAATTTTTTTGCCTGGGGGTTGCGGTTTTTTTGTGAGTGACGTCATATGTGGAGGACTTTTAGGCCCACTTTGCCTGGCCCTTGGTGCCAACCGTTTGGTGGTAGTATTTCGCTGAAGTTTTTACTGGAAAGTAGGCTACAATCCGAGTCTTTTGATACTTAGGATGACCTGCTGGGGTTTCGGGTTCAAAAGTTGTGATGTAAGTTAGTAAAAATATTTGACTAATTAGCTAATTAGATAATTAATTAATTTGTTTATTTTAAATCATAACTTTTGAACCAGAAACGTTAGAAAGTTGATCAAAGGCTCAAAAGACTCGGACTCGAGTCTAGTTTCCAATGAAAACTTCAGCGAAACACTTGGGCCCTAGGCCAGGCAACATGAGCCAAAATGACCCTAAAACTACTTCACTTATGAAGTCAGTCAGAAACAATCCGCACCCCCAACCATAGAATTTTTTTTGAGTGCAATCTACTAGACTGGCTGATCCGTTTGAGCCGTTGAACAGCTCTCAATGCGCAATCGGCGGAGGAGCTAGGGCGTTGGTAAGGCAACCGAAAAGAGCTGTTTTTTAGGCCGAAATCGAAGTACGAATATACCGTAGGCCAGCAGCCAACGAGTTAATGGCAGTTTGTATGGTAGTGCCAAGAAATAGCTATTTTTCCAACTTCTGTACAGGCCAGCCAGTTGAGACATTGTGTAAAACGTGATGGAGAAACCTTCAGGTGTGGTGTATAACTCTTCACAGTGCACTGGCCTACTGGAAATACGGGCGAAGGCCAAACACTGTAGTGTAATGTCACTGCAAAACAAAAAGATTATATATGCAAGTCAAACCAAAGCTAATGGTACATCACATATAAGCAGTAATCAGCATGCAAAACAAAGTTGTACAGCCCTAACCTTGGCCATTACACACAATCATGTAGTCTATCGCCATATAGTTAAAAGCCTGTCTTTAAACTACATTTTCAATGCAGATGTATGAAACTTCATGTAGCGAAGGTTAATAGGGTGCCAGATTTTTGGCCAAGGTGTTTTAGAGACCTTCAGTTGTTGAAGCCACTTGCCAAAGATATCCACCTCGAGTGGCACCATGGGTTGCATGAGAGTGGATGTGACTTACAAAATTAAACAAAGGTCAAAATTAACACAAAGTCTGTGAAAACTATACATACATCTGCCAATTCAAGAGTGTATATATCATTAATTTAAGGTTTTACTTTTTGTATAGTGGACAGACTTAAAAGAAATGTAGGTCATTGCTTATTTTACTTTGCTATGCAAAACATTTTGTCAGTTCAAAGCAGTTTTTCCAGCTGCAGTCCAGACACCAATTGCACATGGGAGATGAATATAAGTGAAACTGTAGTAAACTGATCTCAATGCATCAGTGCTAAGGCTGTATCCTATCCTATAAAACATTCCAACACTGCAAATAATTTTATTTGTAGGTTGTGTATATGTCCGCCCATAGGTGCCAAGTTAAAAATTTCTGTGGCCATGCAAAATTAATGATGTCACAAAATTGGACAGGTAATATAAAATAGGTTAAAATATTCCAAAGCGGCGCTCACACTAATGTAAATTTTACAGGCAAGTTGCAGTTATTTGATCACTCGTAATTTTTTCAGAACTTATAACATGTTCACAACCAATTAAACTGGACTCATGAAAAGTTGAGAAGACACAACAACCTAAAAGTATTTATGCAAACTGCAACCCCATCAATCCAAAGATCCATCTATCTTATAACATTAAGTTTGTCTGTCACATTGGAGTGAATATTTAGTGAAAAACAAGAATTCAACCCATGTATGACCTTTTTGTATTATGATTTTCTTATAATTGCAATGATTTGTTCTCTTCACTGCAAGTTTGCTTTGCCTCTAATGTGCAATTTGATTTTCATTGAGCAAAAAATATCCTTTATCTATTGGTAGTTTAATGGCTAAAATTATCATAGTGTTTCAGAAAAATAGCATTACATGTGCTTGTTGTATTTACGTAATCTTTCCACCGATCAAACCATGTTAGCTGATTAGAACTGTAGTTGTTCAGAATTTTGGACAACACCTCAGTTCAACACATTGATTGAGTTTATTGTAAAATGGAGCTTGTTTTGCAGATAATGGCTCTACGTCAACTATCTCGACTTGTGCTTTCCCACTCTCGCAGTGCAGTGCAGTCTCAGCGTCAACAACTTCATATGACATCACGCACTTCATTCTTTTGGTGTAAGTGTACTGTGTGGTTCTCCAATTATTCAGTTCCTAAGCCTTTTCTCATAACTTTTTCTTGTCTATAGTTGCATAATATTTGATAGTTGTTGTAGCTGTGTTTCAACATACCCAGCATTTCTGTGAAAACCGATTACTACATTTATACTGATTTGTTGCGTCCATTTTTTTAATGAAAGGAGCTAAACTTTGGGAAAGATATAATTCTTACTTCCTGGTCCAAATGAAAAACAACAATTAGGATAGTGTTCCACAAATTGTTTTTAATTTTTTGTATGTTTTTGTGGTCTTGTGTATTTTTCATTGTTTAATATTGGTGCCTTGCTGCCGTTTTGTTTCTCAGAAAACCTTAATTGATGCTTAGGCTAAATAGTTAAGTCGCTCCTTTGAATACCCATAGCAGGATAATTTTTTCACTCACCCACCTGCTCTGCAAGTGATGCCTTCCTATATTGAAGTTAATGCATCATTAACTTTGATTTTTTTGTTTCAGCATATCTTACTGGTGTTGTTATTGTATTTAACCTTCAGTTAAGTCACCATAGACTGGTGAATGTTTTGAACAGCAAAGATGCTGAAGTAATATTTATTTCATGTGCCAAACTTTTACAATGTGATATTTTTCTTTCGTGTTTTGTTTTTTCAAAATAAACCTGAAAACCTTTCAATTATTGCATGTATATAAATGGCACTAAAATGCTTATGTATGTATAAAACCAGTGTAGTAGCAGTTGATCTTGGGTTTTATTAAAAAACGTTATTATCATTACGTGTAACTTCTCAACAAATTGAAGTTAAAAATGAGTTGAGTGAGCAGCAAGCACACCTAGTTGCTTGGCTAATATTTTATTGCAGTTTTTTGAATCTTTTTCTTTAATCAGAATCACCAAAGTCAAGTTCATAAATTTTGTTGCTTATTCCTTTGTAGTGCAATCACTAAACTGAATGAGTTGTACTCTGTGTAGGTATCCCAAAAACAGAAAATTAGGGAGTTAGCTACCTTGGAGCATGTTTTGTGTGAGCCCAAATTATTTGCTACCTTCAATCCTGCAGCGAACAGATTTCAGAGACTTGTTAACATGGTGTAGGCAATTAAACAGTAGAAATAATATTAACTTCTTAGATAATATTTTCTGTTCACTTTTTTGTTGCCAGTTTGAAGTTATAATCCTGCTTTACTCTTGTTCATACATAATCTGTCATTTGCTTAATATGTTGTTCGTTGTATTGGAAACTTGCTTTTAATTTTTCAGGGGGTAAAGATAAACCCATACCCAATGATGAAGCTCTTGCAGTTGGATATGAGAAAATAGTGCTAGAGGCTGCCAAAGTTGGTGAAGATCCGCTGGAAGTCTTTAACAGAGATCAGCCATCAAAACCAATTTCTGGCGATGGAACGCGAGATAGTCCTTTTGTCATTCCGTCCAATGTCCCAGAACGTTACGTCATAGTGAATGGTAAATATTGCCCTGTTTTTACACATTCGTGTTGGTTTTGCATTTTTCTTGCTTCCTGCACTAGTTCTTTTGTTATGTTGCTAGCAAGGATGCGGAGTCGGAGGTAAAATGTCCGACTCCAACCTTTCCAAAATTTTTGACGCCGACGTCGACTCCTTAACGTGAATGAAGTTTGGCTGTCAACAATTCTGTAGCAACTAGCAATCAATGGAAATCGTGGTACACAGCAAGAATTCTCTGTTTCAATAAAAGCTTCAAAAGAAACTACCATTTCAACAGGCTCGAGTTAGGATTCCTAATTTAGAAGTGCCATGTAAAAAATTATTCAATTGGACTTCCGGAGTCAGATCAAAAATCCGATTCCGACTCTTCGCGACTCCGACACCGCAACCCTAGTTGCTAGTGCTTTTAAAAAAGAGCGCAAGTAAGGTTCTGCGAGATCGTAAATACATGCGCAGAAAGACGAGAAGAAAAACGCAAACGCATTCAACGAACGGCGTGAATATTGAGTCTCGTGTTACGTAAAACGCTGTGTGAACATGTGAACGGTTTGTGCCCAGCCGGAAAGCTCAATGAGCAGTCTATTATACAGCCCTGGTTCCAGTCCGTACGTACTTGTCCATATGGTTGGGCCACTGGTTGCAACAGCACCCATATATCACACATACGTTAGGTTTTATGGGGCAGATCTGAGAGCAGACAAGGTTTGTTGTTACTGCATGCCGAGTATTATGTCAGCGCTTGTCCAGGCTCGGTTCTTTAAACTATGCAACTGGAGTTGGGGAGCATGAAATTTTATCTGAAACACCCATGATATTAATGCAATCTTCAAACCGACAAGACGCATTGGTCCCGTCGAAAAGAAACTAGCAATCGGCTTGTGCATCAGCTGTTTCCGTCGTTGCGCAAAGTCGATCTTTGCAAACCATAATTTTGGCGATTACCACTTTGCATTGCGTCAGAACAAGGAGTTCATTGTGTGTGTGTAATTCGATTTCCCTCGCATGTACTGGTGTGGGTTTGAGAATGGCGTGGAGTGGAGAAGATGTAGGCCTGTTTTTTTTCGTTGAGACGTTTGGGTCAATTTCGCTGAGACATTTCGGTCATTTGTCTCACAGTTTTTAATTGAAACCTCACTGTAACAGTGTTCATTAGTCTATATTTTCAGACATTCTGACCGAAATGATTTAATTTTGTTTTGTTTCGGTAATTTCCAAAACAGTTTGGTCTATGACCGGAAAACGACCGAAAAAAAAACAGATGCAGGGTAAAAGTCGAGGCGGTAAAGCAACGGCCTTCTTACGTGGGATTTGTATGAAACTGGAGCAGGCGCAATTTCAACCCTTGCGTGCCGTGTTTTCGTTCCATTATTGCTTGATTTGCGATTCATCCATGTTCAGCAGCATTATCGTTTCAGTAAATTTTCGATAATCCTCAATGCAATTGTTTCTTCTTCGATGATACCCGAGGTGTCAAGAATACGCAACGTCAAAAAAGAAATCATTCACGGTTGTGTAACATGCAAATTACGCACGATATCATGCGGAATGGGTAATGCATGTGAGCGTCCGAACTTCAAATGACCTTGCAATCATGAGTTTAGTATTTGTGGTAATAGTGACATCACTCCCAAGTCCAATGAAAACTAAGCTTACAAAGAAAACACACATGCGCTTGCCATATGTTTTCTATTGAGTCAATGAGCTATGTTTCCTATTGAGTCAATGAGCTTTCTGTTTCAGTTTCTTCTGTGAATTATGAACAGTAAACTAACATTGGCATCGTCGGTTTCACAGTTTTTAGTGAACAGTGGAAATATCTATTGGGACGAATTTTTTCCTGCTATGAATGTTACGCATGTTTCTCGATTTGAAATTCGTTAAAAAAAAACTTTCCTCATGAAGCATTAATCATGGGTCTTATTTCCCAGATCCGGAAATGGAAGGAGGTGTTCCACCTGGATTTTGGTTAACACTTGAGGAAGGTGGACGATGCCCAGTCACCGGCCAGCACTACAAGTTGCATTTAGATACTTCCGATAAGTGGGGCATCAGTGAACTGGATCTGTTTAAGCATTAGATTTTGATGTGAAGAGTTCGTGTTGAAGTTGCTCATTTCGTAGTGCCCAATAACTTCGTGATTTTGGGAAACATTATAGCTTCGTTGGCTTTCCGTAATAAATCACTGCTATTACTCCGTTGTTCGCATGAAAAAGTAGCGTGTTCATTCAAATAAGACTCGCAAAACTCATGCTACCGAGTACCGACCACTGCAGCATTTTAGCTTCTAACTAATCCTTTTTTCCTTCAGTCATCTGCTTCATTTCGTTTTTTGCATGAATGTGCTCAGTTCATGCATCAAACCATTTGTCGGTTGGTCAACATGCAATGAAATCGATGGCAATGCAGCCAGACTTGCAGGTAGGAAGAGGACAAACCGTCACTGTCACATATGTTTTATCTTTTTCTGAGAAATTGCTTGTTATCGAGGATGCCTGGAAGCTGGAAATATGCCATTATTACGTCGTAAAATGACGAACGGCAACATCATTACCGAAATACTTAGCCCTTCCAAAACCTTACCAGATTCCAAACCCTACCAGATCCCTGATATATGCGGTACCCAAGAATGTCAATTTCAGTAACGGCAACAACAGATTCGCGTCATTGAAAGAGGTTATTTTCGACGCGGCGTCAAACTTGGATCATGATCAGCTTGTCGAAACCACCGATGGTAATATTGTCAAGGTATGCAAATGTTTGCTTCGTTATCAGCGATAACGTTATCGATAATTCTCTGGAAACACGAGACACCATTGGTGACACCGAAGAGTAAGCGGCAATACTGATTCAGCTTTCGAAGGCGGTATACGCTCGGTCTTCAGTCGCTAGGGGCACTTGATAATAAGCGGATTTCAGATCAAGAGTGCTAAACCACTTGCACTTTGCTAGTTCATTAACTTGTTGGTCGATTCGAGGCCAAAGGATAAGCGTCGAGTGCAGTGAAATCGCCATGCGGCGTTTATGTCTCTCGTCTTTAGTTAAAAGAACCTGAGCGCGCCAAGGGCTCCTAGAAGGTTCAATAACTCCTTGAGCCAGCAGTTTCTCTACTTCCTAATAAACTGCATGTCAACCAAATTAAATCTCCGGGAGGGAGTCGCTGTGGGGCGAATCTTGGGATCGAGAAACTGGAACAGACGCGGTGTTTGTATGTCGGCAGCAGTAACTCCACACGTATTGAATTGATTTACTTCGATAGCCTTTAACGGTCCTCCCATCAAAAAGGTAGCGGATTTATGCCTTTTAAGAAAATCTTGACCCAAAATTAAATCAGCACAGAGTTCTCGCACAACGCCCATTTTCAGTTAGTACCAGTGGCTGCACGCTTTTACAGGGACAAGAACAAAACCACGTACCTGCGCTGACGTTCCTACAGACGCAAGTGATATACGAGACAATTCACCTTGAGACTCAGCTTCAGTTTCTTGACTAATTCCTCATGAATGTAGCTTTCGGTCGCGCCAGTATCAAGCAGTTCACGGGCAGGTAATTTGTCCACTTCCACATCAATAATAGCAGCATGCAAACTAGGCGGGTCCCCGACTACCGAGGCAAGACAGCTTTCAGGGAGAGCAGCAACTCTGGACGATAGAGGTTTATCCTTAGACATGCGAACTCTGGCATAATGACTTCTTTTGGCATGTATGACATGTTACATCCCGAGCAGGGCATTGCGAACGTTTGTGATATGGCCTTCCGCAGAAGAAGCATCTTTTGTTTTCCTCTACCGCAGCTAAACCATGTGGTAGACGGTCAGACACAGGATCATACGCACTCCCGACGTCAGCTCCAGCTAGCTGTCCGCAGATCTGATGTTGTAGTACAACATTAGAAGCTGCAACATTTATCG
>Ga0210059_1013955_pt1 | contig 11931 bp, 8 predicted proteins | sample Ectturendosymbi2_FD_188042 | JGI IMG/M metagenome (GOLD analysis project Ga0210059, IMG submission 188042) | Ecteinascidia turbinata endosymbiont from Florida, USA - Sample 2 (SPAdes) (version 2) | ecosystem: Host-associated > Tunicates > Ascidians > Unclassified | place: Key West, Florida... | reverse complement strand
CCAAAGAACATTATGCAATGCACCTGATCTCGACTTACAGTACAATGTTGGTGAAAAACTAAGAAAATAAACATCAATATTCTGATCGCTAAGGGGGGGGCTTGAGCCCCTTCAGCCCCTCCCCTGGCTGCGCCTTTGCTGAGTGCCGTTACTAGACTTAGGTTTTTAAAGCCCAACTTTCACCCACCCCACAAAATCTTGGCTGCGCTATTGGCCACAGCCAGAGCGTTTGGTTTCACACACAGCATAAGTTTTATTGGCTTGTGAGCATGCATTCTGGTTTTACTGGGGAAGACCAGTTTTTTGCGTCGCTTATTGGTTTACTGCAGTGTTTCCCAACCTTTTTAGGCTTGCGGTAACCCAATCCCGTCGCCACGGGGGCTTTGGTGGACTTAGCCCCCCCAAATCGAAATTTGAAATACTAATCAATGGAATTTTTGTCAAATTTTGTGTCAAGCCCTCCCTGCACAAACGTAAAGTCCCCTAATGACAACTTTCTGGCGACGGTTCTGCGGCACCCAGTGGCGAACCCACGCAATTTGCTGTCAAGTTTGATGACATTTTGAAAACGTTTTTTTTAAAGAAATATTGAAAAACGTAATAGCTCGCGGCACCCCTGAGTATTATAAATGGCACGCTGAAAAAATTTGTTACGATGGCCTTTTCTTTCAACGAGGCCTTTGCAGGAATACAGATTTTGCAAACATTTTAACATAATGCGAGACACCCAAATTCTTCAATCGGTGTTATTTACAAGTTTCGCAAATACAACCCGCGCACGTCCAGATTGTTATAAGTCACAACGCGTAAGTTCACGCTGTCTAACAAACCCATGCACACCAGCTCAGACGTGCTAAGGCAGACGCGTGATGTTTGTGCGGTATCTCTGAACCGCCAACGCATTCGCTGATGCGCAACACGAGGTGAGTAACTGCTGCACAAAGTCTGCTAAACCTGAGTGAACCCAGCTGGTCAGCAAACAACCGAGCGGTAACCGATTTGCGGAACGTGGTGATCAGGAACTAATTTGTTAAGCAAGTCAATGTCTTCGTGAAGCAGCCATTGTGTACAAGTGTAATGCTGATGTTGGTACGGCTGCTGCAACCGCGCTTTGTTTCGGAAACACCCCATATCGCGTCTTCAGGAAGGAGAAGGCTAAATGAAATATCCTGTGGGATTATCGACGCGAAGTCTGCGAGATACTTCTTGAAGCAAAGCAACTCGGTTTCTTGTCAGTTCCATGTTAAACCTCGAACCAAATGCAAATCTTTCAAGAAGCTGTCATTGCCTGCAATCCGGTCCGTAGCCAAACTTTTGATCTAAAGTTCGACAGTACAAGCGCCATCGATGCAAGACGCGCAAACCAGCTGCGCGTGTTGGCCGCAATATCTGTGATGGTCAAATCCATTTACAAGCATTTGGATCACGCAGCCTCGCAGTTGTTTTGCAGGGACACAATGCGTTTTTTATTGAAAAAAATGGTCGTTTCCGCATCAGGCGACAGCGTCATTGCACCAAAAACAACGTGCACGTTAAAAAGATCGCGACCGCAATTCATACTCTAAAAAATTCGAAGACTTGTCTAAAACAAAACGAGATACCGTCATGATAGTGAGTTCTCAAAGCATGATAGCAGCCTTGAAGCTTGACAGGCTTGTGGGCAATAACAATGGCAACACAACGCGGAAATAAAATGCTGGGCGTATGCAGCAGAATTTCGTGGTCGGCAATGTGAACTACGGCGCTATCAAAAGGTTCTCAACGACACAATACGACGAAGACTTGATGGAGGTGCGTGGAAGCGAAAGGTATAAGGCAACTATCTGCGATGAAGAAGTTTTCCGTCGATAGAAACGCCCGCGGTAATTCCGTTTTCAGAATTGATTTCAAGTGCTTCTTTTCGTCAAGAGATACTCCGTATGCCAGTTTCAATCTCACTCGGGTTTTGACTGGTCAGCACGATCGTTTCATGAAATTTCCTACTGACCCTTTCGAACCTGCTTTTTAAACTGACGATATGTTATTTACTCGGCTCTTCCCATGTATCTGGGTCGTGCGAGTTTTACGCTGCACTCAATTCGTGCCAAGAGTTTGGTATTTTCTACGTCACCGCATCTGAATACCTCAGGGTTCCTCCTCGAACTTCTTAAAAACAATGTATTAACAAGTGGGTGAAAAATTTCCTCCCGTTTTTGCACAAACTTGGGAAAAAAGAAATAGATGCGATTTTTGCAGTTTCTTGCTGCAGCGAAATCATTTTCTTTTCCTACCTCCAGTGACTTCTCCACACACCTTAAACGAGCCTGCAACCCAGAGTTAACATTGCGGAACCATTTCAGGTGCTTCACCGTTTTCGATATATCAGCGACGAAGTCGCAACACGTATCAGTGGGTAAGGATTTTCCTAAGTCAGTAACGCACGAAAAAAGCACCGCAACAAAATTCGGCAGATTTCACCACTTCTTCAGTTGCTGTAGTAGTGGGACTTCAAGTATCTCAATGCTCTTCGAGCGGCTGCCGACTTGGCAATGCGGTAGCTCCGGCCAACGCCCTTGAAACGCCCCTTTCCAATAATTTCGACAGTGACGCGCACCTTGCCGTCGTACCGCTTCTCTGCACAACTGAAAAAAAAACAAGTCTATTTCAATCGCAAATCATAAAAGCACCAAAAGCTATTGACTGCGATGAAACCTCAATGATATTTTGAGGGCTTGTCACATTCACTAAGATTTTATCAACCAATTACAAACACGCGGCTTAGCGGCAAATTAACGCGTTTTTACTTTAAATGAGGGTAACGCGAAGTAAAATATAAATCCGCCTCATGTTCTCTGGTCTTGAGCGTCAAACTGCGCGAAAAACAAACAACAAATGCACTTCAAACGAAAAGCACCTGAACTTGGCAGTTTCCGGTTCCATTTCCAGCAGCTCTCGCACCGGGGACCTGGGCACGCACGAGCTGAACTTTTCAATCAGGGGCAGCATCATGGGGGAGTATGCGCGCCAGACCGCGGAAAGGTCCATTCCGCTGTCCATATAGATCGCGCCCGCCACCGACTCGAAGATGTCGCCAAGAGCTTTCGGAACCTTTTAACGAACAACTCGTTGAAGACTTTCGAAAAGATTTGTTGAGCACCGGTCAGCCATTTTGCACTCGACACAAGGGTCCAATACCGTTAGGACAGCAACCACAAGTGCTGGTTAAAGTGACAACAACAGACGTATCGACAAAAAAGTTAGAGCAGCTACCACTGCAGCTTCGCTTTTTCAATCAAAGCTCCTGTGCTTTGATAACGAGGCTTAACACACGTATCTGGCAACACACGTATGATTCGAGACAAATCCGCAGTAAGATCCAAGCAACGCGGGCAAGACTTTGTCTAATCAAGTGAAGCAAATGATCATAAGCGCAAATATATTCAACGCAAAGCCTGCAGGACTAAATTCTTTACAAATCGATCATCTGAGCTCAACCAGCGCTTCATGTGAAGCCAGCTACAGCCAAACCTCAACGTCCTCTGTTTCCGCGTCTTCTTCTTCATCGCAGTCAAAGTAACTCGGGGCGTGGTGTTCGGCGGGAGCGTAGGCGTTGTCGCTTGTGTCGCCATAATGCTTCATCAGCTGAGCGTCCATACCTTGAGCCTCCTCCTGTTTCTGTTGGTAAGTCACGAATTCCTCGATGATGCGTTGGAGCTCGGGCGATATCGCCTGTTATATGCATTAAAGTTTAGTTACTTACGAAAGTACGAAGCGGCCGGCGGTGCTAGTTATGTGCTTGTTTAAGAAGTCCTTATTTGTCTGCCTTTGCAAACTTATTTTTTCAAAGGCAGACAAAGCCAACCAAAGATATTTTTAGAAAACTTATCTAAAGACCCTCGTATGAAGTTTCAGCGTTAAGTAAAGGATGGTCAGTGGTGTAACGAGAGGGGGAAACGCGGGATAACGTCGCCCCCATTCTCAAAAAGGAGAACTGTGTCCACCCCATTTCATGTGGCAGGCGCCTTTGTTATTTTTGATGAATTTTTCAAGAGAAAAAAAATTATACAAACTGCCTTGGCTGTAGCAAATCACATCCTCGTTTTGAAAGAGCGTTCCCCATTTCCATTTTCGGCACCACACCACTGGGGGTTATAGCAGTGACTTGCCTGGTCCAAGATTTGGAATTTTCCAGCGGTGACTTAACAGCACAGCTGCATGACCAAACAACAATAGTAACTTTTCTACGCAAGCCGCACTAACTTCTGAGCACCGCGCCATTCTTGTTCTCCTGAAGCGCGCCTCTGGAAAAAAGCTCCGGAACAAGATTTTTTCCACCTGGCGAAGCAGAATGCCAGGCTCGCTCACCTTGAAGTACTTGTGGTAGTTGTAGCGCACCGCAAGGGAAGCGAATATTGTGTTGTTCACCAGCGCTGAGCGAAGGTCGGTCAGGGCGCCGGGCGAGTGGTGGCGCGAGTCGTTGAACAAATGACGAGTGATCAGAAAGTCGAGTACGGCGTCGCCGAGAAACTCCAACCGCTGGTAGCAATCTGCGGGAAAGCAGGTAATTCGTTGTTGGGACTGAAGCTTCGATAATAAACTTGCGCTGCCCTCAGCAGCTTTGTTGTCAGTGACCCAATGACAGCCACGCCCGTCTTTTCCTCAAACTGAAATCAGCAGATCGAGTATCCAGACTAGTTGGCGTGGGTGGCAGTGGCGTAGGAGCAACAGCATTTTGTTGGAGATACCACCTCTCAAAGCACAAAATGACTAAATATTCTAAAAATTTGGGGGGCATGGCCCTCTTACCCCCCTGGCTACGCCAATGGTTGGTGGTTATGGTAGCACATCTTCTGTAGGCGCCCGAACAGCAACATTTTTAAACCCGTCTGATTAGGGCACATAACATTTACGAGGCCGACCTCCATCCCCATAGATACGTCTCTGATCTTAAACAGAAAAACCACTGCTGCCCGAAGCGAAACTCACAGCAACAGTGAACGTACAAGGCCTGCTGGCTGTGCTGGCCAGGCTGCCCAGTCGCAAACAGCCACTGGTGTTTACGTTTTGAACGAATATTGGCGTCCACGCACGGCAATTGTTGTTCTTAACAGCCTAAATCTGACTTTTGGGCTTCAGAAAAGCTTCATGTCATCCGCAAAAGAAAGGTGTCAGACTGTTAACAGTAAAATGTGTGCACACAAAACATGTCGTCCTTTGTGGACTTATTATTACACACAACACCACGAATTTTCTAAAGCTCAAGTTGAACCTTCTTTGAAAAACAACCTTTTGCCCATGAAAACTGCGCAACGCACTTGAAAAGGTGCGATGCAAGATTTGGGAAAAAAGCGCACAGGTAGCCTTGAACAGCGGTCGCCAATAGCAACGCTCGCTCACCTGTAACTGTGTTATAGTAATAGGAGGCGTGAGTAAACGCTTGCAAGAGGTAGGACTTGTTCTTGAAAGTGTACGCTATTTGCTTCTCGAAACCACTCAGGGTGTACATAAGCTTCCTCAGGCTGTTGGCATCCTTTCCTTCTTCCAAGTGGATGTCGAGCGGTTCGGTGTGTGGCGCCCTCAGGTGGCCGAAACGATCAACTGTTCGCAGTTGATAAGTTGCGGTGGTGATTTTAGGCAAAACCTGTTATAGCGGCATCTTAGAATTGATACTTTCTGACATAAAATGAAAAAACGCGAATGCTTGCATTCGCGTGACACACGTCACAGTTCAAAATGTCCAAAACACGATGCGGTGCGTTAAAGCTTTGACCAGCAAAGCTTAAATTGAAAAGTACTTCGGTGTCCACAAAAAACTAACTGGCAATTTTGAGACAAAAGATTTCCAAACCCTCGCTCAGTGACATCCTTGTGCGCGGCCCTGTTTCCCACTCGGACAAAGAAATTTTGAAGAAAAGCACCTTACAACGCTTGCCCCAATATTCAACTGAATTATACCCCAGATCCAATTATTTATACTTCGCTCTTGTTTTGACGACGCACTGAACTTATATCTTTGTTATTTTGTTTTTACTGTAACTGGAACCATCCATTGCTCGGCATTCAAATTTTTTTGATACCTTCTCACACGGTTGAGACTTCAACCACCATCGCATTTTAAACTTACGGGGGCACACCAACGTCTGTTAAATGCTCAAATCTTCCCAAAATTGGACGTGCAACCTCACGCACGACAAGCGCTGCAGCAAGACTACATTCGCCTGATTTGATCCACGCACGGACCATAGCACGCCCCCCCCCCTGGCCACTAATAACTTCGCAAAATTTTTTCCAGCATTTTTTCACGAAAAAATCACTGCCTTGACAACCAACCCTTTCCAACAAAAGTTCGTGTTCTTCCACTTTTTTTACCCAAGACAGTCACGCAAGTTCCCGAAGTTTTTTTGTTTTTTTACCCAAGCTTACGAAGAGTTATAAATATATATATATTTTTTACCCATGTTTTCGCAGTTTTTTTGTATTTTTACCCAGAGTTTTTTACTCAAGTTTCCACAGAGCTTTTTGTCAAGACTCTACTGAACTCTTCCCTGTCCATCGTACAATCATACAAGGCATTGTAATAAACCGCGCGGCGAAAAGAAAAAACCAGGAAGTACTGACCGGCAACCCGAGGTGGCACAACAGCAGCTGTGCGGCGCGCTGTCCACACGAGGTCAGATAAGAACCGAGCAAAGCTTCGACACAGTCGGCGATCGATTTGTCGGCGAGGGAGTGTTGGGAGTGGAGGTCAAGCATCAGGGGGTCGCTGCTGTTGACCGGTTTGCCTGGACGGAGCGAAGAGATTTGGAAGAAAATATGTCATCAGAATTTTCAGCAAATAAACATCTGGCTGAAGGAAACCCAATTACAAAAATTGCAGATATAAGCACAGCCCCGAAACGCACGGGTTCAGGTGATTCACAAAAACTGGATCGATGAGTACAAACTACATTATTACATAAGAAAAAGAATCTCAGCGTATTAACCTGCTTTTCGGTTTGGTTCACTTTTGTCAAGCTTTCAAATCTTGACTTAGAAAATGACAAACCGCTTTTTATGCGTTCCCGCGATTCGTCCAAGTACAAAAACTTTAACAACGATTCTCGGGCATCTTCGCACAGCGCGTAATTACGTTTTCTTGAAGCCCCAATCTGGCAGGACAATCGACTTATTTTTGCGGGTACTCAGCTAAGGCCCCTAATAAATCCGCTTTACCGCCGTTCAAATCAAGCCACCACTGAAAAACCTCCGAGGTCCCACAGTTGAAACTTCTGCGTTAAAAGTTACGTTACCTGCAAAATTTCACGAGGCCGTAATCAGCATATACAGCTATTTACATTTATCACCAAAGGCAATACGCGATTCGACATTTTACATCAAGCCCGGTTGCACCTGCCAAGTCAACTGGGGCCCAAGTATCGATGACGACATCGTCGACTTTCTCACGGTTCATTCTTCGTTCCGCTTCCCGATCGGTGAAGCGCATCGATGTGGAACCGGAACGCAGCATGCTCCGCACATCTGACGAACGGAAGTTATGAATCAACAGGGTCAGAATTCTAACAGCAACCTGGGCAGATCCAGCACTCCAGGCACGACGGCAACTAGTTGCAACATCCGGGCACCTGCCTCGTGTCTGATCTTTTTCGACCGAATATTGAACTCGAAAGGATGTTGCGCGCGTCGTTCACTTTGCGCTTGTTGATATAATTCTCACTCGTCGTACAAAGACCGATTCTTAAAAGTCTAAGATGATTCTGGGCAGCAGCTTTCGCATCCGGTAATGCAAACCCCCCAGGATCGGGAAATACCCGTCTGTGGGATTACAGGACTTGAACAGAAGCAAAAGCTGAAGGACGAACCATGTAATGCAACGAAATACATCGGGCTCACGTTCGTTCCACACCAGGAAATTCAATTTTCTGCTACCTGGCGATAATTTTTAATGTGGCAGTTGTAGAAAATTTGACACGCTATGTAAAAGTTCTGCCTTCGCTGCATAATACCTATCAACGAATTAACAACGCATTTGTAGTAATAACTTTTGAAACCACCTAATCCACTAAATGTATTCGCTTAGACCAGGGGTCTCCAAACTACGGCCCGTGGGCTAAATGCAGCCCGCGAAGCCACTTCATCCGTCCCGCGAAGCCATTTTGTCAATAATGAAAAAATACTAGTGTATTACGAAAAATTTGTTGATTTGGTGGAATATAACATCCCGAATCAAGCACATTGCGTAAGATGTCCGGCCCTCGAACTGTTGTGTGATTGGGTTATATGGCCCTCGGACGAAAAAGTTTGGAGACCCCTGGCTCAGACTCACATGAAAAGAACGTCCAAGGGTACTACGAAAGTTTATGGAACAACAGTTAATTGAACGACAATTTATCGGAACGAGACCTGATTTAACTTAGGCAAGACATTATTACGGCGTGGTCCCCACCCCGCATTCTACATTTGCAATCATAACTCTCTATTTAATTTGTTTCAAGTGCAAAGTCCGTTTTCACCCTTCTTTATCATCGACTGGGAGCTAGCATGAGTCAGAACCCTCAGAACCAGAGATCAGAACAGCAGTGAAGCGAGCAGCTGTGAGTGATTGTAAAAAAGTTTAAAAATGGAATTCATTTTACAGTGAGAAGGCGGACGGAAGTGGCTTTGATGTACGTCAGTTACAAAACTCAAAATGGCGTAACTTGCTGAAAATGAGAGGAACACTTCAAACGTACAAGTTGTATACTTTCCACAGTCGAGGACTAAAGCCTCATGAGACCACCATCTCAATACAATCATTTTATAAGCAGCTACCTTCAAGCAAATGCACACTCATAACTTCAAATAAGTTAGCAACCGTGTACCGTAAATCAATGAATGTACGGTACGTGATTGAAAAAAGCATTTAAAACGCCTTGCATATTCCAAATGGTAAAACTCGTTCCATTCAAAAAAATCGTTTTATTGTTCATGTGTGCATTTAAAAATCCCGTACTGGGTTTTATAAACTTCGATAAATTGTCGGTTTGACAAACCGTCGAGTCACGCGCCTATGTTACTACCAACAGTGTCCTCACCAAAACCTGTCTTCCCGTTGACTCCTGTTCCACCGATTGAAAGGCCCACGTTGGCGTCTCTCATGTAGCGCAGAAACAAACTGTCGATCATGTTGATTTCCTCTTCATCGTATATCTCTTCGTCGTTCTGTTGATTCCCGGATGTACCCGAGTTGTCGGCCACGGATGACGAAGATGGCCGCGACGGGGTTCCTGAACACAGACAAACAAACAAACAACTACTAACCAGTCAATCAAAACAAGTTCTGATGACTTCCTTCTCGCTGAAATCCCATGCGGTTGCAAAACAGCAGTTCGCTCGAGCATTAATTTCACGGGACACGCGGCGCCGCAGATCTTAGAAATGGTTGTGTCTGTGGGGAATACCCGCACAGCAAACCGTTGCCAAGAAACACCCCCATTTGAAATGGCTCGAACACCGCCATGCGCGGTAGCTTTCTGACGTACTTGCTTTTTGAGACTTCCTGTCGTTCAGAGCGGAGCTCCCTTCGGAAGTTCCTTGAGCTCCTTCCCAAACATCTGTTGAACAAAGATCATTAAACATTCCGCGAGGTCGAAGCGGGAGTTATTTCCTAGTAACTTTGACCTGGAACGACGTACCACGGATCCAAATCTGATCTTCTTTGATTAAACTTTTCTTATTAATGCTATCCGATGACACAACGCCTGAGCGTAACTCGTCACGCGGCCAAACTACTTCGGCAGGTGAACACAGCAAATCGCTTGCTGGCGGAAAGCTCCATAGTTCCACCACAGTCGTATCAACCAGCCATAAACGGACTGCACTGTATGGCATAGCTCGCTTGCTAGACAAAAACGAAGTACGGCTAGTAGCTTCCACCTCTCGAAGGGACCTTAGAAACGGATGTCGGGGTCTTGTTGATGAAACAAAGCTAACAAACGAAGAAAAGCTGCCGGCAATTACCTTCAAACGCAGTGCGCACTGATTCTCTCACGTTTTTATCTACGCAGGCGAGCAATCGTCAGGCAACGCACTTTGAACTTCGCGTCAAGCAACGAACCTATTTCGAGCTCATCGCCCGACAGCAGATTGTCGGAGTCGCTCTCGCGATCGTCTGATCCGGTCACGAAGCCGGTCGGCATCCAGTTGACAGTTGGGTCGAAGATGAGGGAGGTCATCTTGCCGGCCAGGCCGAACTGGCGCCCGATCCGGTACAAGTTGTAGTTCGACACCTTCTTGCTTCTCATGTACGAGAGTTTGCCTGCGCAATTGAACAGGCTTTCCTAACACATTTGAAAAACGCGATAATTACGACAGTTTTCTACATTAATCGGATTTGAAGCAAGAAAACATGCATTTTTTCGCAATGTTTTGACTGACTAGCATGCGCAACAATAAACCGACTTTTTTGGGAGGGGCTGCTACAGCTCAATGGTATGTTTATCGAGCAACCTTGGCACGCACGGCCCTCAAAGCTGTAGATTTCGCTCTATGCGAATAGGATGCTGGTGTTTCAGTATCTGGAGAGGCTGGTCTTGAAAAAGGGCATTTGGAACGCATTGCCGAGTTCCGTCACGATCTACGGGCTTCGCTGTACATTTCTTACACTTCTGAAATCAAAACCTCTTAAAAAATAGTCCAACTCCAATACAAACAAAAGCATAAAACTAACGCTATCTGAATATGACGCCCATATCATTGTTTTTCAGCATATCGAACCTTCGTGTGCATCAGGATACGTGCAGTACAGATAAACGGTGACGGCGTGCTTCAAGAACGAGTCACCGAGCATTTCCAGTCTTTCCAAGTTGAAGCCATCGCTGGCGTTGGAAAGAGTGAGAGCCTGAAACAAAAGTACAAAGGTTTCTGTTTTTTTTTTAATTTTTTTACTAGTTGTGGATCAGAGTGCGATATTTTTAACTTCTTACAATTTTGGTGTCATTAAATAACTCTGTTAGGTTTATTCCCACTTTCCGCCGATACTACATCATTTCTTTAAACACTGCGCGAGATTTGCGACGTTTTACTTCTATTTTTATCATTTCTCCGGATTCCGCAGCTGCCTCGCTGCGAATTTTTGTCCAGAACTTGAAAAGCAATGTTGTTATTTGATTGCAGGGTCATCCACAAACACTTCCCGTTTAACTGAAGCAACACGTTTGTGTGTTCCAGCAACACAGCAACTCACTTAGGGGCAAACCGCGTTTGAACAAGTTTCAACGGCCAGGCCACGACCTATTTCGGCACCACTCACCTGCAACAACAACCCCGGTCCAGGGCCCACTGCTTCAGGCTCCTCTTCACTCGCTGAACGAAGCTCCGCCAATTTTTCTCCGGTGATGAAACGAATGAATTGACCTCCCGAGTCCGGGTCGCGGTGGACCGATTTTTTTTTGCGCCTTTTTCGCTTTTTCTCCGGCTCTGGCTCCACCTTTTCCTTGTCCGAGTCGCTTATTCCAAAGTACGATTCGTAGTCGTCCGACAGGAACGAAACTTCCGAGTCGTTCTCGCTGTCCGTGACAACACGTTCGGAAAAGGCGGCGTCCGAGTCTCGATCACGTGCATCTGTCACAGTGGTTGGCGGTGGGGCGGGAGCACAGTGGGTACGTTTTCGAGCTTGCGACTCAGGACTATTGTCCACAGGAAGAACTGGGTTCTGTTTTGCCAGACCGCATTGAACAGGGTAGTTTTCAGTCGCTTGGTTTTGATGGGCAGCGTCCGTTTCAACTGGCAAGTCTTCCGTTGAAGCGTCTCGATATTCGCAAGGAACACTTTCTGACGACTTCTCGAGCTTCTGGTTTTCTGGTAGATCGCCATTCGCAGCGCTTTTCGTGACAAGATGACTCGCACCTGCGGCGCTGCTCTCGTGACACGTGTCACTCGCACCTGCGACGCTGCTCTCGTGACACGTGTCACTCG
>Ga0210059_1013954_pt1 | contig 11931 bp, 9 predicted proteins | sample Ectturendosymbi2_FD_188042 | JGI IMG/M metagenome (GOLD analysis project Ga0210059, IMG submission 188042) | Ecteinascidia turbinata endosymbiont from Florida, USA - Sample 2 (SPAdes) (version 2) | ecosystem: Host-associated > Tunicates > Ascidians > Unclassified | place: Key West, Florida... | reverse complement strand
ATATATGCACCACCACGAGTTGAAACTGGACAGTAACAAAGCAAATTTAACTGCTGAGGGGCATCGACTCGATAACCTTCCGGTTCCTTCAATGCCCTGGCGTCCGTGCACTAATTTGTGTTTTTTTCTAGCTGAATATTAATTATCGCCAAATAAACTCAACTCAACTCGTCGTTTTTCTAACAAAACTGTTTGAAGAGCATTTTTAGTCAATGTCGGAAATTTTTTGAATAGTTTGGAAAAACATGAAGAGAATTCATTTCCTACTCCTTTTTTTGCAACTTTTGTGTCACTCTGCAGCACTGCATTTACAAACGGTTGCATTGTATTAGCGAACGTGGCCTCTCCGTGTTGTGTTTTGTCCCCCAGCAACTAAAACCTGGGAACGAACTTGACGATTACATAGCAGTGTTTGGCGTTTTCGTAACTTGTAACTTTCTGCATTTTGTTTTTATTGAAGTTGTTCCCGTAAGTGTACGGGAGTGCATATTTTTGGGGATGCAAACAATTTTTGCCCAAATTTGATCTTGTTTTTCCCAAGTAACGTTTAAACACCATGTTTTAATGTTAAGACTACAACGTAGCCTACTATTGTCAACAAATCAAGGTGCCTGCATGCCATACCGGGGTTCAAAGCCGTACGCCCTCAACTAGCAATCAATATTCTGCATAGCCACATGTGAACAATGATAATATTTATTGGTTGAAAATTCTTAGCTATTACAATAAAATCCCCCTAAAAATTGCTGTTCATGGCAACATGTGTGGAAGGTGTTGTTCAGCATCTTCATTTTCAAGTTTTTATACACGTTCTAAACCTGGAGTTCCCAACCTGTGGTACGCGAAGGTCTTCCAGGTGGTACGCGAGGCGAGTAACTTCCATTTTTTCACAAAAACCTGGATTCACAGCTTTCTAGTCTATGTATCGGGGTTCGTCTCTAAATAAATCAATTTTCCTGTAGACTGCTATTCCTATTGTTTCGTAAGAATATTACTTTCGATGGGCTGTTAGCAAATTTACGCCACGCATCGGCCAATTGGTGGAAGGTAAACAAAAACAAAAATCCCATTAAATTTAGTTGTGGTCTTTTGTTGTTATTTTAATGCATATTTTTCTTCTGAATAAATTAAGATTCGATCAGATTAGTTGTTCTGAAAGAAGTGGTACGCGTTGACAATACGAGGTGCCCAAGCGGTACGAGATCGTGAAAAGGTTGGGGAACTCTCTTCTTGACTTATTCTTCCAAAACGCTCATCCTACAAGCTAAGATCTGTTCCTCTCTAGCATAGATTTGTGCATTTGTGTTAGCCACAATGGCAATCAATCTGGAAAAGGAGTAAAATATCAGGTTACGATCTAAACATTCTAAAGTATTACATTGCTGCAAATAGGTCAAGCCTCAAGGAAGAAGAGTGAAAGAAGGCAATTTAATACAAAGCATATACTGTAGCTTAGTCTTCCACATTAGGCAATCTTCACTGCAAAAATGCTACAACTTACTTAAACGTTTAAAGCTTCTAAAGTCACATTATGAAAACCAAAAATCCACTCCAGTTTAGACAGTTAAACGTGCACTGAACACAGCATGCTAAGAAAAAATCGGAACATGCTACTGATACAGGCAAACACTGCAGCTTATATGATCAACTACCAAGGAATGTGTACAAATGCACATTCCCAATGACAAATGACTTATAACCTCAACAAGAATATTTTATAAAAATAGCAGTTCTTCACTGGACTGCATTAGCATTAGTGCATTATGCAGTCCAATAAATAGTACAGTTGCTACCGTTTATGTTAACTTCACTATCACAGCATTAAATTGAAACAATAAAATTTGGCAGGATGCAGCATGTGAAATTCATTGCACGAAACAAACGGAAAATATGAAATACATCTGCGATTACGTAGTTAATTCTGTTCATGAACACTTCGCAGAAACAGATTCACACTTGCACACCTCACAACATCAAGCAAGTTTGAAACACGAAAACTTCACAGTATCATATCACAGCCACACCACTTTACCACCACAAAATATTTTGCAGCTACAGCTACATCTTAGTTGTACACTTTACAGCATCAACAATTTGAGGTTTACAAAAATTAGGGTTAGTTGGAATGGTGAGCTACCATTTCATGTTCCTAATTTTTAAATGTTTGTAATTCTACCCAAATTTGAATGAAGTTGTTTCAGTGGGTCCAATTTTGATTTGGGCTGTTGTAATTTGTCCAAATATTTATAATATATGCAAACCTAAATGAAACTCTTCCAATTTGCCCAGATGTTTCCAATTGCACCCAAGTTTGAACGACGTTGTTTGAATTACCCAAATTGATTTAAGCTGTTGGAAAATGTTTCTAATTGTAGCCTATGCAAATTTAAGTGAAGCACTTGTATATTACCCAAAATGGAATGTATATCACTTGCATATTACCTCTGTTTAACGTTCCCAAAATTTAATAAAGCTGTTTGAAGTTACCCAAAATTGAATGAAGATGTTCCACTTGGCCCAAATTTGAGTGGAGCTATTGCCATTTGACCAAAGTTGATTTAGTCTGTGGGAGTTTACCCAAATATTTCCAATTTATGGAAAAATTTCTAACTTCACCCACATTTGAATGTAGTTGTCCCAATTTGCTCAAATTTAATTGAGATTCTGATTTTATCCAGATTTGAATAAGGCTGTTTTATTTCATCCAGACATTTCTAAAATGTACTAAAATTTCAATGGAGCGATTCTATACAGCCCAGCTTTGAACAAGACAGTTTGAAGTTACCCACAGTTACATGAAGCTGTTGCAAACTGCCAAAATTTTATTTCACTGATTGACTTCACCCAAATGTTTCCAATTTATTTAAAGGTTTTTTAATCAACCCAAATTTGAATGAAGTTTTTCTCATTTGCCCCGATTTGATTGAAGCTGTTGGACCGCACCCAAATGCTCCTAATTTAATCAAGTGCTTCTAATATTCCCAAAAACTTTAATGAAGTTTTTTAAGTGGCCCAAGTTTGACAAAGGTTGTTGGAATTAGGCTACCACATGATTCCAGTTCACTCAAAGACAGTGTCTGTCTTGTCATCAGGGGCAAAAAACAGCAAAATAGTCGGAGATTATTTTGCCGTTTTGGCCATTATTTTGCCGTTGAGTTAGCCATTATTTTGCCTTAGTTGGAAAATAGATCCTACCTCATTTACATGTGAATGTAGCTGTATACTTTGGCCAAATGTTGAAACTTTTTTGCCCGTCTAAATGGCCAATTTCTGAGCGTTGGGGATGCGACCACATCCCCTGCACACCCATGTCGTACGCTTGTGGTTGTTCCTGTGAATTGTTTTTTGCATCAGTTGCTCAGTTATCTAATGTGCTCAGTTATCTACAAAGTGTCTAGTTTCAGGTTATAAACACCGCAATGGGAAATTTTGTTTTCTTTTTTTAAACAGGACACACATTCAGGGTAGTTTTCTGCGGAAAGGAATAGAATAGATTAGCATTACTAGTTACGAAATCCAGGTAGTCGTCTCTGAAAAGATTTCCATTTGAAACCAGCGCCCACGGCCTTTCAGTACCTGGTTTGTCAAACATATGCCCAATTTGAAAAAAGAAATGATGTTGCACTTTGAAACATTGAGAATCGAAAGTAGATTAAAAGCACGTGTGTGCAAACAAAGTGTCGCAAAAGTATGACTGTTCAACGTTTAGAGTAACTTTAAACAAAGTTTAGAGTTATATAAAGTCTGGACAGTAGTAATGCAAAATTTCTGAACGTAATGTTTTCCTATTGTTTCCTATAAACCAGTGATTCTCAAATTTTTTCAGCTTGCGGCGCACTAAGAAAACAAAAAAAAATCGCGGCACACTTACTGCAAGCAAAGTTGCTTTAAAAAAATTAATGCGATAGGTGTGCCTGTTTTCGGGAACAAATAAGATTGAAACAAGGTTCCGTCGTTGCCAAGCACACCCGCATTTTGTCGTCAATTTCAAGAAGTCTCTCGTTTTTTGCTTTTAATTTGTGTCAGAACAGAAAATCCATATTCACAGAGCCACGAAGTGGCAAGATTATTTTGATGGCTTTGACACCGATCATCGAATAGGATTTGTAAGCAGATCGCCAAAACTCATCCAAGCTGTTTGGGAAAACAGTGCTTGAATAAACGGGTCGTTTCGTACATCAGTGAGCTGCATAAGGGTCCCCAGAAATTTTTCCAGGCGGCGGCAATATCGACATTTTGCTTGTCGAATTCATGTTGCTGACAAATGGATGTTCATAAAAAGTTTTACGCTTTCTATACCACAAAAACTTCCCCATGAAAGAACGCGCTCCATTCGCATCCTTTTAAAAATCATATTAAGGTGGAAGTGCATACGAGTTTGCCAAAAGTGTGCACTTTCTGTCATCCGCTATAGCTTTTCTTGAATTGACGTACAATCCAATATCGTTATCATTGCAAACTGCAGGCAATTGAGTCTGAATTGACTTGAAATATCCACAACTACGTTTGTAGCAGGGACGCCGGAGCGGTGGGGCAGGGGATGCAGTAAAAGAGTTGAGAGCAATGGAAACTTATAAAAAGCAAACAAACGTTACCAAATATGCTTGTTTTTGTTCAGCAACAATGTTGACCTCAAAAATAGTAACACAAATTACAGAAAACCATTCTGAATCTTCCGGGTGCACGAATAGCTGTAATAAATTTGTTTCAAGTCGTTTTGTAAACAATGAAATGACCCGTGATACTGTTAGGAAAAGGTACCAATGGCCCCGTTGCCCTGCTTATGAAAGGGCAGGGGGAATGCTCCGTTATATTCTGCCGCTCTCCGGTGTCCCTGGTCATTAACCTATGCTGGTTGAACCTCACTTCTCAATGTTTAGTCTGGCATGGTTCTATACTTCTGCTATCAGAAATGATTTTTCTGTTAATAAACTGCCTAATACCCAGTTTTGAGCACTTTCTAGAAGCAAGTCACAATTTAAGAATAATCAACGGCCTGAAAAACATTAGCGGTGAAAAACAAGAAAGTATACCACCCTCGCAAAACTTTCAAGGAATGAGAAGTAGACATGTCCTACTGCTCGTATTCGACAAGACATTAGCGCAGCTTCATTTTTCCGTTGTAAATTGCTCTGACAAATTGAGGAGTGCGTTTTACTCCCCTGTTTTAACGCGCCGCCTGATATTTTTTGCAGTTACGAACTGCTGTATCGTAGCGTTGGGTGTACGTATTTTCTTCCGATAGCCTAACTTGGAGCTCTAATAGTTTATATTCAGTGCATTGACCCATAAAATAAGAAGAGTGGATGTATAGAAAAATGTGCATATTATGTCAACAAACTTCGCCAAAACGTTGGTTTGGAATCAGGACTATGACGTCATTTTGTGACGTCACAAACAGCGCACACCCAATACACATGACTACCCTATGCCACTGAATGAAAGCCCCCCCCCATGAACAGTTTCTGCGTACGCCACTGTATGCGTCATACTTTTGATGGGACCGGTTTAATTCTTTTGTGTTCGTGTTTACGCTTTAGGGTTTGGTTTCATTAAACTGAAGTGAATTTTTTCTATGTATCAATAAGGACAACTGAAAATTACGAGTCTGATAAGATTAGGGCTGCTGGAGTGATTGGAAACGCCACTATATTATAAAAACAGCCAGGGCGACAATCCCATATGTTCAACCAGAGATGAAATTTCGCAGCCCTCCCGGCCAATTTCATCACGAGCCACCACTGCCCTTATATATAGCCTAGATGGTGATGATACGTGTAAATGTCTCATTACAAATCTCAAGAGGCATTTTTGTCTATGGCGAAATCATACAAATGCACACAATCCACGACAGTAACTATACAGTAATAAATCTACCACGTAACGGAAGCAGTAGCCTACGGCGAAAAAAATTACCAAAAGAACAATTCAAGTTTATAGAGGTTACCAAGCACAACTAATGGGATGGATTCATTTAACAATTTTTACACAGACCATCCATTCGTAGATTGATACAAGACAACGCAGGACGAAGAACTTTCTCAAAAATTTTTCAAAAAATTTTTTCTTCAAAATGGATCGGTTTTTGGACTTGATGACATTGTCAATTTTCAGAATACCGCTTCACACAAATTTCTCGTGCAAAATTCTAAGAGTTTATGAATGTCTACATCAGAACTGACCGAGCATTCATTTCTTGTTCTTATCCAAAAATGACATAAACTCTGTTTTGAAAATTCCGGCTGCAAATTTTTGTCGTTTTATAAGTCCACAAATTCGTCCTTGGCAGGACACGTGTGTGGCCTCCTGAAATTTCTATTGTGTATGGTTTGTCGATCGAACTTTTCCTGAATCAAAGTCCAAAATGCTTCTGAAATTGTGTTTGAAGCTTTTAACTTTAGTTTGAAACTACTTGATGTACTCTCCAAGCAGTTAGCCTAGCCCCTAGACTAGACCTAGGGTTCTAAACACACGTGTACCCTCGTGTCAGAATGAATGCAGTAAGGTCAATATTGGTCAGTACGTTAAAACAATCACGACGTACTGTAACAATGCATAAATTTTTGAGCTTGGATTATCTTCAGCTGATAGCTCAGGCAGACAATCTAGTAAACAACTGACAGCATGGAGCACGATATTGCCTCTACAAATGCAGTAGAAATAGATTCACTGCAGGCCTACCTTTAATTTTCTTGTAAAGTTTGCAAAAATTGTTATATCTGATTTGTTAATCCAATTTCTTTCGCGACCCCAAAATTATCTTTCATGACCCCAAATGGGGTCGCGGCCCATAGTTTGAGAAGCCCTGATCTAATGGATAGAGTGCATTCAAGTCTCGCATGCTTACATGCATGCTTAATTGTAATACGAATTGATTATATTCAAAAATTCCAAAAAGTTCCGCGGCACACCTGAGGATCTCTCACGGCACACTAGTGTGCCGCGCACACAGGTTGAGAACCACTTCTATAAACATTAACTTGTTATCCTGGATTCTATTTGAATAAGAGCTAATGATTACTACTTAGTAGGCGAAATATATACTCTGTAAGATTTTAGATTCTGATTCTTTGCTGGGTAAGGATTCCTTTCGAGAGACAGTGTAATGTTTCCTATTTTTGAAAAACACTGCACAGACCTGTGACGTCACATTTCGTTTATTTTCAACAATCGCCAGACCAACGACGTCACATTCCGTTCGGCAACTGAAAGGAGGTCAGTGCGGCAGTGGTTGTTAATATTTTGTTTGCTTTATTTGACAGTGATAAATTGAAAGATCTAGTTTACAGACGCCGAAGGATTGCAGCCGCTTCCTTAGATTTGCGAACAAGAAAGTGTGACTGAAAAAATTAAGCAGCCGATCAGAAGTACCTCCTTAGCATCTGAACTTTAAATCTTTGCTACTTTCGAATGAAACAAATCGAAAGAAATGAAAAGTTAACGCTGATATGATAGAAACAAAGTTTTCTCGCTGCGGAAGTCCGTCTATGAAATCCACGTTTGGAATAGAATCAATGGTAGTTACTCATCAACGAATTGTCTCATCATCAAGAAATTGTCATTAATTAACGCTTACAGACTCATCAAAAAATTTGATCATTGATATATCTCGACAGTGCAGTGTCAATAAGTGTCAAAGTCGATTGTCAAACGCAGCAAACCTACAGCAAATTGCATTTTCTAGATTTTGCCGTAGTGAATTTGTTCATGATACTGGCAGAGTCTATTTCATATTACAATGTTCTATACTCTTTGGTATCAGGCTATTTAGCTTGTTTTTTCTAATGGTGCTTCTTTGTTCATTCTACCAACTTAAATTTAGAAAATGACCGTTCTCCACCGCTCTTGATCTTCAGAAGAAAACAGAAAGGCATTGGGGGAAAAGCTCCAGGTTTGGCACCACTAGCCAGTTCATTTTGAAAGTACCAAAAAGGTAGGCATACGATATTTTTGTGATTGAAAACCGGGACGCTTCAGAACAACGAGACTTATCAGATAAATTTTGTTCATATTTTACTTGGAGTATGTAGCTATTTTGGATTCTTATAGTTAAGACCCGTGGTGTGTTTTGATGGGAGGCAAGCGAGGCGCTTGCCTCCGGTCCCCTAGTTTAGAGGCCCCCTCGAGGTGTTTCACGCGTAGATTTTCCTTATTTTGGTGAAAAACGTAATATCCACTCATGAATTATGCTCCTAACCAGATCACAAGTAAGTACGCTGCTTTCGATGGTGCCCCCAACAGCCAATGCAATGCGTAAATACTCTACTTCTGAAGGGACCCCCAACAGCAACTGCAATATGCAGGTACTCTGCTTTAAAAAATCCTCAAAAGCAACTGCAGTGTGTAAGTACTCTGCTTTAACAGGTGACTCCAACAGCAATTGCAATGTGCTAGTACTCTGTTTTCAAAAGGGCCCCCAACAGCCACTGTAGTGCGTAAGTATGGGCCCTCTACATCAACTGTAACGCGCAGATATTCTGCTTTCAAAAGGGTCCGCAACAGCAACTGCAATGTGCAGGTCCTCTGTTTTCAAAGGAATCCCCAATAGCAGCTGCAATGTGCAGGTACTCTGCTTTTGAAGGGCCTGCAGCAGTAACTAAAATGCCTAAGTATACTCTGCTTTCAAAGGGGTCCACAATAGCAACTGTAATGTGGAAGTGCCTTGCTTTTAATATGGTCCCCAACAGCAACTGAAATGTGTGACTACTCTGTTTTCAAAAGGCATCCTCCAACAGCAACTGTAAAACTAGACCAGTGGGGCGACCAGGGGCGCAACGAGGATGGATGGCGCCCGGGGCAAGAAGCAAGTTTGGTGCCCCATGTTTGACGAAACTGAGGTCTTTCGGAAGCAAATCTGCTGTTGAAGAAAGTACCTGTGACATTGTTAGGACTTTTCGGCGCCCCCCGCAGTGATTCGACGCCCGGGGAATTGCGCCCCCCTTACCCCCCTCATTACGCCTGTGGGGCCAATGCCAGCATGGTATCGCTTAACTTTTATGCGTTGCTAGATTTGTCTTCTCAACATTCAGTGTTTTGAAAGTTGTGTGTCATGAATACCCTTTTGCATTTTCAGTTATGTCAATCACTGACATCTGTTATGTCAGTCGTAGTCTCAGGAGCTTATACTTGGGTGGCCCGTATGTCCCTTTCACAGGCTCGATCAAAAGGTCTCATCACGGATGGCTAAATATGATGACGTCATGAGAGGGCCCCCTTTTTTAGACTTTCTTCAGGCCCTCCATTCCTAAGGTCACCATTGGTTAAGACACCAAGACAAAAGTAAAATAATACATTTTACCAAGAAACAAAAACAATGTTCAAGCATTTGTAAATTTACCCACTCGCCTAATCATACTTTTCTGTAGACAGTACTTTTTCAAGAAGTCTTTGTTCGATTGTATTTTCTCGTGAAAATCACACCAGGAAAAGTCAATATCAATTTTACAGGTGATAAGGCCTTTCACATTCTGCTCCAGCATTCTGTTTGTGTTATCAGACCACAATCTTATTCAAGATGGCTGGACGCCTAACTGTGGCTTTTTGGTTGACTGACCGCGACACTGGGACAAAGCCCTTAAACCGGGTCTGTCCCGGCTGAAACGGGACGTATGGTATGCCTACAAAAGGTAACACAATTTACAGAAGAGGTCAATGTGATGTAATAATATTTTTAATGCCATTCATAACAGTACAATCAGGCAATATCTTCGAATTGCTGCAATTAGGCCTCATTGCTTGAGCGGTCCCACAATGTTGCAAACAACTGTAAAATAGTTTCATTTTCAAATCATAGTAATCCACTGTAAAAACATTCAATTGAAAACCTTCGTTCCGTTCTTTATGACAAATTTGGAAAATAGAGACTGCCTGAACTGAAAAAATTCTTTACATATAAACAAGTATGGATATTAGTGAAGGCCACCGAGGCGATCGCCTCTGGCTCCCCTCTTTTGGAGATGCCGTGAGGGTCTCCCTTTCGAGAGTTTCGCACTTAGTTTTGCATTGTTTTGTAAAGAGATTATTATTCACTCTTTCTAGAGCCACATTTAACCTCTGAAGCAAGTGATATGCAACTTCAATGCGTAGTTAAAGAGCAATTCACAAAACTTAAGTTGCTTTCAACGAATAAAGTTTCTGTATAGCATGTGTAAAAAATAGGCCCCCTTCTCTGAGAAATTGCCTCAGGCACCTAAATTCTAATACCCACCCACCCTTGCATATAACAAAGAAAAAATTCAACACAAAGGACCGCAGGACTCCCAAAAGCGCGAGGCCCGTAGAATATGCTACATATGCTACGATTGTTAATCCGTCACTGCTGACAGATGTGCAGTTATGCATTCTTTGTGACGTAAGCTTTTTTCATCCTACGCTTTTGCTCACAATTGCCTGCAAGAGATAGGTTTGATCCACAAGGCGTACTTAAAATTATTTAATTTTCTCAAAAATCGAAAGTGCACCTATTGTATGAATCTGGTTATGCTTTCTCACCAAAGACCAATTTTATATGGTAAACGGTGCTATCTACTCAATTGCTAGTTACGATTTTTTTGTAAACATACCACCATGTTACGTGATAAACTAACAACAATTGTAATGAACAGCCCATGTGGATTTGTGAGTAGCAAGCACCGGGGTCGGGAACCTTTTTGGCTAAGGGAGCCATGAAACCTACATATTTTTAAGTGCATTTCCGTGAGAGTCATACAATATTTTTCAACACTTAATGCAACTAACTTACTTAACTAACGAATGCATTTTTAAGCAAAATCAACAGTTTTAAACAATGGTAAATGTCTGAATTTTCTCTTTAATAAAGTGCTTCTTACTGTTAATGCGACGTCTGGTGCTGCATGGTGTTGCTGATGCCTTTGTAGGAAAATTACAGAACAAGTTTCATCCGTAACAATAGTGTTAAGAAAATATCAAGCGAGCCAGATGCCATCATCAAAAGAGTCTCATCTGGCCCGCGAGCCATAGGTTCCCGACCCCTGAGCTAACACATACCTTAATGTTGAAGCACAGATCATATTACCCCGCGAGGCTGCTGCGCACGGAGCTGTATGTGTTACTCCGCTAGGCTCCTGACTACATTGGTGCACACCGAATCAAACACGCGCACGCGCACAAGTGCGCCTTATAATCCGGTGTGCCTTACGGCCCTCATAATCCGGTGTGCCTCACCGACATAGTACAGTAAAATGTGGGCAGACATTTTCTCGGTTGAAGGGAAAGGAGTAAAATATTAAACACCAGCGATTTTCAGAATATATCATAACAAAAATGTACCCAAAATGCAACTTACCGATGTATTACTGCTCCCTCACTCCCATCTCTTATTTTGTCGCCGAGCGCATACTTGCACAAAGCAATTCTGCGCGGGCAAACGTGGTGTTCGTTCTCGCCGCACCGCGGGCATTTATTATCTATGAAAGTTTAGTTATTTCGTTGAGTTTAGACACAAATGCAAAGAAACTAAACATGTGAAGTAAAACACGGTACTGCAATCTGAAAATGTAATTTTGCATATTACACCAAAAGCCAAAGTAGAACAAAATCATCGGGTTGGTCCAGCCTAGTGGTGGATCCATGAATTTCAGGGTCCGATGCAAAAGTTTTAAGGGGAGTCCTTTGAACGAAGTAGACGCTCAGGTACATGAAAATTCATAGCAAATATTAAACTTACTTCCGCCGCATGATATACAGTGCATGTCCTACTTTTTGAAACTACTCCAGCCAAACGGCAAATATCTGGATTCTTATCAGTGGACTTTTGTGCGCAAAAGCATCAACGTCACAACCCGCTAATTTAATTTAATTTATTTGTTTGTGAGCAGACACGAAGTCCATAGTATGAACACACACACTCTGCAGAACGCAGGTTGATAAAAACAGACAATACAGAACGTAGTACAAGACATTGAAGCCGGC
>Ga0210059_1013953_pt1 | contig 11932 bp, 6 predicted proteins | sample Ectturendosymbi2_FD_188042 | JGI IMG/M metagenome (GOLD analysis project Ga0210059, IMG submission 188042) | Ecteinascidia turbinata endosymbiont from Florida, USA - Sample 2 (SPAdes) (version 2) | ecosystem: Host-associated > Tunicates > Ascidians > Unclassified | place: Key West, Florida... | reverse complement strand
CTGACAAAAAGCTCGCAACAAAACAAGACGGTCAGACACTGTAAAACTCCGATGAAAAGCAGTATTGTCATTCTTACGTTGCGTAGAAAACAATATTATCGTGTTGCTACTGTAATGATAAGAGTCTAGACGTTTGGATTTTCGCTCGTTTCAAAGTAAATTGTGAAGCTGTGCCTCTGCGCAGTTTCGCAAATTTTAAGCTAAGAATGAGTCGTCATAGAAAGGAGTTGCGCGGGGCCCTAGCAGAGATGAACATGGATTTGGATATAAATCCTGCGGATTTGCAGTTTTTTGATGGATTTGGATTTCATAATTTCTGACTAACCGGATTTGGACTTGGATTTGATAATTTTGTTTAATTTTTTTCATAACGTTTGGTTCTGTTTCAAGACTACTGTATTTAATCTGTGAAATGACATTATGTGTTATAATGTCATGGATCTGTGTAAATTTGTTCAAGTTTGATCCAGGTTCAATGAAAATAAGACGTCATTAGGAATTGTACAACACACACGTCGTGCTGGTTCAAATGTTCATCCCTCAGGATGACCAAGAGCACTAGCAGGGATAAGAGTATGCTCTCATGTTCAGGCCACTGGTGCCACTTCTAGTGTTTTTCCACTCGATCTAGTGTTTTTGCATTTCATCTAGTGTTCTATTGTTTTTTCTATTGGTGTCTAGTGTTTTCAATGAGTGAACTGAATGTAATTAAAGCACAAATTTTGCGTAATTGCAACTGTGATTGAGAATTTTTCATTTTCTGCAATTGTAATTTCGTAAAAATTCTTCCAAATACATCTTAAACAGTGATGGAGTATCGAAATTTGGTCTCGGTCTCGAGGTTCATTTTTGCGAGTCTCGGTCTCGAAGGTTTCAGGTCTCGTCTTGGTCTCGAAGGTTTCACGTGTCGAGACTTTGAATACTGAAAAGAAATGGTTTATTAAAATTCCTATAATTCAACGATTTTTGTTTGTTCTATTTCCGTTTGATTGATGGCGTATCCGTTTGAATGATGGCGTGTCATGCCACAATGCTTTCGCATTTTACCTAAACTCGACCAATTTAGGAATTGGCGCCCTACTCCACAGTAGTTTTGTAACAAGTGTTACGTGTTAGCTAACTTTAGTGTTAAAATGTGTCTGTGGTTCTGTCTTCTATAGTTCTGTCTTCAATGCAGTTGAAAAAGTGTCTGTAACCCTGTGATTCCAACGGCTTCAACGCCTTGTACTACGTTCTGTTTTTGTCTGTTTTCATCGACCTGCGTTCTGCGGCGTGTGTGTTCATACTGTGGACTTCGTGTCTGCTCATAAACAAAAAATTAAAATGAAATTAAATTTGCAGGTCAGAAAAAGTCAAACCTCTTTGAAAAATGCCAGAAATTTGAAAAAATTCAAGTCAGAAGTGATGACGACATTTTTTTTTAATTCGGCAAAATGCACGAATTTTGAAGTCTCGGTCTCGAACTTCAAGTCTCGAGTCTCGAGGTTTTTGATGAAGTCTCGGTCTCGTCTCGAAATTTTAACCAGGTCTCGGTCTCAACTACATCACTGATCTCAAATTACACAAAAGCATACAATCTGTTTTGAGTTAAACCGCTATGAGTTGAGGTGACTGTGGTGATCTGTTAAAAGTTTCAGTGACCTGTACATCCTACAAACAAACACAAGCGTTGCTGCTGAAGGTTGTGGCTATGTTGAAAGTGATGAAATAGAGGTGCCATTCACCCATTTGCCTAAATTTCACATTTCAGATCATATGGAATTTCTCAAGAGCAATGGCGTGGAAGTATGGTTGGTCTTTTCCTTGTGGTAATTTACCATTTTGTGTGAAGGTGTTGCACTTCACCAAGTCAGGTTAAAAGATTGTAAGGCGTAAAAGAGTAATTGTTTGCATGTGTTTGTGTCTTTATGTGTGTTCCATGGTCCATCTGGTCTGAGACTAATAAACATATAATGTTCGAAACACCCTCCTGCTACTAAATACAACACCAATTTTCTTGTAATCTGACATGTATTCGTGATCTAGTGTTTTCTTTTTTTTGAGAATCTAAATTTTTTCATCATGAAATCTAGTGCTTTTCCGTAAAAACAGGGTGGCAACACTGGTTCAGACGTATCATGTCATCAACGTTACCGATTTGCTGTGGTTTTCAGTGATTCAATCCCTTTTCTGGACTCGTGATTGCTACACGTAACAACAGTAATACCTACTGCTTAGTTACATTTAGCACATTTCATCAGATCATTAGCCTACTTACTTATATAGCCTAGTGCCAAAACTTTGCGTGCGCTTTTTGCCTGTTAAGCTTTTAATATAATTTTAGTTAGGCCCAGTTCCGGCCTTAGCAAGTGCGGGGCCCGATTGGAAACAATTTTGCGGGGCCCACTTTGTGGTGTGTACAGAAATTTGAGGAGCATCAAGCCATAATGATAGAAATCGGTGATGTGAAAAAGGAGATCCGAAAGGAACGACCTACCGCTTCACTAGTTGGCAGTACTCTTGCAGTGAAACTTATAAAGCTGTGTCCCACCACTCTCGTTTTATGGGAAAATTTTTGTTGTGATTGTAAGTGATCCCCCTTGTCCTAAATAGTCCCTAGCATTCCGACTCATTACACTTGGCTATTTAGCAAGAGCGTTTGCCTTATTAAATACAATTTGACGTGTTTTGAAGTGCACGAGAAGCATTTTTACTGTGGTGTGACTGTTCTAGAGCTTTTTCTGGATTTTCTAAGGTACAGTAGTTCTGCTGCTAAACTCTTGTTCAACACATCTCTCTTTTTCCTACACGTAAATCATATTACAGTAAAGCACCGGTGAAGAACACAAACTGTTGATAAGAGCAGGTTTTCAATGTCCCGGAAAAGTTAAAAAATCGCTCTCTTCTAACATGAAAGAAATGTGCAAAGTAATTGCAGATTTTCCAGCAACTATAAACCTTTCAGAAAGTTTTCAAAACAAACAAATACTTTGGTAGCATTGACGTACGAGTCGGGGAAGAAATTGTTCCCCAGATTCGTGAAAGATTAAAAAAAGTTCATGCAAAACTGCAGAATCATGGCCTGCAAAACTTTCCTATTGAAGATTGTGTGTTAGTGGCGTAAAATCTCGGGCAAATCGAAAAATTTTCCCCCAAAAGCCAAAGGTCCCCGTCAGGGCCGGTGCTAGCAAGCGCGGGGCCGATTAGATACACTTTTGCGGGGCCCCACTTAGTGTTGTGTAGATATTGTGTGGCGGTGTATCAACTCATAATGGTAGAAGTCGGTATAGAGCAGGTTTTTAATATCGCGGAGAAGTAAACAAATATTCTCTTTAACACTGAAGTCAATGTAATAGATGTAAACGACATTTTCGTAGACGTTTCGGTAACTTCTGCTACCATCGTCAGCACATTAATAACACTTAAGCCATAATGATATAAATCGGTGATGTTGAAAGACGAGGTCTGAAAGGATGACAACCAATAAATATGTAAATTGATTGCAGATCTTCCAAAAAGTTTTAAATTAGTTTTTAATTTTTCAAAACAGGCAAGTTCTGTAGAAGCCTTAAACGTCCACGAAAGTTATTCCACTTTGCACCTGTTCAGAATTTTTGCAACTTTCAATTTATTCGGCTATAACTAAGAAATTACGACGCCAATCTGCAAGATTGACGCCATAATCTAGGAGTGGCCAAACGTTTCGACCCGAGGGCCAAATTAGCGAATGCTTGGTCACTGGAGGGCTGGATACAGTGCGAAGTCAACAAAAGACAGGCAGCAGCCAATCCTGCCTTGCACTGCTGTCCACAGTCGGGAACGTGGTGCTTGAAAAGAAGTGCAAGGCATTTGGCGGACTTAATAAATTGGTCGGCGGGCGGGATGCAGCTCGCGGGCAGTAGTTTGGCCACCCCTGCCATAATCCTTGCTTCGGTAGTAATTCATGATGCAATTTTCACCACAATAACATCATGAGTCTCACTTCACTTGAACGAAATTGTCACTTCTGTTACTACTGTTAGTAATTTTATGTTACTTTTTGAGTAACCATTAGTTTTTGCACACTTGGAATAGTCATTCATAATTAAAACTAGGTTTATTTCAATAGTGTTCGTCAATCTCGGGTTGCCTCATGAAATCTTTGCGAGAGGGAACATGAACAAAGCTAGTAAAAGACTGATGAAGTAGCACACATTTGCAATTACGAACTAAAAGGTGCCTTCAGAATACGAGTAGTACTAAGTACTGAAATATCAACAACTATCGAACCGTATTTTGCAACAATTATTGAAACCTGACCTGACAAAAACGAAACGCTTTTTCAATGAAACAGAAAATAGCTTTAAAACTTAAATCCTCTCTGCCTTAACGAGGTGCTGTGAAAAAAATTTGGCTCCACATTACTGAAGATATGCAATAACCATTCTTACCAAAGAATTTGACGAGGGTGAAACCGCGCGGTTCTCCTAGATTTTGGTTTTCGTTGGCAGGGGATCCCACGCTTACAAATTACTATAGGGCCCGCCAGGGTTATTCTTGAAGTTAGACCTTGCTGACTGCAAAGGAATTTTGAGAGACCGCAACTGTTTTATCTGAATACCGAGGTGACTGTAACACAAAGTTTTCGTGTATTTTGATGGTGGTAGCAAAGCGAGTATATAAATGTATTTTGAGAGACCGCTGCAAAAATTGAGAACAGTTGTGGTCTCTCAAATAGGGTTGCCAGATGGCCGGTATTTTACTGCTGATTTAGCAGAGGCCGGTAAAAGGCTGGTATTCTGAAAATCAGTGCTCGAAGCCGGTATTTTGAAAATAAACAATATGCCGTAACTATGCGGAATAACAATACTCATAGTCTCTCTGTTTTCCCTGTGCCACTTACGAATTACAGCAGAGCTTTGGTCTGGCGCTGTTGACGAAATGAAATGGCCGGTATTTTTACAAAATGCATCTGGCAACCCTACTCTCAAATCACCTCAAAAACACTGGGCCCCGCGCCGGCACTACACACAAGCAGCTCCGATGGAAAGTGTAAATTTGAGTTGCTCAGTAGGCGTAGCGCGGGGCCCCGTTTGGCGCGGGGCCCAATTAGAAGAAATCGGTCAAATCGGCTTAAAACCGGCCCTGGTCCCCGTACGCCTACGTTAGAAGCCTTCAAAACTTTCGGGAAAGTCATCCCACCTTGTCACTTTTTTCAACTTTCAATTTGCTAGACTATATCTCAGAAATGACGACGCCCATCTGGTTGAGAGTGATGTCATAATCCTTGTTCCGGTACTACTGTACTTCATGATGCAACTTTCACCACAACGTTATTTGGCTTACTTCGCTTAAACGTAACTGTCACTTCTATTTCTTTGCAAATGGATTTACTGTTAATAGTCGTAACGAAATTTTCTGTTTGTTTTTCAAGAAACAATTGTTTTTTGCACACGGGCAATAGTTATTCAGTTCACATAATTAAAACTAGGTTTATTTCAAACGTTTTCACCAATCTCATATTGCCTAAACGAGAGGGAAATTGACTAAGGAGCACATATTTGCAGTTGCGAACTGCAGTTAACGTTCAGAAGACAATAAGCAGTAACTACTGAAACAGCGATAACTCCCGAACCGTATCTTGCAGCAACTATTGAAACTTGACCAGCGAAACACGAAACCCTTATAACCGCAACAGAAAACAGCTTCAAAACTTAACCCTGTCTCAGCTTTTGAAAAAAAGTTTCAAAACGCACTCTTCGATTGAAAGAACTCTACTACACATTACCGAAAAACAACTATCACTGTTACGATCAACCAACGAATTGTGAGGATCAAGGGCGATAAAAACAGCGCAATTAACTTTGATTTTCGTTGGCAACGGGCCCCACATTTAAAATTACTAAGTCCCGCGCCGGCACTACTCAAGCAGCTTCGATTGACAGTAAGTTTTCGAGGCTAGTACAATGCGTAGCGCGGGGCCCGATTGGAAGCAATCGGTCCAATCGACTGAGGGCCGGCACTGGTTAGGCCGACAGGCTATGCAGTAATGAGGGCCTAATGTAGATTGCTATTGAATTAAATTTTTAAAATGCCAAAAACGGACAAACAAAAGGGACGTGGCCTTTGCTAATATGAATAGATCAAATGTCATTCACTGCATGCCATTTTCATTGAATTGTTTTTAGAGGTGTTGCATGTGTACATCAAAAACTTGGTTCTATTTTTGGTCAAAATAGTTACAATTTTTTTCAGGATATTCTAGTTTTGACTGGTTAAAACTGACTCATATGACCAACTGAGCATCTCAATGCATTGCTGCTAAAATTGATTGCGATTGATGTTGAAGTCTTTGAAGTGTCAAGTATTGCAGTGTTGTAAAACAAAGGTACAGCATAAGGTAATTTGAATCATGATGCAAATTTTTTCTTGAATTGGATTATATGTAGACTAATATAGTAGTGTTAAGATTTCGGATTTAAACAGGATTTGGATTTAAAACGGTCTATTTTCGGATTTGGATATGAATTAAAAAATGAAATGCCGGATTGGATTTGGAAAACCTAAATCCGTTCATCTCTGGGCCCTAGACCAAGGCCTATGCGTATATCCGTCACTGGACATCACGTGTGTCCACAATCGTTTGTGCCCCATTTTGGGTTTGCCCCTCTATTCGAGTCATTACCCTTCGTTTCCTCAACATAAAAATTGGCACAAAGGCTTTCACTACATATGTAGCTGAGCCTGTTTACTTCGACACTTGGGTCAAATGTCCAGACAGAAACACTGCCATAAGTTGAGAATAAAATATGACCATAGGCGTAGCCAGGAGGGACCAGGAGTACATGGTTCCCCAATTTTTTGCATTATCTAGTCATTTCGTCCTTTGAAGAGCGGTGTCCCAAACAAAATATAGTTTTAGTACAACCTGTCGACCCTGGCTCTCTCGGAAAATGCCGCCCACTATATCAAGCCACAGATTAGTGATATCAGTGGAATACAAGAGCAATCTTTCCAACCAGAACACCAATTAGCGCAGTTCTAACAGTAAAAAACAGTTCTAACAGTAAAAATAGAGACATTAAGGCCAACACTAAATGAACAAAATTGACTGCAAGAAACATTACTTAATTACGGGTTACTTTAACTCCAACATCTTTCTCTATCGAGATCAAGAAATCGAGATATGATCGCAATTCCTGCGATGGTTTCATTGTAAGGTGCCATGCTTCGCGAAAGATCATGTCGTAGTTAAATGCAAGGATGCTTTGAAGTTCAGTTACAATAGCGCATGGTACCTCATTAGAGGGCTCCGTATCTCCTTTAGCAATCGTTTGCATGGCATTTCTTTGTATTGCGTAGCATCGACAATTCGCTCCCACTACCTTGTCTCAGAGCCATTAGATACCTGCGCTCCTGACCCAGTGACAATGTCAAATATTCAGGTCAATTAAATCGCTTGGTTTTCTTTCAAAGGAAATTCATATTGTTACCTATCCATTCTATTTTAACAACTGGGTACATTTCACCGCACGCAGGAACAAAATATCTGCATCCGTCAATCAGGGCTGTGGAGCTAGAACCAACAATTTTTAGATAGTGGAGCCGGAGCCTGAAATCTGGGTTCCAGTTTCACAGATAGTTTTTGGGGAGAGTTATACAGTACAAATAATACAATGTTTTTTTCTGATTTTTTGGACTAAATTTTTCTGGAGCCGGAGTTAAAAAATTAGATGTCGGGAGCTGGAGCCGGAGCCTGAAATTTAAGTACCGGCTCCACAGCCCTGGCCGCCATGCAACACAATATATAGATATACACGCAGAGTTACAGTGAACAAATGATTTAACAAATTAGGTCGACGGGGCAGTTGTGGAATACTTATTGTAAAGTTTCAAAATCTGCAATATGACATTGCCCACAGCACTTTCATAAGCCCAGTTATTACGCCTCCACGGATTTTCTACCATGTCCTCCAAGGCTTCTAAAACCTTTTTATCATGCAGCCCAATATGAATCGTAGGATTTGTTATGAGTGCTTTGTACAACTCACTTTCAGGATTCAATGGCTCATCTGCAGTTTCATCATCACTGTCCATTTTGCGGTCACTCAGCAACCAATCACATGCAGTGTTGGGATTATTACCATTTAACTTTAACGCCTGAATACTTTCTTCTTTACTGAAACCCATGTCTAGGAGAACTGCAAGATGGGATGGATTTGGTTTGAAACCTCTACCTCTTCGCCTGGGTTTAGGGACAGAAGTGTCCATTTGCTCATCGGTAGACATTTGGCTTGGACCTGGTTCACTATCACTCAATGAATCTCTGTTGTTTAACAACCATTCAGCTGCCAAACTTTGGTCCATGCGGTTAAGTATCATAGCCTTTTCTGCATGTCTCCGAGAAAATCCCATATCAATCAAAGGTCTCAGTTTATTATCTTCAACAACTTCTGCTGGTCTGCTTTGCTCCTCAACATCATCATTTTCAAAGTCAACAAACTTGTATGAAAGCTCAAGTAAAGCTAAAAGAACTCTTCGTAGTGTTTGTTCTACCTGTGATGCTGAGGAAGCACTTTGTTCAGACATTGACAAAAGTGGTTTATCAGCATTTGCCCCGTTTAGAGAAGGAAGGCCTTCAGTAGCTCGTGCAATGGCAGACTGCGATGGTCCTTCATGTGAAACTATGCCATCTTTTACAAGAGAGCTTACAGGTTGCTTAGAGCTTCGGGCTTTGATTAAAAGGGCACAGTCACCATCTTCTAAGACTTCTTGCTTAGCAGTTTTATCATCACATAAAGTTCTGGGAAGATCATTTATCAACACTAACTTGTACAGTGTGAAATTTGTGTTGCTGTCACTATCTGCTACAAGTTGCTTGACTGTAACTTCTTTAATTTTCTCTATGAGCATTTCTGGTGTAACAGAAACCATTGTGTCATTACCATGAAGATCATACACTGCAAGCTGGCAGGATGCAGGTAATCTTCCCAGCTTGGCATCCATGTTACCTGACCAATTCCACTTCACGTTTGATTTCCAAATATGTATCTCCTCACTGGCATTCACAAACAACTTTTCTAAATAACCTAAACAGGAATACAGAAATAAAAATGTAAAGCAAGATACATCATTGACTAGAACAGGGGTTCCCAAACTTTCTTTGACCATGTACCCCTAAAATTTCTTATGTCAAAAAGTCTGAAGAAAACAAAAATATATTTACCAATAGGCATACCATGAATTTTGAAAATGATATTCACTGATATACCGGTATGTGCAAATAATTTGAAATGAACAACATATAAACATATTTTTTCCTTCTATTTCTAACCTTAAATGTACCCCTTCAGATAGGCAAATGTACCACTAGGGGTACATGTACCCCAGTTTGGGAACCCCTGGACTAGAATATAAAGTGGTCAAATTGTTGTTGCAATACTGACAGAACCAAACCAACATTAAATGTAAAGTTTGCATTGCACGCGTTAACAGTAATTGCATTTTTTTCAGGGGTGCCACTGATTTACTCATGATATGTTTTCAAGTAGGCAACCAAATAGCACTTGGTGATGACTGATGATATTTCATACTAAAAATCAACAATTTCATGAGCTGGTAGCAATGCTATTAGCCCTGGAGTACTTACGTGGGTGATGGTAGCCTGGGTCAAATGAGGTCATTCACGTGAAACTACGTAAGCAGAAGTCGGCGCGCTTTCAACTCTTCAGTAGCTTCATGTTTTTATGTGACTTGTAAATAGGTGCACTTGCTGTCATCTACGCTCTTCTAGATTTTGTAAGGGAGTGAGTTCGTCACAAGTTCGAGTCACGCTAACCCAACATAATGGTTAGTGTGAGGTGGCAATGGGTACATTGTTTGTGGGGGTAGGGCCTGTAAAAAGCTGAAACTCACTCAGGGCACGCTTCTACAGCCTTGTTAGCAGTATTCAAAAGAAGTTGTTTACGCCCATAATTTTGTTTTTATGAGTAATCATATTTAAGGCATACATGACACCTTCGCTATATTTGGTCTGCTTAGTTTTCATCAAAAATCATATGACATTAGAGTAAAGTAACTTCGTTACTGCTCAAATTGCTCAGTGAGACTTATATTTTCAGCGTAGTTTTTGTGATAAACTGTAGTTGGAGGAAAGTATATTTTTATTATTTTTGAAAACCAGGTCATGCACACCCGACGTAAGTATTAACGTGACAAAAAACAAATTAAGTGTTCCAGGGAAATGAATCTATGATCAAACTTTTTGTCTGATCTACATATCAAGTTAAACCTACATCCATGTATTATATGTACATGCTTTATATCAAAGATCATAACAGTTTCTTCCATGACCTGATCTGCTTTTGAATGTTGCAATTTATCTTATTACCCTATCTATTTTACATACCAGGGGTGGGCAAACTTTTTGTATGGAGGGCCAAATTTCTAAAAATTGTTCCAGGCGAGGGCCGCACAGTCTCATTACAAAGTAGGAAAATTTATTCAGTGCGTAAATAACCACATATTCATACTACAAACAATTTTTATATTTCACACTCAGTACGTTTAATGCTAATTATACAGTTATAGTTAGAACTGAAACATAAACTATTTTCATAAAATTCTACACACGTAGGAGTTTCTGCAAGTTCTGGTGGGCCGTATGAAATGGTCTCGCGGGCAGCATGCGGCCCGTAGTTTGACCACCCCTGTTCTATACAACTGGCAGAAGTTGCAAGACAGAAAAAAAATCAAAACTAATGAAACTGACTAGCGGTGCACATGAGGTTTTCATGGATCCCACGCATTTTAAAAATACCATTTTCCATACTTTTTCAATACTAAATTTGAAAACTTTAATACCATCACTTATCTTCATTTTTCCAAAACTTTATTCATGGAACACAATGTAAAAAACATCTGCAAAACATCCATTAATGGCAAAGAACAAAAAGTAAATTAAAAATGGCTAAATTTTGGGTTTCCATACTTTTTCAATACTTTATGTACATTTTGGCCAAATCCAATAGTTTTTCATGGTCGTGAAAACCGATTTTACAATTCAATACTTTTTCAGTAACTTCTAATACCGCAGGGGAACCCTGTTTTATGTTGGTGTGGGACGGTGGGTACACCAGACACAAATATGTATTCAATTCTTCTTCATGAGGGGTTATATCTGTGTGAGAAACGATACATTTAGAGTAGCAATGTTCCTTTTGGTAGTGTCTATTTTGCCACCAGCGGTAAAAGCTCTGCTGCGACTATTTTGTCATTCAATCCATATCCAGCTTTGTCCATGTATCATGCTGAGTTCATGACACTAGCATTACGGTGAACCTGGTCGAGTGGGAGGTGTGTATTCCTGCTGTGCAAGTAGTTGTTAGTTTGGCTCTCACCACTGTTCCTTTGGCTTTGCTAATAGAGATGACACTTTTGATGGGAGCGCTTTTTGTGTACTTTTTTGGAAAGTTTCAAAAACCAGAAACAGCTTTACATTTTGGGTTTAAGAGTTTGATTAGATTTAGGGTTTAGGATTTTAGGTCACATGACAATGAGGATACATTAATCCAACAAGCATATTGTCTTTGCCACGTAACTAATTAGGTTCAGCTAATGGTAAAACTCTCCAACAATACTTTTGCTGTTAATGGCAAAAGAAAATAGACACTGCCTTTCTCTTTTGCAAACAATTAGATAAAGTTTTCGTAACAGAAGTTATTGATTAAAAAAGCTATCACCTAAATGTAGAGTAACACCATGCTTCTGATAACAGCTCAAAGTACTTTTTCATACTCATGAAACAAGTGCTCCTGGAAGGATAACACTAATTTGAGGGCCAGCGGGCCGGGCGGGCTGGAGGGCCATGTTTCCAAATGAAAAACGTGAACTGTCGGCGGGCTGCACAGAAGACAAGACTGAAGGGTAGGCCGGCGGGCTGCACAAAAAGGCGGTGCGGCGGGCTGCGAAAAAG
>Ga0210059_1013952_pt1 | contig 11932 bp, 7 predicted proteins | sample Ectturendosymbi2_FD_188042 | JGI IMG/M metagenome (GOLD analysis project Ga0210059, IMG submission 188042) | Ecteinascidia turbinata endosymbiont from Florida, USA - Sample 2 (SPAdes) (version 2) | ecosystem: Host-associated > Tunicates > Ascidians > Unclassified | place: Key West, Florida... | reverse complement strand
CCCCCGCAGAAACGCAAACCCCCCCTATTGAAAACTTTCTACGACGGTTCTGCACCCACGGCCAGTCAAACATGGTTTCAATCAAACTAATAGCCCATTGCGCTCATATCGGTGGAATAATAATAAATAGTTTAACTGAGATAAGTCATTTACATATCCAACATACCATTTTGTTTGATGAAAATTGCGCTCTAATTTCAAATAGCATTATTGACAGCGTTGAACTTGTGATCTGTTCGCCAGTCAACGCTCGTTGCCAGTCAAACATGATTGCCAGCAACCGATCATTGTGCTCATGTCCGTGGAAAATGTTTAATGTGTCATTTCCAAATCCAACATTTCATATTCTTCATTAAAACGTGGACTCTAATCTCGAAAAATCTGTGTTGCAGGGTTTGTGGTGAATGTGTGAAGAATGGAGTCTGCGATGCATATGCTTGCTTTTTTCTTTCCTTTGAAAGCCGTTGCAACCGAGACCCCCTTCTGAGCTGTCGTGGATAGATGCAGGTGTGTGCACAAATTTTCTGGATTTTCTATATAACGATAAGACGCTTGGACTCTGTGATGCACCGGCTCGGCCTGCTTGTTTCCGTTGAAGGTGCGGTGAAAGCGCTAATTTTGGACATCACCTTCTGAGTCGCCATGGATCGATGCAGGTGTGTCAAAGCACAGGTTTCTGGAGTTTCTATTTAAAGGTAAGAAAAGATTTTCTGGAATTTCTATGTACAGGTAAGAAGTTGTGGACGAAAGCAGTTGCATCGACAGCAAAAATGGGTAAATACCTTTCATTTACTTGTAATCAATTGCATACTGTATATGCAAAACAGGTTCTGGCTCCATACAATCTCTTTTTTCGTAACAGGTTGGATTTAACATGCGTCCGCAGTGGTATCACAATTTTTGCTTAAAAATGAGCAAGCAGGAACTATGGGAAGCTTGCCAAACATCCGACTGGATGTGCCACTTTTCAAACCCTGCTGACGTTACAAAACTGCAAAATTTAATCAAGAATGCTGGCGCAAAAGGAGCAAATACTGCATCACGTCGCCTGAAATACATTTTATGCTCTTATCCATGGATACCTTTTGTTGATATTATGATATTGTCTTTTTGGAGTGCATACAATCATCATGGTCCTATCTTATTGAATATGCGCTATAATACAACATTGATTGCAATATCGGTTGATTGAGAGCCATTTTTGACCGGCATAGAGTGTTGAATAGCAGCTGAAATGTCAAAAGTTCAACGCAGTGCTACGAGCCTTTTTTAATGTTGACTGCAGCCGAAAGTTTCACAAGTTCAACGCAGCATTACAAACCTTTGAAGATCAGAGCGCAAATTCTAATTAAGCAAAATGTAATGTTGGACATGCTAATGACCCATTTAAGTTACAATCTGAAAAGTTTTTCCACGGATATGAGCTCAATATTCGGTTGATTGAAGCCATGTTTGACTAGCATCGAGTCTTGACTGCCGGCGAAAAGGTCAAAAGATCAACGCTGTATTAGATTTTCTGTATAAAAGTGAAAGTTTCAATCAAGCAAAAAATATTTTTGCACATGTAAATGACCCATTTGAGTTAAAATATCGTTAATTTTTCCACGGACATGGCGCAATATTTGTCTCATTGAAGCCATGTTTGACTGACAATGAGCGTTCACTGCCAGCGAAAATGTCACAAGTTCAGTGTAAAATAAGGTATTCGAGATCAGAGCGCAAGTTTTAATCAAGCAAAAACGTTTTTTGGCATTTAAACGACCCATTTCAGTCAAAATATTAATGATTTTTCCACGGATATGAGTGCAATGATCTCTTGATTGAAGCCATGGCGATTTCGTTAGAGCGGTCGTATTCTTCGTAAAGTATTTCCCATGCAAGTCGGAAACCGTGGTCTGGTGGTTTTGTGGTCAGGTGGTCTATTTTGTTTCATACCCTTGGAACGCAATGTTGAAGGAGAAGCAATAGTCTGACTTCATTGCAATGTGTGACTCGTACTGGCGTACAAACGTCCGATAGTTCATGGGGTTGCAATCGAACTTATCCGTTTGAATCGTTGGTACCAAGCAATCGTCTACACCCAACAATCGCAAATCTCGCAATTTTGGCGCAATCTCATTCGCCAAACGACGGGAACTTAAAGGATCTGCTCCCTGCCACGAGACGTAGTTGCCGAGCGGTCGGAAACGTCGCACCTGCAAATCAGCATTATCAACTCCCGTAGGTCCTCTTTAAAACTCGCAGCTTGTTGTGGACATTACTGGTACATCAAAACACTGCAGGTAGAGGTGTCAACGTACATCGCAGGGAGAGGTGTCAACCCAGGACGATGCGTTTGAAGTGATGCGTTTGATGGATAGTGGGACATGTTAATGTGCAAAAAAATTTGAGAAGCCCTGATTTACACACAAAGGAACATGGACTTCGGAAATATTTTTTCCAGGGGGGACAATAGTGGATTTTGCCAGGTGGTGGGCAAATGCATTATTCTAGGAGTGGGCCAACAGTGGTGAAATTTAATTTTACCTACCTGAAACTAACAGACAAACATTTTTCTACTAAAAAGTTAATAGGAAAATATGAAACTACAAAATCCAGGGGGCGGCTTGTTGTCACGCTCTTGCACTTGTTGATGTTTTGTAGCTAAGTTGTCATGTCTCATCTTTTCTGGTTGACCATATCAAGCATGTTGTTCATTTCGCTTAAAACACGGCCAATCAGCCTGTTGTACCCGAGGTAGGTACTTGGGCAGAGAAGAGTTCTTAAGTGTAGTAACTCATGGATTTATTGGGTATTACGGAGATGTCCATGCAGCGGACATGGAAAGTATCTGCAGGAGAGGTAAAACTGGGTGGCATGGCTCCAGACATCTGTAAACTGGCATTACACCTTCCGGCCTCCCTCTTTCACATCACTCTTGATTTCTACCAGGGATGTGGAAGCGGCTATTTCGTCAACCACTTCCGCTTCAACCACTTCCGCTTCAACCACTTCCGCTTCCAACAGAGCCTGGACTCTATCTCATCTATGAAATTGCTCACAAGCATGATTATCAAAACCAGCAGCTTACGATTTACAAGGGCACATTACTAGTTAAAATGATCGCATAAGTTAGTATCTGTCAGCACGGTACTGCTACTCTGCTGTTACAAAAAACACAACCTAGAAAACTGTCTTCAAAACATATCACTACAAACAGCATTTACAACAACCTGAACTTAGCCTAACAAATATCAAGCTAAATTGCATAGCGTACCGTTTAAGGTAGTGGTTCTCAAACTTTTGTGCACGTTGATCCCCAATTAAAGTATACAATTTTCTGTAGACCCCGTGGCCTAGCCCAAAAGTTACTAAAACAAGGTAAGTAGCCTATGCGTCAAAATAAATCTGAGTTCTTTTTACTTGAAATGCATGATAAAATAGTACACAATCCGAAAATATGCTTAGAACTTAGGGCCATTCAGTGATCCCCATTCGACCCCGTAACTATTTATTGACCCTTGTATGATCCAATTGACCCCTGGGTGTCGATATCGACCACTTTGACAACCACTGGTTTAAAGGTTCTTCAAAGCGCATTGATTGTCATACATTATTACTTCATAATAATGCTTTGAGCAAAATTCTAGAACGCAAGGCTTTGGACAAACTTTTTACATCTTTAATAAAATGCTAAAAGCTTTTCAGACTGAGTTGGCAAACACATACAGTAATATCTAAGCTAAGTTCGCACCCGTTTAAGTTCGCATCCCAGTTAAGTTCGCATAAAGTTATGAAAAAATATGGATTCAACTTTTTCAGCAATTTACTGGTATTTACAGCAAATCAAACGTGACAACTGGTCATAAAAAATGTTGAACACGAAACATTATGTTGTTAAAGTTCACTATTTGAAATAATTGTTCAGCAGCATCCGTTTGCTTTCAAAATGGTTAGTGAAGGTGGAAGGGGCAGTTTGCTCGATGCATGTTACCAATCCAAAGAAATACCTTAATATCCAGCTCTGTTAATCTGCCCACAGACGCACTAACTTTTTTTTGTGTGCTTGTGTCTTCAGACATTAGGGCAAATAACGTTTGCACATGACTTCCCGCTTCGCACAGACTTTCCTACAGCAGCCTCACTCTGTACTGTCGTGCGATGTTTCGAGAACTTACATCAGTTGGATGATTTGACTCAAAATGACTCAATTTAACGCTTGGCTTTGCCTAACATTGTTTGCAGTGATGCCAGGTTATTTTGCAAAAACAAACAAGTAGATTTGAAAAACAAGCCAAAATCGTGAATTAAACCGTAAAACAAGCCCAACATGCTTTGGCAGGACAATTCAACAAAACGAAAAATCAGCAAGAAAATCAAATAAACAGTAGGGAGGCAAATCCGAAGAAAACAAACCCAAAATAAGCAAATTTTCATAAAAACACGCCCAATATGCCGTAAGCAGTAATTGAAACAGCAAAAGTGCCATACAATACGAAAAAAAGCAATCCGCAAAAGACAAATCTGTGAAAAACAAACAAGCAGATTTCAATTTCAAATCCCAGAAAACAAGTAAATTTCAAATAAAACAAGCCCAAAAACAAGCAACCCGCAAGTCTTCAAAAAAAAACGCAACTCCACAAAAATAAATCCCGAATTTGCGGTAAAACCGCAAGGTTGGCAACAATGATTGTTTGTGAAGTGAATAGCATAATGTAAGTGTATACTACATGATATCAGGGTATTTTTTAAGGAAAATGTTAGGTACCCGGTATGAACCTGTCGGGGCCCGATTTCTCTGATTCTAGGGACCCGATGATAATTTTCTACGATTCTAGGGACCCGATTTTCAATTCTATGGACCCCAATCGGGTCTCTAAAACACGTTAAAAACCCTGACTATATGCCTTGCTGAAAAGAATAGTTAGCTTCAGTCAAAGCATCAATCAGTCTCCAAACATTAGCCCTAATGATCAGCATCTGTTTGCTAAGGCTGTTACAATCACAACTGCCATGTTCGCACCTACCACATAAGTTCGCACAAACAGCTCAGATTGAAGTTGCGAACATAACCGGGAGATTGCTGTATTTTCAAATTGTTACCATTTTAGTAGACAGCAGCCAGGTTTGAAAAGTCAGGCTCCGATAAAATTGGTAAGCTGCGCGATGACTTGGCCTTCTGTGAAGAACGCCATGGATGCTAGTTATGCTTCATCTTGTTCTCTCGCGCTACTGATATCGCACGTTCATTCCGACTTATAGTGCAACTTCACCGTTTAATCCACGTTGGAAAACGGACAACTGTTTCGCCATGTTACTCTTCAAGTCAAATAACCTATGTGGAAGCGGAAGGATTTTCGCGCTTCCGCTTCCACAGAAAAAGGACCGCTTCCACCGCTTCCGCTTCCAGCTTCCGGTTCCACATCCCTGGCTACGAGACTTAACGTCCAAGTCAGGAGAAACGTCTTGATGCAAAACACACTTGCAAAGCCAGTCACCTACATTCGATTTCCACTCAGCATGCGACTTGAGCCGATCCACCTTGCAACAGGTGGTTCCAGGGATCGTTTCTCCCTCAGGCAACAATGAAATCAGCAGCAAAAGTTCGACAAACTCTCCTTGAACTACAGGTACAAGCTCCTTAACCACAGAGCGAATTTCCTTCTTCAGCATCAACCTTTCAGCTCGAAGGTAACTCCTTTGCAGTTCCTCAAACAACACAAATAACTTTCCAGTCTCCATTGCGGTCAGGAATTCACCAAAGATCAACTTAGAACAACTGCTGATCTTCACACAACCACTTGAGACGAAACTTCGATGGAAGTATGAAAACTTTGTTGCGGACAATTCACGCAACAGAATATCTCACAGTTGAACACTTCTGCACTAAACCAGGATACCACGCACTGATTGAGTGTCGATGTTTTCTAAATAAAGAAAAAGAAAAGACAATTGCAAGCGAGAATCTCTTTGCGTACACAACCATAGACAATCAATAACTCACCAAACTATGAGCCTTTCACAGTTTCGTCAAGGTGGAGTCTCACTCTCATTGCACAAAGAAACAACGACAGCGTTTCTCTTTACACAAGTAAACTTATTTAACGTTCGACGAGCTTATTCAACTCCTTATAAGGTGGTTTGCTGTTGGCGCTTTATAACTGCAATGGTCTTGTAGCACCACGACTGAGTTTGTACAATCTCTGGTTGCAGTTTACTCGGTATGTTTATGTGTTCCCTGCAGCTCTTCCGCACACCGTGCGCCTGGCAAGAAGGCTGCAGTACCAATTTATAAGGTCTTGGTAAGACCCGGCCGAGAGTCGAGAACTCTCGACCTACCAGCACAAAAGCGGACGCACTTCCCACTAGACCACGGGCTGGTCTGTGCTTATTCAAATAAATCAACTCAGGAACAAGGTAGCTCTTCAACACGACCAGCCGCGCTCACGGCAATTTCCACACTAAGCGGAAATCAATTTATTACACAGTGAACGGAATGATGCGCTGCTAATTACAACGAAGGAACGCCGCAAATAGCGCCAGTGGCGGAGAATGCAAATCACACACACGGAACAAGAAAATTCCAGCTGTGGGAAACAACAAAAAATGCACGTTTTCTACAGTTTTTATATTGTTTATAAATAACATAATCCTGTGAGTCTTTGCTGCTCCATCCTTTGGAATACATTTTGTTTTTTCTTTTGCTAAGATTACATGTTTGGGTTGTCGACCAAGGTTTTCTTAACAATTTTTTCTGTTTACTAGATGCACTGTATATTGGAGCATGCACTTCAAGAACTGCATGGAAGGTTTGGTTCAGCAATATCATCTGGGAGTTCATAGAAGTGTGATTTACAAAATCTAAATTGGAAAGAAGTTGCTCTTCTGAATCTACTATAACGGTTTGTGCTTGGAAACATTTCATGTTTCTTACTTTGTAGTCTTTAAAAGCTTGTTTTGGTTCAACTTTTTTTAGAATCATGAATATTGGTAGATGGTCTGAGATATCATATGTTGCTACTCCAGGTACAATATCAGACATATGATCATTTATATAGAAATGGTCTATGATTGTGGCTTAGTGAAATCGGAATGACAAACATTATGTAGATTCATGACTTCTTGAGGTTAACAAACGCAGCGTAAGTGACGTTGGGAAGAAGGGCGAATCGCCCCAATTGGCAAGTTTATTGTAAACACCGGGCCACCACTTAGCTTATATTTCGTTTTAGGATTCTTTTGGTTTTGAGTAAGTTGTTGTTTTTCTTGCGTTTTTCGGTGTATTTTCCGATGATTTGGAGTTTTAGTATAGCCATGCACAACCGGATTCACAATGATTTCTCAAGTTTTTTCTCATTGTTGACTACTGGTCCCCACATAGTGGCCAGTGGGCCCTATCAGCTGAGTTTTCAACCCTCGTTAAACCCCAACATTACGCCATTGAACACAGGTGGTACTGGAGCTGATCAAAAAAACGTGATTAAAGCTTTTAGTCATAAGGGCTTTTGGGAAAGCAGATTTCCCGCGCGATTCTGTTTTCAGTGAAAAGCAATCACACAATAACCTCACATGCCAATATTTTAAAATGCATGACACGCCATAGAAAAACCTTTCACGTGCGATATCTCGTTGAGAACTGCCACGGTTTCCAGTCTGGTGCAATGCAGAGGTGTTCGGACTCAAGTTTTTTCGAGTCCGACTCCAGTCCTGATCCAAGAAGTAGGAATCCTGATCCGAATCCTCTTTGCAACACAAATATGAAATCCGAATTCTGAAAAAATCCTGTTAATATATTTGACTAATCCATGTGCAACTATTACAAATTTATGTTTCTAAAAGATATTGGCAATAGGTCCGTCACTTGATCTTCGTATTTGAAAAGTTATTCATCCGTCACCTATAACGTGACAGTAACACACAATAAGTGGGTAGTGGAGTGCACTAGGTTTGGTATAAATTTACTAAAACCTATGCCTAACTCCTAAGCCTAAACCAAAATTGTAAATCTGAACACAAAGGTTTGGAAACATTTGAAGAAAGTAAAAAAGTGATCCCTTGACTAGTGCAACCATTTGGCCGAGTCTGCTGCCAAAATGAAAGGCCCCAAGGTGAGAATCTAACCGAAGACGCATTCGTTACAGTACCACAACGGTGCTGCAAAAGTGACAAAGTCAGCATTTTATGCTAACCTCACGCACGCCGGACCTATGGCCACTTCCTTTCCGAAAAGCAAAGCTTTACTAAACACAGACTGGGAAAATTAAACCACACATAACCAAAAATGGCACTAAAAGGGAGATTCAGAAAATGCAGTCAACCAAGTTCATGCAATGAAACATGAAGCTGAAAGTAATATTACCAATTAAACTTTCAATTACAAAACAACTTAATCTTGCTAGACTTGCTACATTCACCAACTGTAGGTGATGATTAAGCCCTAAACGATGAGTAAATAGGCACTAACTGATATTCGCGTACACTAAAACATATAATACAGCAAAATAGGCACAGCAACACCACATCTCTAGCCTCCACAACTCACAATTTGCAAATGTAATCTGACATCACGTTGTATTGAGCCTGATGTCTGATAGTGGACTGATGGGATGCTATGGTGGTGGACTGGTGCTCTTCAGCAGTGTTGAACATGATCCGGTTTCCGGATCGCGATCCGTCTGGATTCTGCAATTCAGAACCGGATCCGGATCGGACTGTATTTCGAAAAACACTCAACCGGTTCAGATGTGGATATCCAAACTGCATTGATCACTGCAGTAAAATGCTTGATCAGAGTTTTTTTCGGGTATAAACCGGATTGGATCAAATATTTGGACTGATTTACCGGATTAGGATCAGACCGGATTACTCAATGAAAATATTGGACTGGAGTAGGATTGCAAAAATCTCCAATTTTTTCCACACTACTCTGCAGTGCATGACACGCCCGTTGTAACAGCGCCTCTTTCAGACATTTGTAATTGATGTGAACTACATTACATCCTTTAAATCTTTCCAAAAATTCTTTTCATGAATGTTTTGGCGTCAAATCCCAAAACAATAAAATTTAAAAATCCTGATCCTGATCCGGAAACTTGAATAAAATTGTAGTCCGTATCCGATCCGGTTTGTTAAAAATCTGCTGAATCCTAGCAGACTCGAGTCCTGAAATCCGGATCCTGTACACCTCTGGTGCAGTGGTGCCACTCCTGGTGTTTTTCCACAAGATCTAGAGTTTTTCGATTTCATCTAGTGTTCTAGTGGTTTTTCACAGCTATCTAATGTTTTTTTTATGAGTGAGCTGAAGTTAACTCTTTACACAGTTTTGGGTAATTGCAACTGCGATTGAGACTTTTTTTATTGTGTGCAATTGTGTGCAATTGTCTAAAAGTAGATCTCAAATATCACAAGAGCATATAATCCGTTTTGAGTTATATCGCTACAAGGTCACTGTGGTCATCTGTCAATAGTTTCAGTGACCTGTACAAACAAACACAAGCGTTACTTCTATCTCCTGTTTTCTGGTTTACAATGATTTGCGCAGCTGCAATGTATTTATTTGGATTGCAACACATTTTTGTGACCATTTCGCAACACCAATTTTCTTGTAATCTGAAAAATGTGTCACGCATTTGCAATCTAGTGTTTTCTTTGTAAATCTTTTGTTTTTCATCATGAAATTTTGTGCTTTTTTCGTAGCAACACAGTGGCACCACTAACTGACCTACGTAAAGTGCCCGACTTTTCCAGCAGCACTTTTCTCAATGGATGCGAGGTTCGCGCGTAAAATTGAAAAGCCTGAAAAAGGCATAAAATGAGCTGATGCGACAAAATAAACACAAGCAAATGAATGAACAAGTTCTGAACATCACATCCAAAAGAAAAAACTTGGAAACATGTTGTGCCAAGCTCATAAAAATTGTTCAAAACAGGCCACTTTTTTAAAATTAGTGATAATTCAACGAAAAATTAAAATACTTTGCGAGGGTGTTATCATAACAAATTTTATAACAAAATCTTCGGAATTTTTCAAACTACTGATCTATGAAAAAATCGCGTGAGTTTTTTTTGCTTAAACAAAATGAGAAGAAAAATTGCAAAGACACCCTAACATCCAAAATCCCTTTCGCTGCCAGATTCTCATGTTGCGCAACTATCGTTTTCATTTCAATATTGAAATACTTTCCAAGGGGGCTTGTATCCATTTTCATGTCCATTTTTTTGAGCACTTTCTAGTAATAAGTCATGATTTCAGAATAATCAACTGACAGAAGAACATGAGCGGTGAGTGTTGTGCAGTGTCAGTGTCATACCGGCAAATAAACTGTCATTGCAACAATTAAATGATTTTATCGAAACTTAGCTGCTAACTTCAGGTTTTCTAGAAATTTTTGTTCTTAGTCTCAATTTCCAGGGGCAAATGCCCGTATTGCCTACCCCCTGAGGTCGCCCATGGTTAGTAACTATTGCAAACAGATACAAAATCGCTCACAGAAAGTTCATGAAGCAAAGTCGTTGATTCTTCATAAATTTGTACTGAACCCTTCGAATCAAATTACAACCATCCAGGTAAATGTAACTGATAATTGTAAGTTGTAACTCCCCAACCTAATGTCATAAAGCGCCTTCGCGTTTTGCAACGAAGCTTACAGGAAGATGTTGATTTCCTGTTAATTAAAATCGATCACTATGCAACAAGGCTGTTACAGCAATGATAAAAAATTAAGAAACTTTTCAAAACGCTGTGACCCAACATAAAAAACGTTTTTTTTAATGTGAAATTTTAGGACATTTTGTAAACCGTTTCTTCAAATTATTTTGTGCATGCTTTCCCAGAAAACACACTTCATTTTTCTATCGGATAATGTTCTTACGCAGGCTGTGCAAAACATCGAAAAGATGAGGTAATTTGTCACCAGGTGCAAGGTGATGAACGAAACAATACGATTAAGTTTGTTGAGCATCAACTTAAACGTGCTTATCATTTGAAATGTCTTTCCAACCTTTCTGAAGAGGAAATAGAAAGCGGTTGCCGAGACTCGGCTCCCAGGAAAACTGTTTTGAAACAAATTCGGTATGAAGCAAGGAAGGTGCTCACTCCTTTCGATGACGAATCGGAGAGTTTATCAGAAATCGATTCGCAACAGAAGCAATATTGCGCAGGCATGATCAAAGAAACTCGGCAAATGATTCTTTCTCATCCAGGAGGCATTATTTTGTTCAGCGAAAGCACGGTTCGTATTTATCATTCTCTAGCAAGAACCGATATTGTTTCTGTTGATGCTACTAGCAGTGTCCTGCTTGGAGGCAAATCCTGTTATACTTATGAGATTGAGGTTAGGCATCCAAACCAAGGAAATCCTCCATTGGCTGTAGCCACATACTTCGAAACAAGCCACAACATACCATCCATTTCGTACTTTCTCCAATCATTTCGCCACGATGAAAGCACTTTGTACAGAAAAAGATCTCTACCCAAGTTGGTGATGTATGATGGGAGCACAGCACCAAGGAATGCGATTGCATTTCGGTGTTCAAAGAAGCATTTAAAAACTATTTACATGGTTGTTGGTTGATTGCTTCAGGGAGGTACACCTCATCGTTTTGTGAACTTCCTATTCTTCATCTCTGCGCAAGTCACCTTATGAAAAACGCGAAGAAACTTGTGAAAGAAAGGTGAGAACATATTTTTGAGTTCGTAAAATGTTAGCACGTACGGTAGCATGCAGCTAAAAGCAAGATGTTTCACGTTTGTAACTGTATTTTGACAAAATTTTTGAGCGTGGTTATGCTTTTAAATAGGACAAACGCGCCGTATAGTCATGATGGTGTCCGTTCAAAACACACCCGTTCAAAGCAGACCATTCATAACAGACCACTCAAAACAGACCACGTTCATAACAGACCCATTCATAACAGACCCGTTCATAACAGACTACGTTCATAACAGACCACG
>Ga0210059_1013950_pt1 | contig 11933 bp, 3 predicted proteins | sample Ectturendosymbi2_FD_188042 | JGI IMG/M metagenome (GOLD analysis project Ga0210059, IMG submission 188042) | Ecteinascidia turbinata endosymbiont from Florida, USA - Sample 2 (SPAdes) (version 2) | ecosystem: Host-associated > Tunicates > Ascidians > Unclassified | place: Key West, Florida... | reverse complement strand
TGGCTGCGTCTACACCAGTGGTGTCAAGCTGTCGGAGCTCCGCTCAGTCACCCTCATCAGTGAGTGGTGAATTGTTGCCTACAAATACAAGCGAAAATGCTCTGCAGATCTTCAGTACCTATAAAAATTTCCAATACATACATCTTTGGTCCACATATGTGCATAGTGCATGTGATCAAATCAACTTTTTCTGAAGTAATCAAATCAAAAGTAGGCCTAGTATGTTTTTCTCCTTGCAATTTTATATTCAAGTCATTGAGGTGTTACACTATGTCAGTAAAAAATCCATAGGTTTTCTTCACATTTCGTTGACTTCCCGCGAAAAAACAATTTCTTTCCTAAAGCACCAAAATCTCTGCAAAATTCTTCCCTCTTACTCAATCATCTTTCGTGATTATGCACTAGTAAATTCGCATAATTGCATTGTCTTTGGCAAGAAAAGGTTTCATCGCTATTTTTTAGCCTTGAATCCACTATTTTTTTTGCGACAGCAAATGGTGACAGGCCGAAGCCTGAATTGTGCTTCTTGCCGGGCCGGTTGAGGTGAACACTCTTGCCCAAGGAGCGGTACGGCATTTCACGCAGTGGCTGTGGATCGTACACCCAACCTTCCAATTGGGAAGCGGACACTTTACCACTGAGTTATTTGTTGCTCCCAATCCACTATTTTCATCAGGAAGGACCTTTTAGTGACGAGCTATTGCTAAACAATTATGATGAAACAATTACTGCATCAGATAAAGATAGCCAACACTAGCTTAATCTACAATTGTCAAGTGATTGCAATCACTCATTACACATGGTGAGTTGCTTTTTTAGAAGCATGGTCAAAAGCGCCAGATTTTGGGATAAAAACTTTTGGGCAAAGAATAAACGTTTGAGAGGCTGACGAGGTCCGGCCGGCACCATCCAAAGGTCCGGATTCGGACCGCAGTCCGCCATTTAAGCAGCTCTAGCCTATACTGTATTGTAGCACACTTCCCAGTAATATCATAGGACTGGTCGGCGGCATCAGTACCACCAGCGTAGGGTTGTACCTCCAGCGTAGGGATGTACCACCAGCATAGGGAATTGATTTAGAAAGCAACTGTTTGTACTTCTAACATAGGGTTGGTTTTAGAAAGCAACTGTTTGTGCCATCCCTATGCTGGAGGTACAAGCCATGTACAAAGAGTTGCTTTTTAAATCAATTCCCCACGCTGGCGGTACATCCCTACACTCAAGGTACAACCCTAGGCTGGCAAAAATATCAGTAGTATGAGAACTGTTCTTTTCTTTTCCAAGTACTGCTGCTAGCGGCAAAAATGTCCACCTCCAAGACCTCACGGACATTGGCTTCAGCCTAATTCCTAGGCCCACAGTCATATAAAGCTGAACGTCAATGTCAATGACATGACACCAGGTACATTTGTTAAATAAATGGTTAGTTTACATAGATAAGTTATGACTTTTTGTGAAACCATGCCCTAGAACTAAATAATTCTCCAACCTACTAAACGTCTTTTGTTTGCCATGTACCTAACACTTGTTGGAATAAATAATCATAATGATTACTGATAATAATACTGTAACCTGTTCACATCCTTTACTCTTTAACTTCATTCAGTGACACCATGCATCTGGTTGGGAACAACTCATCCATGCAACCCACCACACTATGGTCTGTGGGTAAACCTACATTTCTTCATGATTCGTATTTATAAACATTGTTTTCTGCCCATGCTACTTGTTTTTGCTATGAAATGTTGTATTAAAATGCCCTGCTCTCTGCCTCATAACCATTATTTATTGCTGCTCGTTTCCTTCACCTATACGCTTGCCTCACTTGCTCATCTGTACATGCCTCATCTCTTCACCCATTGCTTGCCCACCATCATCTATGTTATGGTATGTTGATGTCCAATTGTGTTCTTTTCTATTTTTTTTTATTTTTTTTCTATGTTTGTGATATGTTACATTTCTCTGTAACTTCATTGCCTGTTCTGTACTATTTTGTGTAACTGTTTGTTGTTTTTTTTGTCGTATTGGCTGCTGCCTGTCTCTTATTAATTGTTGCTATTTTATCGTGGAGTATGTTATTATTGTCCTGCTTTTATCTGTACCGCAATTTGTATCTAATCTAGTCCACCTTCCTTACTTCTTCCATACATTTATCTGTGTTCAACTTTTTATGATAATGATTTCATTAGTTCTTTGTGACTGTTTTCTGTTGCCATTGGATTTTTAATGAAAAAACAAGGGTGGCTGAGGATCCAACAGTACTTAGGCCTATAGTCCTCTAGGCCTATACGACACAAATATGAAGGTAGTGTCTATTTTACCGGCGATATTCTGGCGGCAACAGATTGGCTGGAGCTATTGTGCCAGCAGTCGATGATTTGGTCGCAATACAAAGAAAAAGGTCACTTTGTCAGGAAAATGGTGCTGTCCGCCTCGTGGTGTAATGGTTAGGTGTTACAGCTGCTATGCGAATGGTTTGCAATTCAACTCTCGTCTTGCCGACTTTCGTTTGTTTTTTTCTTTGCTTTTTTTCAGGCTCCGCTTAGTTGTTACCTTTACAGGTTAGTCACTAACTTAGTGTTGTCAGGTTAGGATTATCGTTAGAATTAGGGTTAGGTTAGAATTAGAGTTAGTGTTCGCTAATAGCTTAGCATTAGGTTAGCTTAGCGTTAGGTATAAGTTAAGCTGAGCATTAGGTTAGCTTAGGGATAGAGGTTAGAGTCAACAAACGAAACTGAGTTTCAAACTCGGCAAGACGAAAGTCGAACTGCAAACCATTCGCATACCAGCCGTAACACCTAACCATAACCACATTACACGAGGAAGACAGCATTTTCCTGACACAGTGACCTTTTTCTTTGTATTGCGACCAAATCATTGACTGCCGGCACACGCTCCAGCCGATCTGTTGCCGCTAGAATATCGCCGGTAAAATCGACACTACCATTTGTTTTACACTGGCCGGTGCACAAGCCAAGGCCACGACAATGAATGAAGCATCAGCATGCAGATGCACTGACTAGTGACTAATCTAAACTAAAGAAACAACACACTGCGAGGGAAACAAGTGGAGGGATGGCACCAGAATGCATCAGAGTCAACAAAAGACTGGCAGAAAAAATTGCTGGAAAACGCAGGGAGCCACATGCGTCTGTAATCACATACATAAGGACAAAGCTCAGGTTTGCCTAGTTGAAGAGCACAACCTAGGTCAACTCAGCCGCCGGTTGCTCCAGCCGCCAGTCGGCTCCAATACGGATGTCGGCGAAACGCAAACTCGTTACCAGAGCGTGGCCACATTGAACGGATTGAAACAATATTAGCGATCATTACCGTGGAAAAATTATTAATATTTCAACCAAAATGGGTTATTTAAATGTCCAACATTACATTTTGCTTGTAATGTTGCGCTCTGATCTAGAAAGACTCCTAATACAGTGCTGAACTTTTGACTTTTCCGCCGGCAGTCAACGCTCAATGCTATTCAAGCATGGCTTCAATCAAACGAATATTGCGCTCATATCCGTGGAAAAATTATTAATATTTTAACTGAAATGGATCATTAATATGGCCAACATTACATTTTGCTTGATTAAAACTTCCACTCTGATTTAGAAAGACTCCTAATAAAGTGCTGAACTTTTTACTTTTCCGCCGGCAGTCAACGCTCCATGCTATTCAAACATGGCTTCAATCAAACGAATATTGCGCTCATATCCCTGGAAAAATTATTAATATTTCAACTGAAATGGGTCATTTAAATGTCCAAAAATATATTTTGCTTGATTAAAACTTGCGCTCTGATCTCGAATAGCTTGTTTCACAGCGTTAAACTCTCCACCCTTCACTCAGCACTAAGTCTTCAATGCTGGTGAAAGATGGCTTCAATGAAACGAATGTTGCGCTCAAATCCGTGGAAAAATTATTAATATTTCAACTGAAATAGGTCATTTATATGGCCAACATTACATCTTTCTTGATTAAAACTTCCGCTCTGATTTAGAAAGACTCCTAATACAGGGCTGAACTTTTGATTTTCCGCCGGTAGTCAACGCTCAATGGGACCCGGCATCAGCGAACCCGGCATCAGTTTTTCATATTATAGCCATATTGTATCGGAGAGTTCGAGATTTAGCCTACTTGTCCCATCATGAGCAGCAAATGAATGAACGAAAAGGGAAGCAGAGCCCTGTGACTTTGATTTTGTCCAGTCATAACTCAACAACCAATAAAGCTAGAAAGCTGTTTAAACTGTTTGACGATGCGGAAAGTCGTCCAGACACAATTTTAAAAAAATTGGAAGATTTGGAATTGATTTTGTTGTCGTAAGATCATATTAGGGTTAGGTTTAAGCTTTTTTGACCCACATTATCGGACCCTGGGCTCCAACCCCGAGTGGCAATTTTTGTTTCCTTCTTCAAAAAACTATTAGAAAATCTGCATCTTTAGAGCCTGTATTGGCTTTCTAGCGTTTGTGGTTTAAACGTTTTGGCCTAAAAAATGATTTAATTAATCCCTAGGGGATTAATTATCTATTTTTGTTGCTAGACAAAGTACAAACAACAAACACTTTTAAAATATTGTCCTCGTGTTTAAATACGTAGGCTATACAGGATAAAAATTTTTCATTGCATGGAAAACACGGTTTGATAAAACTAGTCGCAGAAGCCAATAGAAATCGACAAAACTAGCGGCAGAAACCAACAGAAATTACACGATTGACGAAACTAGTCGCAGAAGCCAATGGAAATATCTCGCATCGTGCCGCGCACTTTACGATTGCAATGTCAATTGTTTCGGCATGTTAATTTGCTGCAAAGTCTCAATGATTTCGAAAGCGATAATAGCAAAACAAAATGAAGTTCCTTACCTTCGCACGGAATGTGTCATCCTCACAAAATCTCTTTTGAACACGAGACACAGAAGATCTGTCAGATTGTTTTTTCAAAAATTTCAGGTATAATGCAGCATTGCTATGATCAAGAACGACAACATTTGACTCAAAGTTTTCCATTCCGCAAAACCGACACTGATTGCGGTATAACATTGACAACAAACACCGAAATGCCAACAAATTCTTTTTCTTACCTTTATATAGAAACTCCAGACAGCCTGTGCTTTGACACACCTGCATCAATCCATGGCAACTCAGAAGTTATTGTCCACGTTTAGCGCTTTCACCGCATCTTCAACGGAAACAAGCAGGCCGAGCAGGTGCATCACAGAGTCAAAACGTCTTATTGTTATATAGAAAATCCAGAAAATCTGTGCACACACCTGCATCTACCCACGGCAATCAGAAGGGGGTCTATCATACTTAGCACTTGCAGCGGCTTTCAAAGGAAAGAAAAAACAAGCAGATGCATCGCAGACTCCATTCTTCACACATTCCACATAAACCCTGCAACACACATTTTTCGAGATTAGAGTCCATGTTTTGAATAAGAATATGAAATGTTGGATAAGCAAATAACACTTAAAAATTTTTCACCGACATGAGCACAATGACTAAACAGACCAAACATAGCGGGCTAATACCGTGTCGGGCTATGCCGGCTCACTGAATGCTCAACCGGAACTTGTGGTTTGACTGACTGCGACGTATGGTTCCTAGATATGAGCATAATGATGTAGTTTGATTGAAGCCATGTTTGACTAGCATCGAGTGCTGACTGTTGCCGAAAAAGTCAAAGTTCAACGCTGTCTTAGGATATTTTCTGGATGAGAGCGCAAGTTTTAATCAAACAAAATATATTTTTGGACATGTAAATAACCCATTACAGTCCAAATTTTTATAAATATTCCACGGATATGAGCGCAATATTTGTTTCATTGAAGCTATGTTTGACTGGCATTGAGCGTTGACTACTGTCGAAAATGTCACAATTAAAGTTCATCGCTGTGAAATAAGCTATTCGAGATCAGAGCGCAAGTTTCAATCAAGCAAAATATATTTTTGGACATTTAAATCACCCATTTCAATTGAAATATTAATAATTTTTCCACGGATATGAGCGCAATATTCGTTTGATTGAAGCCATGTTTTACTAGCATTGAGCGTTGACTACCGGCGGAAAAGTCAAAAGTTCAGCACTTTATCAGGAGTCTTTCTAAATCAGAGTGGAAGTTTTAATCAAGCAATATGTAATGTTGGCCATATAAATGACCTATTTCAGTTGAAATATTAATAATTTTTCCACGGATACGAGCGCAATATTCGTTTGATTGAAGCCATTTTTGACTAGCATTGAGCGTTGACTGCCGGCGGAAAAGTCAAAAGTTCAGCACTGTATCAGGAGTCTTTCTAGATCAGAGCGCAAGTTTTAATCAAGCAAAATATAACGTTGGACATTTAAATAATCCATTTCGGTTGAAATATCAATAATTTTTCCACAGATATGATCGCTAATGATGATTCAATCCGTTCAATGTGGCCACGCTCTGGTAACGAGTTTGCGTTTCGCCGACGTCCGTATTGGAGCCGACTGGCGGCTGGAGCAACTGGCGGCTGAGTTGACCTAGGTCTGCAATACGAGGATTTCGAGGCAAGCGAAGTGATGTCCACCCCCAGGACCTCACAGACATTGACTTCAGCCTAATTCCTAGGCCCACAATCACTATAAGCTGAATGATGGTATGAATGACATGACACCGGTTATATCTGCGAGGGAAACATAATTAATCGTGCAACTTAGCGGCTAAGAACTCTATACTAATCGCACCTAATAGTCATCTTTCGATATTTAGACAGCTTTTCAACATAGCCGGCTTTCAGAACTTTTCGAAAATATCACAATAGTGTGAGCACTGTTCTCTTCTTTTCCGAGTACTGCCGCTAGCGGAAAAATCATTCTGTGTGACTGTGATTGTGAATGAACTTCAATGAAGTGAGTTTTGGCTCCTCGCAGAGATGAGCATTGAGCTGGACTTGGATTGGGCTGGATCCGGATTACAGCAAAACTTGTTGAATTTGGAATGGATTAGATGCGGATTGTAAAACTCTTTAAAATTTACGATCCGGGTGGATTTGGACTTAGTTAATGGAAAGGAATGCGGCAATTTTGTTGCGAAAAGGCTGCATTTTTCAAATTTTTTGGACTTCATTTGGACTTGGACTTTGCGTTTGAAAAACTTTTTGGACTGTGATTGGACTTCGACTGAGTTTTAAAAATGCAGGACTGGAACTGGATCGCAAAATATGATAGTCCACTCATCTCTGAGGCTTCCTCGTCGTCTTCAGTATAATGACTACACGTACCAACAAAATCCTACACTGTAGTGTAATGTGTATAAGCAATAGCCAACAGTGATGGAGTCTCGAGATTGGTCTCAGTCTCGAGACGCGTCTCGAGACCCGTCTTTTGGAGTATCGGTCTAGGTCTCGAAGGTCTCAGGTATCGTCTCGGTCTCGAAGGATTTTGGTCTCGGTCTCGAGCTCTTCGTCTCGAGACTTTGCATAGGTTATTTTTTATGAAGTTTTGCAAGGAGTTCCTTTAAAAAACGGTTTTAAAAATGATTGTTCAAACTTCAGCCGTTCAAAGAGGTCAGTGGCTAAACTTTCTTTGTTGTTATGTTATCCGAGATGGAGTAAACAATTTGCCCGCTAGACTTACCCCGTTTAAAATTTACACTGACTTCAGTAAAAAATGTGTATGTACCAATGAAACTGCAGCGCATAATCTCTGCAACGAGACGTTGGCGGTACTTTGCTAAGGACTATCTTTGAACTGTTTTTCCAGGAGTTTTGTTATGAAACCCATAGGCTTATACAGAAGAGGTGGGAGAGTGCCAAAAAGTTTCTTTTTTGAGAAGCCAAATAAACGATGTCCTTTTTTCGAAATGCTTTTCAAAGCACTCTGTTAAAACACGCTGGCGAAGTTTTTTTGTTCTGCGTAATGGAGACTTTTGTTCAAAAATGCCTCAGAACTCTCTTGAGGACACGTTTTGCTCATAAGAGTTTTATACAGAGAGCAAATAATGCGTCATGGCTGATCAGTTACTTTGACGTACTGCTATAGGCTTTACGGCCTTTCTGCGTTTTCTAACCGACATGCGGTGTTGCGAAAACCCTAAGTGTGTCAGCAAAAACGGAAATTTGGAACAGTTGTAAATGTCCGTTTAACATAAAAATATGGAAATTATGAAAAACTTGAAAATATAAAAACTTGACAATAAAAAAAATAGCAAATCCAGGAATTATACATAGAGCCATAAAATCAGCGGGAAAGCGCTACACCTTTTCACTACTAGTCAACTGCACCGGTAATCTCGAACTTCGCTCATTCTGCTGCAGTATGCTGCATCCGAACAATGCCTGTCGAAAAGATCTAATACTTTCTCTCTGTCAGAGAAAGAAAAAATCTTCAATACGAAGACAATGGTTACCTGCAAAAGATCTGCCGTAGTTGTAAAAAAACTGAAAAATTACGAGCATCTTGCTCTAAGTAAGACAAAAAAGCAAGCCGGAGTTGCTTCAGGGCTTTAATAGCCCTGTGCACTTTGTTGCTGCCATGGAAAATACATCGAATCCACGGTGCCAACTGATTCACAAGTAATGACAAAAAATAAAACTTTTCAGTTGAACCACAGCCTAGCATGTCCATGTGTCAGCTATGCTATTTATTTAGCCATACATACATGCATATGCAAAGAAGGCAGAAAAAATAGGAAAAGTAATGACGAGAAGGATGGCTAACAAGCAGAGAAAGCAAGATCCATAATCGAGAAGTAAAAACAAGACCCATTTCACTTTGTGAGTATGTGATTGTGATGTTCAAGGTGCTTTATTATTCCTTATAGTTATAATGAGCATGATAGATGATTTTCTCTGATTTTATATTGTTGTAAGAAAATGTGAGGAGTGGAAAGAGGAAGCATTTTTATGGTCGGCCCAGGGCGACAGTTAACATTGCAACGTCACTGCAGTAGAGCATGCAGTAGGATATTCCTCGCTGGTTCAATGTGTAAACCTAATTTGAGCCAAAAATGTCTATTACTTTAATAGGCCTAAATATTTTTTCTTTGCGTCAACAGCAGAATCATGAGCAACATTTTTAAAACTTGTTTTGGACAGAGTGAGCAAGTTTGGATGGATGAAACAATTAGTTACAATTTTGCTTTTTGAAATTGAAACTAGCCTAGTGCTTTCGTTTTTTTAAATCTCCAGATTTATCACCTCTTAATTCTAAATCTTTGGAGAATTATTAATCAATTACTTGTCGTGTGAGGAGAAAAGTAACTAGGAAAGGTGTAGGTAACGTTACAAAAATGATAAAGCTTTGTTAACCAAAATACACAAAATATGTGACGAAGAAATTTGAGTGTCAGCGCAGATGCCCAATGTTAAAATAAAAAGAATGTAGTGAAAAAGGTACGAGGTAGATAGTAAAAAACTTTAAAAGTTCGTTACTTCATTGACAAATGATTTAAACGACGATACACCTTGGCAAAAAATTGAATGATGGAAAGCAACCTTTCCTGTGGAGTTACCACTTTACTGTGCTGCTTTGGCTAGTGCTGCTGGGGCTGTATACACTCGCCTACATCGACTGTGCTTGTATTAAAATAAAAAGTAATGATTCGACTCTTCCCCACTTTCTCAAATAACATAGGCCGACTTCAATACCAGATAGGAGACCAGAACATGGGAGCTTCATCAGGGCATCACCTCCTGTCCTTACACAGAAGGGTTGGTATTGGTTTGTAACGAATAAAACAATTACAAATTTTTCTGAATCAAAGCAAGTTTATTGAAGCATGGCAACAGCAAACACCTCGAATACCGACATTTTTCGAGTGAAAAATGCGCAGACCATCTAAACGCGGCCAACATTTTTAATGACCATGCACTTTTTCAAGGAATTTGTAAATAAGGCCACAGGTATGAGGTTGTAAATTCTAAGAGGAAAGTGACAATGAAAGTTAGCAGTATTTGGCCGTTTGCACAAATTTTGGATGATGTTTATTATCTTGGTATTTGGCAATGTGCCACATATTTTGCTGCAGCATTATTCAAGGAGTTAGCTTTAATTACCATCAGAGAAATGTGAGGTCTCGAGTCTCGGTCTTGGTCTCGAACTTCCAGGCCTCGGTCTTGGTCTCGGCTTTTATGACAATATCTCGGTCTTGTCTCAAACTTTGAGCCAGGTCTCGGTCTCGGAGGTTACGGTCTCGACTACATCACTGATAGCCAATAAGCATTTATGTACCGTTGTGTTTTTTCAACTAATGTGATATGGACCTGGTGTCTGACACAGACACGCAAAAACAATAAAATGTTTGAGTTAAAGGAATTCTGCAAACTCGGCTTTATTTGTTTTTTTCATCTCAGAATCAAGGTAGGGGAGATGTGGAACCAATGAGCCATTTTTTACGTTTCAGGCTACAAGTCGCAAAGTTTAGCTAGTAAAGCTCCAAAATTTAGCATGAATAATAATCAATAATCATCTCTCCCTCTATCCACATACAAAAAATCAGTAGGATATAATTTCAGGAAGTGTCTGAAAACTTGATGTGAAAAAACATTTTTTTTGGCTCATTGGTCCCACATGTGTGGGATCAATGAACCACCGGTGTGGGACCTTTGAACCACCTCTAAGAATCCTGCCATATTTAGGTGCGATACAGCGAATTCTTCCAAAAACAGGGGTTTCAGCATACTGCAGGATTTCTTGTTTCAACATAACTTATACAATATAGCGATTTGCAGCGAAACAATGTAAGTAAGAAAATGAAGTGGGCTGCGATGTAGCCTAACTGAAGAGATACGAATTGGACTGTCATCCTGGGTTGGTTGCCACAAGTTGCAACCGTTTCTCAGTCTTAAGCACCTTAAAATTCTCTACTGAGATACAGGGACGCCGAAACATTGGTAGGGCAAGGGGGGCAATAAAAGAGTTGGGGGTAGTAAAAACTTGTAAAAAACAAACAAATCGTCACCAATTATGCTTGTTTTTGCGTAGCAACGCTGACCTCAAAAATGATAGCAGAACTTACAGAAAATCATTATGAATTTTGTGGGTGCGCGAAGAGCTGCAACAAATTTGTTTCAAGTCGATCTTTATAAACCAGAAAATTACCTATGATTCTGTTATAAAAAAGCATCCCCCCTTTTAAAAAAGTAGCGGAGAAACAGGGGCGCAACCAGCTCTTCATTTCGGGGGGGGGGAATTTCATTCGATGACGTCATCGTGCTTATTCAACCGTGGTACAACTTTTTCACAAACGGTCACATATAATAATAATGTATTTTTGCCGCAGACACGAAGTCCATAGTACAAACACACACATTCTGCATAACGCTGGTTAATAAAAACAGACTAAACAGAACGTTACAACAGCGTTAGAGGCTGAATCACCGGTGTCAAGCGAAATTTCTGACTTGCGATTTTTCTGACTTCACGCCATATGCGCATGCACAGAGCAACATATCAAATACGCTGAGAAAACTGATGATTTGGGCTTAGGATTTGGTGTTTAGGTAAGTGTGTCGGGTTAGGGTTTATGTTACAGCCAGAAAAAGAACAATAATTGAAGTCTAATATTAAGTCCAATATTTTTCACTGATTTTACTTATTCCCGTACTGTAGCTAGCTGTGAGTATCTGACATCTAACCAAAAAGTTTAATTTATACAACACACATCAAAAAAGTAATCGACAAACTTTATTCCTTTACTCTGAGAAGCAAAATGACTGACAAAAAAGAAAAGGTCAGAAATTTCGCAGAGGTCAGAAATTTCGGTTGATACCGGGCTACAGACACTTTCTTAACATCACGTTTTGTAACAGCGTTGGAGGCCGAGCCTCAGGTTTACAGACGCGTTCTTAACACTATTTGTTCACTTGGTACAGCACTACTGCAGAGTGGGACGCTAATTCCTAAACTGGTCAAGCCCAGGTAAAGTACGAATGCATTGTGACATGCACATTGCAC
>Ga0210059_1013949_pt1 | contig 11933 bp, 6 predicted proteins | sample Ectturendosymbi2_FD_188042 | JGI IMG/M metagenome (GOLD analysis project Ga0210059, IMG submission 188042) | Ecteinascidia turbinata endosymbiont from Florida, USA - Sample 2 (SPAdes) (version 2) | ecosystem: Host-associated > Tunicates > Ascidians > Unclassified | place: Key West, Florida... | reverse complement strand
GTGAAATCGATTTCCTATTAAAAATTTGCTGATCGATTCCTTGCTTACACCCATCGTGGAAAGTACATACTTGAATAGAGATATGTGCAAGTTTGAATCATCGCAAAAAGACGAAAGCAGATGGCAATTGACTGATTCCTCGAAAGCATACAGAAACACTAGTGCTTTTAAGGATACCACCCTTTAAGAAACCGCCCAAACGCTTCAGCGCTTTCTGCATGCAGATTTACGTACATGGTGCAGATTCAGTTAAATGTATGCATATTTAGCTAAATATGCGCAGATTTATCTAGATGTGTGCAGATTTAGCTACATGTGTGCAGATTTAGCTAAATATGCACAGATATAATTCACTGCGTGCAGATATAGCTAAATATGCGCAGATATATTTCACTGCGTGCAGATTTAGCTAAATGTGCGCTGATTTAGTAGTTTTTGTGCAAAATCTGTCCGATATAATTTTTTTACAAACGGCGTCCCATAAAACGTTAATAATGAGTAACAACTTGCGTTGTTTTCTCGACCAACAAAGCTCCAACTAATATTAAGCCTTCGAAACCTTTGCAACAGGCTAAAATTCTGGTTCATCAAAATTTATAGCAAACTGAGTGAGGTGCTTGATTTGCATATCTACCTCTGAGTCTTTTGAACTCTTGTGTTCTTTTGGTCTGTTGGTGGCTTTTGTCAAGTCGGACCAATAGACTTGTTACATAAGAACATGGTAACTTGTCTCATGCACGCATCTCATAACAGCATTAATCACTTTTAAACTGCTGATAATGTTTGTTTTATTCCAAAGTTTATCTCCCAAGATAAAGTTGCACAGTCTACTTTTACTTGCAAAATTGTAATAACATATATTAGTGTCACACGCAAAATGCCAGAAAAAAATCTACTTACATGTCGTCATGCAGCCAAGTATTAAGAGACGTGACACCAAAACTAAGTAATGAGTGTTGTCTTTGCCCTCAGATACTTTTACCAGCATCCTCAACAAAGAATGTCTTTGAAAGTTTCAGGGTTAAACCACGGTGTGACTTTCCGGGTTGCTTGGAACTTCAGGTTCAATAAAGTCGTGAGAAGTAATGAACCGGCCATCAACACCACACAGAGAATGAAGACAACATTTCGCGGTGTAGAAAATACCTTTTGGTTGTTGCCGTGTCGTTCAAGTATATCTTTGTCATTCCACTCATCCAAGCTAGGTTTCATCTGAAACTTCCAGGCTATATGCCCCAGACCAGTGGTGGCGAACATATAGCACGCGTGCCAGAGATGGCACTCATAGCCCTCTCTGTGGGCACGCGCACCGTCGCTCAAGTACAAAGTTTGTCACCGGAAAGATAGAGGACGCGGGGCCAGGTTGCTCCAAAGGTCGGGACAGCCACCTGAAATGATGCTGCTGAGGCGCGGAGGACTAGTTACTCACCCAGTGCTCAATCAGGAACACCCACTTACCCTGCATGTAATTTTAGAGATTAACCCCTTTGGTGACATTTCCGCTGGTTATAGCATTATTTTTAGTAACACTGTTTTGGTTTAGACGCGAGATTTTTAGGACCTTCTGTGTTTCTAAGAACGAAGAATAGAGCCAGAACACTAGTAAACAACGTTATACCAAATCTTTGCCTTTATTCTTAAAGCATTTTCAATGGTAAAGCCTCAGGGCCGGTCCTGGCTAGTGCGGGACCTCAGGGCCGGTCCTGGCAAGTGCGGGACCCAATGCAAGACGTAGACGCGGGGCTCCTCTGGGCAATGGTGTTGTGACGTCATTGTGTTCAGTCAACCGTGGTACGACCTTTCTAATGAAGATGTCTTAGTAAAATAGTTGCATGAATATCAAAAAGGCGGAAGTTTGTTGAAGTTGATCTGTATGTCCATGATAACACAACAGCTTCTTTTATTTGAACAGGTGTGGGCATAGCTCATTTGACCTTACGTCCATATTTATGACTGACAGCACGCTACTGGGGTGGACATTAGACAGTGTACCGTGTACCGCTACCAGTACCACTCTTAATTAAGGCGAAAATTGTACAATCGAGATCCGAGCGGGGAGTGCACGTGCCATGTTACGTTAATCAAACCGAACTAACAAGCGAATTTAACTTACAACTCAATTACTTCACTTTTGTTGAACGGAACTTTCGTTCGAAGAGTAACTGACTTGGAGAAAACTGCTAATGTGAACTGATTGTTTATCTCACTTTTGGTAACCACAAGCACAGACGGGTTCTTTGTAACGCTTGTCTGCTTTATGACGCAATACATGAAAAGAACCCGATTTCACAAGAGAGGGACTCGCCCAAGTTCTCCAAATGCATGGACTGGGAAGTTGGAATGCAAATTGTTCCTTATGAATTATAAATGTAATGTACAAAGATTTACAACTACCAAGGAAAGAAAGAAATTTTAAGTGCGAACACCTCACAAAATTTTGCGCTGGTTTGCATGAGATATTTGGTTTCCACTGGTTCAACCTCTCATCTTTTGTCAATTGCTGCAATGTCGTAGAGTTCATTTTATTTTGACAAAATATTAAAATACGTAATCTATGTAAATCCGCAAGGACTATCTGGAAAAAATGAACAACCTTACCAACCACCATGGCGCGGAGCCCCCAGAGGCGCGGGGCCCAATGCAGCTGCATCGGTTGCATTGGCTTAAGGCCGGCCCTGTAAAGCCTACTACCTGCATCAAGCTGAGACAGTGGTTTTCAACCTATTTTGTACCGCGACCCATTATATCAACTCACTCTAACCCAACAACCCCCAGATAAAACTTAACAAAGCAAATATTAAGACAGCTGCGTAGGCTAAAAGAAAATATCTACTCGAAACCCCTCCAAACATGGTTCACGGCCCCTCTGGACAGGGGCGGTTTCATAGGGGAGCAATTGGGAAGATCGTCCCCTCTGAACCTGCGAAAGTGACTTCATTCACCATGATTTTGTACAATTCGAGAAACAGTATTCGCGATTTAAGGCTATTTTTCCGTCCACTGTTTTGTCACAGCAGTGTTGTGATCTCTCTTACAGTAGTGAACCCGTAATCAGACTTGACTAACAAATAACACTGAAATCGCCCTCCCCCCCTAACCTTACTTGCTGGATCCGTCCCTGCCTCTGGGATCGCGACACAGGTTGAAAACCATTGCGCTGAACTGTGGACGAGACAAGCAAGGACGACATTTTCATATTATTTTATCACAATAACCAATTAAACAAGATGACGTTTACGAATACGAACTTGTTTCTGATGAGTGAAAGTTAAGTATAGGCAGGTAAGGATTTATCGCTTTAGATCTGCTGATTAAACGAAGGTATCTTTAAATTCATGTGGTGATTACGCGCACAATCTCCAGTTTGCTACAGACCATCAAGCATGTACACACTGAGCGCAATTTTACAGCATGTGATTAACCTGCAGAACTCGTCACAGGATGCCGTGATGACATCAAGCCTACAGATGCCTTTGAGGAGATTTGACAAATTTTTGAGAATCACTGCAGTACATGTAGATTGTTAATTCAGGGAATATCTATTTTTAAGTGTTAGCTATTTTTGCATAGAGATAGCTTCAAGCTGGGTACTTCATTTTAAAAAATTATGCGCTTTTGTAGACTCCAAATTTTAAAAACTCAAAAAATAAGCCTAGCGAAAAAAGCAAAAAAAGATAGTTGAAGATCATTCCAAGAGGTCTGGACAGAATCATTTGGAGTGATTGAACGCAGTGGGAAATCATTATGTGTAATACGTACTTAAAGTGCTGAAGCTCTGTTGCTGTGCATTTCTTTTAAGACAAAAGATGTTAGGCCCAATGCATAAGTTGTTTTTTCTAACTAAAAACATACTTGGCCCATTCAGGTTAAAATGCCGTGTTGACACTTTGGAATGAATAAGTCAGTTTAGGGTTGCCGTTTAGGCACTCGGTCTGTAAAAAGTTCGCCATCACTGCACTAGAGAGCCTGCTAGAACAAACGGCGTAGCCAGCCCAAAATTTTGGGAGGAGACAAATATTTGGACTTTAAGCGAGCAACAGTATTTGGTTTGGGTACCCCCTCTCGAAATATTAAACGACAAGATATGTTTAACAGCAGCTTGCTTTTATGAACATAAAATCCACTTACATTACAAATACCTACAACGTCATCAGCAAACGGCACCAAGATTGAAAGACCATTCGCTGTTTCCCTCCAGCCAAGCTCGTTACAACTCTATTGATCTTCTCCTCATTGAACCTTGCACGAACGATGGCCATGCACGAAGCGCACACAAAACTGAGAGGCGATCGGAAGTCATCGCTGAGCGTAGCCATGCCTTCACCCGTTTCATACACGAAAAAGACGGCTCAGCCTCAACGTTAGTTGCGGGTAATGCCATCATGATTTGGATTGCGCTGCGCACGCTTGAGTAATCTTGAGCGCACGAAAGAAGCTCCTGCAAACATTCGTGGTTGACTTCAGAATTCAAAGAAGATCTCCACTTCACTGTCAATGTTGTCCAAAGAATACAAGCGCTCAATCTCATCTATCTTGATTGGTTTGTTGAGGAAGGATTTATAACAAAGCAAAAAACGAAGGGTTGTAACTGAATCGTCTGCAAAGAGACCAACTCAGGCCGTCGACGTACGGAGATATACGGAATGTTGAAAATACTGTACGGCCAATCGCGCAGACCTTTTCACGATAAACTTGTACCTCGACTATTCTGGGCATTGTCAGCTCTTTTACGCCAGCTATTTCACAAGCTTCTTTATAAATGTTCGGTGCAAGACACAAGTCTATCCGCTCGTGGTTGGGAACGCTTTGAAGAGAGGAAAGAAAGCTCTTTATCACAGATGGCACACTGACTTCGACAGTCTCAGGCTTGCACGCTAGTGGTCCTATGAGTCCGAATATCGCCCAACCAAACACCCAGTGGAAGACACGCCAGACGTCTCCAGAGCACATTTCAAAGAAAAATCCTTCGCCCTCATTTTACTGCTGACATCTCTCTTAAAAATACCATGAGAATCAAGTTTATTTAAGTATACGCTTGAAGATACATTTGAATGCTCATAAGGCGATGTCCAAAATCTGAAATCTTATCTTAATGATGTTAAAAAAGGTTTGGGTGAAATGTGTGCTGGAAGGAAAAATCTTGAATAATTTCTGAACTGCCATCTAAACAATTCAATCTGATTTTTCATGGTTTGCCTCCAGATTCTTCCGGTGAAACACTTGAACAGAGTGAGCATGTCGTTCGTTCATTTCTCACCAACTTTTTGCCAGTCCCCGATCTTTCCAAGTCGTTGCCAGACAGTGTATTTGCACCACGATTGGCAGGCACGTGACTGTCACCCGTAAGTGAACTTCTTTTAGTTATTTCCCTCTCAATATTGATTGCACCTAGGGTTGCCAGATGGCCGGTATTTTACTGCTAATTTAGCAGAGGCCGGTAAGAAGCCGGTATTTTGAAAATCTGTGCCTGAAGCCGGTATTTTGAGAATAAATGCATTGGAGTAACTCCAAAAAAAACTAACGATCAACTTCTCAAATTATAATGACTCTAGTAGGGCAACTTGTCAGGACAGTTCATTCAGCTTGTTCATTTAACCCCAAAATGGGGGCAAATTATTATCACTTGTAACTTACCAACACTCTTAGTCTCTTTGTTTTATCTATTCCTTTGTTTAGTCATACTTACAGACCCGTTTTTTTACCGATTTGATCGATTTCTTCTAATCGGGCTCCGCGACGAAGGGGATGTCCCGTTCCGCCTACCAACCTACGCAAACTTGCACTTTCCATTGAAGCTGCTTGTGTATAGTATCGGCGCGGAGCCCAGTGCGTTTTAAGTTGTTTTGAGAGACCAAAACGATTATCAAATTTTTCTAACGGTCTCTCAAAATACAGTATTAGCTCGCTTTACTACCACCATCAAAATACACCAATACCTTGATTTACAAACATCTCGATATTCAGATGAAACGGTTGCGGTCTCTGAAAAAGTCTTTGCAGTGAGCAAGGTCAAAACTTGAGAAAACTCTGGAGAGTCCCACAGTATTTTTCAAGCGTGGAATACCTTGCCAACGAAAATCCAAGTAAACTGCACGGGTTTTAACGCCCTCATCAAAGTTCTATAGTAAGAATGGTCATTGTTTTCAGTGGTGGGTAGCCAAGTTTTTTTTTCACTAGCACCTCGTTGAGGCAGAGAGGGGTAAAGTTTTTAAGCTGCTTTCTGTTTTAAATGTAAGTAATAGCCTACAAGTCGTTTCCAAAGTGTTGATTCTGACAAAGAAGGAATCTCGTTAGATGTGCATCTGATGACGCATGCGAACAAGAAAATTCAAAATTTGGATGAACAAATAATCCTACTACCCAGCCAGAGGTCATGAGTCGGAATGTTAAGGACTACTCTGGACTATTTAGACCAAACAGGACCACCTGCAATCATAATAGAAGTTTTCCCCAGGAACGAGAGTGATGGGACACCGCTTTCTAAGTTTCACTGCAAAAGAATACCATCAAATGGTGAAGCGGCAGGTCATCCATGGCTATTACTCCTGGCCTGGAAAAATGGAATCTTTTGCTACTATTTCAAAGTTTTCGACTCTGGATATCTACTATCACAGCACTCAATACCTCTCCTCTCTGCAGGTACTACCCTCGGGCCCCCCTTCTCATCAGGGAGGTGCCTGGCCAGGGAGGAGGTATTAATGAGGGTGGTAATTCTTTGAGTTATTGGGTTTAACGGCGCTGTCCATTGAAATCTCCACTGGACATGTCCTGACGTCACCCTTACGCGCCTCGCCTTTGTTACATCACCGATTTCTATCATTACACCATGCACCCCTCAAAAATTTCTATACACCATTGAGCGGGGCCCCGCAAAAGTGTTTCAAATCGGGCCCTGCACTTGCTAACGCCGGTCCTGCATACTTACCATACTCGTTCGTCTTAAACGTGATCTGTATGAACATTTTTTTGGCAATTAATCGTGAAACAAGCGCAGCTGGAGTTGTTATCTGAACTACTACACAGGCTATTGCAGAAGAATGCAGGAAAATCATAGAAATGGACAGGAAGAGAATGACATTGTAGCGACTAGTGGACCTTATACTCGACTGCGTAAACAACGGATTGAAAATTGTATTCTTACTAAGTCTTACCAATTTTCGTTGATTCAATGTTTTCTTAAATTTCTTTACGTACAAAGCAGGCTTCATCGTGAATGTTATTGATGTACAAAAATTAATCTCTCGGATCAAGTTTTTACCCCAATCATTGTTACTATCGCCAATGGCAAAGATATGGGTAGGCTGTGTTTGAATGCGCAGTGTTCACTAATAACTACAACAACTTGGCCTACGTCTTATTTCTATTATTTTTTCAGTGATAAAATTTTTGTCACTGTTGACAAAAAGGCCGGTATTTTTACAAAACATCTGGCCACCCTAAGACACACTGACACAACATAATACTGTATAATTAAATACAAACTATTGATTGATTTCATTTCATGAACCCATTTTACTTTCTGTTATATTAGGCAAAATGGGTATCGACAAAAGCTTGGAAAACTACGTAAGGGTTCGGCGTGTTTGTAAAGGTTAAGAACCACTGATTTAGTGTTTTTGCCCTATTAACAACGTTATATATATTCATGTGTATGTATATATACATAGAAGGGGCCCCTTTCTAAGTTTCAGCCAGGGGCCCCTTACAATCTTAATCCGCCCCTGGTTTTCTGGCTTATTTGTATTTTAGAGCAGTTTTGTAATACAAGCCAACCTTTCTGGATGCAAAGGGGTGTCAGTGTCATAATTACCAAAAACGCAAAACTAGTTTCCCTGTTAATAAACTGTGATTGATTTACTTGCCGCCATCTTTGTGGCTTATAACTATGAAAAATAAATGCGCTTGCAAGTTTTAATCATCGCAGAAGAATGAAAGCAAGAAGCAGGCAGATTCCTCAGAAGCTTGCCGCCAGGCCAAAGTTTGTTTGTTACCTCAGTGTTGTAATACTGTCAAATATGGCGTGACAATTCACTAAACAATCGCAGCATGTTGCGATCAGTGTTGCTATTCGTGATTTTCCACCTTATTTGGTTATTTTGGAAGTCACTTAGTGATTCAATTATTTTCGAGAAGAATTTTGTTATTTTTAATAATCCTAAAATCTAGAAATGCACTTTAAATGATTCTCTTGTTTGGATCCGCAATAACAACTCTTAGATGAGAATAACTTGAATTAAACTCTCAAAACCATCAAACCAGCATCAGTTGAAGCTGAACGCGCTTCTTGACTCTTAACTATTTTGCAAATAAAATGAGGAGCTGCGTTAATGACAGAGGGGTGCGAAGGTCTGGTGATGCCCGGGGCAACTACTTGATTATATGCCCTTCTACCAAATTCTAGCACTGAGGCAGGGGTGGATCGAGCCAGCAAGGTTGGGGGGAGGGCGATTTCAGTAATATTTAGTAGTCTATTATCATAAAAGCTTCGTCTGTAAGAGAAATGTAGCATGCTTCACAACCCTGCTGTGACAAAACAATGGACGACAAAATGGCCTTATATTGCGAATGTTGTTTTCCAAGTTGCAGAAAATCGTGGTGAAGTTACTTCGTAGATTCTAGGGGGCGATCGCCCCAATCGCCTCCCCCTGAATCAGACCCTGCACTGAGGAATGTGCGAACTACAGAAATTTGAAATACGTAACAACTACCGGTAGTGTAGACTAAAAAACAAGTTTCTCAAAATTAAATTAAACATATTTCAGAGTATTTTTTGTTTATAATGTTTTAGTCTTCAATAATTTGTTTTATTCTGTGGACCTGAAGCATATGTTTGTAAGCAAAATTCTTCTAGTAAGTGGGTATGCATTGAGGAACTAGATATTGCATTTATGCATGCAAATAAGTATCAGATAGCCCACCAAAAGTATAGCACTTCTAAGTCATGTTAGGAGATAGAGCTGTCTATCATTTATATCAGCGTGGTCCAACTTCTTTTGATCGACGGGACATTTTACAAAAACGTTGCAACTCGCGGGCCACTTCCAATAAAATGATGTGTAAAAGAACAGATTCACAACATTTAAAACTAAAATAGGGAAGATAAGAGAATGCGTCATTGAAATTATTACACAATACCAAATTTGTACAAATCTCTATCAGTGGGATGCCTGTGGTTGAGGCTTCTCTGACACTATCCTTACTTTATCAATACCAGTGTTAGTGGTGAACGTCGGAGACTATAGTCCAGTGTTTCGTCTGCCATTCGATTTTTGTTTTTAAATTTGAATTGCTTGAAGGCCCGTAGCTACGGGAGGGGGGACATTCGGGGTCAATGCCACCAAATTTTTTTATTACCCCAAAATTTTCTTGTGTCCAGAAAATTTTTATTAAAACATATAATGAAAACAAAAGTCTTTCCCACTAGAAATGTTTTTTATCCCCCCAAACCTCCTTAAAACCTGGCTATAGACCTGCTTGCTTCATGGCATAAAATGTACTCTCACACACGTATGTGTTTCCAAATATCGAGTGCATTTTTACTGCGGAATCTTTCAGTTTGGGAAATCTGTTTTTGCTGAGTTCATAGTCACAGGTATTGAGTTCACTGCGCCAGATGTACTTATTACTTTTCAAGACAACGAATGCCGGGGTACCGAAAAAACACAGATATTATCCAGACAAGTGCCACAGTAGCGGAGGGTTAGCGGCGGGCCTTAACTTTTAATTTGATCGCAAAACGAATAAATAATCGCAATGGTACACAGCAAAGGTATTACTCTATTCATTTTTCTCGTGCAAATGCACTTTATCTAGCGCAAGGAATTCAGTGAGACAAATGCAACCTCACACGATTTTCAACAAATTTCAGATTGAAAGATTTTTACTGAATGCTTCCGCGGGCCACTGAAAACGCTGTGGCGGGCCACATGTGGCCCGCGAGCCTGTAGTTCAGGGCTCTTCAACCTTTTTATCATCGGAACCCCTGATATACTTTCGCGTTTGTCATGGAACTCCATTAATAAAAATTTAAAAAACACGAATTACTTGCACGAAAATCAAATATTTCTTTGTTAGTCATTTCAACAAATAAACAGTTATTACAGAAATTAAAAAGCAATAAATTTAATGACTCGGTTGTTCTTGCATTTTTGGAATGTAGCTGCTACATTCAGAATTTGGTCATCCTGCAAAAAGAACCCGTATCTCAAATATGTGTGGTCCCATTTTCTAACTTTGGCAATTGGTCCGCTTCGGATTAGGTTCTTCTTTTACATTTGAACTGCATTGCTCATTACCGTCCACACCTTCGCTGTTATTATTTCGCTTCACATAAGAAAATGTGCTATTTTGCTTCATCTGGCCTGACTAAATAGTAAAAAGTTTGTTTTCACACTGTTTTTACTTTATTCCCACAAACGTTGAACAGCAGCTCTAGTCTGTGACTCAATCTACTCTCTACTAGACTCAGGCTGAGTCTACGTTCTGCTCAGTCAGTCTACTGTGAACTGTACACCGGCAACATCGTATAACTGTGATGCAACAATAACGTTCTTCTTAACTGCACAACAGTGAGCAACAAGTGATGTAACAACTATCAATATTTCTTGTTCCGCTATCTGCACTCAACCTCCTGTCTAAACCAAGTGGCCTACTTGGAGTCTGAATGCAGCACGATGATCTAAAAACTTTTTAGTTGCACCACACTGATTTATAATGTAAATTGTATCTGAAATTGTGCAACCATGCAGTTTGATGCACTGCTGTCTTTTGTATTTCCATAAACTATAAGCAAGTTGCTAAGCATACTTTGTAGCAAAAACAAGTCTCTTTATCCATTTGAAACTTACAAAAGATTCAGTTGCACACTTACCCTTATTAATTTCTCTTTGCCAAATGAGCTCTCCTATCGCAAAATATTTGCACTATTTCCTTTGTTACATCGACTGGAAAAAATTCTCTGTCAATGAATTTTCTCTGTGAAGCCAAAGTTTGTTAGACAAGGCAAAGTTTGTTAGACAAGCCAAAGTTTGTAAGACATGCCAAAGTTTGTTAGACATGCCAAAGTTTGTTAGACATGCCAAAGTTTGTTAGACATGCCAAAGTTTGTTAGACATGCCAAAGTTTGTTAGACATGCCGGAAGAAATTCTCTGTGAAGCCAAGTTTGTTAGACAAGACTGTAACATGGAGGATCTTAGACATGTTTTAATTTCACTCTCTGGACGCCGTTGTATGCCCGGGGCGGTCGTCCCGTTCGTCCGCCCACTGCAAATCCCTGGTTAATGATAAAATTATTGATGTACTTAAGCCATTACAAGAAATGAATACGGATAGTGCAGCTTGTGTCTGTACTTTTTGGAATTTTATTAATCCCGAAAAATCCCGACGTTATTTCCGGGATTTCCACAACCCGATATTTCTCATTTGGTTCCAGGTGTTGCGATCGGAAATCCCGAGTGGCATGTGCGCAAAGCTTCACACTGTGGCAGCAAGCGACAATAGAGATCACCCGACGAGATCACTCTGTTATTGCTTGTTCGCGTCACGCATATATGGGTGTTGTTCTTCGCGCACATTCCGTTCGTGGTGAACCACGCATTCAGCGCAACGCCAGCGGAGAGGTTGCAACAGTTCCAACCAGTGGCGTACGCAGAAACTTTTCATGGGGGGTTTCATTCAGTGGCATAGGGGAGTCATTTGTATTTGGTGTGCGCTGTTTGTGACGTCACAAAATGTTGACATAATATGCAAACGTTGGTTTGGAAACATAGTCCTGTTTCCAAACCAACGTTTTGGCGAAGTTTGTTGACATAATATGCACATTTTTCTATACATCCACTCTTCTTATTTTATGTGTCAATGCACTGAATATAAACTATTAGAGCTCCAAGTTAGGCTATCGGAGGAAAATACGTACACCCAACGCTACGATACA
>Ga0210059_1013948_pt1 | contig 11933 bp, 6 predicted proteins | sample Ectturendosymbi2_FD_188042 | JGI IMG/M metagenome (GOLD analysis project Ga0210059, IMG submission 188042) | Ecteinascidia turbinata endosymbiont from Florida, USA - Sample 2 (SPAdes) (version 2) | ecosystem: Host-associated > Tunicates > Ascidians > Unclassified | place: Key West, Florida... | reverse complement strand
ACGTTTTTTGAGATTTTCGCCGAGTCGCTAGAGCGAACAGGAGCGGAGATATTCATCCGCAAAGCCACGTTCGAAACAGCTGCTTTTTGCGAACCGCTTGAATTAACCCGGCAGCGAAAGTGTTAAAATCATTAAATGCTGACTTCTACATAATTCCACAACTTCTGATTCACTTTCAATACTCAGATTGTGAATACAAAAATTTTAAATCATTAAATTATTTTGGAACTTTCAGTGTTTTGCCCACATGCATCTAATTACTGAACTGTATTCCATGGTTTGCCATGCATAATGACTCAAATCACACCACCATGTTTTTGTTATTTATCAACCAACAAAACTGCTTGGTGCAAATCAGACACCTAGGCTAAGCTTTTGTTTACTACAATCATGGACATACTATATCTCTTTTCTCAATCTTGATTTATCATCTTAATTATTATTTTCCTATGATAACATAATTGGCTATTCAAGAAAGACCTTTTATAGAACCAAATTTAGTAATTTGTTTGTGCCATGTGGCACCACACTGTACTTTTGATGACTGCAGTAATTCTTACCTATCTAATGTTCTTTTGCAAAATGAATACTGCTATGCTACAGTTCAAAACGCTTGTTAGCATATTTTTATGTAACACTGGTACAAGCACAACCAAAACAACTCATTTTTCTTGTGTGTGAGCAGTGGTTCAAACAAAATCCACAAGGTCCTCAAGCCATTTGGTGTTGTTGATGTCAGGGGACCGCAGGTCATCCAGGCAGTTCAGAGGGTGAAGGATGTCATGTCACAATCAAATATATGATTGGCCAATTGCACCTCAGCGCCACAGATGCATTTGTGTGTATCTAGCATGCCCCAGCGGTACAGGCATGTACCAAAAAGTGGCCAACGCCAGTTTTTAGCCTATTCAGTCCTACCCATAGACTACAGGGTAGTTCTGAGCCAGATGAGAGGCAAATAGCAGGGGTGACTAAAAACTGGGCCAGTGGTGTGGCACTTTCCCATGCCACTCTCCATGACTCCAGGAGATTGAACCAAAACAACTAAGAAGATTGTATTGCAGTTAAAAACTTTCAGAATCAATACCAAATTTACTTGGACACAAACTGCATCATGCATAACTTTTAAAAATAGAAACCTAATTAGGACAATGACATTACAGCAGTTAGGGATCAGGTGTTTCTTTGACAGGGACTTGACAATCAGGCTTTTCATATATCACCTTTCTACTTCAATGAAATGCTCCAAATTTATTTTGCAAATCATTTTGTAAAAAAGCAAACAAGTGATGAAACCAGAAACACACCTTTCCCACAGTAGCACTCATATTACACACTGACATAGAATACAGCATTTGACAAAATGGAAACTAGGACTAATCAACAACAGAGAGATTGAAGGCCACTAAAATGGCACATAAACAATTTTGGAAGCCCTAACCTTGGTTTTTACACTGGCTGAAAATCAGATTGTTTTGGATTTAAGAAATGGTTCTATGAAATCAAGAGTTTCTTTTTCATTATCATTAACTTAACACTTTGAGAGCCGGCGTACGATATATTCATACTTCTATTTCAGCCTAAAAAACAGCAATTTTTGGTTGCCTTACCAACGCCATAGCTCCTCCACCAAAGTGTTTCGCTGCTGTTTTCATTGGAAACTAGGCTCAAATCCAACTCTTTTGAGCCTTTGATCGACTTTCTAGCGTTTCTGGTTCAAAAGTTATGATCTAAAACAAACAAATTAATTAATTAGCTAATTAGTCCAGTAATTTTACTACTGTAGATCATAACTTTTGAACCTGAAACGCCAGCAGGTCATCCAAAGTATCAAAAGACTCGGATTGTAGTCTAGTTTCCAGTAAAAAGTTCAGCGAAATACTACCACCTAACAGTTGGCGCACAGGGCCAGGCAAAGTGGGCCAAGGTGGTCTAAAAGTCCTCCACTTATGACGTCACTCACAAAAAACCTGCAACCCCAAGTAAAAAATTTGTTTTCGAGTGCAGACTAGAAGACTTGTCGTGTCTTTTAACGTGTTGACCAAGTCCGTAAGCCATACAGGAGCAGAGAAATTCCCACGCAAAGCCACTTGCCTTTAGGCGTTTTTTTTTCAAAAATCCTCAAAAGCAGGCAGACGCCAAAGTGTTAAGTGATCAACATTCTCTAAGCACCACAGTTTTATTTGTTCGCAATATATACTGTAGTAACCTACCACTGCATCTGCAACCAACAAAGTTTAAGGTCTTAAATAGATAGCTTCTTCTTCACAATCTATTACTTCACCATTCAGAGTGATTTCAATTGAGTCGATGTTATAATATAATAACATTACTTCAAAATTTTGTTTTGACTTGCAATAATATTTTCATATTAAGTTGAGACATTGTCAACTAGCTCATTTTTGAGCAGTCTTGGGTTTTTACTTATTTCAAGGCATTGAAATGCAGACTGACTTCATGCATGAAGCTTTTGACTCTGACCCTAAGCATCATTTCAGCTTAACTACTGTGCTGCAAGGCCCACAACACAAAATGTGTTGAGTGAAAGTGACAAAACATAGTCCTACTGTTTCCTTAAAACAGGCCAAAAATTTGCAATCCTTGAAATGGATATTTAGAGGTGAGGTACATTATAGCACATTGCAAGACTTACATGGAAAAGACAAACGATAAAGCAGGTACACTGTTGAAGCAAATTTTTAATAGGAAATCGATTTCACGTAAAATTACGCATCCTTAGTCTTGAAAATTGCGAGCAAAGCTTACGGGTGAAGTAACAGCAGAGAAAAAATACACGCAAGACTACAATCAAAATTTTGTAGCACAAGCTCATAAATCATAACATCTTAACAAACTGACTGACGTCAAGAATACTAGTGGCAACAAAAAAACTGACTCATGAAACAAGTGTTTACTCAAAAATTAAAAAGACGTTGACTTAAATAAATAAATGACTGAAACATCTAACCAGTCGATGCTCATGGCTGAAAAATTTCCAACTAAAAACTAACTCTTGGTGAAATGACTAACAATGATAGAGAAAAATAGTAAGCCATGTGCAAGCAGTAAGTCTCTGGGGTACGCATTTAAACCTGTTATGAGGTCGCTTTAAACGCTGTGGTTTACGTGAAATCGATTTTCTATCAAAAATTTGCTGATTGATTCCTTGCTTACACCCATCATGGAAAGTACATACTTGAATAGAGATATGTGCAAGTTTGAATCATCGCAAAAAGACGAAAGCAGATGGCAGTCGACTGATTCCTCAAAAGCATACAGAAACACTAGTGCTTTTTAGGTGGTACATGGTAATACTTTGGGACCCACAATTGGTACACGATTAGGAAAAGTTTGGGAATCACTACATTAGGCTATTTTCATTAACAAGACCCGCTGCAATGCCAATTGTATGTCCGTCGTTTACCTGGAAACCACAAAACATATAAGACTATTCAAATTAAACTAAATAATTATAAAGCCCACGTTCAGATTGTACTTGAACTGTACTAAGACGTACTGTAGTATGGCTTAAAATTTTAACCCACAACATGAACAAATGCATTGACAAAGTGAGAACTAGTTTGTAATTATATAATATAACAAATGTGTGGCAAGACCACTGCCTTCTTTTGAGCTGCCTTGCACCAAAACTTGTTCATGTCCGGTTACCTAGTAAGCGATAGTGGTTCCACCTGCGCCTGTGCTGGCTTTGGTCAAATAGAGAAAACGCTGCCAGCATGTTGGCCTATGCTGTGTGCAAGTCTGATTTTATCATTTTAATCATCCCTAGTACAACCACTACCAGTATTGCCAGCTGCTACTTGCCTGTTTAAAATGCATAGGCATTGCTTTTCTAATGTTTGCACTTTCTGTTGATTTTATTGCCCCTTTGTTCAGTATTATTTCACTCCCTTTTTTACTATCTTGACTACTGCATGGCCCAAGCTAAGATGAAACCACAGTATCGTGAAATGCTTTTTACTTGCTTGAAACCTGTGAGGCCTATTAATGTTCATTTATAAAAAGTAAACTGCTGAAACACCAAAGTTTTATCACACCTACAAACATCAAGTCAGGGCATTTTTTTTTTTTAATTACTTCATCTCTCTTTCCATCAATGTAGCTTGCAGTACCAACTAACCTAGTGCACTTCTGCTGTTTTGTTTATTATAGCATAAGGATTAATTAATTGGCAGTGGCTACAGAACTGCCTGTGGATCTTCATATTATTTGAAGCTTTATTTGACCTCCACCTGAAACATATGTGGGACATGACCCGAGTACAGTAGGCTTGGTATAAATGTAACTAAATGTAGTTAGTAAATACCAAACCTACAACCTAAACTGTAAAATTAAATCTAAAACACTAACCTTAACACTAAGTCTAACACTAGTCCTTATCCCCTTAACCACAAACTTAGGAAAGTTTTGAAGTAGGCCTAAAGAAAAAAAAATGTCCCTTAAATTGAAACACGCAAGCACTACTGCCAAAATGAAAGTCACCAAAGTGAGAGCCAAACCGAAAACCATTGGCACAGCAAATGCATTCGCTACATTACCACGACGATATTATGCCGCTTACGCTCAACAAACTCAGCATTTTATTCGAACTGCATCATGCTAGGCAGATCCGTACCTACAACTAATTAATTTACACCTCACCTGTGCTACACTTTTAGATCTGTTTAGAGATTATACCAACAAATGCCACAGGCATATAGGTTAGTATTAAATTGCATTAGCAATAGGCTTTTAGGGTTACAGTTAGGTAACAGGTTTAGAGGTTTTAGGTTTAGAGTTTACCTTTCACATTTACTTTAGTACATTTTATGCAGGCTATTCTCTAGCCTTCATCATATTGTTTCTGTAAATATTTTTTGTCACCATGTTTCTCCTGCATGCTGTTTTTTTTGCGTGAACTTTGTGTTTTTTTCTGGCAACAAAGTAAAGATACAGTAGTCAAAATTCCGAAATGTACATAAACATACTACATATGCGTACATATGTTATTGTTATGTATGTTGGAGGTATTTCTGTCTAAACGATGACCAGCGTTCATATACAAAAATTCACATAACCAATGATCAAATGAAACACGTTTAGATGAAATAAACAAAAAATAAAAGACAAACAAAAAAGAGAACTTTGTGTATGTTTTTTTTAACCTTGGCATGTTAAAATGCTTTTGCTTGATATTGAATTGTTTTATATCTTTATTATGTCTATAGGCTATTCATCAATTGCTTACCTTTCTTTGACCGACACGAACTGCTTTTTATTTTTATTTTGGACGTTGTGGTACCGACTTACGCGTGGTGCTCTTTCATTTGCATTTCAGAATTCTAAATCTTGTATTAGAACAGCAAACTTGACCTCAGAAGCAAAATCATCAAAATTCACATAGACCCACAGTATTTCATTGAGCTCAGAAACACTGTGTACACTTTCAGTATAACAGTACACTGTAGTATAGCTAGAGAGTGACTAAGCACACAAGAAACTAAGACGCAGCACACAATGCAAATCAGAGATTCAGAACCAAAGCAAAACCAGCCTGACTTTTTCCAGTTCGAACTATTTAGTACAGTGGTTCTCAAACTGTGGCACGCGTACCACTAGGGGTACACGAAGGCCTTCAAGGTGGTACACGAATAGACCTACTTTCTGTTTTTCTTCACAAAAAATATATTCACAGCTGTAGTTTTTACTTGTCGGGTTCTGTTAATAAAATAAATTCCTGAATTTTTGTGTTGGTTACTTCCCTTGATGTTTTCTAAAAATAGCAATTAAAAGTTCTCACAGACATTTTGCTCACGTTGCATTTGTGTCAATTCTAGTTTTCCAGACTTTTGATCGAATGATATTTGGCACATTGACTTTTCCTGGAACAAGGTGGTACGTAACGACATTACGGGAGCCACAAATGGTACGCCATCAGAAAAAGTTTGAGAACTGCTTTAGTAGATGCGAGGTTGGTAACTCGTAATAATAATATAATAATGATATTTTATTGCGGACTCATGGTCCATATCACAGACAAAAGAGCACAAAAAGTGTTTTGCTGTACATCAGCGCACATTACAGAAACGGTGTTAGCCCATGACCAACACAGGGAGGAGCAAATCAGTTCATCCTCTCCACAGCTGTATCGTCATTCGCAAAAGCACAGAAAATGGATAACCATACAGTAGGGCATTACACAACCGGTGTTAGTACGTGTCCAGCCTTGAGACGAGCAAGGCCTATCCCAGCACTTCTTACTTTTTTATAAACTAGGTGCAATATAAACTAGGTGGTGTTGTCAGTAGTAATAAGGTGTTGTGCCTCTATTTTTTGGTATGGTATGGTTTAATCATGCATTTTTGCGACTCAAATCACGAAATAACACGAATGCAGCAAGAGGAAATACAATGACATCAAAGATCACTAGTTGATTATATGGTGATGAAAAAATATAAAATATATGAAATTTCACATTTCGCAGCTTATAAATCGTGTTCTAACATGTTGAATCACAAAGGGTTGGCGAAAGACCACCTGGGTCAAGTTCTCAGCAAGCCCTGCTGCTACCACAAACCAAATTTTGATTAAAGACGTTTCAAAAGAAGTAATAAGAGTAATATAAAGCATCAAATCAACGTCAGGAAAAATAAGCATAAAAACAACAACAAAAACAGTGGGGAAAAGCATGCCTATGTACAGGGGATCGGGTGAGTAACTATAGAGGTAGATGGGAGGGAAAATAGTGGCATCAGCGCAATATTACAGAATGGTTTAAGGTTTGTACCATGAGAAAGGTTTATCATCACAATGAGCATAATCAAAGGCAGCATACACTTGACCAGTTAATACTGGTTTCAGATGTGCAACTTGGAATTCTTTTTGAAAACATAAAAACGTTGTAATTTTAACTTTTGATCAAAAGGTTCCCAAATCTTAACTCCCATATAAGCAAGAGATTTTTGTCCAGTCGCCAATCTTATTCTGTGAACTATATATACTTGAGATTTTTTTTGTCTAATGTTATACGAATGTATATTGTGCAACTTTGTGATTAAATTGTTAAAAAGAGATTGTAAACAGCCATGCTTGATTTGATGCACTGATTTTGCTATTTGTGACTTATAAATGTCGTTATGGTTTAAAATTTTGAACTGTGCATGCAGTTTTTCGGCATTTGATCTAGATGAACTAAATGCAATCAATCTTATAATTTTTTCTGTAATTTCTTTATTGTTTTTAAGTATATACGTTGATGCTGATCCCCAATTACTTATTCCATACTGAAGAACAGAGTAGACCAGAATATAATACATCGTTATTAATCCGATTCCTGTTTGACTCCGGTTTAATACAAGTCAAACAAACAACCAGTAACGGCTTTTCAGCAAATCCAGAATCCAAACCCAACCGGATCCGGCTTCAGCAGAGAAAACCTCGCTCCTGATCCTGTTGGAGGCAGCAGAAGTCCGGTGTCAAGCGAAATTTCTGACCTCACGCCATATGCACATGCACAGAGTAATAGGCTATTCTACATACGCTGAGAAAACTGATGATTAGGGCTTATAGCAGTGGCATAGTCAGCTCAAAAATGACTATATTTTCTAAAAATTTGAGGGGTCCATGGCCCCTTTGCTACGACTATGGCTTATAATTTGGTCTTTAGATAATAGGTCGGGTAAGGTTTGGGTTAGCGTTAGAAAAAGAAAATACCTGAAATCTAAGACTAAGTCCAATATTTTTCAGTGTTTATAGTTATTCCTGTACTGTAGCTTGTTGTGGATATCTGAAATCTTACCAAAAACTTTTAATTTACACAACACATATCAAAAAATAATCGCCAAACTTTATAGATTTTATCAGAGAAGCAAAATAACTGACAAAAAATAATAGGCCAGAAACTTATAGGCCAGATCTCAGAAACCTCGCTTGACACCGAGTCCAAAACATACAAAATTCAGTCCATGCACACCTCTGAATTTTACACGGCAAGGCAGAATTGGTAAATAAAACAGATTGCTTCGAGGGCGCAATGACGTTGATACAATTGCAGACACATTCAACATCACTATCACGCTCAAAAATTTTCAGAATTCGGAAGTTGAAGTTACGTAAAACCCGTTAGAAAATGTCTGGTCATATGACGATATTGGAAAAATAGGACATTTCGAACTTTAAACCACATTTCAGCAAATAAACTCACAGCATTGACCTTGGCAGGTGTGCAGCCTACAATGTGGTTTATTGTTTCATGTGACTCAGCTGATATACAGAAACAATGCAAAAGGCCATCATGCAACCAGGCCCGTAACCAGATTGGGACACCAGGAGGGGCGAAAAGTTTTCCAAGAGGGGCAGAAAGTTTTTGAACCATGTCCAACATTTTTAAACTATGTCGAACGCATTTTTCCAGGAGGGTGAAAACTTTTCTAGGGGGGCTTCCCCCACTGCGGCTCCCCTGGTTACGGGCCTGCGCGCAACAAGTAAACCAACTATCAGCGAATACTAGAGCAAATGAAGTTACAATGGCATAGTAGGTGATCAATGTAAACAAAAAGTGGCATTGTGTCATATTGGATAGGTGATGGACCATAGCGGTCATCTTGTCAACCAACATCGTTTATCAGAGATGAGCATTGGACTGAACTTGGATTGGACTGGATCCGGACTACAGCAAATTTTGTTTAATTTTTATTTGGAGACGGACTGCGAATAACTTCAAAATTTAGGATCCGGCCGGATTTGGACAAATTTAATGGAAAAGAAATGCGACATTTTTGTTGTGAAAAAGATGCATTTTTCAAGTTTTTTGGGCTTCATTTGGACTTGAACTTTACGTTTGAAAATTTTTGGGATTGTGATTGGACTTGTACTGAGTCTTGACAAATCTGGACTGGATCTGGATCGTAAAATATGACAGTCCGCTCATCTCTGCCGTTTGTCACTTTTTCAAAAGCGTTGAAAAACAACAGCTGGAGATAAAATAAGCACAGTTAGGAAAATAAACAAACACAGCACATGGTGGAATAAATTTGCAGGTGAAAGCGCATGCCTATTTAGACATATGACGGATCGAATTTAATTGAAGAAGTTTGGTGTGGTTAAAAATATGTTTAAACAAAATATGAAAAGGCTAAAGAAATTACAAAAACTACTGATGGGGTCCAAAAGAAAACAAAGCAAAACAGAAAAATCTATGGAGTGTACTTTCATATCGAATAAAATGGGATGTGCACAGCAGAGATGAGTAGAGTCACATTATTCAGACTCCGACTCCGCTCCTGCTCCATGCTTTAAGACTCCTGCTGCTCTTGCTCCGACTCCAAAAAAATTTGAAATATCAACTCCGACTCTTGTTAACACTCCGAAAACTTCCAAGCACTGGCATTAAAAAGATACTGTCTATTTTGCCTCATGAGGCAGAAAATATGTCGTTGCTATTTTGCTTTTGACAGAACACAAATGGTTGAAAGAGTCATGTGACTAGCACATTACAGAGAGACACAACATGTTGAGGTTTAAAGCTATGGCTTAGCCTATTCTTTACACAACGTAGATAAACAACCACTACTAGCTTGCCCACATTTAAATTAGACATTGCGGTCAGCTGTGTATGTCGCATGCATTCCAGACTTGTCATGTGATAACTTCAAAGTTCAAACAAGTGTGTGCAGCTACTAACAAAACAACTTCAAAACTGTTTTCGTCTCACGAGACAAAATAGACGCTGCTTATCAAATATACACACTTTAAAGATATGGTTCTACTGTAATTAAATATTGAAGTGGAATTACTGGAAACCATTGAAACACTAGTTGAATAGTTCAAGCTTCAATATAATTAACCAGATAGATGACAAGCATTTGAAGTAAGTGCTAATGTTCAATTTTACAAAAGCCTCATTTTAAATCTCCGTGGTCAGGAGCTGATCACCTGTTTCACAAATATTTGATCGTACTTTAACCATGTGCTCATATAAAACTCTGAACTATGACTGTACCAAACTGAGGCATTAACAATAACAAGATGAACATTTACATTACGCATAGATAAGGCTAAAATCCCGTTCAAATTTATCATTTGCAATAGAGATGCCAAACAATATAGGCTATCTTGAAGCTGCAACTATCAGGGCAAACATGCAACTTTGTTTAGTATGGCTCCAAAATGTGATCAGAGGTTGGCCTATGCAAACGGTGGCTAGACTAGAAATCTGCACAATGCGAATAAAGACTGTATTGCACTCCTGCACATTACTTGCTTCTAACATCATCGTCAAATCCTGTCACTAGGCTTACAGTATAGGTCATTTCGGCACACTGTTACTTCTCTATAATCTGTTTTGTTAACCAATGTTTTTCTTCATGTGTCTTGTGTTATTGCCCACATCATTAGCCCAACATTCTCGTAGTTACGGCATGGATTCCGAAATTCCCTCACTGCATTGTCATTTATTTTGCATGGGCCGTAACTTTGAAACCATCATTAGTGGTGAAATGCTCGGGACTCCCACCCATTGTCACGCTTTTGTGATATATGATGATACTGGTCAGAAAACACGTCTCAATTAATTCCAGATTCTGTTTGATAATAATTAGCTTCATTACAGAAATTATGTCCCTTAAAAATTTTGTTTGGCTCCTGCACAGACCTTGATGTTGACTCCGGCTCCTGCTCCGGCTCGAACCTAAAGTATTGACTTCGGCTCCTGCTCCAGCCTAAAATGCAAACTCCGGTCGGAGTCCACTCCGTCACTCCGGTCCGTGATCATCTCTGGTGCACAAGAAGGAACAATAGACAAAAACTAAGTGTTCATAAAAATAAATAAAATTACAAGATACTAAAATTCACAGTAATTTGTTCTGGATACGTGGAATGTTGCTAAAGTTCGTAATTATGCGTCTTTTTCACGTAAGAGGTGTTTCTTATTTTTCATTTTCATTTGGAGATAACAGTTTTAGAAGACTTATTGATATTGAAGACCACATTTTGGGCCAGCAAATGTAAGGGAACATTTTCCTGAGGTAGAGTTAACTCCAGATAAAAACATGTTGTTAGAGGTTGATACTGTTGTGGAATAAGAATGAACTGAGCTGATTGGATTTATAAAAGTCATAAAAATGGTTTGGAAGCAGTCTGTTGTAATAAGAGTGCGTGAAATTTCCTATTGATAAACTATAAGGTTTGGGAACGCATAAGATGTTTTTAAGTGTTGGAAAGTTTCTTCTCAAGATGCCATGTTATTTGATTTGATTAGTTTTATAGATTTATTTTGGTGTTAATGAAAGGCTGAATGGTTTCGTTTGAAGGACGTCCCCAATTGAGGTAGGGGAGGATTAGTGAGTTATAGACAACATTCAATACATGTTGTGTTGTATAATTTTAAATTGGACAACCTCCACAAGTTCTAGATAGCTGAGATTTGACCTTTTGTGCATGAAGTTTACAGCGTAACTTGTTGTCAGAAGTAGAATTGTGTTTTTAGAATTTAATAGCACAAAATTGGTCTTATTGCAGTTGAAAGAAAACTTGTTGACTCTTAGCAAGTGGTTAATTTTACATAGTTCAAGGTTGACAGTTGTCTGGAGAAGAATAAAACAGGAGTTTGACATATGAAGATTAATGTCATCAGAAAATAATGTAGTAAGAAAAGAGATAGCTTTTGTGATATCATGATTATTGTGGGCTAAATTAGGAAAAGTAAATGCGAAATGTCACTTCCTGGAAAAACTCTGCAAGGTATCCTTTTGTAAGATCCCGGCTGGTTTTGGAGATTTTCGGCAAAAAAACACGTAAACGCACATGGCTTTGCGGATGAATATCTCCGCTCCTGTTCGCTCTAGCGACTCGGCGAAACTCTCAAAACACGCGGCCAGTCTAGTAGATTGCACTCGAAAAAAAATTTTTTCTTGGGGGGTGCGGGTTGGCTGTGA
>Ga0210059_1013947_pt1 | contig 11933 bp, 2 predicted proteins | sample Ectturendosymbi2_FD_188042 | JGI IMG/M metagenome (GOLD analysis project Ga0210059, IMG submission 188042) | Ecteinascidia turbinata endosymbiont from Florida, USA - Sample 2 (SPAdes) (version 2) | ecosystem: Host-associated > Tunicates > Ascidians > Unclassified | place: Key West, Florida... | reverse complement strand
AAATTTTAATGTTTCAGTCTTTGCAGCACAACAGCAATAATACAAAATTACTTTGTAAACTGAAAAGAAAATGTCCTATGCATTAAAAGATGTAGTGTGGTCTCTGCTAGAAAATTGCCTGTTGTCTTATTTTCTGATGGAAATGTTCACTAAGGTACAACATCACAAGAAATGAGCAATTTGTCAAATGTTTTCAACTCAGAAACCTAAAAAGAAATCCTTGGATAAAAATGTTTCTAAAATGTTCTATTCAACAACTTCATTTTTACAAAACTTGAGTTTTTGTACATGGCACATTTTCCTTTTTCCTTCTTTTTGCTGATCCACTTGGATACTTTCTGTTCAACTGTCGCATTTTCATAAAATTATCAATAAACCAAGTACTTCAATCTCTAAAAATCATAATTTGGTGCAACAAAAATATCATTTGGTATAAATATTTGCTCTTATTCGATAAAGTCTTCTCAGAACTTTTTGGAAGAAACTTTAACAAACAATTTTTTAGGTATAGAAGTTGGTTTGAAACTTTTCTTTATTTGCTTATTGGAGATGCTGGTGGGGCCCCTTTGAAAGTATAGTACTAACACATTACAGTTGCTGTTAGGGGGCCCTTTTAAAGGAAGGTACTTACACATTACAATTGCTGTTTGTGTCCCCTTTGAAAGCGTAGTACTTGCACATTACACTTGCTGTTGGGGGCCCCTTTGAAGGCAAGGTACTTACACATTACAATTGGTGTTTTGGGCACCTGTGGAATCATAGTACTTGTACATTGCAGTTCTTGCTGGTGGCCCCTTTGAAAGCAAGGTACTTACACATTGCAATTGTTGTTGGGGGCCCGTTTAAAGCAAGGTACTTACACATTACAATTGCTGTTTTGGGCACCTGTGGAATCATAGTACTTGTACATTGCAGTTCTTGCTGGTGGCCCCTTTGAAAGCAAGGTACTTACACATTACGGTTGCTGTTGGGGGCCCTTTTGAAAGCAGAGTACTTACACATTAGTTTCTTTCAGGGGCCCCTTCAACGAAGTTTCAAAGCAGAGTACTTACAAAATTCTGTGGTTCTTGGGGGGCCCTTTGAAAGCAGATTACCTTCAAATTGCAATTGCTGTTGGGGGCCCTTTGAAAGCAAAGTACCTACAGGTTAGTTTCTGTAGGGGGGTCTTTGAAAGCAGAGTACTTACTTATGATCTGCTTTGTAGTACATTATATGAGTGGATAATAGGTTTTTCACCAAATATAAGGAAAATTTACACGCGTAACACCTCAAGGGGGGGCCCGAGGCAAGTGCCTCGCTCGCCTCCCCTTAAACACACCACTGCCTATGGACAAGCCTGAGTTTTTGATATATTCACCAATTCACAATCGCTTTGCAAGTAAGGTTGCGGGGTTTTACGTTTCGAGTTTTAGGTTTAGAGATTTAAGTTTAGGCTAAAGGTTGAAGGTTTTATAGTGAGGGTTCAGGTTTAGGCTTGTACGACGAGAGTTTTAGGTTGAGAGCAGAGCGGCCTCCAGAAAGTATTCAATAGGGGAGTTTTACATTTGTGCAGGGGTCTTGACATTCTAAAAATGACAACAAATCCACTGATTTACACAGTATACTTTCATATTTCAGTTTATAGGGACATGGAGCTTTCTTTGGGGGGGAGCTAAGCTCTAAAAAGCTATCCCATGGTGACAGGACTGGTTAAGGGTTTTATTTTTAGGTTTAGGGTTTAGGGATTTAGGTTGAGGTTTTATGGTTAGGGCTTTAGGTTTAGGGTTTTAAGTTTAGGTTTCGGGTTTTAGGCTTGGGGTTTAGGTTTCAGGTCTTAGGTTTAGGGTTTTAGGCTCACACAATAATCCAAGCATGAAACTTTATTTGTTGTGCTTGTCACATGATATGTCCACTTCAACTAATCATGTTTCACAAAAGGCAAAACAGTCTCATCAGATATTTTGCCTCAGGATACAAAACAGATAAGACTGCCAATTGTTTAGCGGGCCCTGGGTGGGCCGGTTTGGAAAAGAATAAATATCGTCGGTCCACGGGTGGTGAATGGGCTGATTGTTGCGGGCCATGGGCGGTCCGGGCCTAAAACGTTTTGGACCGTGCCATCTCTAGTGTGAAGAACAACACCCATGTGTCGCGAACAAGCAGAAATAAAATGAGCATGACGTGGGATCTTTATTGTTGCTTGCTGCCACAGTGTGAAGTTTTGCGCACTTGCTGCTCGGCCTTTCCAATCACAACAAAGTGGTGCTTTGACTAGGATGTGAAAGTGGTGCTAGAAGAAATCTTCCCAAAAAGAACATGCAATGGGTGCGGTTCATTGCAAAAACGAGGGGATATTGTTGCAGCCTCGCGGTTGGCGTTGCATTGACAGTGTGATTTTCGTATGGCCAATACACGAAAATGACTAGAGATGAAAATGTAGGCTACTTGGATTTAAAATCTTGCGACATTTCAACATATTGATGGATTTCGATGTTAGCATTTTTGCTCAATCACATTTGAATTAGAATTGATTATTTTCTTTTGAACTTCTTCGCAACTTTTGGTTCAATTTTTGGGCTGCAGATTACTGTAACATTCGGTTCAGTTTTGGGACTGCAGGTTACTGTAAGACTGCAGGTTACACTGGATTGCAGCCACCGACACGTTGGGAGCCATTTGTTGCAGGCACAATGCTGCGTCGTCCTGAGACAACTAAAGAAAGAGTCGAACCGACAATCCTCAGCATAATATCAGTTGAGATTACACATTTGACCAGGTTCGCTCTTCTATTGCTGCTACGTATTCTACGTGTTGCGTAATCACGTCGCCAATCACGTCATGTTGCGTAATCACGTCGCCACAAGGACTTAGGCTGATAACAGTGACAGGAATTTGGATTTAAACAAGATTCGGTTTTCGCATTTGCATAATATTTTGCAATATAGTTTTTGGTTTCGATTTGAATCTGAAAAACTTGAATCACTTTACTGGTATCTGGAAAAGACTCAGAGTCACAGTATGAGGCCCACGGCCATGATCACGATATGCAAATACTACATTAAACCACGATAAGGTGTCACTATATTGCGCCCTGCTGACCCCTCAGTGAAAGCAAAGTCTCAGGTCTCCCTCTATGCAAGTTGGGGACACTTGATCCTTAAAATGCAGCATAGAAACACTAGACAGGCTAAACAGAAAATTTCCGCCAATCTTGATCATCACTGAAGCAAAAAATTCTCATTTTTTTGTGTGCAAACGAACTGGGTTTGTCCTTCAGGACCTCAGATATTTTGTAAAAATGACTCTGACTCGAGTCGTTGACTGTGACTCGAGTCGAGTCATTCTGTGAAAAACGTGACCACTTTTCTCAACGTTACTCTAGTCGAGTCCGAGTCACCAAAAAGCGTAACTGGAGTCGAGTCGAGTCATTGACTCGAGTCACGCTATCACTGATTATTAGCAGTAGGCCTAATTATTTCTGTTGAACTTGAATGTTTGCCTACATTGTCGAATTTAACACATTCACGATTACTGTCCCAGACTGTCCATTGAACTGGATGTTCCTTTACGTCTTTCATCTTCAAAAAGTTGCAAGCAAATCTTAAAAAACTCTCTCCAACAAACCAAGAAGTTCAAACGAAGAGATACTTCAAGTGAAATTTGAATGGAAACATGTCAGTTCACAATAAAATCTTATCTAACAAGTAACAACTCTACCCCTCGAATGTTGCGCATATGTGTAAAATAACAAAAAAAAGTTTAAAATTAACAAGTGACTGCAGTGCAGGGCGCAAGTCCTTCTTGCGCACCGCGGCAGTGTTCTGTGCATTTTGCTGATTGTCAAACGTGCGCGGCAAGCAGATAAAGGTTCTAATCGAATGTGAGGTTTGGATTAACGGACATACACAAAAATCTGTAGATTTCGAAACCATACTTTGGAATTTTAAGTTGGCGCATGCAGGGTGTGAGGAAATCACAAAACCAAGATTCGAGAGCCAGTGGAAACTAACCACTCACTACAGTATTTCGACGGAATCCTTTAAAGCAGTGGTTGCTGGCCTGTAGCCCGTGTGGTTATTCATTGCGGCTCGCGGTAAAAAATAGAAGCAATAGTTGCTTGACAAAATATTTCGTTCTGTCCCTTCATTCTTGTTATAATAAGTGAGCTCATTTCAAGGATACAGTTACTCAGTGAGATCGCATTTCACTAGCAGGGGCAGCGTTTCATTCAACCCGGGCCCGTCGCCAGGATTTAGTAGCAGGGTGTCCAAAAACCAGAAGGAGCGCCAAAAACCAGCAGGGGGCCACATCTTTAAAATACAGTATTGGATGTATGTAGCAACCAAGGGGCCAAACGTGAAATGGGGGGGTCCCGATTTGAAATGGGAGCCGGGCACTCTGGCCCCCCCGCTGGCGAAGGCCCTGATTCAACCTCGATCGACTCTTATCATTCTGAGACTGTGGTATTTTTCTAATTTCTTCTCTGATAAGATTTTACTATGAACATTTAAAAGTCATGTTTAAAAAAATGGTAATATTGTCACATTAATCGAATACAGGTATGTTTTAACATAATGTTTCATAATGATCAATAAATGAGCAAGTGTTGTTGAAGACGAGTCATGAACCTTCGAGCCCAAGACCGAGACTTGCAAAAATGGGTCTTGAGACGAATCTTGAAACTGGGAACATGTTTTGAGACTCCATCACTGCTGAAAAGTTTGCCCATCTCTACTCTAGTGCAAACGCGTTACATTGGGAAGCGGCCCGCTAATAAGAAATGACATGGCAATTCAACGCGAAGTGCGCGCACAGGCAAAGTTCGGTTGTGACGTAACAGCACTATGAGTCACCGTTCGCCTATTGTCGAACTTTGTTTGCTTCTTACAGCTATCGCGGCAACAATGTTGGTATAACTTTTAGTAATTTGGAATCAGAACGAAAAGTTCTATTCATGCGAACACAAAACCGAAACAATCTCTTGTCACATGGCCTTTTAAAATGTCAACTTTTAGGGGAAGTACCTAAATACGAAAATTGCTGTTGGCTGCAAGACTTCGTTTAGGTGGTTTCTGTAGCCTGTGGTCAAAAGTTCGTCTGTGTTGTGTTATCTCCAGTCCATGCATAGTTTGTTTCTGTTCTTCCAGATGCTAACTCATGGTTAGCCTTAGCCATGAAAGTGGCGGTACTTGTGCAGCCGGATATTGAATAACCTGACGCTATATTTGTAAATGTGTAATTATTAATAATGCAAAAATAGATACGCTTGCAAGTTTTAATCGTCGCAGAAGAATGAAAGCAGAGAGCAGGCAGATTCCTCAGAAACTTGCCGTAAGGCTAAAGTGTGTTTACTGTCTTCGATCCGTTGAGAGAATCCCTGCCACTACTGTTTTCCACAAATGTTGACATTTACTGAAAGAACTATGAAACAGGAAAAGGGAGAATTGACAAACTGTCAAACCATCAAAGAAGTTGTGTTTGGAACAAGGAATAACTAAAAATTAGCTTCATTGCACGCTTCGAATGTACGTTGAAAGGCTCTGCCTTTCATGATTTTTCGTGAACTGTTACACTCTGTTTAAATTGCGTGGCTTCTCTCTAGCACTCGTCATCGCACACGTGTGTTATCTCCAGAGGAAAATGTCTTTGTTAGACCGCTGCCAAACGCAGATTTTCTTAGCAGTGACTGGTTTATGAGGCTCTGGGAAGGTCAGCCTTTTAGCTTTGAAAAAAATTAGTGGTAATGTCGTTGCAACTAGCCACAGTTCGTGTATTTTTCTTTACTTGTTTTCAAGTGCCAACATTCGCCTGTAAGATTTGTCTTACATTTACAGGACTGATGATGCGTTGGAAAATGTGAAACTAGTTAGTAGTTTCCCCATCAATAAACTGTGACTGATTTACTTGCCGACATCTTTGTGGCCTTTAACTATGAAAAATAGATACGCTTGCAAGTTTTAATCATCGCAGAAGAATGAAAGCAGAAAGCAGGCAGATTCCTCAGAAGCTTGCCGCAAGGCTAAAGTTTGTTTACTGTATAATAATGGAGTTTCTATTGAATAAGGAAAGGACTGAAGATGCATTGAAAAACGCAGAACTAGTTTGCCTGTGAAATTGACTGTGATCGATTTACTTACCACCATCTTTCTAGCTTATAACTATGGAAAAATAGATATGCTTGCAAGTTTTGATCATCGCAGAAGTGTGAAAGCAGGCAGATTCCTCAGAGGCTTGCCACGACACTAAAGTTTGTTTTGTTATAGGCTAATAATGAAAATTTCATTTATTTTTCCAATCAGTTGGATATGTTTATGTCGTCCTAGCTCTGTGTATAAATATATTCACTTCTGAAATCATGAAAGAAGGCAATTACTAGTTGTTCATCTAGCCTGTTTTTTTTTGCTGAGACATTCATTTCGGTCATTTTTTGAAAGTGGCTCCAGGTGTACCTCACATGATGCAGCTTGAGTGTAATGCTGAGTTTGTCACTCAAGTGGCACTGTCGTGGTAGCATAGCAGAAGTGTTTACGTCTGCTGTACCAATCATGGTTTTCGGTTCGGCTCTCACCTTGGCAATTTTTGTTTTTCTAGTAGTGGTTGCATGTTTCAATTCATGAAACCAGTTTTCCTTTACTTTTTTCAAATGTTTCTAAACTTTTCTGTGCAGATTTAGAGTTTAGGTGTACGGTTTATGTTTGGGCTTTAAGTTTAGGGGTTAGGGTTAGGTTTGTGGTGTAGGTTTAGGCTTAAGGTTTTAAATTTAAGTTTCAAGGCTAGGCTTAGGGTTTACGTTTAGGGTTTGGGTTTTATATTTAGTACATTTTTACCAAGCCTACTGCTTTCTCGTCACGTTTTACTGTCACCATGCAGGTTGTGGACAAATAAAGTTTCAAATATGAAGGTCTGTAGACGGACCTTTAGCCACTGCCTCATTTTTTTGATGAAACATTTCGGCCATTTGTCTCAAGTAGGATCAAAACTCGCCATAACAGCATGCATTGATTAGCCGTCATTTTCAGATATTCTGACTGAACTACCTCAACTTTTGTATGGTCATTTAAAACAAATTCTAATGCAATAATAATTGCTACCCCAAACTCTTGTACATTTATTATTACTTTGAACTCCCTGGTATATTACTAAAACCTCAAGCTCTCCTGGTGCTTTTATTGGTATTTCACTACTACTCCTAAATCTTACTTGTGTCCATTTTGAGGTTTTATATCAGTAATTGTTTTCCTTAATTGTCCCTCATATCCAACTTTTGTTAAAAAATCATTTTCCTTCAGGTACAGTGTTTGATTTTTACAAAAGTATCTTTGTTATTATAAAACAAATTGAACCTATGTTACAAATGGTTAAAGGTTATTTTGGTTTATACTTTATAGACAATTATAAAAATGTTGCATGCACTAGTTTTCCTAAAAATCAAATGGTTAATCGTGGAAGTTTCTATTTTTTAACATACAAAAAAGATTTTTTAATCTTTAGTGTGCATGTGACTTTATAGAACGAAAAAAATGTTTTATTTCTTTATTTGAATCTGAATGCAACCTTTAATCAGTTTGTTTTCAAGGCACTATGTAGTACTGACACCTGCATATTTTTACTCAAGCATACTTGATCATATTATGTAAACACAGGCATCCCAGTGTATTCACTATTCTTAGATATGTCTAAAGCAGGTGTAAGCAATTTACAGCCCACGGGCCATATGTGGCCCGCCACAGTGTATTTAGTGGCATGACCTACAGAATCAGAATCAGGAAAAAAACTTTAAATCTGAAAGTACTTCCAACTTATCACAGTGAATGTTAGTGCTATTTAAACTAACTAAAACAGAGACTGGCTTTCATTTGCATTTGTAGGTATGGCCCACTGCTAAACATGACCTTATTAAATGTTCCCCAAGTCAACTTGTTTGCCCACCCCTATTCTAAAGCATTTTTGACAGAACTGACCACAACCTGCTGTACACTCAACTAACTAAGTGAAATATAGTAATGTGTATAGTAAGACTGTTGATCAGTAGTTTTGAGTACTAGACCACGCAAGTGATATGGGTCATTGTTTTTTATCCCCCTTTACTACAACCAACAAGGCAAGGAAATAGGGTTTCTGAGTCCATATCTATTCATTGTTTACCTTGATGACCTCTCAAACCAGCTGGGATCAGCCGGAGTGAGACGCAATGGTTGTGAATCATCTAATAAGTTTTGCTGAGTTGTGTTTGGTCTTAGCATTAGGGAACTTCATTTTCTTACGAATATTTGTGGTGATTGTGGTGCTAAACACAAAATTGCTTTTAATTGCAATAAAATAATTTGTGTATTTTTGTCTAAAAAAATATGCTATAAACAATCTGCTCAATGAAATGTTTTTCTAAATGGTTTCTGTGTGCAATTTTCTAACCACATGAAATATCTTAGTGTATCTCTAAATGCCTCAAATGAAGAATGGCGATGACATCCAGAGACAAGTGAAATTGCTATACTGTGCAGAAAACAAGCTCAGAGGCACCTTTGCTCACTGCTCAACGGCAGTAAAAAACACTTTATTCTGTGCATATTGCATGCCAATGTGTGCTTGCCAAGTATGGAGAAAATACACACGGACTAGTGTGAAACACTTATGAGTTGCCTACAATAATGCCTACCAAATTATGCATTACACACCCAGAATTATAAGTGCTAGCCCATACCAGGTTAACCATTATGCCAGGATCTTTGATGCCTCGTTGAGAAATAATCTATATGGTTTTGTTCATTGATGTACATCTTCATCCAATTTTTTTATCTCAAACATTCAATGGTCTGATGCTTTTTACTAATCTACATTTTTCCTCCACTGTTTAATGCTCCTGTATGTCATTCACCAATTGCAGTATTTGCTGGTGTGTTGTTTCATTGTTTGTTTTTCTTCAGTATTGCCTTTGCACAGCAATCTAAGCCTTCGGTGTGCTTCTTGGCACCTCATGATTTTTGCATTTTCTTGTGAATGCCCTTACCACCCCCAACATGTCGACATTGTGTGCAAGCCAAATATATAAAAAAGTGATTATACACAACTAGTAAAATGCCAAATGTCAAATCTTGCTTTAAATTTAGGGAAAACGAACAGTTGTCAGCCTCAAGCTAAATATCTTGCTGAAGCACTTGAAACCTCGTTCAAAACAATCCACATGCTTTTGTTCGCCATTGATCATCCCCCATCCAAATATTTTTAGTCATATACTTCAGAACATGATGTTAGAGAATGTCTTCATTTCTCTTGAACTGCCAGATTCTTGTTTGATGATGATTGAATGCAGTTATAGCCGGTGTGCCATTTCAGCATTTGAATGCTTCTGTGTTGAGTGTGTTTATCGTTATCAGCTAACACCTACACTGTAATATGCTATGTATATAATAACAACATTTAATAATAATAATAACATTTTTGTGATGGATGCGAGACAGATGGATGATGGATGCGAGAATGCACAGGACTCAAGATAGAAACAGAAGCACTCATAACAGCAACACAAGATCAAGCACTGGACAACAAGTGTCACAAAGCGAAAATACCCCACACAACAAATGATCCAAAATGCAGGATGTGCAAAGAAAAGGACGAGACAATAGCCCACATAGTGAGTGCGTGCTCCAAGATAGCAGGAAGCTTGTACAAGACAAAACACAACAACGTAGCAGCAGCAATCCACCATAGCATATGCCAGCACTACGAGATCAAAACGACCGATAACATCTGGCTCCACGAGCCCAACCCAGTGGCAGAGAACAACAAAGTCAACGTACTGTGGGATTTCAAGATCAGAACAGACAGACAGATACAAGCTCACAGACCAGACTTAGTAGTAATAGACAAGCAGATGAAAGGACTCATAATAGATGTAGCAACACCAAATGATACACATATAGTAGATAAGGAAAGGGAGAAGATAGAAACATACCAGGACCTGAGGTTGGAAATATGGAGAATGTGGAACATCAAAGCTAGGTTGGTACCAACAGTAATAGGAGCTCCCAGAGCAACCAACAACAATCTGGAGAAACAACTCCATGAGATCCTTGGCAAAAACAAGATCCCCCAACTGGCAAAGACAGAAATTTGGCAGTGTACACATCCTACAAACGGTGCTCGATCTCCCAGAGTTCGGGTAAGACTCCGAGGTCAGAGAAAAACACCTACCTCAACACAAGAGTTGAGTGAATAACAAGAGATAACATTTTTGTGTTCTTGTGTTTTACTGTTACCCGTGTGATATGGACCTGGAATCTCAATCAAAATATTATTATTGTATTATGTGGGTGCTTCATACAGCATATGGATAGAAAAAAGAAAATCAATAATAATTCTGTGCATGGTAGGTTTTCGTGATGCAAGTCAAATCTTTAAAATGAAACTTTAAAATATGCTGTATGAAATACTTCCTGTGCAGTGTGAACTTTCATTCAAGCAAGTATGATTTTTTAAGTTGTTTTCAGGGCATAGTTGAAATATTCATACAATCAACATGTTCCGAACCAAACATAACTTTTGGCTGATTGCTTTTGCATTTTGATTTTTGTATCAAAGTTTAAACAGTTTGGTCATAAATAGATAACTACTTCTTTTTTCATTCAAACGTTTCACCTGAAACTTATTGCACTGCATGAAATGTTGTGCTCAAACTTATTCAAGAAGCTATTTATTTTTCTTTGGTGTGCAATATAACCTATCCATTACATAATTTTATTGTAGTGCATGATTTATACACATAATAATAAGAAGATTTGCCATGTTAAAAATTGTCAAGCTTAATTGCGTGAGTTCGTTTTTACTCATTTTTAGTTGTTTAAAGCACAACATAGTATGTTTATCAAATTCGCATGAATATTTTCTAATATTTTTAATTTGTTAAGGTTGCTAATGTCATTGGGATTATTGCAATAACCTTTATCTTTTACTCCTTACAGATCACAAAGCCATTATAGTGGCTCAGAGTTTGTCAAGTCATAACTTGCCGACTGATATACCTAGAAAACTGTTCAAACTCTCTAAAGAAGCAGAAAGTATCCCAGTTAAAATTTTAAAATATCTTGGGGCTTATGAGATTGAACTTTTTTTTTGTGACATCATGGCTGGGGAAGGTTAAATGGTTTTTAGAGAGAATGTCATCGGGGCCTAACAAAAAAAATTCAAGTGGCAGTTTATCTGTTTTTTCTTTTTTAAAAATAAACTGGGTGAAAATCCACATTGTTAGAGCCTTTCTAGCATTAGTGGTTGGCAAGTTGTGGCCAAAAATGATAAGTAATTTATTGATCTGCTGGAAATCTTTATGGAATTAATTAATCATCATTTTTTGACCAAAACTTGCCAACCACTGACACTAGATAGCCAATCAAGGACCCAGTTGTGGTGTCACACCAAAAAGTTTAAGCTCAAAATTCCCAGGTTTTTTAAGCAAAGCTAAGAGACTTTCTTCTTTAAAGGGTTTGAAAAGGTTTCTAGCTCTATTGGTCAATAAGTTATGATGGAAGAGGTTGAGCCAATACATTGGCTTCTTCGTTCCTTTGTAATAGCAGAAATTGAGATGAACCACAGATTGGAGTGGATTAAATACTTCACTCATAGTCTTTAACTCTAGTAATTTTGGTGTGTGTGCCCGTCTGTCACTTACAATATTTATTTTGCTTTTGTGTAGGTGTACCTCAGGAAAAGGTTTCACATAGTTTTATTATCACAGTTGATGTTTATTTTTTTAGTGATGGAATATATATATGACAGCTCTGACCTTGCAGTGGGCATTTATGAAACATGTCCACAATATCCAAATACTCTGTGCAAAAGCAAAATCTATCCCTCTCAAGGTTTTGATGACCTCATAATGAAAAAATGGTTGAATGCGCAAAATGAAGGAATTTGCAAATACAAGTTGAAGGTTGTTTGTTTGTTGCACAAATCTTGATCTC
>Ga0210059_1013946_pt1 | contig 11936 bp, 5 predicted proteins | sample Ectturendosymbi2_FD_188042 | JGI IMG/M metagenome (GOLD analysis project Ga0210059, IMG submission 188042) | Ecteinascidia turbinata endosymbiont from Florida, USA - Sample 2 (SPAdes) (version 2) | ecosystem: Host-associated > Tunicates > Ascidians > Unclassified | place: Key West, Florida... | reverse complement strand
GGGCGATGAACCGAATTTGCTAAAACTGGCGTTTGTATCATTCTCGTAGCCTTAGTTTATTTTGAGTCCGCGAAGATTTATACTGGTCCGAAAATAGTCCGTGTCTTGAAAAGGTTGAGAAACACTGCTTTAAACTCTTAGATCTTGAATCTTCAAGTTTCCAAATTAAATGTGGCAAATGAACAGATTTTGTTAGGAGTGGAAGTTTTGCAAATGTGATTCATTTTAAGATCATTTACATGGCGAACGTATTAGCTTTGCATGAATGCGTTGTGTTGCTTTTTATCAGGATCTAGTTAGAAAACCAGAAGAACTTCGATTTACCGCACAACAACTAGCAGAAATATCCGCATCCCAGCATTTTCCGATCTTTCTCAATGGAAGAGAGATTAACAAGTGTGCCAGACTACACTGGGCGTGCCATGTTGGTTGGTGCTTGTGTAAGTAGTACTGATTTAAAGATTACACATTGTTATAAAAAGGATAATATCGAATCGTTTTCAAAAAATAGCAAGACTTTGGAAGCTTTCCTAGCTCACGTTATTTTTTAATTCTTTTTCATATATCTGGATGTCAGTCCATCGCGTTGTGATAACTACTTGCGTAAATAACAGAAATAAAACTACGTTTTGATTCCTTCTAAACAAAAAGTTTTTATTTCCTGTAAACAATACGTTGTGATTTCCTACGTAACAGTAATGAAAGTAATACATTGTGATCAGAGATTAAGAGCTTGTGCGAAACCATCACAAACAGTCCAAAACCTTACAAAATGTCCATCTGCTCACGCTAACCTAAAGCATAACTTGAAATTCTGGTTTCAAACAGATCAATAAGTTGGCTTTTTGTTGCGCGTTTCAATCACAGAAAATCATATTTTTCTTAAAAATTAGGCATCAGAAAACCTTCATTCATTTTCATACCCACCTTTTCTCTGGGGAAGGTCGCGGTGGCAGGGCAGCAGCCCTACGAAAACTCGAAATACTGTGGCAGCACGGCGGCTGCTACATGCGGCGCGCTAAGATGACATCACCAGTGGAACAAAAGTCATTGGGAGCTTCCTTTGGCCGACTGCTCTTTCGCGCTGGCAAGCCTTTAGAATACCCCCGTCTCACGGCGTTCAGCGATCTCAGATATTTCTGCTGGCTCCACACCCAGACGGGACCAAGAAAAGTCGATGTAAACATGCCACCTAATCCTTGGTCCACCTCGTGGCCGCTTTCCCGTGGGTGAAAAACTTTACACAAAACAGGTGTAATGCTAATAAATTTAAATTTTGATTCTTTCTGACCAATATAATGAAGGAAAATCAAACAATTCTCTTCAAGTAGAGTTCCTCTAGTCTAAAATGTGTGTTTTTTAAAAAAGAATTCGAACATCATTGTTTCATAGTCAAAAACTAAATATAAAATGTGTTTTGATTCACACTCAAAACAGTAAAGGTCGACTTTTGCTTTGTAAAACAGAAGTTGGTGAAATTGAAACACTGCTTTTTGTTTCCAGGCAAGTATCAGTATCAGCCACTTACTCCGCTTCACCTACTGCCAAATACACCGATAACAGAGAACTGCCATATAAGACATTTAGACATGAAGTCCGTTGCCGCAGAGCGCACTGCTGCTTACTGCTCTCAACTCCAACGAAATCATCAACTCAGAATGATAGAAATTCAGAACAATAGTGCTTCCGTAAGTCACGACTTGAACACTATCGAAAATGCTCTCGCTCAGCATACTGAAATCATTGAACGAGAGACTAGTCTGTAGACAGCAAAATTCAAATCATTTGTCTTTTCTCCTACAACTAAGTCATGCACAGTCATGGATGTATTGGAAGCTTTGGAGAACGTACTTCACGAAATGCAAACAACTTAGTTGGCTTATTTCGAAAGATCGTCGGAAAACTGGACAAAGCAGGAAAGTTGTTTATGATCCAATGTCATTCCGACGTTTTCATGGTTTATCTATATAAATTATTTTTCTCCAACAGTTCTGTAAAAGTGATTTTAGACGTTTGTCTGCTTTTAGATCGCATACTGTGACGCAGTTTTTAATGAAGATCGTTTTCTAAAAAAACGTGTATTCCAAAATCAAACGAATCCATAGCAAAACGTAATTTCGCGGAGAAATTCAACCCATTATTTTTATTTGAACGGATGCTCAAGCCCACATACAATCTTGTAATAAAACGTTAAGTTGACTTTCCAGTTTTTGTAGTTTTGCACTGCAGTAGTAAAGGTGGATTAATAGCCATCTTCGTTGGTACAACACTTTTTATTGCATTGCGCACTTTTTATTAACTTTTTGTCGCACTTCCTGTCAGTTTTCGCAATCAAGAGTATTTGTTTTTACTGTGTTGTTGAGGTTTTGCTTGCCTGCCGATGCCAATAAATGACATTTCAAATTATTATTCAGAACCACAGTTATTATACGCAAAAACGATAGTTTACAGTTACTATGCAAAACGATAGTTTCAAATGATTTTTAACGCATTTGATTTTATAATTTTATTGAATTAAAATTCTGAATCGCAACTTCAGAGAATCTGTTCCAATAGTTATATTTGGTCTATACGATTTTTCTTGCATGGGTTATTCAGCGTATTCTAGTTGACGTCTGGGCGCTGATTCCAAATCACATCAGGGTTTTGAAATACAATATACCGTATCGATAGTTTTTGTATAATGCAGCGGTGTTATTGACTAACACAGGTAGATAAAAGAGATAGAAAGGTATCAATTTCATACCTCGTGTGTTGAGATCAGCGTGCAACAGCAATCAGCGTACAACAGTAAAAGAAGACACTCGTAGCCATAACAGCTGAAGCGTTTATACAAGTACACACATTACACCAGCTAGTATAACCATTTTATGACATTCTGAACGTTTTCTTCGAAGACTCTCTTATGTGTTGCGTTTGATACATTTCACATCAAACTCCAGCGATATTCCGCCATCATACTGCAATTCCAGCGGGCGATGAGAATCCAAAAAATATCAGAACCTTTAGGTTTCTCAAATTAATGATTGTGTTCTAACATGTTGAATCACATGGTTGGCGAAAGACCATATACTCAAGTTCTCAACCAACCCTGTTGCTGGCACAAATCAATTCTTAATTGAAGACGTTTCACAAGTAGTAAAAAAGTAACACAAATGTATCGAACCAACGTCAGATAAGACAAGTAAACAAAACAACAACGAAACGAAAACAATGGGAGAAAAGTATGCCTATGTACAGAGGGTTGGAGTGAGCAACTGTAAAGGTAAAGATATAAGGGAAGAGAGGGGAATCAAAACAACGTTACAAAAAAGTGGCAAGCATATGAAACGAAAATCGACAGGAATTTGGCAAGATAGCAGGACGTTTTATTATTGTTTTCCAAATGTATAAGGCGTGAGAGATTTCAAATTTTCAGGAATGTCAGACCAAATTTTGGGATCAATGTACTTCAAAGAAAGCTGACCCATAGATGTTTTAATTCTGGGTAAATTATATCTTCGCCAAGAAGTAAGCCTTATTTGATATTTGTGGACTGATGCAATCTCAGAAAAGTTGTTATCAAAGTGATTAGGTAGTTCACCATTATTAAAAGAGTACATGAATTTGGCAACTGACAATTTAAGTAAGTCAGGTATATTTAAACTGTTGTGCTTAGAATAGAGCACAGTTGTTTTAGTTTTGCCATATTGAACGGTTCTTACCAAGGCCGGATTTAGACATGTGGAGGCGCCAGGGCAGCTTTTGTGTGGAGGCTCTCAGTACCTCAAGTAAATATTATTCAAGGTCAAGGAAATGCTATTATCAGTTAGCTGTAAATATGTAGGCCTAATCATAAGTAAAGTCGTATATTAAACTTAGTTAAATGATTGTGCAGTTTGATGAATGCACGATTCTAGCAAACTTAAAAACCATATTGTTCGTTCAATTTTAATAAGATTAAGACTTGCTTTTTATATTTTTCATTAGGGACTCGTAAAGTTCACTTTCGCCCAAAACCCAAATAATGCTTTCGTTCTGTTGGTTGTAGTTTTCCGTCAGTCAAAAAAGAAAAAATGACAATAATCTCAATAAATATAAACTTTTCTTTGTTTCCTATTATTGTTGTTATTAAGTATTTTTATGATTATCCACATTAAATATGTTAAACTAGCCTTAACTATGGGGCTCATGGCTCTTGACTGTGGAGGGCCCCAGTTTGTGGAGGAGAACATGATACGAAAACAGTACGTTGATTTTTGAAAACGCGTTAGACACATTTTTTGTAAAATTACCTTGGCAAACGCGAAATGTCTTCAATGAAGTCTTGAAAATTACGGGAAAGCACGACAAAAATCAAAAGTTGAACTACAGATAAGCAAACGTTCGCTGCAACAGTCAGCAGTCCAGTGATATTTTGCTCATGAGCGAATGTCGGATCTTCATCTCTGCCGTAATATTTCAGGTCCTGATTCACAGATTTTCTGCTGCACCACCTGATACCAGCATGCTTGCAAGGAAAACTTGGTTTCCCAGCAGAGTTGACAGCAGTAGTACCTAAAAACGCCCTTCTGAGTGAAGGAAATTGTGTTTGAGACTGCTCGTTCCTCAGAGCTGTCGTCACTGCTTTCGTCATATGTCCAAACACTAAAAAGGAGCGAGTGATGAAATCACACTAGTGATTAGATTTGCATTTTGCGTTACGCCACAGGATTGAAAAGTTGAACAACAAGCTCATGCTTATTTTCAAATGTGTCAAAATGATTCTGGTCGGACTTGCCAACCCTGAATAAGGTTAACTCTTTTGCCCAATCGGACATGTTGGAAAGAAATACTTGGAAAAACGTGCAAGCCCTATTTCACGCAAACCTCTGACCCGCCTTGTTTTGCTTTTACCAACGTAGATTTTCAGTTATGCTACTACAACACCATTTGCAAAATTGGAAATAATTTGCACATTTCGGATCTATGAACAAGTTTGTGTTACGCCGAAAAGCTTCACAATTAACGAACCAGATTTGTTGAATTGCGTTTCCGAAACATTTGGCGATGGGAGTTGAAGAACTTGGTGTACTCGTAACTGCAAAACTGCATCAGGCCAACGCTTTCACGATGTTAGCTTTCAATTACTTCGCATTCACCAACTGAAAGTTGGTCACTGCAACAATCTTTTGTTTGCTTTCATTGAACAACTTGAATGCGGAGATGTAGTATTAACACTTGCCATTTTTTTCCGACGGTCAAAGCCATATTTCGCGCAGTAACTTTAACATAAGCTTGCAATAGGTTAATACAATCAAGTCGAACCAAGCTAAAAAACTGTCATATTGACATATACTTCAAAACAAATCCCGGAGCTACATATGCAGCGAAATGTTGAATTCAGTGCCATATCTATTCCAAGCATTCAATTCACTTGCATGCAGCTTTACTGGTAGGAGTAGCTCATATTTCCAAGGCCCAATTATTTTAAGTTTGTTGTTGATGCTGACTTTTTTCCGAACCAACGTGGAACGATCAGTCAGATCAAAAGCAACCTGAGCTAAAGCATTCCTAATGCTGCTAGCATACCGCAAACAAATCATCCAAAACCAGCGCAAAACAGTGAGAAGACAATTGACTACCAATGTGTGCGGATGGAAGAGCTCTTGCGAACTTTTTCCTTTAGCCCAGGGACCGAGGTTCATGGGGAGAGGTCACCCCAACTTTTAGACAATGGGAGACACACTATATTTTGCCCACCCCAATATTTTGTGATAAAAATAATGCAGTTGTACAAGCTTCTACCACGACCCAAGTAGCAAGTACTCCTAAATCATGTCGTTATTTTTCATGTACATTTTGTATGAAGTAGTGGGACACCTTTAGTCCACAAGCGCAAAGCGAATAATGTGCCTACCGAACAGCAAATGAATCAATCCCGTTACCACGGGGGAGCTTGGGTGGGTTTATCCCGCCCAAACAAAGCTCCAAGCCCCCCAAATTGATATATGAAACACTATAAATCGGTGGCGTTTGGTCAAATGTTTAGAATATCAAGTCCCCTGAACAACCGCAAAGCCCCCTACAGAAGACTTTCTAGCGACGGTTCTGAAACGAATTTCCTTTCCCATACATGACTCATGATATTGACGGAGAATTATTTTCCGCAATACATGTTTGGACGCCTTGTTCTAAGCCTGCTTAAATTCCGTGACACCATTGCAGTGCTGCACTAGTTTACAACCTTTGACGCATTTCCACTAGCCTTCACGAATACTTTGAATCATGTGAAAACAGCAAATGTTCAATGTGACAATATTAAACCATTTTCTTCTGGTGACTTGACCTTGCCTGCAACGCATTTTGCTTCAACAAACAATACAACCGCATTGCGCATATAAAACTTTATACCCAGAGCAAAAGACTTTGACGTACTGCTATAAACTGTTTTCTTTACATTATAAGTAGCTTCGTCCTTGGGAGGTCTGCAACCAAAATGAGCCCTGATCTTTTGCAGCCTCCCACTCCCCCATGCATTTTATAAATCGGTGCACTTGGAAGTCATCGCAGTACTATATTATGATAATCGTGAGACGTCATTCATTCGTTTTCCCTTTATGCTTGTGTTTCATCAAAGTAAATGTATCAGCGCCACCACGTGTATACTTTTCTACCACCACCACGAATCTTCGTGTTCTTTCATGTATTTGTGTGTTTCTTGTTACTGCAATGCATGCTGAAGTCTAGCGTAGAGGTTCCCAGCCTTTATCTGACCATGTACACCTTCAGCGTTCCGATAGATGAGCATGTAGGCTACCCCTAAAATTTCGTATGACAAAAAAGCTGAGTAAAATATCAAAAATCCACTGAATTTATAATAGACCTTTTATACGTTAGAATATTTGGAAATAAATATAAATATTTTTCCTTCCGTTGCTAACCTTGAATGCACCCCTTCAGATAGGCAAATGTACCCCTAGGGGTACATGTACCCCAGGTTGAGGACCCATGGTCTAGCGCGTTGCGTGTGGGAGTGAAGACGTTACACAATACTATATTATATGGCAATATATTAAGTGAATTATTTTGCCTAAGATGTTGCCAAGGAATTTGTGAGGCCAATGATTCAAGGTGACGTGTGTTCGGCAAAATTTAAATACTATCCCGATGTACATGACAAACAACGGTATGATATTATGATTTAGGCGAACGTTTGGGTCATTGTAGGCTGCAGCCATGCCAGTTAGTGGAATCTCAGAGATAAACGTTTGGAAATTGCATTATGTACATGTGTAACTGCCAATTAGCCGAGTGTCATTCACAAAATCTACTTTTAATCCACTATTTGTTTTATAAAGAATAATTGAAGTGTTGTGCTTGTTTTATCTACTTGACAAAGAATTAACTCTACAAGCGCTAATACTATAAAGTTTTGTGTACTTAGTAAAGAAGCAAGTATCTAGCAATCATTGTCAACTATCAGCATAGTACTATGCAACTGCCATAACACTATGGGCGTAGTCAGCAGGGCTGCGGAGTCGGAGGTAAAATGTCCGACCTTTCCAAACTTTCCGACACCGATCCCAACTCAAACTCCTTAGCACAGGGGTCTCCAAACTGCCGCCCGCGAAGCCATTTCACCAGGCCCGCGAAGCCATTTCATCAATGATGAAAAAATATAACTACGAAACATTTGTTGATTTGGTAGAACATAATCATATCCCGATCAATCACATTAGGCCTACGTAAGACGTCCAGCCCTCGACATGTTCTATATTAGTTGATGTAGCCCCCGGACAAAAACGTTTGGAGATCCCTGCCTTAGCATAACATGAATGAAGTTTAGCTATCAACAATCAAGGGAAATCGTGGTACACAGCAAGAATTCTCAGTTTCCATTAATAATTCAAAGGAACTGTACCATTTCAACAGACACGAGTTAGGATTCCTAACTTAGGAGCAGGGCCGACGTTACCAAGTGTGGGGACCTGATTGGAAGCCCTTTTGCGGGGCCCCACTCAGTGGTTTGTAGAAATTTTTGAGGGGTTCATCAAGGCATAATGATAGAAAGTTTTTCAGTAACACCTCTAATATTTTGTGTAACAGATTTCGTTAGTGCAATAAAACAAAACGTGACATTTATCTTGTGTTAAAATTTCGGTTCTCTAATAAAATTGTAGGTCTGGACAGGGTTGCCAGATGAAAATTTTGATAAAAAGCCAAACAGCGCTAAAAAGAAGCCAGAAAAAGGCCAAACCGATTATTTTAAGACCAGAAAAAAGGCCAAACTTTGCTTGTGGTATTGCTATTCCTTTGTCATATAGAAAAATCTAAATTACAAGAATCTCATTAGAAATTTTCTTCGAAATTTAGTTTAAGTCTTGCTTGGCCTTGGATTGGAGCTCATTACTGATGCTTCTCTGACTTTTCCTGGTTTGTGAGATTGCACACTTTAGGTACAGTGGTGTCACAGTTTGCATGCTAATCCATCGGCAGCTTTGCACTCAAACGAAAGTCATCTTTTATGCACTCCTGTACTTACACAACCAGAATTATAAGAGCACTTCCTCGACGTAATTGTCGCATTTCTATCACGAAGACGCAGACCTCTCTGCAAGCTTTGAGTCTGCTTATTGCTTGCAACACACGTAATGAACTATTTGCTTTATCACTTGAAATGTGTGCACTGTGCAAACATTTCTAGTGACTACGCAAAAACTTTATTTCGAATCTTCCATATCTCATATCTTACTAACATAACAACGCTGGGTCTAATATAGTATATATTACAATTACTTTGCAAATGTGTTGCCGATTAAAATGGAATGGTAATATTTTCCTTCATAGGAAATTTTTTCAGCATAAAAATGCCAAAAAAAGCAAAAAGGCCAAACAAATTTTTTAAGGCCAACCAACTTGAGTTGAGGCCAAAAAAAGGCCAAATAAAATTTTTTAGGCCAACCGGCTTCAAACAAAGCCAGATTTCTGAAATTTGGCCTAAAAAAGGCCAACCTGGAAACCCTGGGTCTGGATTTGGCTCGCTTCAGCAAAATGGTTGAGAACCACTGTTGTAGAAGTAAGAAAAACGTTAACTGCCACAACATCTTGCTTTCTAGTCAGAATGATCAAACGAGATCTGTAGTAGTGTAGCGAACAACTGAGCTATAATGAGTAGGTATATGATATCCACAGCTTTTTCAGGTGTGTAATCCTGCTGTTAGGATGGAGTATAAGATATGACACCATTGCAAACCTGAGCGTGAAATGCACGGCACGCCATTGTAAGGTAGGAATTGCTATTAGAAATCATTACGCTTACTAGCAAGTTTTACTAGATTACTGGCACAGTTCAATAGGAAACATTACGCTTACTAGCAGCATCATAACATGAAAGTTACAACTAATTGGTAGCGAACTAGCATTTCTTTGCATAGCAGTACATTACCAGGAGGGTGAAAAAAGCAATGTAAACAAATGTGGACTTTTCTTGAAGTTTGTATCTGCGGAAACAAATTTTACGTTTTCAGCACGGTAACCAGTTATATTTTCTCCTAAGTTTTGCAGTTTAAATTGTGCTTTCTTTTGTGATTTATCATCACTTCTTATGAATGCAAAAGATAAGAAATCAGAAATTTTCAGCTATTTTGAAAAAGTCAAAGGTAAATTTTGCACTAGAAGTCGCTGCTGGGTTGGGAGGGCCCAGGGTCGAAGCGAAGGAGGCACAATTCCCCGGGTGCCGAATCACTAGGGGGCGCCGAATGACTGCGGGTCGCCGGAAAGTCCATCAATGTCACAAGTGCTATTTTGGATACAGTGCATTTGCTTTCGAAAGACCTTAGGTTCGAACATAGGGGCGCCAAACTTTCTTCTTGCCTCGGGCGCCATCTGACCTTGTCACGCCCCTGGGGGGCCCGAGGCAACTCTGAAAAGGGGGCCCACTGATGACGTCATATTCAGTCAACCATGATAAGATTTTTGATCAAGCCAGGGACGTAACGAGGAATTAGATGGCGCCCGGGGCAAAAGCAAGTTTGGCGCCCCCAGATTCGATCCTGAGGTCTTTCGGAAGCAAAGGTGCAGTATTGAACGTAGTACTTGTGGCAGTTTTGGGTCTTTTTGGCGCCCCCGCAGTGATTCGGCACCCCCTGCAGTGATTCGACGCCCCCATGGTGATTCGACGCCCGGGGAATTGTTCCCTCCTTGCACCCCTCGTTACGCCCCTGGATCAAGCCTAGGGGCCTATGGATACGTTCCTGAGACTGCGGCATGACTGACATAACAGAAAATGCACAAGGGCATTCATGGTACGCAACTTTAAGGGACTCCATGAAACCATAGGCAACAACCAAGCATATTCAAAATACTAAATTTATTTTAAATTTCATCCCTTTAACATTCAGGAACATAGCATATATACAAAGGCATGCAACCTGAGACTTGTTTTGAGAAGCTTTGAGGCTGGATGATTCAAAACTGCCCTCATCTTGCTTTGCCACTAGACACTTCTTTGAAAAATGTGCAAAAGTAGCAAATAATGCATCATATACCTTTCTACAAACATTGCTACACCATATAATGAGAAGCTTCATTCACTGACAGTGAAAAAAATTATTATCATTCGGTTTGAATTTTTGCTCTTACTTGATAGGGACTTTTCAGAAATTTTTGGAACAAATTTTAACCCACGGTTGTTTGAGACGTTGAAGTTGGTTTGAAGCTTTTATCCTTATTTACACATTAGAGCTGTTGATGGGGACCTTTTGAAAGTAGAGTAGGCTACTTACACATTACCGTTGCTACTGGGGGCCCTTTTGAAAGTAGAGTACTTACACATTGCAGTTGCTGTTGTGGGCCCCTTCCAAAGCAGAATAGCCTACTTACGCGTTACAAGGGCTGTTGAGGGCCACTTGAAAGCAGAGTACCTACAAATTACAGTTGCTATTAGGGCCCCTTTGAAAGCAGAGTACTTAGACATTGGAGATACTGTTGGGGGGGGTCATTTTTACGACGGCTCTGCAGCCCTGGTAAAAAGGCCAGACCCGAAAGGTGACGCCAAGACCTCTCCAGCAGATATTTCAATGGACACCGCCGTAAAACCCAATAAATCATAGAATTACCACTCTCATCAATACCTTCTCTCTGGCCAGGTACCTCCTTGACAAGAAGGGAGGTACGAGTGTAGTACCTGCAGAGAGAAGAGGTATTTAGTGCTGTGCTTGTGCATATCCAGAGCTGTAAAGTTTACACAGTAGTAGCAAAAGATTCCATGTTTCCAGGCCAGGAATATTACTCATGGATGACCTACCGCATCACCATTTGGTGGTTTTGTTTTGCAGTGAAACTTAAAAAGATGTATCGCACCACTCTCGTTTCTGGGGAACACCTATTGATTGCAGGCGGTCCTATTTGTCCTAAAACTCCAGGTTAGTCCCTAACATTCCGACTCGTGATACCTGGAAAATTAGCAGGATAATTTGTTCACCCAATGTTTTAATTTTCTTGCTCGCATGCCTCATCAGATGCACCATCCGACGAAGTTCCTTCGTTCTCAGAATCAACACTTGCGAAACAACTTATATCACTTCCCGTGTATAAACTTCCACTTTGATTATCTGGCGTAAACAATCAGGCTGGCTGCCTACGTTGTCGCCATTTTCAATGTGGTGTGGCATTTAAGCAGAGGTGAAAGTAAGCCGGAACGGCCCGGAACGCCGTTCCTGGAAAAGAATTATTGCCGGTACGGCGCTCCGCTTAGAGTGTCAAGTACGCTAATATGTGTTGTTGTTGTTGTTCAACTCATGTTTTTTTACTATGCTGTCAACAAAACATTCTGCAGAAAAACGAGCGTATGATCTCAGAAAATGAGTGAAATACGGTGCAACGCAAACCGTTGAGGTGAATCACGATGAGGAATCTCTTTTTGTGGCGTTGCGAATGAATTATTGTTACGTATAGTTTGTCGCACAGGACGTCTG
>Ga0210059_1013945_pt1 | contig 11936 bp, 10 predicted proteins | sample Ectturendosymbi2_FD_188042 | JGI IMG/M metagenome (GOLD analysis project Ga0210059, IMG submission 188042) | Ecteinascidia turbinata endosymbiont from Florida, USA - Sample 2 (SPAdes) (version 2) | ecosystem: Host-associated > Tunicates > Ascidians > Unclassified | place: Key West, Florida... | reverse complement strand
TCTACTAGACTGGCCGATCCGTTTCAGCCGTTGAACAGCTCTCTAGCGCAATCGGCGGAGGAGCTAGGGCGTTGGTAAGGCAACCGAAAACTGCTGTTTCTTAGGCCGAAATCGAAGTACGAATATACCGTAGGCCGGCAGCCAACGAGTTAACTACAGTTATTATTAACCTATTTGTCCAAGCTGATGGATTGCTAATTGTGCATAAACCAGTAATTGTGAAGATAACGTACCGATTAAGTTTAAACTAAGACATCAAGAAAATTCATAGCAGAAAGCTAACATTCATTATACGACTTCTAGATTCTTGGCAGGAGTATATTGCGACTGGAATTTTCATAAAAAATATTAGGCACTCTTACAAAAATCTGTTTTAGCTTTGAAACTTAACAACCAACCATTTTTGTAGTCAAGCTACTCTACATCCCTACTTTAAGAAATATGTTACTTGACAATAATGCTACTACCAATGCACATACAGCAACTCTTAAACAAAAATCCTCAGCTTCATGTTCCTAAAAATTTGTAAACAAAAGCTAGTGTAACATGGATTGTGTCTGAACAAGCGCTGATGATTTGCATCTAGTAGGCAAAAGAAATAATTTGATAAGATCAAAGTGTCTGATTCTCGGCTGTGAAAACATTCCTTTTGGTAGATAGTTATGTCATATGTCTCAGAAAAAACTACCATATTTGCCAGCTCCAATGGGCAATTTTTCTGAAACCAATCCTTACACAAATCACAAATCATTACACAAATTAAAATGCACTAAAAATACATTTTCAGGGAAAAAATTGAGAAGTGATGAAATCAAGTCCTCCAACTTCTCCTTAACAATAGGATGCATCACCTCCCCCATACTTTCTAGTTTCAAGCCTACCTTTTTTCTACTGGTGAGGTTAGCTTAAAAAACAACTTTTGCAAAGCTTTGAGTTGATCGGACAAAATTTGACCCCCCACACAACCAAATCTATAAGAGGCTGACATCAGTTTTTCATGTTTTTGCCAATACAGAGCGCTGTGTTCAATAAACAAAAAATATTGATTTCAACAGGTGCCCATACTTCTGTTACATAATTTGAAAAAAATTTCCAAAAGATGTTGAAAGGAAGCAAAAATATTGGCAGTATTGTATGTTTATTTTGTTCAAGAGCACCACTAGTGGTGATAACAAAACATTGAATATTTCCTTATGTGCTAATGCAAATCAAATGAAACTGGTGTCTACCCCACATTTTCTGGGATGAGGAATTTGTGTTTGGTGTTACTAGTTCAAACTTTTACCACTAGCAGGCAGTGTTCCCTCTAAGCCGAAAAAAACGGCACTTTCGGCACCTTTTTTGGATACCAGCCGACAAAAATTTTAAAAATCGGCACTTGCATTTTTTGGACACAAATTCCTTCATTGGAGAAAATTTCACAAAACTCAATTTAAATATTTTTTCAAAGATGTACGGGACATATTTTCACGATTGAAGCTGTTTCCAGGTCACAGCATATATAAAAAGTTCAGACGTATTTTGGGAATTCTCCGATTGCAAGGTTTATAAAGAAGTTCTGGGTGCATTTTCCTGATTTTTGCGTCTCCCAACAAAGCTGTTTGCCATGAAGTTCAGATACATTTTTTGAGTTATCCGCCTCCAAAGTTTACAAAAATGTTTTGGGCACATTTTCACGATTTTTGCCTGCAAAAACGAAGCTGCTTGCCGTGAAGTCCAGGCGCATTTTGGAGGTTTTCACTTTGCAAGTTAAAAAAAAAGTTCTGGGCGCATTTTCTCGATTTTATAGTCCAAAAACGAAGGTATTTGCCGTGAAGTTCAGACACATTTTGGAAGTTCTCTGCCTGCAAGTTTTACAGAAAAAGTTCTGGGCGCAATTTCACTAATTGTGCGTCCAATAACCAAGCGGTTTGCCGTGAAGTTCAGACACATTTTGGAATTCCTCTGCCTTGCAAGGTTTACAAAAAAGTTCTGGACGCATTTTCTCGATTTTTTCGTCCAAAAGTGAAGGTGTTTGTCGTTGGGTTCAGACGCATTCCGGACATTCTCCGCTTGCAAGGTTTGCAGTAAAAAGTTGTGGGTGCAATTTCACGATTTGTGTGTCCAAAAACGAAGCTGTTTGCTGTGAAGTTCAGACGCATTTTGGATGTTCTCCACCTGCAAGGTTGACAGAAAAAAGTTCTGGGTGGAATATCAGGATATATGTGTCCAAAAGCGAAGTGGTTTGCTATGAAGTTTAGACACATCTTGGAAGTTTTCGCCTCGCAAGGTTACAGAAAAAGTTCTGGGAGCATTTTCTTGAACTTTGCATCCAAAAATGAAGCTGTCTGCTGTGAAGTTCAGATGCATTTTTGACGTTTTTGCCTTGCCTGCTTTATATAAAATGTTCTGGGCGCATTTTCACGATTTATGCATCCAAAAACGAAGCTGTTTGAGGTGAAGTTCAGACGCATTTTGAAAGTTCTCCGCTTGCAAGTTTTACAGAAAAAGTTCTGGGCACAATTTCTCGATTTGTGCGTCCAAAAATGAAGCGTTTTGCTGTGAAGTTCAGACACATTATGGAAGTTATCGCCTTTCAAGCTTTATAAAAAAAGTTTTGAGCGCATTTTCCCGATTGATGCGTCCAAAAACGAAGTTGTTTGCCGTGGAGTTCAGACAGATTTCAACAGTTCTCTGCCTGCGAGTTTTACAGAAAAAGTTGTGGGCGCAATTCCACAATTTGTGCGTCCAAAAGTGAAGCTGTTTGCTGTGAAATTCAGACGCATTTTGGAAGTTCTCTGCCTGCGAGTTTTACAGAAAAAGTTGTAGGCACGATTCCACAATTTATGCGTCCAAAAATGAAGCAGTTTGCTGCAAAGTTCAGACGCATTTTGGAAGTTCTCTGCCTCCAAGGTTTACAGAGAAATTTCTAGACAAATTTTCACGATTTATGTGTTCAAAAACGAAGCTGTTTGCTGTGAAGTTCCGACCCATTTTGCAACCTTTCCGCTTGCAAGATTGATAAAAAAGTTGTGGGCACATTTTCATTTATGTGTCGCGCAAACAAAGATTTTTGACTTCAACATTTTGTAAAAATGCCTTGGCCACGTTTTATAATTTTACACGTCTATAAATCTTTGCTGGGTTGTTCGGGCACATTGTGAAGTTGTTGACTTACACATTTTATAAGAACGCTTTGAATCTGAACACATTTGGACTGCGAGTGCACCCGCAAATTGTGACGTGCGACCTGCTGCATTACTTAAGATTATACACGAACAACAACATGACTGAATTGCAGTGTAGCGTTTTGGTCAAATGAAAAACAATTCCTGCACATGGTGGATTGCATTTGCGCAGTGTTCAAAAACACGTTGAATTTCACTGCATTTATCAAGAGAAATTGCACGTAGAGGCTAGTTGTTTCATAGAATCTTATAACAATTGATACAACCTAGAATTAAAGTATTTCCTGCATTTGTAAAAGAAGCTTTTTTTCTAACTTTTTAGATTCTATGTCCTGCATGAGCATTAAAAATCTAAGCCACTTGAAGATTTTTACGTTACGCAACGAAACAACGAAGGTTTGTTGATGGTTGGGTCACTGTCTAAATCTGACAAGCACTTTCACTTAATTTTTGGAATTTTTTACAACTTTGCATGCAGATGTAAAAAAATCTTTTAAGTACATGTGTAGGCCACTAGGCGTTAGCCGGTAATGATGTAGTAGTAGTTTTTACTCTCGTGGCATAGCTAGTGGGCTAGGAATGTTTGTTGCTTAGGCTATTTCAGATATAGTGCTAACCAACACACTGTTAACACAGTCATACTTCAGACAGTATGCTACAAACCATTTTCAGATTTCGGCCACAGGATTTAGCTGCTAGCCTGAAATCAATCTGGGAAAAAGAGACAAAGTAAAATTCCTTAAATGTTGTTTGAAAATCGCTTTTATGCTGTTTTCCGGAAATCTGTCAAATGATATTTTTGGAGGGGTCATCAGTAATTTCATTTATTGCCTCTGTGATGACTCTTTGTTCGTTTATCAGAAAATCTTGTGCGTGTACGTGTTGGAAAAAGTGAAGACCATTTTACATTTTTTTTTGGTCATTCACCAACAATCGTTGATGAAAACTTTTTTCGTTGAAAATGGATGCATTTTAGGAAAATCTACCAAGGGCGCCTAAGTTTCTTTTGATCTTGACGGCACTTTTTGGACACCAGCTGACTTATAAAAATCTCAGAGGGAACACTGCTAGTAGGCACTATAAACAAATACTATTCTGACCCTCACCCAAGTTTTTGGACACAAAGTTAATAGCCAGTTGGTTTGTGCCGAGTTGCTGTGATCCAATTTTAACAAAGCACAATAACATGCACAAACAAAACACAAAAATATAAAAAAATTGTACAATTTTGAGATAAAAATAAGCACTATTTCTGTTAGTTCAGATTGTTATCTTAGAACAAGAAACCAAGATGATGGCTCCAGGTTCCTTCTTTGGTTTGGAAACATATGGCGAGAGTTTTCAACTACTTGTAGAATGCATTGAAAACGTTTTTCTTTGAGTGCTGAACCATTAAAATCTTGGCACAGTTTTACCCCATGTTCAGCAGAATCATTTACAACATGAATATTATTAACAATCAATTTTCCTTGCTGGTATACATCATTTGCTTCCCAGTGAGTCACTGGAGTATTCAAAAAACTATCATCAAGACCAATGATATGAAAAAAATCCAAGAATAATCTCCTATAAATGCTGATAGGTCATCTGAAACATTAAGGCATGGAATTGTGATGGACTTAACAGTTTCATTTACACTAAAAAAACTTCAAAAACTATACATGTTTTGTTTTGAGATGTTTCAGATTATTCTTAATCCATCTGAAACAGTTGTAGGCATTTTACATGTGATGACATCTGAAGCAGTTACACCTATTTTAAAAAAAGCTGGTTTTCTAAAGCAAGAACCATGTCTTTGGGAGCATAACCCATCTTAATTTGTTTTCAAGATTTTATCTGCGATTTTATGTTTTGTGTTGTTGTCCACTTCATTGCTATATAATGCCAATGGTGCCAGTTCTTCAGTAGCACACCACAAGTGGTAGTTAAAGCTTGTTGCGCCTGCTTTCGCAATACCTGAGACAATGTCAGCATACCGTATAAATGAATTTATAACCAAAAGATCATCTTTTGCTGCAGAGGATGAGGTTGCTGCAGATGGCCACCAAGGAAAATAGCAATATACTGAAAACTGAACAAACGTTTTATTTCTCTAAGTTGTCCTGATGCAACTACTGTTCCCTTGGGGAGCTGAGATGAAAGTTGTGGTCCTAGCAAATCAATACGGTGGGCTAGGTTTTACAAATCCTCAAGAAACTGCCAAGACTTAATACACCAACCCCTGTTGATCACTGCTAAACTAACTGACAAAATTTACAATCAAAAACTCGATCTTGATTACAACCCCCTCAGACCAACAACATGCCAAACACACGACAAACAAAATACAAGAGAAGGCTAAATGCCAAAATAGTCATGATGAACTATTAGAGGAACTAATCCCTGAGTCACATTAACTCATAAAAGGGGCATCTCTTGGCTGTCAGCTTTGCCAATCGAAGCGATTGGATATGCACTAAACAAACAAGAATTCACGGACGCCGTTTGCACGAGATATGGATGGAAGGTGAAAGGCATACCCACCCACTGTGCTTGTAGAGAGACAAACTCTGTGGATCACAGCCTCATATGTAATCTGGGTGGCTACACTTCAATGAGGAACAACTCAGTGAGAGACTCTGAGGCACAGATAATGAGAAGTCTGTAGAGATGCTCAGACCGAACCCACACTTCTCCCAATCAACGAAAATGACTTTGAAAGAAAAGTCAACATTGCTAACAATGCAAGGTTGGTTATCTCTGCAAGAGGACTCTGGAATACCTGTGAGAAAACTTTCTTCAACGTAAGTAAGGATCACACATCCTACTTCACAGTCATATTCCGGGAAGTCCCTAGCAGAGATCTACCAACAACTTGAAAAAGAAAAGGATGAGTACAACCAAGGAGTGATTGACATTGAGAAGTCTTCATTCAAGCCCATGTCTTCACAACAAGTGAGGGATGGCACCAGAACGCAACAGAGTCAACAAAAGACTGGCACAAAAAATAGCTGAAAAACGCAGGGAGCCATATGCATCTGTCATGACATATAAGGACAAAGCTCAGATTTGCTCTATTGAGGAGTACCCTTGCTGCAATATGAGGATTTCGAGGCAAACGAAGAGATGTCCACCTCCAGGACCTCACAGACATTGACTTCAGTTTAATTCCTAGGCCCACAGTCATGTCAAGCTGAGGTGTGGTGTCAATGACATGACACCAGTTATATTTGTGAAATAAGTGGTTTGTTCACATAAATCGGGATGTTTTGTGAAACTCTACCTTAGAACTAAACACTTCTCTCATTTACTGAACATATTTTGTTTTTCATGTATCCAACACTTATTGGATTCATGTTTGCTGCTAATATTACTGTAATCTGTCCATACCTTTACCTCTTCAACATGATCTGGTGACACAATGCATCTGGTTGGAAATAACTCGTCCACGGAAGTCACCTCATTATGGTCTATGGGTAAATTTCTTTTTCTTAACGATTTGTATGCGCAAATTTTGTCCTCTGCCCTTGATACTTGTTGTTGTAATGAAATGATATGTTACTAATTGCATTGCTCTCTGCTTCATGACTATCATTGCTGTTCGCTTCCTTCACCTATGTGCCTGCTTCATCTGCCCATCTGTACACGCCTCGGCTATTCACCCATTGCTTGCCCACCATCATCTGTGTTATGTTGATGAATATTGTGTATGTACTACTATAAAACAATTGTTTTATATACTTTCTTATAACTGCATTATTCTCCGCTCTTCATATAATGTCTTTGTAAATGTTTTTTTGATGCCATGTTTGTCCTGCATTCTCTATTCTGATTCTGTTGTATTTTTGTTTTCTTTTTCTGTTGTTTCTATTGTTTACTTTGGGTGATGTTGTTTTTTTGTATTACTAGAAAAAAAATTTATTAGCATAGAGCAAATTTGCCATCCACATTGCCTTATGGAGTGCACCAGGTCTATTGAATGATGAAAAATTGGATGCAGCTTCACCTTTTGTAAGGCATAAAAGTACCAATAACCCAAGCTCCTTGTCTGTTGTTACTGAAGAAATTTTTGCACATATTGACAATATCAGCTTTTCTCTCCAATGAAGATCCTAGGAAATCCGTAAAGTTAAGGTTGTTAAGATCATAAGCCAATAAGAGAAAGTGATTCTTGAACCTGTGAAAAAACGTAATATCAGGACTCTGGGAAGTTCCAAGTGCATTCCAGACAATGGTAAAAAAAACATCACTTATGTGATGTCGACAGGCCAACCAGAGCAATGTTTTGTCTAGTTTTGTTTGCACTGCTCCTCATGCAGCAATTTGGCATCCAGTATTACCGTTTGTATCAAACACCATTCCTACCATAGAATATCTGCAGTTCCATGCCTGTACAAGCTTGCAAGATGCTGAAGCAATAAGCTGGCTAGCACTTACAGAGGATTTTGATGGTATGGCTAGTACTAACAGCATTTTAGTTCCTCCAACGCCTGACAACAAAATTAGCAAGCACTCAATAGTACTGCTTGTATTCAAAGTTTACATTAATTTACCATCTGAGCAACCTTATCCTCTACACCAAAACATGATCTTTTACTTATAAATTCATTTATACATATGCTGACATTGACTCCGTGATTGCTGAAGCAGCAGCAACGAGCTTTAACCTCTCACCACACTTTACCAAACCAACGAAGAAGGAACCTGGAGTCTTCATCCTGGTTTTGGAAACAATGCATATTTTTAACTCAAATTTGTTTGATTTACTATTAATGTTTCGAATTTTATTGTTCATTTTGTGCATGTTATTCATTGTGCTTTGACAAAACTAGGTCCCAACAACTTGACACAAACCAATTGGTTATAACTTCTTGTCCAAAAAGTTGTTGGTGAGGGTCAGAATAGTATTTAATTGTTTATAGTGCCTGCTAATGGTAAAAGTTTGAACTAGTAACTGCAAAAATAAATTTCTCATTCCTGAACATAGGGGGGGTAGACACCAGTTTCATTTGATTTGCATTAGTACTTAGTGAGATATTCAATGTTTTGCTATCACCACTAGTGGCACTCTTGAACAAAATAAATATACAAAACTGCTAATATTTTTGCTTCCTCTGAACATATTTTGGATTTTTTTTCAAATTATGCGAAAGTACGGGCACCTGTTGAAATCAATATTTTATGTTTATTGAACACAGCGCTCTCTAGTGGCAAAAACATGAAAAAATTATGTTGGCACCTTTCACAATTGGCCGTCTAACAGGGTCAAATATGGTCTGATCAACCCAAACTTTGCAGAAATTGTCTTTAAAAAGCTAACCTCACCAGTAGAAAAAAGGTAGGCTTGAAACTAGAAAGCAAGGGGGAGATGACGCACCTTACACGAACATGTGTGCTTATATTGTCATACTGTTCCTTGCAAATCTATGTAGTGATCAGGCTGAGAAATCTGCAATTCTCCTAGATAGGTTACATTGCTTCATTATGGTTTTTAAACATGCATATTAAGCATACATCACACTGTGGCTCAACACTAAGATAGTGGAGAAGGTGGCAACTCAGTTGTAAAGAAATTATGAACTTTGATTTATCAAAAATAAACGTTAAAGCAAATCACAAATTCTGTTTTAATAACAAACATATAACTATAGCAGTTTGAAAACTTCAATTAATAAAGTTGAACTAACTTCATAGAAATGTTGTTAGATCAGTAGTGAAATCATTAAAAATGGCATCTAGAAACGATCGTAACTGGTTTTCCCTTTCAAAGGACTAAAAAAATTATCTGGCTTTGAAAACCATATCCGGCTTTATAGCAGATATATCGCTGAGTTTGTGACATCAGCAGCACAGTGAGCCTGGTCGAGTGGGAATCGTTTATTTTTCCTATGCTAGAGCTATTTTGCCTTTAACAAAAGGCGATTGATTAAAATGGTCACATGACAAGTTCGGAATGTATGACTTGCTTAATTGACCGTGATATCTGTAATTGCTCAGTCCAACATGCAAGGCCAAGTGTTGTCATGGTTTCAGTGCTAGCAAGCTTTTAGCGACTTATTGTCTGTATTGCGCAAACTTTAAGCTGAACCTTAACTGTAAAATCTAACTTAACACAAAACCATAAAATCGTAAACCTTTCCCTAAAACATTAATTTATTGTCTCTTTGCATATTGTACTTGTCTGTGACCACTTAAACCAATTGTGTATGAACTAAAGGCAAAATAACCCCAGCACAGCTTTTGCCTCATGAGGCAAAACAGAAACTATTTAAAATGAATTGTAGGTTGAGTACCACAGTAATGAGTAAGTACAGCTTAACACTATATGCAAAAATAAGCCAAAGCCGAACAGAGTCCCATGATTTATCAAACAAAATAAGTTTACTATCAAATAAATAAAGTGGGGTATGGTTGATTTTCACATAAACGCTAATATCTTTCTTTCTAGGCAACTTAGAATGACAAAATTTATATCATATAATAAGAATTTTAACACCCTATACAACTGTATTTTTTGTTTTAGTTTGCTTCAAAGTATTTTCGAGACATTCCATGCTAAAGAAATAACGTGGGCACCAGATAATCACTGAGGTAACCAGTGTGCAACTTAACGTTTTGCTTGTGCAAGTGACGTCTCAGCAGCAAAGGAAAAAGCTGAACAATTGTTTTTTGCTCGATCGGGGAGCACTGGACTGAAAGTAGTTGGTGCTCGATACGAGATTGTTTCACGTTGTTATCTTAATTGTGATTTTCAAGATCATTATGATTATTGTATAAAGAATGATTGTAGCAAATGTTCATGTGACATAACTTAACCTTCATAAACACTGAATTAACGCACCAGTTCTAAATTCGACTGCATTCGGACATTCTCACGGGAAGGTCAAGGTGTTTTATTGAAAAAAAATGTAGATTTTTAAAAGAAATTCTGGAAACACAATTACTTAATCGAGGTCGAGCTTTTGCATCATTTTGAAAATGATTGTAGAAAATGATTTTCTACAATTGAGAAAGCTCTCGTGGGCAGCAAGAAAAGCTTTTGCGAGCCGCATGCGGCCCGTGCCAGTGGGCCGTATGTTGTGCAGGCCTGCCGTAGGTTAAACTATGCTGAAACTAAGTAATAGTAAATACACTGAACTTCACAGCAGAAACTCACAAATAAAAGAATAATGAAAAGCAAACGCACTATCACAAACATGAAAACATTTACAGTACAGTGTGAGTGTCAGTACACAGTAACATAACAGTTCGTAAAAAGGTGTTAAAATTATCATACAACTTCACTTGAACTTTCAACTCAAGACAGACAAGTACAGTGCAGTGCTGACAGCTGTAGCTCCCTTACCGGCAAATAAAGGCAACATCTTCATCAGTACTCATTTAGATAAAAGATAACTCCTCAGAAAACCAACATGTGATATTGCACATGCACAGCATGGATTTGCTCACTCTACTAAAATGCTACCTTGCGCTTGCTCCCCATACATCTAAGACAAGACCCACGTAGTCCACATGAAGTAAAAGTCGCTTTTCCCCATCGCTTGCGGGCGCGACACATTTTAGTGTTCAACAGATCCTAGACCAGTTAGCAGAGATGAGCTGAATGTCATATTTTACAATCCAGACCTAAATTTTTAATACTCGGTCCAATTCCAACAATAATCCAAAACATTTTTCTAATGCAAGGTCCAACTCCAAATGAAGTCCGAAAATTAACAAAATAGAGCTTCATAACAACAAAAATCCTGCAAATATTTTCAATTGACCCAGTCCAATTCCGGTTCTGATCGTAAATTTATATGCGTTTCACAGTCAGCTTCCAATCCAATTTCAAAAGAATTAGTTATAGTCCGGATCCAGTCCAATCCAAGTCCAGTCCAATGCTCATCTCTACCAACTAGTCCAATATTTTTGTGTAATCCAGTCCGATCGCAATCCGATGGTACTGTGTTGAGTTCGTCTTGGCTCCTCAACATGAAATGTCTTGTGATTCTGAAATAACAACGAAAGAAGACTTCGATTACTGGAGAAAAATAATTGAAGAAAGCAATTTAGAAGTTTACCGATGAATTCACGACAAGTCAAACGAAGCGGAAAACTAAACAACGACTAAAGACATTAACTCTTCAAAACATTGTTATGTGTGCCTATTTGATGTATTATGAATTTGTACTGTTGCGATCGGAAATCCCGAGCGGCATGTGCGCAGAGCTTCGCACCGTGGCAGCAAGCAACAATAGAGATCACCCGACGAGATCACTCTCGTCGTCACCGTAAGCAAGCACAAATTCTATTTGAATAAGATTCTATTTGAATAAGGAAATAATGTCTAAGTAGGTTTTTGTTGTTAACAAGTAGGTTTGCTTTGCTACTGCCTTTGTAATTAACTTCTGCTGGACTTGTGTTCCAACCTTGCCTTCTCAAACTGTGCTGGTGTTGTATTTCATGGGAATGAAACATGGGAACTGCAGAATGGAGGCCTAGGGAAAAATCAGAGATGGTAAAGAAAGTGAAACCAAGGCAAAAACAAAAGCCAAGGATGAGAACCCTACATTTATAGTTAATTCACTGCTATTCTTTATGAATCAAAGACATAAATCAAAAGTTCTAGACTCAACATTTCAAATGATGCTGAATTATTACAATGTAGAGACAATTTCAGAGGCTAAGGTTCTGCTGCACAACAAAATTGCTCCTGAAAAAAGGTTCATTAAAAGAAAAGGTGTGGGAAAGGCAAGAGAAACATTGAAAGCAGGGCTGTGGAGTCGGAAGTCCCGTCATCCGACTCTG
>Ga0210059_1013944_pt1 | contig 11937 bp, 9 predicted proteins | sample Ectturendosymbi2_FD_188042 | JGI IMG/M metagenome (GOLD analysis project Ga0210059, IMG submission 188042) | Ecteinascidia turbinata endosymbiont from Florida, USA - Sample 2 (SPAdes) (version 2) | ecosystem: Host-associated > Tunicates > Ascidians > Unclassified | place: Key West, Florida... | reverse complement strand
TCTTCATCAATGATTTCCCATTACCTTGCCAGCAAAAAAGAGATCGGTCGTGTCACTGCTAAGTAATCAGATGAGCATCCAGTTTTTCACTAGCGCTTTTTCAAGAAAGTTTTTTGGTCCAAAATAGAGGCTAGGAAATCTCTGTGCTTTGCAATGAATGTACCATTGCAATTAGTGTAGTTTACTGAGCATATTTGTTTATTGATCACAACAACCCGTCATAAAATATGGAAAGCCCGAAATCAAATCCATTTCAACAACAAAGACAACAAACCTCATAAAATCATTGTGTCAATAAAGCAAGCATTCCGCTGTAGATTAACACTTGAACGTCGATTGGATGTCTCCGTTTTCGAAAACATTTTATCGCAAATTGTTACTGCTTTGTGAATCTCGTGCCCTTATTTGCACAACGTCGACGTATACTCCCAGTTTTCGTGACTTAAACCATGAGTTGGCTGCTTTGACTTGATACCTTTTATCGTGCATTTCGTTTCATTCTGATGAGGCAAGGGTATAGCGCAGTGGAGTTGAATGTGTAATGAAGACTATTGCTGTAAAAGCGTCTCGCACCACTGCAGTGCCGCAATCCACAATCATGAGCCCCATTTGCAAAAACCGTAAGCGCTTTTTCACTCTTTGCTCGTTTGATTTTGCGTTGTGCTTTGTTTTGATGACGCAACGATCGCTGGCCTGTTAGTTTTTTTGTGTGTGCTTTAATAGCGAAAAATCTGCGCTTCTCAAAATGAGAGAAGTAACGTCGCAGAATAGGCCGTGTGATAAAGATTGGCTGTAATCACCCTCGGCAAGAGTACAGCACGGCATGCCATAGCTGTATGCTTCCAAATTGGCGTCCCTCTTTTTTCGTTCCGTTAGCACGTACGTAGAAAGGCCTTGTGGCATCTGCAGGAAATCATCGCTCGTTTTGTGCAATAATCAAAAAAATCCTTTTGCAGTAATGTTCGAATTGATGCATTTCATCACGAGCGGTTACTTGTGGAACTACATGTATTGCTATGGTACCAACTGCGATAAATTCGAAATACTTTTACTTCTATAGTTGCCTTCAGCGCATCTCTTCTGATCTTAGCGATGCATCAGCGTATCATGTACAAACTTTTCAGAGCGATCGTTCGTCGCGACATGATGATGCCAAACAAATTATGTGCAGATGTGATAAAACTTTACGCAGACGCGTTTCAAAAAAAAATATATATATATATTATTGTGATTCCTTTTTCCCTTTACACATTTCGACCATGTGTGCAATCCAGCGGTGTACTTTTTGTTGGGGGGACTTGAGGCAAAGCTGAAAAATGGGGTCACCTGATGACGGCATCATACTCAACCAACCGTGATGAGACCATGTGATCCAGCCCAGGAAGGATATATGCTTGTCACATTGTTATGCATTTCTCTATGCCGCATTAGGAGTTATATTTAGGGGATTGGGGAAGAGCTAGTTTTAGTGTGAAAGTTTCGAATAGTGGTTAGGTTCAGTGTTGGTTTTCCTGGCAAACCTGGCGAGAAAATTTGACGAACTCAGTGTAGTGTTTATAAAAATTTACCAGCGTTCATTGAATAAAAAAACACAGTACCAAACAAAGAATATTACACTGCAATATAAAATAGACTTGATCAAAAAGGCAAACTGAGATTGATGCTGATTAATGGAGTACAAAGAGGTCTATTTCTGAAAAACAACAAACACTTGTGATTTCATATGCATTAAATATACTCAAAGCAGGGGCCCCATTTTGAAGGTCTTCCACACTACAGTATATTATGAGAAACTTCATTCTCTGACTGTGAAAAAATATATAATATGGTATACATTTTTGATCATACTTGACAGGGTCTTTTCAGATCTTTTTGGAGCAAATTTTAACCCACAGACTTTTAGATTATTGAAGTTGATTTGAAGCTGTTCCTTCTTTAGATATTTGAGATGCGTTTGGGGTTCCTGTGAAGTATGAAAGCACAGTTCCTACACATTGCAGTTGCTGCTGAGGGCCCCTTTGAAAGCAAAGTACTTATGCATTACAGTTGGTATTGGGCCCATTGAAAGCAAAGTACTCATACATAAGAGTTGCTGTTGAAGGCTTGTTTGAAAGCAAAGTACTAGTACATTTACTGTTGGGCCCCTGTGAATTCAAGACTCTATGACACTGGAGTTGCTATTGGGGGCCCCTTTGAAGGCGTAGTAGTTACACATTACAGTTGTTGCTGGCGGCCCTTTTGAAAGCAGAATACTGACACATAACAGTTGCTGTTGTGAGCCCCTTCAAACGCAGAGTACCTACACATTACGGTGGCTGTTGGGGGCCACTTTGAAAGCAGAGTACCTGCACATTGTATTTGTTGTTGGGGGCCTTTTGATAGAAGAGTAGCTCAACATTACAATTGTTGTTGCGGGCACTTTGAAGACAGGGGTAATTTTTTTTTATTGTTTACATAATTATGATGTGCATCAGAAAATATTATTTCAGCGGATAATAACTTTTTCAACAAATATGAGGAAAATTTATGCGCGAAACACTTCCACGTTGGGCCTTAAGAAAGGGGCCCGAGGCAAGTGCCTCGCTCCCCTCCCATAAACACACCACTGGCGCAAGCCACGTACGTGAAAAACACGATGTATAAATTTAGTATCATTATCATACCGATCGTCACATCTTGCTTTAGATTCAGCAAAATCAAACCGTTGTCAGCCTGAAACTAAGTTCTAGCAGAAACATTTTAAAACTTGATGAAAGCAATGTACATGCTTTCATATGCCGCTGGGCACACCATAAGACTTTCTTAGCTTTGTGCTTCAGAAATTGATTTTAGAATTTCTTCACATATTTCTCCCACTACCGGATGCTTGTTTGATATGAAATGAATAAAATTATAGGTGGTGCGCTGTTTCAGTGTTTCCCTCGTCTTTATGTTGAATGTGTGTAAAAGACTAACACCAATTTTGTAACTCGCCGTGTGTGTAATCGCTGTGGTGTCCTTGTTTGAATTGATCACCTTTGTAATGAAGAGCATAACATATTGCGGTAAGGGTAATAGTCACCACAAATGAAAAGCGATGTTAGTTTTATTAGAACGTACAGATTTTATGCGGCGGTGACAATGAAACAGTTCAAAAAATGTATATTTGGCGTTGTCGTTTTTTTCGTCGGCAATAATTACCTCTGTATGTAGAGCGGTTATGGAAATTTTAATGCCTTCACCGCAGAATCAGGTGGTGAATCGCAAGCAGAGCTCACATTCACTGATTTCGGAGATGCACAGATTGCACACAAAAGACATTTGTATGCCAAAAATATAAATTTGCAAAAGGGCATATGAATGAGAATACAGGAGATGAGGTGAAACGGTGATTAAAATACAACAAATCCTTCCTACAATGGAATACCTTAATGTGCATCCTTAGACCAACCAAAAATTTAAACATTTACTCTCAAACGTTTTTTCATCAATTTCGTCAGCTGGAGTCCGAGACAATGAGCTCAGAAAGCCGTTACATGCTTCGTTCAGCAAAACGCAAATCTTTCACTTGTTTGTGTAACTGTTTGTTATCTAGTATCAATGTTGCTTTTGTTGGACGCGAAACAGCATTGCTTACTGTACCGGATGGTAGGCAGCGTGCAGTATTTGGTATTGACCCTGGCATGAAAATGTGAAACATATTGAACTCGTTTTCTTCCACCGATATCGATATGGGTACATTTTCACCTGATGATCGCATGCGAACAGTGTAATGATCGGAAGAAATGTTTATTACACTATCAGGTTTAGTGTATCTAATTCCCAATTTGTAACTTAAAAAAAAAAAATTAACGGGATTTTTTATAATCAAGCCCAGACACCCGAAACTTTGTGTTCAATAGACAAGTCTTTGTCCTGTTTGTTTCAATTTACAAGGTTCATTAGTCAATGTCCATTTTCACTGCGCCAATTTTAGGTTTGCTAAATGTCAATTGCTTAAGGTCACAGCTTAAAAGAAATTCAATGTTTGTTTAAATGAATCAGTTCTGTGTGAAAGTATCATAAATTTTCTGCACCATTTTTTTCTGAAGATCACAATTGTCTTTGAAGGTACTTGTTTTTCGCAGCAAAGATAAAACTGCATGTCGCCACTGTTCCTTGGTTTACCGCTCCTTTGAAAAAAACAAGTCTTTCTCCCAGCATCTTCTATATTCAGTGCCTATCCGAGCATCTTTTTGACTGGATTCCACAGAGATAATTTAGCAGTTGGCAGCCAGAAAGGCAGGTGAATTCGAAATGCACAGAATGAGAAGTCAAAAATTTAAATACGCTGTAAACGTAAACATCAGTAAAATGGATTTGTTGGTGTGAGCTTTCAAGTATTTCAACAAAACAGGAAAACATTCATTTGTTTAGGGAATCCCATAAATTCTCCAAACAGGCCGCAAGGAAAAATCTGATAAAACTAAAAATTTTTATTGCAAGTCTTTAACCCCACGTGGCCACAAATTTATGCTATAATTCGAAGTATTTGAAAAGAAGTGCCTGGTGAAGCGAAAACGAATGCTGGAAACATGAAGCTGTGATTCCTATAAAGATATTCTTGTGATTCCTCCTCCAGCATTTCGACCATGTGTGCAAGCCAGGTACTTGAAAAAGTGATTGTACAAATCTGCAATAAACCGACCGCAGCATCTTGCTTAAATTGAGAAAATTTAAAACCGTTTTTAGGTTGAAGCCAGATTAAATAACACGCAAAAACATTTGAAAGTTCTATAAAAACAATTTATAAACTTTGTTATTGCGCTGGGCACACCCACAAGACTATTTCAGCTCTGTGGTTCAGAGGTTCGTTTTAGAATTTATTCAATTCTCTCCCACTACCGGATGTTTGTGAGATACTAAATGAATGTAATTATAGCTGGTGCGCTGTTTGTGTTTCGCACCTCTTTGTGTTGAAAGGGTGTAATGACTAACACCAATTCTGTTATTGTTGTCATTCGCCATGGTCGACCACTCTGATTATCTTGTCTGACGTAACTGCTCTCATGATGAGGACCATAACATATTGTGGTAAGTGTGGTAGTCACCACAAATGAAAAGCAATATTAGTTTTGTTAAGATACTGATTTTCGCTTTTGCTGTACGATAAGAAATTAATTCAAAAAATGTGTGTTTGGCGGTTGCGGCTTTTTTTCTCGGCGCCTGAAGATCGACGGTTATTACTGAGCGCGGTATTGCCAATTTCAGTGTTGCCGACTTTGCGTTTTTCCTGCGAATTAGGGATTGTTTTTTTGTGGATTTGCGGGTTTTTGTGAAGACTTGCGGGTTGCTTGCTTTGATTAAATTTTGCTTGTGCTTTTTTTTTTTAATTTCATGGTCATTTCGCTCTTCCAATTTTGCTGCAAAACGCAATTTGGGCGTGTTTTTGTGTAAATCTGCTCATTTTGAGCTTGCTTTTCGGATTTGCCTCCCTGTTTTTGTATTTAACTAACCTGCTGGTGTTGTGTTTTTTTGAATTTTCCTACCAAACGCGCGTTGGGCTTGTTTTTCTGTTAAATTACCAATTTTGGGCTTGTTTTTCAAATTTACTTGCTGGTTTATTCAATATAACCAGCATCACTGGCCAATTTGCTGGCTTCTCCGTAAAATGCGTGAATAGGGTAGCCAGGAAATTTGAAAATTCAGTCTTAAACCATGCTTCATGAATTTCTTCCACTGGCATCTGAGACAATGAGCTTAGAATTCCATCATACATTGTTCACCAAAATACAAAATTTTTACTTGTTTGTATAACTGTTTGTTATCTAGCATTCTTATTGCTTGTGTTGGACGCGCAACAACATGGCTGACTGAACCGGATCTTATGCAGCGTACTGTATTTAACATTGACACTGGTGTGAGGGTGTGAAACAGATTGAATACGTTTTATTTCACCGATATCGAAATGAGTACTTTTTCATTTCATGATCGCATGCGAACAACATAATGATCGGATGATGTGTTTATTATACAATAAGATTTACTGTAGCTATTTCCCAAATCTATAACTTCAAAAAAAACAGGTTAAACGGGATCTTTTTCACATTCAAATCCAGAAACTCAGATGGACTCGACAAAACCCAAATCTTGGTGGAAAATCCAGCAATGAAATGAGCCCTGATCGTGCGCTCCAGCGGCGGAAAAATTTTGCCGCGGCAAAAAAATTTAGGGGAAAAACTGTTTGCAATTCGCCGTGTATCCACTGCAATTCCGTCATGGTTTCTGCGGGGGACAATACACTGCTTCAACTTGGTTCCTCATTTGATTTCTGCTTTTTCACATGATCAATAAGATTCACTCGACTGTTACCCGAACTGAATGATGATTAACAGACGCCACTGTCGTCAAAAAAACTTTATGACACCACAAGCAAACAATTGTATTATTTCTTAACGTGCAGCCTTTAGCATTATGGCAGCTTATTCTATATTGCGTAAAAACAAAAATCTTAAATGAAAAATAAAGAAAATAAAAACAAAATCTCAAATTCCGGAAAACAAAAAAGAAATGCAATTTGTATGTCGTATGTTGGATTTTGCAGCGAAATATCGTTGAAAAAATTGTAACAACAAGATCGTACGTTAAATGTACACACATTTGACTTAATGACGAAATCTTACGGAAAAAGTCAACGTCAAATTAACTGGGGAAAGATTTGGTGGAATCTGGCGGATTTTTAAAGATCAATTAGGGGAGAAGCGCGAAAGAGAGTTGGCAACTCTGATTAAGCAGCTTTTGTACAATTAGTCTTCGCTATTGCACAATATCATGCGGGTTTAGCTTTTCTTCATGGTTTGAGGTAACTGGTTTGATTCATTGCTAGGCGGCACTGTGTCTCGTGGCAGGTGTTGACCTGACATTCGACCGTCTCGTCATTCAAAACCGTTAGGCCAAGGACTCCATAAGGAGGTCGATCGATTGGCCAGTGAAAACAACTGTTCAACGGTCTGTTTCTCTGCGAAATACTCACACGCCGAAAAAGAGTTAATACCTCATTACTTTGAGCAAAATCGAAAGCGTCCGACACCGGTGTGGAGGCGGTTAAGCCGGACCCACGCTGATCTTGAGGCAGGGCCATTCCGATCTGTTGTGTGCCTATGCTGGGGATGAAAGTGCGAATGCTGATAGTGTTGTCCAGCCATTCCACATTCAATCAGTGATCGACCCAGAGTGCGTTTCCACACCCAGAGTGCGTTGAGCAGATGTCCAGGCTCCATGAAACGACAGTGTGGCCTTTTACGACAGAGCGCAGTAGGCTGGATTCCGGTGACGATAGGAAGATTTATGTAGGACGCAGGCATCTTGTCACAGTGTGCATCGTTGACGCGAGGATCTGTGAGGTAGGTGTGAGCGCTGCGTCCCAATGCAGGAGCGCAGTACTCAGCTGTTCATTGGTCAAAGTGGCTGTGTGCAGCGTTGTTGTCCCAGCACCACAGCCAGCAAGCCATATCCAGAGTGGGACGTGTGTTGTCAGCATATGCAAAGTGACTCGAGGTGTCGTGGCGATACATCAGCCTACCAGTTCAATGTAACTTGGAGGTGTTTGGAGTCGACAGAAAAGCACCGGATTTCGTCGTTGAAGTTGTCTTCGAACTCATGTTTAGCTTCTTTGTTGTTGAGATGAAAGACTGCTGAAACCGTTTTGGCAGTGCTGAGCTTTAACGTCAAGGCCTGGTATTTAAACTACAGTCGTCATATCTTTCCTGAGCACTCCATTCATTTCTTTCCAGTTTCCATCATGTAACAAGCATGATTCCTGTCAGCCTATACATACTATCTGGAGACCGTGATTGGTAAATCAGAGATGTAGATGTTGAAAAGAAGGCTTTCCGAGACAGATCCCTAGGAGCCACCATTCTTGAGGCGTCGTAACCCGCTCCGTTTGTTGTTACTTGTGAAGTTGCGATTGCGAAACCAGCTGCATGATCATGCGGACCTTATGTCTTTGTCAGGTAGCAATCGCAGTAGCTTGCAGGTGAGGCCCCGATGCATAGGCATAGACAGAGGGGAGCCAAAGGGGCCATTCCCCCCCAATTTTTTAGAAAATATAGTCATTTTGTGCTTTGAGAGGCGTTTTTCTGAACAAAATAGTGTTATTCGCCTAAAATCAAGCATTTTGGACTCCCCCCGAATTTTTTGGCCCCCACCAAATTTTTGGGCTGGCTACGCCACTGCCCCGATGCCAAACAGTGTCATTCGTTTTTGTGAGATCCTCCAACAACTTCGTCCTTCTCCTTGGTTGAATCGTTATCCTCGATGTCTTGCGTCAGCACAGTGATCAGATTTACGCTTGACCTCCCCTGTCGAAAGTCCGCGTGTTCCTGCGGGCTTGGATTGATGACTGATTCGATACAAGCGCAGATGCGCCACTCAAGAATCTTGAAGTAGACACAAAGTAGAAATATAGGATGATACCTTTTTGGGTTCCCCAATGGCTTATCACGAATCGCAACCAGTAGTGCTCTTTGTTGCAAGGTGCTTACGCCATATGTGATGCTAAGTTCGTGACAACAACAGCAGAGTGAACCTGATCCAATGGGGAATCTCTTGTGCTGTTGTGCAGAGACTTTTAGCTAAAGAAATACAGCATGTACAATACCATACATACCCCTTATGCGATATATTGCAATGAAGTGACCTTTTGCATTTCTGCTCAACTGACAACGTGTATATGTTCACAGTGAAATGGAAATTTCTTCTCCGCGTTTCATTCGTGAAATATTTGGCCCGAAAGACGGACATTTGGTAAACGACTACTTTGACTTCGTCAAATCTATGAGTGCTTCTTATAGGCAAGCTCCGACGTGCATTCCTATATCAGTGCCGCTTGCTTGCACGGTGATAAGTTCATTTTTTTTGCTAAAATAGGGATTGTCGATTAAGCGAAAACAAAAGCATCCCTCAAAAACATCACAAACGAGACAGACTCTGCGCAACCTATCTCTCCTCAGTTACCAATCCTTGAATGTGTAGTAAATGCCAAATTTCTCTTCTGTAGGTCCCCGTGTACGTGTCAGTGATTACCATTTGCGATGTGATGCTATTGTTTGCAGTACCTTGATGTCTTTCCTCTTAACGAATTAATACTTTTTGCGTGGCGTTTCAGCGAGATTCGCAACGTAGCAGTTTCTGGTTAAAGTTTGTTTTTTGAAAACGAGTGTGTTTTCACATGTAACTCCGCTTCGATTGTGTGCAAATCTTTTTTTCCATTGGACAATATTACTCGGGTTTGAGATCGAACATTAGCTGAATATAATTTATTTAAGTTCTTGTTGCAGTAAGTTTTGAAGCTTCAGTGATGCATTTAGTTAAGTAATAAGCAATTTCAAGCTTTAATTGTCGCGGTTGATATTGTACGATTTTTCACTGGAATCTTAAAGTTGCTGCTTTCTCTGACCTTGTTTTGATTTTTCAACGTCTTCCCTGTTAGCATTGCGTGCAGATGTAAGGACTGACAATGCATTTGTTACGTGTTGCCGATTTCCTATTTTAAAAGTTTTTGATTGATTCCTTGCTTTTTTCACTTGTGTAGTGAAGTAACTTGAACACAGATATGTGCAAGTTTGAATCATCGCAAAAGACGAAAGCAGACCAAGTCGGCTGATATCTCGAAAGCTTACAGAAAACCTAGAGCCCTTCTTTCTTAATTGATTGAAGTAACTTATTTTGCTTGACGTTCATGTACCTCATGACAATGAACCACTTACGGTAAAAAGAAAACACATTGGTGTTTGAATTTTGTCTTGACCTTATTCAGGAATTTTGCTCTTTAAAACGAAAAAATATTTTAAGAACAAACCAAAAAAGGAATAAAGAAAACGCTCACTTGTGTAACAACTGGTTTCATTCCGGAGTAGTATTTCCCACACATTATTGTAAGACTGTACTGCAATCTCTTCAATCATACTCATTCAACCGATGGTGCGTTTCTGGTATTTTTGGGCCATTCCGAAAGGTATTTTTTGGGCAAAGGTATTTTTTGGGTCATTCCGAAACAGAAACAGATTTTCTGGCAATTAATGTTGTAAGTGTTTTTTCGAATCAAATGAACAAAACTATTCGACTTTATTGCTTCAGTGCTTTCCGAGCACCCACTTTCGCTGTGCATCGAAATTAAATAGTTTCAGTTTCTTTCACTTTGAATCTCGAATAAATATAATTTGCTGGTTTTGCGTATTCCTGGGCACCAGTATCACACAAACCAAACCAGTCAGACGCTTTCCACTTACATTTTCCATGAATGAAGAATAAACTTCATTTCATTCATTAAATATTCTTTCATTTCGGATGTGCGAGGTACACATTGAGGGATATTAAGTGAAGGATGCTTGGGTGATGCATTATTTGATCATTCTGTTTTTTCAGTATTTTGCTTTTTTGGTATGTACGCAGTGATTTTGTCCCTCACAAACTTGAAGGATAAGTACATTGATTCATTTGAGCTGTGTTCGATTTGTAAATCCGGAAAATGCATGATCCTCTGCTGAAGTGCGAAGTGTTCGACAATCCTGAACACTGCCACCAGTTCCAAAGTCGCCGATGAAAAATATTCGGCAAGTCAAAGAAAGAATTATATGGAATGTTTGAACAGAATTTGATATACGGACATAAATATTTTAAATAGAAATATTACTACTTTTTACTTGCGGGGACTATCAAACTTCCTACTAATTCATCATTTTCTTTCAAATCATACTCATATCATGGTCCACATCATAAGTGTACCTGAGTAAACCACGAGCACCAAAGTAGCTTGTCACAGCGCGTTGTTGAGTAGATGTTGATCAACACCGTCAATACAGAGAGGAACCAAACACTACAACAACGTACCACCCAGTAGCGTAGCGTGGACGGCTTGACCACGCATGCAATTTCAGGTTTGTGTCTCGGTGACGTCATGATACCGGCGGTACGATCTTTTTGCAAAAGCTTCCAAGCAGTGTAATTCAACCACAGTGCCTTATATCTTGTAATTTCAGCTCTTGCTCGCTTGCCGTTCGGAATTTCCGATTGCAACACATGGTTTCATCGGTCTTGTTTGACATGGCAATCCCATGTAGTTCACTTGGACTTAACAATGTTTTCATGTCATCCACTGTGATAACCACAATTAAGCAGCAGACCAATAACCATACTTTAACTCTTTTTCTGGAGTTTTAACGATATGTTAGAAGGTTTTAAGTATGTTATGGCAAAATCTACGTGTACCATGGCAATGATAGCAGAAGAGCAAGTTGTAGGAAATAACCGCCACAGCACTTATCAAGATAGCTAAATTGCATAAACCTGAGTGGAAATTGGAAATGATAATTTTTCTATACAGAAAGACAAATTGTGCACACAACAACATTCACCATGAGGAGATCTAAACATAAGAAGTAAAGTATACAAACATAGAAACAACGCAAGCAATTTGAATTTATGCATCTACGAAAGGTTCAGGCTCAAAGCACAAATAACAGCACTTATCAATTTATATTCGCACACCTTGAATGGTTGAACTATCATAACACTAAACAGTATAGGTTAGGGCAGAGGTAGAAAGGCTTATTAACTACTGCAATACATCACATGACATTTTTCTTAGCAAATATTGCAACCACTGTAGCATTCAGTTTAGAAGGTAAACTGCACAAAACTTAGGAAGCAGAAGGTGAAAAATACATAGTTTTCGTAACTAGCCTATGATACACATCCGTGGTAATCAGGGCTGTGGAGTCGGAGTCGGAGTCGAGGAGTCGGAGTTGGAAGGATTTTCAACCTGAGGAGTCGGAGTCGTAGAAAATTTTAAGGACTCCGACTCCGACTCCGGGCAGACCTTTTCCTCACCAATTGTGACTGTTTGTGCCACAAACGTGCGTAAGCGTCACACTTGGCAATTTAAGCAGCTTGACGCTTCAACAAGAGATGATCATG
>Ga0210059_1013942_pt1 | contig 11938 bp, 9 predicted proteins | sample Ectturendosymbi2_FD_188042 | JGI IMG/M metagenome (GOLD analysis project Ga0210059, IMG submission 188042) | Ecteinascidia turbinata endosymbiont from Florida, USA - Sample 2 (SPAdes) (version 2) | ecosystem: Host-associated > Tunicates > Ascidians > Unclassified | place: Key West, Florida... | reverse complement strand
AATAGTAATACATAATTAAATTGATTTTATAATTAATGCCAACCATCAAATCATGATTTAAATTCACTGAAAACAAACGGTTGTCCGTCTCAAGTTAAAAATATCTCGCAAAAGCATTTGATACCTTGGTCAAAACAATTTACATGCTTTTGTGCGCCGCTAAGCATCTCCATCCGACGTTTTTAGCCATTTACTTCAGAACCTGTTGTCAAAATGTCTTCATTTTCTTCCCACTACCGTATTAAAATTTGATAAGTGAAAGTAGTTATAGCTGGTGCGCTGTTTCGGTGTTTGTCATCCCCTTGTGTTCATGGGAAGGGGGGAAATGGGCATTTGCTACCACCTAAAAATTGGGTCTAAGAACCAAAAATCTCCAGAACACCTAAAGTCAGCAGTTTAATTGACTTAATTCTTGCAATGACAGTTTCATTTGCCGGTATGACACTCACACTGCACAAGAGCCGGATTTACTGTTCGGGCATCACGCAGCGATGGCTGATGAGCTTGCAGTTCACTAAATCCGCTACATTGCCTGCAGAGGCAGGTTGCGAAACGTGGGGGAGGGTAGTTTTAAAATTAGCCTTTATCGCGTAACAATAACATTGCAACAAAGGTTCACTTAAGTTACGGCAGCAGGCGTTTTGCTGCATGTGACTGTTGAACGCAGACATCTGTGGCAGGTAATGCAGCGACTGCTGATAGCAATAAATCACGGTGTGAAAACTGAAAAGAAATGCTGCCAACGAGTTTTATACGGTGTGAAAAGAAACACTGCTGCCAGTGAAGCGCATTTTTGGGACTGTTGCAGTAACGTGGGTCATTTTCTTTGTGGTGTAGCAAGGGTAAAGCGTTATGTGAACGTCTATTTGCATTTGTATCGTCAGCAGCCTGAAATGGACAACCAAAATGTCGACTTTGCCTACCCTGGAAAAATTTTTGCGGACCCCCATTCCTGTGTTATTTGTGTTTACAATCTAATGTCTGCTTTGTACAACAAAAAATATAACAATTTTTGTGTTATTCGAGTACCTTTTGTTCAAGCCTCACGGTTAGCGTGTCATTGAATGTGCGATTCACCACGAACGGGGTGTGCTCGAAGACTTACAACCATATGTATGTGGCGCGAACAAACGAAGACTTAATCCCATATATATGTAACGTTTGTGAGTTTTTAGGAACTAATCGCTGCATGCCCACACGATGGCTAATGGGCCCCCTTCAGAACCCCCCCTGGCTCAAACCTCTGGTTACGCCACTGACTGTGAGGGCGGCACTTTTCGACTCGCCCCCGGGGCGGCACTTGCCTATGTCGGGCCCCTGCTCGTGACCACGAGGCCCTCGAAACGCTGAGCGCAAGTGTGCTGTTCGCTCATGTCCGATCCTTTGTCTGTACAGCAGCGCTCTCACAAATTCAACTCCAAAAATTCCTAGAACAGTACCAAAAAAAACCTAGAAATTCCTAAATCTGTGATGGTGCAGCATAAAATCGGAGTGCCAATGATAAATGTTAAAAATTGAACCAAATATGATTTGCAAAATAAACGGAAATAGTTCATTTCACACATTTTCATACTTTTCTGAAAATCCCTAAAAAATCTCTAAAAATGGTCAAAGGTTCCAATCTTAAGGACAAAATCCCTAAAAATAGAGCACTGCTGCAGTGGCAGATTGCGAAACATGCTAGCGGGTTTTTCTACTCTTGGTCTTTATTGCGTAACAATAACATGGCAATAAATCTTAATATGTTCTCTTCAAGTTAAGGTAGTAGGCTACTGTAGGCATTTTGCCGCCGCATATGACCAGGGCTCCCGTTTTTTTCCACCCAGATCTGTTTTTTAGTTGATCTGTGTGTCTAGGTTTAATTATGAAAAATCGCGTGAAATCCGTTTTTTTTAAAGTGATAAACCCATCAGCAACTTCAATGTTTTCAATAATATAAAGATAACTTTACATTACAGTGTTTACATACGCACATCAGGTAAGATGGTACGCATATCGGGTGAAGCATAACGTGTTCAATCGGTTTCATATTCTCATATAAGATCATTGTCAGGGTTATATACAGTGGTGTGTTTAAGGGAAGGCAAGAGAGGCACTTGCCTCAGGCTCCTCTTTGCAACTTTTATGTGCAAAGTACCTTGCTTTCAAAGGGGCCCAACAGCGACTGTAATGTATAAGTAGGCTACATTGCTTTCATAAGGGCCCCCACCAGCAGCTGTAATGTGTAAATACCTTGCTTTCAAAGAGACTCAAAGTAACTGTAATGCATAAGCACTTTTCTTTGAAAGGGCCCTCTAACTTCACTGATTTCTGGTGCTTCATATTTCAATTTGGAGGATCGGGGCTTTCTCTGGGGTGCTAAATGCTGATGGGACTTAAATTTGGTCCCCCTGCGACAGCGTGGGCCCCCCAATTTGGGAGTATGGAGTGCGGTTGATACGGCTTTGGCTACATGTAGCCCTAAGTGTACATTTGTCTATCTGAAGGAGTACATTTAAGGCAGGGCCGGATTAAATGAACGCGAGGCCCGGGCAAAGTCGTGACCGCGAGGCCCCTTAAACGTTTAGCCCAACTGCGTGTTTCGCTCCTTTGCCTGCAGACAGGGTTGCCAGATGCTTTACAAAAATTTGGCAAGTGTTTGTCCAATTTACGTTAAATTTTTGGCAAAAAAATTCTCAAATGACAATGTTGTTGGCAATATTAATTTTTCGATACTTAACGTTTTTTTCAATTCATATTTTATCCATACGTTTGATTTTAAGTTTCATAGTAAAATAGATTTTTAATGGGAATCAAGATGATTGGAAATGATTCTGTTTGATTCATAGTTAAAAATCAGAAGCAAAGGAACATTAGTTTTAACTGGGAATCCACTGTCAACGCAGCAGTTTGACACCTTTAATAGATCTCTCTGTAAAAATGTTTCTGGTAACTATAATTAGCATCACGCTACAAAAATATATCCCCAAGAATTTTTGTAATAAAGAAACACAAAGTTATGAAAAATTGACAGCAAAACTTTTACATTAAATTTTTGTTTAAACAACTGTTTGAAGTGTTTTGATCATTACTTTATTTTTATTTTCAATCAAATGCAGTCTAAGCGGAACAAACTTTGATTAATTATGAAAATTTTAAGAGGAAAAAAATATTATAAATTTGGTATTAAAAACTATATAGAATCAAGCCATACTTTCATCCCCATAAATCGATGCAAAAACTGCCAGCAATTGTTTGTTATGAAGTGCTCCAAAAAAACTATAACTTCAGTTTGAGTAGCTGCTTCGCGTATAAGTTTGCATTTTTTGCAAATAGACAATTGAAGGATGTAGTAAGTTTTTCTTTGATTGTCTAAGTCTATTCTGATAGTTCTGATAGTTGCAGTGATGCTGCATAAAGCAGAATCTATTTAATTTAAGTGCACTTTCCTACAGACAGGAAATTTCCTCGTTCAACCTTAGAAGAAAGATATAGATTGAGGTTATTATTGCTTCGAGTTTTAGCTTGAACGTTGATAACAGTAGGTTACATGAATCGTTTATTTATCCATTTGCAACTGCTTCATACGGATGTTATACAATAAAAATTGTATATTTCACAGCAGAAGTTTTCACTGGAAGTGTAACTTCTTCAATATTTTGAATGTCAAGCAATGCTAGTGAATGCGCTCTCACTCATTAAAAACATTCTTCCAGTATTCTCAATAATTAAGCAAATTATATTTAACTTAATTCATTTGCTTAATTTCTTTAACTTAATTCACTTAATTATGTCAATTTGTCACAGTAGATATAGCAGCCAAGTTTTTTAGCAGAACCAATAACAACAGTCGTTTCTCTAAAAGCGACAACTTACAAGTGAAGATTTTCCGCACTGGTTTCTGTCGCGTAAAGTTGGACTCCAACGTTCCACCGACTGCTAGAATCTTCATCAGTAAAATTACTCAAAATTTTGGAAATAGCGTCGCGCCATGGCTGAAAAAAGTTGCAAAATCTAGTTTGTTCCTGCTGAAAAAATGATACAATCGGTCATTTACATTCTTTTAAAAATATGTACTTATGAAATCAGTCAAGTGTTAGCACTTTTGCTTAAAAGAAGACCACGCAAAATCACATGTTTAAACCAGGGGTCACAAACTCAAATTACTCCTAGGTCCAAATGAGGACTTAAAAAGTAGCCCGAGCGCCGCATTATGACCCTGACGCAACAATGGCGGTACCTGAATCTTACTAGAAACAAGCTTTACATCTTATTTCCTGCGAAAGGTGTCAGAAGTTATAGACAAATTATCTCTACATTTAGATTTATTTATTTTATTTTACGGCGAACGGCTACAGGCCCGAGCCTGGAATGCCATCTGCCGGTACCGGTAACAATACGATAATATGATGGCAAAATGTTAATAATGGTGAAAAAGGAAGTTACATACATTCAAAGACACAAAAAGAAGTTTGAAAAAAAACGTTCGCTCATGTGATAACCTTGTGATACAACATACAGTACTACGTGCGTATGCCAAGACAAGGAACGATTAAAAATAGACCAACATGTTTGTGAGAGTCCACCTCAGATAACAGATGGTTAGCTAATTGGAGAGGTGGATGATGTGAAACATTTGAAGATGTGGGAAGGACCTTGGTTTCAGATGCATTGAAACTGATGCTCTATAGGTTGGCCCAGCCCAGGATTGTAGAGTATTCAAATCACTTGACAAAACGCTATGAAGATTATAGGGGCATTTTGAGGAGTAAGATAGAACGGTGTCATCAGCAAAGAGGGGATGGGAAGAGTTTATATTTTTTGAAATGTCATTTACATACCACCACAAAAAAGCAACGGACCAAGCACTGAACCTTGCAGAGCACCACGATTTGTGCAAAACATATCAGACTTGGCATTTGAAATTCATACAAACCGGGATCTGCCTAGAAAATAGATTCCATTAGGTTAAAAGAAAGATCCGCTTGCACCTAACTGTAGCAGCTTGAAAAGGAAGCCGGAATGAACAGCTTTGTCAAACACTTTGGAAATGTCTAGGAACTCCACACGCCATGAATAACCGTTATCTTTGGCGGGAGCAGTCTGTGAGACACTTCAAGCAGATTAGAAGTGGTAGAGTGGCGCTTGCGGAACTCGGAATTTCGTCTGGGAAGATCGTTAGATTCTAATATGTGTAAGATTGTGTAGTAGTTTTTCGAAGACTTTAGAAACTGACGGAAGCGTAGCAACAGGTCTGTAGTTAGATATGTCATATGTCGGTCCGGATTTGTGCAGAGGAATGAACGACGCAAGTTTCCACGACCTTGGATACCGGTTGGTTGCAAGAATGAAGTTAAAAAATTGACTAAATCGTGTAACTAGCGACATGGAACATGACTTCAGCAATTGGTTACGTCAGTGTTTCTCAATCCCGAGTCCACGGACTCATTTGTGTCCGCGGAAGGCTCTGGATGAGTCCACAAGCATTACGCGCAAACACGTTTGCTGTAATACCCTCACACAAAAATTACTGTATCAACTTCATAACATCAATGTTTTGGTTCGTACAGCGATTAAAATGTGAAAGTAAAAAATTCGCTCTTCCACATAGCATTTATACTTCTGAGTTGGTGTGGTCAGCAGCTTAAGCTCAAAGTTGTTATCTAAACTGCAGTTTGCCGTCTTAGTTTATAATTGCTAAACGAAAGCAGGCGTTTGTGCATAACGACAACTACGTGAAACTTGGATTTACTTCAGTCGTGGTAAACGGTGAAATTCGCCAACAGTTCGTGTTATGCTTAGAATTCCTTGCTGACGGATTTCTGAAAGCTTAACTGTCGAGTGAAAATATATAAAATACCATGACGAAATTCTTGATTTTTTTAAAGAAGAAAAACACCTGGTAACGTGAAGTCGTACTTATCGTCCATCTACTTCAGGAGTAAAAACTTAATCCTATAGTAAAGCAGTTCGTGCTTCTTTTTCTGTTGCTTGGGAAAATGCAAGGGCAAAAGCGTCTTATACAGCAGGAAAGAGCTTGGTCAAACCAGCAGCCGTGAAATAGCTAGGATAATGTGCAGTGATTGATGGCGCAGAGCAATGTTTTCATTATCTCAACAGCTGATTTTCTTCTAACGAAGATCTTTTCGGAGCAAAAAATTTACTGATGGAAGTCTCATACGCGTTACGCCCAGTAGCCTTTTTGTGTCTTTCTGTTTTAGCATGTTGATTTAATGCATCTCTTCCACCCATGGACACAATTTTGTTGCAAAACGTGTGAGGGACAGCTTGGTGTGAAACCAATATGGTCATCGGGTCGATGCAGAAGTGACGTTTTACATATAAAGATTCCCAATATTTCTTGAGGTGTTTTGAGAGCAACACTAATCACGCTTTGCTTTGTCCTTGCAGATGATTTGCATATTTAATATAGCCTACTTAAATTTGTTGCTGGACATGGTGCCATAGTTCAGCCTGCTTCCATTAATATCGTAGTTGGATACAAACAAGCACAGCAATATGGTAGAATACATCATGGGTTTCATCAGAGCTGTCAGTTGGAGTGCACAAAATGCTGAATCGTGTTGGTGGCACGTGCATACAGTAGAACAATTCAACTTTCATGTATTTTATATGAAGTGTGGGTTACAGCGCGATTTGATTTGATGGCTTGTTCAAGTCGCCTAACGTTGCAAAGACGATAAATGTTTTCTTGCACATTTTCGTTTTTTGAAAAAGCTACAAATCTTTTTAATGCTACTGGGCATCATGCATGCAGCCCCAACCCTATCAAAATCTCCGCCTAAATTAAATTATTCCGTAAAACTATACATAGGCAAGGTAAGAACGCAGGCAAAAGTTTTGAAAAAAAGTGTACAAAAAGTCAAATTCCTGTTTAATTTTCTTGATTTCTTATCTGCACTAACCTCGTTTTCAAGCTTTACTTATTTGCGCCCAAAAGAATCTTGCCACCATACGCGTAGTGTTAAAATGTGTCCTAAATGTAAAATTTCCCATCTTTTGTCAAAAACATTCAGTAAAGCTGGAAACATTCAAGTGAGACTCGCTCATTTCTACTTACCAACCACAAACTCCAGGATTTGGGAAAGAATGAAACAGATAGAAATGGGCAGTCGTTTGGATCTACAGCGGTGGATGCATCGATCAAAACATACAAATCCACGTCGCAAGGCTTTATTGGTATGCAGTTGAAACCAGAAGCATCGAGCTGCATTAAGCACGGGCAACCACAATTGACGCTTCCTGTGCCTCTGTCGAGGCAGTAGTGGGAACAACCACCATTGTTCTGATTGCAAGAACTCTGTCCTGCAGATGAAAAACAAAAAACTGTTTGATCCGGGTTTTGCTGCAGTTGCTCTTTTGCTAGTTTGTTTTGCAAAATCATTTTCCAAGGCCGTAAGTAGTTGTTGGCGAAATGGCCAAGCAGTGGCGTACGCAGAAAATTGTCATGGGGGGGTTCTCCCAGTGGCATATGGTGTCATTTGTATTTGGTGAGCGTTGTGTGCGACGTCATAATTTGACGCCATATTCATGTTTTCCCAATCAACTTTTTGGCGAAGTTTGCGCTGATCAGCCATAGCAGACAAAAATGACAATTGTTTTGGACAAAGTGAAATATCGCGGAGCACAATCTTAAACATGCGTAGTGGGCGAAAGATCTGCAAAAAGTTGTGAGATGGGTTCTGGATGCAGACGATGATCCAGATTCCAACCAAAACCTAATTATTACTTTTTGGACCCTTAATAATGTTCCTTGAAATTTGAATATAAATTCGTTCCGTGGTATTTGCATTAAGTCGACAAATTAACAAGCAAAAAGTATGCGAAAACTATTAATCCCCTTTGCGCAGTTAATAAGTTTTGTAAAATTTCAAGCTCAAGCGGGGGGTTAACCCCAACCCCTGCGTACGCCCTTGTGGCCAAGGGCAGTTAAAGATTAGGAAATAATTTTGGGAATAGGGGAGGTTTGAAAAATTATGATTAGCTGAGAAATGTACCTGAAGAATAAAAGATTGTCATCGCTATTCGAAATGTGCTGAGCCCATTGGCGCTTGATTTCCTGCTTCTTCCAGATGTGTAAAAACAACCCTATATACAGTCACAAGCTTTCGGAAATTATTATAATCGTCAACTGCGACACAGTCGCACAATCTTTTTCTCTCAAGTTGGCGTCACCAAATGTAAAAGCACCGCTTGATTGGGTGACCATTGAAATCATGTTGACTTTCGTACTATCCGGCATTGGCAAGTGACACAGAAGTGCTGCCGATTACTACAATGAACCAGTCATTTGCAGGGAGAGGGACATACAGTGGTGTATCTAGGGCATGGCAGGTATGCACTAGCGTACGGAGGGGGGAGGCCACTGTGCCATGGCCACCCCCTCAGACCTCAAAAATAAAAAATGTAAAAACAGTATTGTCTAAAACTTGCTTCCAGAATGCACAGAAATGCGTATTTTTAGGTGTAGTTTTGCAAAATTTTCCAGGGGTATGCCCCCGGACACCCCGAGAATGGTCGTGCCTTCGGCACTTCCCCTGAAGTTGATTTGTGACGTCACACGATTGTGACGAAACTTGGCCACCCCCTCGGAAATTTTCTGCGTACGCCACTGCAGGTATGGCACGTGCCATGAGCACCACTTTGACAGGAGCGCAAAAATTGCGTGACAAAAATTAAAAATTTTATTTGTAATATCTTGAACCTCTGTTCTGCGCCCGATACAACCATAAACTGCAAAGCTACATCAACACAGTGCGTCCGCATATAATGCATTAGGTCGGGCATGTTGCGCCAGCAGCACCAAACATTATGACAAAACTGTGGCATTGTGATATAACACGATGTCAAACATTGTGACAAAACAGAACGCTCGCATACCGTATCTACAAGACATCGTCCTTCTCATGCTATAGAAAAGGCCAAGTCAGTCTGTGATTTGGTTTTCATGCACGAAGATGTTATCCTGAGACCAGTTTAAGTCCGTGGCTATGAGAATCTCACTGTTACGCAAATAACTGCTGCTGATCAGGGCCTCCGAGAGAAATGTTACCAGGGGGTACGAAGACCGACACCGAGTCCCTTATTTCTTGGGCCCTCGTTGAAACTTGTATGGAATTGTTTGCATAGTAATCAGAATCAGCTGTCATGCTAAGATTTACAAATACATTGTTATACGGGCAGCTGGTTTACACTGATAATTTTAAGCTTGATTACAGAAAAACTGACCATGCGTACTATAATTTTCCCGGGCCCAGTACCTGCCCGGCCCGGGTACGATGTACCTCTCATGTCCCCCTCTCGTAGGCCCTGCTGCTCTCTGTGGCAAAGTTTTCGACACAGTTCTATGATATTGATAGGCAGTGTCGATTTAGTTGATAGGCAGTAACGTTTGTCCAAGTAACGACACGGGGAGCCCGTTACACTTTTGGAGGTCATCAAAACTGGAGCAATTAGGCTACTCTTCATTTTTTCAGTTATCAAACTTCTGCCTAATTGTCAAAAACGTTGAAATTTGGCAGGCACATGTCGCAACTTTGACAAATGATCCCAAATAAAATTCTTTAGCCTTCCTAAAATTACGAATCAGCTTTTAACATTTCAACCAAGGATACAGGCCAGCATATCCCAGTACTGACTGACTGCATCACAACCACCAATCCCCATGCGCACAATTCAAAACGAAAGTGTTTTCGAAATGAAAGTTGTTTTTTTTGTTTTTGAAACTTTTTTTTGTTTTTTTTCAAAAAAATGCCAAAATAATTTTTTAGGGTGGCACGCATGGGCCACCGTACATGTCTTTAAATACAGATAAACACGACGGGATCGCAGCCTTTGCTAATTAAAAGCCGATTTTAATTCATTTATCGCTGTAACGCGATAAAAGTAAGAAGATATTTGCATGCAGACTGCCTAACAATAAGTTCAAGCAAGGAAGGTTGATATCAACTACACCAAGAAGCAAAGTTGCTCACTCTGATCTCCCAATTAATCTTTAGCAACGTCGTTCAGTTAACTCCTTCAATCTTTTTGGGGGAGTGGAAATGTGAAATGTAAATTTTTACTTGTTTATTTTTATTTGCAAGTGATGGTAGTACCTACTGAGCAGTTTGATGTTTGCACGCCGTAATGCCGCTTAACTCTCTAACGTGGCATCTGTGACAGTCAAAATCTAAAACACATTCAAAACTTTGCAAACAGCACAACATCCGAAACTTTTAAGTGACTGATACGTTTAATAAAAAAGGCTAGCTGTATGCGCATTGCATATGAGTTTTACAACCGCATTGATGTTTTTGTATCGTAGCACAGGTATCATTGAGATCATATACTGCATGAAGTCATGAATGCAGAAGAGGTGACTTAACACAGGGTCTCCAAACGTTTTCACAGCGGATGGGACAACCGAGAGAATGAAGAACGCATTCCGTATAAAATATTCTGGTCGAAAGAGCAGGTGAGGTAAAACAAGAGCTTTGAAAAAATAATCCATGAAGTTTGAAGTTCAGGATTTTACACAGGGATGCGGTGCGCTGCCTACACTACGCAAATTTAGACAATGAAAATTTTAAATTACTAAAAAGTTGTCAGAAAGGAGATGTGGAAAAGGTAATTACATCATATCTAGTGCGGACATGCACCAGCGTCGCAAAATAAGCAACGCACAGGTAAATCAGATTTGCTGATTAAGCTGATGTTTGGCCGTTAATCAAAATATCAACAATGTTGATATTCTCCATCGAACCACGATAACCGCTTTCAAGTATCGAGAACATGAAATTGAGCAGAGGTATAAGCCACGTGACCCATAAAGCTGCGACAATCGTGTTTCATTCTATCACATCGTTTCGTGTTCACTTTGCAGCAGACTCAGTACACGGCTGCGCTGGATGGTTAGGTCCGCATGCCGCAGTGTGATGACCATGGCCATAGTGGCGGTAATAGAAGATGTAGCAGTAAGCATTAAAAGTAAAATGCAACTCCCAATTAGAGTATGCTTACACTTGCGTCTGACCAACATAAATAAATTGCTGAGTTGTTGTTTATAGTCTCAGAAACACAAGGAGTTTGCAGCGTTGACCATGAGGCTGTTGGGCGGGTAACTGAACGTTCTGCAGATATTCCATTTTGTATAGTAAGTGAAACTGTTTACGCAACTTTAAAGGTTAAAACATGCAGCAATTGCACAAATTTATCCTGGGAAAATATCCAACGCTTCATCAATTTTAAATTACATGTTACATGAATTTCATACGTTTATTAGACATTATACGTACCATTTGCTTAGTGAACCCAACTCCTTAATCAAAAACAACGATTACAGACATTTTCTAGAAATAGATGCTATGAATGCATTCTCATTATGCCTGCTTCTTGGTTGGAAGTGAGAAGAAATACCGTGTTGTTCATGCAGAAACGTTCGGTGTTACTTGGGCGAAGAGACAAAGCAGCTAATGACTCTTTGACGAATGACAAACCGGAGATTAAAATTTAGTGAATGATGGTTGGTTGAAAGAATAGTTTAGCCAACAGAAAATTCTGCGGATAACCAACTGAGTGCACATAATGCTCTCCAAATGTCTTTCACCTCCAGTCAAACAATGACCATAGCTCCTCTCCAGAAATGGAAGCGAAAAACCAGCACGACTATGCCACTCCATCACGATTACAGAATTTGTTTCGAGCAATGCCAAACCTTGCAATCGAACGATGCCAAACCTCCAAATGCCAAACATGATTCCGATCGTGCGAGCATTATTTTGTCACAATGAAAAGAACAGTCCAGGTGTGGGTGGGTCTACGGTCAAAGTACAGGGTGTTTCACAATTGTTGAAACAAAGCGGCAGCTTCTAAAACCTTTATCGATGACCTTATTCATTTTTCTCTTTCCAGATTGTCATAGGGAAATAGTTAACCTTTCTATATATTAAACAAAAAA
>Ga0210059_1013941_pt1 | contig 11941 bp, 5 predicted proteins | sample Ectturendosymbi2_FD_188042 | JGI IMG/M metagenome (GOLD analysis project Ga0210059, IMG submission 188042) | Ecteinascidia turbinata endosymbiont from Florida, USA - Sample 2 (SPAdes) (version 2) | ecosystem: Host-associated > Tunicates > Ascidians > Unclassified | place: Key West, Florida... | reverse complement strand
AGAACACCAGCAGCGACACAGAAAAAACAAATCACACACACACAAAGAGAGAAAAGTTCAAGTGTAAAAATCACGGGAATATGTACAAGAGGAAAAATTAAGTTTGCTGTCAAGAGAGGACCGAGGGAAAATTTGGAGTGCGAAGCATCAACACGATTTACTTAAACTTAATACGCGGCGATTAGGTTGTCTCTATAACGTTTTTTTAATGTAAATGAGGAAGCTCATACAAGGAAGGATCAATACAGTCCCAGATTTTGGGGCCAAGGTGTTTTAAAGATCTTTTTCCGTATTTATTTTCTGCTGCTTGCCAGAAGAACGCTCCTCGTGTAGCACTACGGGTTGCATAGGAGTGTATTTGATTCAAGAGAGTAAAGAGTTGCTTAAAATTGTCAGGTGGGTTGCCGGCGTGCATTTCATGCATAATCTTACCTATCTCCAGTTTATATATGTCATCCACTTTAAGGAGGCTAAGATACTTATATAGTGGGTCTAACTTGGATCTAAAGGAACTATAAGTCATAGCTCTTATTTTGTTGTGCAATACGTTCAACCGTCGAAGACTTGTCTTACCGACGCCACCCCGTGTGCCTTTCGCGTAAGCGATAAATCAGCTCGCAGGTGTAAAATAGTGACATACCTAATCACAAGACATTTTGTTGTAGCATCTGGTTGAGCGTTTAGCTCAGTGGTCTTCAACCTTTTTTGTACAATCGCCCCCTTACAGGAACTTTGGTTGAAAATCGCACCCTACTTATAATTTTGCGTTGTCTGAAAATATTCTTTTGTTTTGAAAATAATTTTAGTGCTAATGAAATATAAACGGGCAATCTAGTCAGCACAAACAAAACGAATGCAATTGCATTTGTAAAAAACGTTAGTTATTTCCGTAAAAACAGCTGGTCCCAACTAATGCGAAACTTGCGATGGTGTTTATCTGTAAGCTTTTTCAAAGCAGATTGCAAGTTGGTCAATTTAAGTCGTATGGCCTTTCCCCGATCTTGGTCATGCCAAGACGACTGCGGTATATATTACGCATGTGTTAAAAAATTACAATTAACTGCACAAGTGTGCTGCTTATTTTACTTTTTACTTCATAGCAGATTATTTGAAGGAAAAATAATCAGTGTTTTTTTGGTGGTATTATTGTTTTTTAAGTGGGCTTTAAAAAAAACTAGGCGGGCTTTTTTGGGGTTGGTCCAATTACATCAACCCTGCTTTCCACGAAATGAAACTTTCGGCGTGATCTTCATTCTTCACAACAGAATGACTTCATAGGAAATCTCAAACAACAGGTGGCGAAATGGATATTTTGGACTCCTTAGTTTATCCAATATTGGGTGTTTGGGCTTACTCGCCGGTCTACGTTACTCTTTTCCTAGCCTACTGTTCTGTTGCACTCTGTCAGAATTAAGATGAACGTATTACTGTACATCTATATCCACAATGCAGCAAACCACTCGAATTGACCTAAAAACACGATAAGCACGTTTTACAATTTACTAGTTTTACCAGCCATTAATTGCTACGTAAATTGTCTCGCAATAGTCATATTTCCAGTACTTTTACAACAGAACACACTGCAGCCCTACACTGTTTTGCTCAAAGTATTGTAACCAAATATAAAAACACGTGATAAAGGGCTGTCATCTTTTCTGCCCACGAAACATTGGTTTAACCATTTTTACCGAAGGCCATGAAGACTTGTTTCAAGGCAGTTTTGCTATAATAATAACACATAGGGTTGGAGGGTTTTGTCACAGTTCACGGCGACAATTAACTTGGCTAAATGTGACGGCAACTTGCAATTAATATTCGCTACCGCGGCGAAAGTCGATGCGATGATTTAGTGGTAGCGTAATGTTATGATTGTTAGGCCATTTTTACTGTCTTCAAAGAAGCTGCAATTTTCTTCTTGAAAAAATGGAGTTTGGCCGATTTTCAGACAGCAATATCAGTATTGGTCGCTTTCAGTTTCAACCAAAAGCTAATTAATGCAGACTATATGAGAAGATGATATCATGACTGGCACTTATGCATAGGCATACCGTACGTCCCGTTTTAGCCGGGACAGTCCCGGTTTAAAGGCTTTGTCCTGGCGTCCCGGTCAGTCAACCAAAAAGTCCCGGTTAGGCATTCAGTCAACCATGATGAATAACATGTGGTCTGATAACAGAAGCAGAATGCTGGAGCAGAATGTCCAACCCCTATAACCTGTAAAATTAGTACTGACTTTTCCTGGTGTGACTTTTACGAGAAAATACAATCGAACAAAGACTTCTTGAAAAACGTATTGGCTACAGAAAAGCATGATTGGGCGAATGGGTAAATTTGAAAATGCTTTAACATTGTTTTGCTTCTTGGTAAAAATGCATTATTTTAGCTTTTCTTGGTGTCTTAACTATAGGAATCCAAAATAGCTACACACTCCAAGTTAGATATGAACCACATTTATCTGATAAGTCTCGTTGTTCTGAAGTGTCCCGGTTTTCAATCAAAAAAATATGGTATGCCTAATTACGCACAAATGAAAAGAAGAGCTGAGGATAGAGAAGAATGGCGGAGGGATGTCATGAGAGACCTGCCGCAAGGCAACTTACCTTGATGATGATGATGATGATGATGATGATATGAGAAACGTCCAAAACCTCCGCGTGCTGATGTGAACAGGCTGGTAAATCTTATTTTTGATTCCCTCATTGTGACGTTGATCATGCAATGATTGGGTCAATCAACTTGGAATCAATTCAAAATTTTAGTACGTTTTACCTGCAGAAATCGCCCCCCAAATCTCGTAAATCACAAAATCGCCCCCACAACGCATAAAATCGCCCCCCAGGGAACGATTTCGCCCACACTGAAGACCACTGGTTTAACTTGTCGTTAGATGTAGGAAAAGTTAATGCCGGTTTCGATTCAAATTTATTCATGCAGTTACTGCATCTCAAATTATGCTTTCACAGCAGATTCATAATAAAAAACGCGCAACATCCATGTAATTCAAATACAACTATACATAATGCGAAACAAACGGTTATAATACAGAAAAATGTGGTTTAACTTAATTGAAAATGTTTACATTAAGAGAGTAGTTTCTGTATGTGTACAGAGGATTGACAAATGGCCAGTCGGCCGACATTTTTACAAGCCTGCTGTTTCTAAGAAAAAAACAAATTGATACAATTGACGCAATAGTGTGAAGATGGTGTGTACATGACACACTGACAGGATGATGTCAAGAGGAGAAAGCCAGTTCCTCCCTCCAATTTGCCATTAGTGACCGCTTGTTGGACGGCGGCGATAGGTCGTAGAATGTGCGCCTCTCAATTGAAAGGTTGGATGACCCACGACCAGGAACGCAACCAGTGGGAAAACCGGGTAAATGCCCACCCCGAAATTTTTAAAAACATTTTGAAAGTGTCAACAACACTTTTAGTTGGGACAACACGTTACACGTAACACTCATCTTGCCCCCCCCCCGAAACTTTCAGCTTGCTGCGGCCCTGCCAGTATCTACTGAGTGAATCGCCATATAATAGCGCTCCTTGGGCAACAGCGCGCACCTCATCCTTTCTGGCAAGAAGCAAACTGCAGGCTTCGTCGGTCTGCCGCCAATTGCCGTCAGCATAAATCAACAACTGGTGGCTTTTTTTGGTCTTTCCTTGATATGGGTCCCACTTACTTTTCGGCCGGTCCCATCCATTACAATACGGGGAGCACGTGCGAAAAAGAAGAGTAAAATGCGATGTGGTGGGTGTTGCAAAAAGAGTTCAAAATGCTCATGCCTATGCACACTGTATAGGGAAAGCGTAAAAAATATTAGACAACTAAAGTGAAACAACAGTACTAAGCAAAAATACAACAGGTTGTGAACAAAACCAAAAAGACAAGCAATGTGTTATTAACCAAGTTCAGACGAGAGGAACGCATTACATTTTCTGTTGAATGCAAGTAGGATTTTAAGCCATCAGGCTCGTAACTTCATATCTTTGAGCCAGAATGTACAGTATGTTAGGGAATGCTGCCTTCTGGGCGAAGTCATTCTAGCGAGTAATTTGCTGATTAGGCCTATATTAATTGAACTTAATTGAACGGAACACTGTTAGCACAATGCAGTGTGTGCAGGTTTGATCTGAATTTGGTTGTCCCCAGCGTACCGATATTATTGCACCCACTTGCCTTTACGTCAGTGCATAGCTATTGCCTTCCGAATGGTACTTTCTTTCTGTACGTTTTGTCCTCTTGTGCAGTGTTACTTCGCTCATTAACTGACTATCTTGACCATCGCAAAGCCAATGATGATGCCACAGCGTTGTGCTTTGTTCCACGTCGCTCGAAACTCCTGAGGCTTTTATTGAACTCACTGTGGTTCAGCACAAATTGTACCAAACTGACCTGGAAGTTCGCTGAAATCAAAGGAATGGGTGAATTTATCAGCAGAATATTTAAATACGTTTCAGGCACCTAACATTTAGCGTTTGGCCTAGTGGCAGTGTGCTTTTAAGTTTTACAGCTTTGTTTTGAATTGTACTTATTGGGAGGTAGAGTAGTTTTGGTATAGCCCTTGAGAAGAATTGAATTGGTAAGAAAAGTTGATAATTGAATTGGTAAGAAAAGAATTCAGTTGGTAAAGAAAGAAAAAGGCAAATTATAAATATATTTTAATATTTTACATTAATGAATTGCTTCAGTTTCTGTTATATTCCACAAGCGTTTGAAAGTTGCTGTTACAAAGCTGTCAGTTTTGAGTTTTTGGCTGAGGTTGTCATGAAGTATAACATGGAAGTTTTTTTAACTTTGCTTAATTACCTCATAACTATTAATCAGGACTCGGACACACATTTCTAGGGTTGTGGAATAACATATAGCAAGGCCGCAACCAGGAATGGCCAAACCGGTCAACTGCCTCTCCCCCGAAATGTTTGCAAACATGGTGTACTGCACACGAAAAGTTATTTCTCGAGCCTGCGTTACTTCTACGTGAACTTCTCAATAGTGCTTATTGTTTTCGTTAACCAATCAATGTACCATGCATCCGAAAACTCCCAACACTGAACCGGAGACAAGCGTTGAGACAACTGAGGACAAAGGATATTCTCAACACTATTATAAAAGGATCGGTGTTTGGACTTGATGAGTATCAATTTTGAGAATACCGCTTCGCACAAATATGTTGTGCAAAAGGCTAAGAGTTTACGAACGGCTAGATTAGAAATGACTGGGCATTCGTTCCTTGTTCTTATCCAAACATAACATAAACTCTGTTTTGAAAATTCCAGTTGCAACCTTTGTCGTTTAATAACTCCGCAAACTCATCCTTAGCGTGGCAGGTGTCTGGCATTGCCCTCCTGAAGTTTAAATTGTGTATCATAAGCGTAGCCAGGGTCGAGCCAAGAGGGCAATGCCCCCCTCAAATTTCTAGCTTATCTTGTTGTTTTGTTCTTTGAGAGGCGGTGTCCCAAACCAGATACTGTTGCTCGCTTAAAGTCAAAATATTTAGCCCTTCCCAAATTTTGGCTACGCTACTGTTGTGTATGGTTTGTGGATCAAACTTTTCCTTAATCAAAGTCCAAAGTACTTCTGAAATTGTGTATGAAGCTTTTAACTTTCGTCTAAAATTACTCAGTGTGCTCCCAAACCAATTAGTCTAACCCCTAGAAGAGCTAGAAACACAAGCATGCCTTCGTGTCGGAATGAATGCAACAAAGTCAATATTTTTCTGCAGGGATTTTTTTAAGGTATGACCTTGCTGACCGCAAATAAATTTTGAAAGATCGCAAGTATTTTATCAGAATACCGAGATGTTCGTAAAGCAAGGTTTCAGTGCATTTTGATGATGGTAGTAAGCGAATTTCTACTGTATTTAGAGAAAGCGCTGCAAAAATTTGAGACCGTTTCGGTCTCTCAAAACACCTTAAAAGACACAGTTGGTCAGTACGTTAAAACAATCATGAGGTAACAACGCATAACTTATTGTGCTTGGTTGATTTTATCATTTGATAGCCAAACAAATGACAGCATGAAACACGGTATTGTCTCTAAAAATGCAGTAGAAATAGATTCACTGCAAGCCTACTTTTAATTTTCTTGTTAAGTTTACAAAAGCTTTTATATATGACTTGTCAAGCCAATTTGTTTCGCGACACCAAAATTACATTTCGCGACCCATAGTTTGAGAAGCCCTGGTATAGGGAACAACATTTAAAAATTTATAAGAAATAATGTTATTTCCAACTTTAATGTTACCTTAGTATCATTCTTATGTATGCATATTTAAAGTACTTTTAATTTAATTAAGTTTTTCCTTCAGGCGTACAGTGTTATTTGTACAAACATTTAGAATTTACTAATAAAAAGATTGCTAGTTTCAATTATGCTCTATAGGATGCTTTTTTCTGTTTAAGAGAAGTTAGCAATGCATTTATTAACCTTTAACGACCACCAGAGCCACTATAGTGGCTCAATGTTTTTTTGTTATAACTCTCCAGCCGCTACAGCTAGATAGGTGTCCCAAGATTTACAGGATGAGCCACCTTTTCGGGAAGTATTGCTATAATAGGGTGTGTGATGATCCAGTACACCACTAAACATATTTACAAGATTGTCACAGTCTGCATTTATATCGTCATGTTCACTGCGCACGTTTCGTAAATCCTTCGCTAAAAGCATAAGAAACGCTACAGCGTCAAAATTTTTAAGCGGCAAGTTCTTAATGTTGGCTATAGGGTTATATGATCAGGCCCAGGATTTCGTTTCCTTTCTAAGCCCCTATATCAATATGAAGTGGCCTGGAACAGTAATTTTATTTGCATAAACGTAAACAAGTCATTCCGCTTTTAATAACGAACAGTTTGTTTTGTGTCGGAGTAATCCATGAGAAATAGCTTAGCGATATGCAGCCAGTAATCAGCAACCTTTTAGATCGTACGTGTGATTTCAGAAAACTTTCTTTACTTACTTGCGAGTGTGTAAGAAACACATCATACTGTTTGCATTCAAAAGACAAGAGCACCATTAATTCTTCTCGTAATTTACAAACGAGCCACCAGCCCGTTTTGTTGGTATCACTTCAACCAGAACTACTGTTAAAGATACAAAGTTCAGAGATTAAAATACACGAAGTATGCAACCAGTTAAAAGAATGTCGGACCATTCCAAACCAGGCGCGCAAACAGGGGGGGGAGGCATTTGGGGCATTTGCCTCCCCGAAATTTTCAAAACATTCCACAGAAATTTTGACATTTGCAGAAACTTTCAAAGAATAAAGATGAAATTTTTGTATTGTGATCATTTTTAAGAAAAGTGTTATTTGAATTTTTCTTTGTCCTACTGGTTAAATATATCCTTACAAGATTTATCTTGAAACGGGCCATCTGAACGAAAATTTCGTAAATGATTGGTATTTAACCACAAATATGCTGGAATTGCCAAAACTTGGGAGATAATGTTGGTATTTCTAAGGCATTTATCATTTTGTTCGTGGTGCCACTTTTTTCTGAAACAGTCCTCATTTTGACCTCATGAAACTTTATAACATTACTGTTGAACCGTGCAAACTGCTGAAGCTTTCAAAGTGATAAGAGAAATCTTGACATGTTGGTTGTTATTTAAAAAGTTTATAGCCACGTCAAGCCGCTTCTTCTACAACAGTGCTCTTCAACAGAGGTTAGTGGGTTTCGTGAGGGTTCTTTGTTTTTTAAGGGAAATGATTTTTGCTTCATTATGTTGATGTGTCATTATGAAATCTTTAGATCACTGTGCCGCATTCAGACTCCAAGTAGGCCAGTTAGTTATACAAGAGGTTGAGTGCTGATAGCGTAACAAGAAATATTGGTAGTTTGTGCGTCACTTGTTGTTCATTGTTGTGCAGTTAAGAAGAACTTTATTGTTGCATCACAGTTATACGATGTTGCCAATGTACAGGTCACAGTAGAGTAGACTGAGTAGAAAGTAGACTCAGCCTGAGTCTAGTAAGTAGAGAGTAGACGGAGTCACAGACTAGATATGCCGTTCAACCTTTGTGGAATGAAAGTAAGAACAATGTGAAACCCAAATTTTTGCTATTTAGTCAAACCACATGAAGCAAAATAGCATATTTTCATATGTGAAGCGAAATAATAACAACAGCGAAGATGTGGATGGTAATCAGCAATGTAGTTCAAATGTAAAAGAGGCACCTGATCCGAAGCCGGCCAAATGTAATTCCATTGCCAAAATTAGAAAATGCGACGACACATATTTCAGATACGTGCTTTTTTGCCGGATGACCAAATTCTGAATGTAGCAGCTAAATTCCAAATATCCAAGAACAAGCGAGTCATTAAATTTCTTGCTTTTTAAGCTCTGCAATAACTGTTCATTTGTTGAATCTGATAATGAAATACTAGATTTTCTTACAAGTAATCCGTGTCTTTTAAATTTTTCTTAATGGGGTTCCATGACAAACGCGAAAGTATGTCAGGGGTTCCTCGATGACATAAAGATTGAAGAGCACTCTTCTACAACATTTTGATTATTTTTGTTAGGGACAAAACAGTTCACCATTATTAACGTAGTACATTTCTTAAAAAAACGTTGTATAGTTGCATTTCCGGTTCGAAACCTGTAATTTTTAACTAAATTTAGCGGGACTGTTTCACGTTTTATTGTCTTCCTGGGTTGATACCAGCATCACGGCTTGGGAAAAAGGGTTTAGTAAAGTGTCATATGAGTGCTAGTCAAGTGTTGAACGCACCTACCTACTACATCACTTTGGCTGCAAATAACGCTTTACCAGATCCTACCTTTTGCAATCAGTGCAAGCCTGAAAGCCCATAGCCTTTCATAGGTGTAGGAACAGGCAAATTTTTGGAGGTGCGAACAATTTTGTCCAAATTTCTCGAAATTTGCCCGAAAAAAACTCAAGAAAATGACCTCAAAAAATGACTGCATTTTATTCCATTCTGGGCGCATTTTTTCAAATCAAAGCACTTCAAGCACCATTTTTGCTCAAATTTCATCCAAACTTGCCCAAATTTTCCCTAACCTGCCCGAAAAAGAACTGAAGAAACATGACCTCCAAAAAGAAAGAAACGTCTGCACTTTGATTTTGGTCGCCATTTTTGTAAAATCAAAGTACAAAAAGCGATTTTGCGAAGGTTTTCACACATTTTGCCCAAATTTACACAGATTTTTCCCGGATTTTAAGGGATTTTTCCCGGATTTTCATCAAATAAAAATTTTTGGGGTTGGGCTTCCACCCCCTGCAGCCCCACCTCCTACACCACTGGCCTTAAACTTGCTTCTAAAAACTTTCACGCAACTCGTGTGGATGCCAGAAAAAGGCGTTTTTCCCCAAACACATCTGATCCGTTTTGCTGGAAATGTTATGATTCAAAGATCCCCTCACCCATGGCGAAGGCTATCCCTCAAATTAGGGATCTTACAGTAGTTTATGATAGAAATTCCAACACACGACAGAAGAATAGAGCTAGAACGAATTTGCTCAAGCAAGAAGAAAAGTTAGGCAGGTTCACTAGTAGCCCATACGTCTGCCACACTAAAGCCATGACTGCACTAGTTGAGTACGGAATCAAGTGTTTGTGTTAGGCTACTAATTTTTTCTCTGTCCTGAGCGTTCGGTCTGCATATTGATTAAAACTGAAAAGTTCTGATTTTTGGAAATGTTGCGAAGAGAACTTTATTTGTGACGTTTGCGAAAAATTTGACAATTTGTACCACGGTTGAATACGTCATCGAATGAAATTTCATGAAAATTACCCCTCCCGAAACGAAGAGCTGGTTGCGCCCCTGTTCCAAACACTCCAGTACCTAAAGGTTACTTTGAAGTTTTTCCTTTTAAGTTCGTCAACTATCCGTTACATGTCAGCGGAAACGACGTAAGAACGTAGATTTTCAATCGTTAACTTGTGAAATTCCCGTTCTTGGTAACTTGACCTGTTGCGATTTTGACATGCAGTACGAAGAAGATAAAGCTTCGCACCAGGAAGTAAAAGCGGCCACGACAGGATGAGAAAGGTGCTGACGAAGAGTGCTAGTCAATCTCGGAAATATGTCCTTTTTGATTTCACATGTTGAATATTTTAGTATCGTTTTTATGCCGAGACACATCTCGTCCTAATCGAGAGAAGGCTGCAGGCTGCCATGAATTCTGACTCGTGTGGGTCAAGTGGCTTGGTGTTCTGCAAGGGCAACGAAAGATTGGGAAATCGTGGGTGGCCATCCCCATACATAAAGGGAGACAGTAATGCAGTAACTGCCGGAGCATCTCTCTCCTTAGCCTCCCTGGAAAAGTTTATGTCAAGTGCCTTAAAAAAGATACCGCCAAATAAACGAACCAACGTTAGATGATACCCAGTGCGGTTTTCGCCCCGGCGGTAGCACTACAGCCCAGATTTTCACTCTCCAATAAATTTTCTAGAAATTTCGGGTGTTTTTCAAAGACGTTTACACATGTCTTGCTGATCTCAAAAGCATAGACCAGTGGTAGTGGTTCTCAACTTTTTCGCTGAAGAGAGCCAAATCCACACCTACAATTTTGAGAGAGAGCCGCACAAAAAATTTCAACACAAGTTAATTGATACCTTTTGCTTTATTACAGAACGAGGTCTGTTGCACAGAATGTTAAAGATGATATTGAAAAACTGCTGAGAGTGGCACAAAGGGTGCTTGGGAGCCGTGGTTGAGAACCACTGGCATACACCATGTTCGTCGTGAAAAGCTTTGGCGAGTTTTACCAGAGTACCACTTTGACTCATAGGCATAGCCAAAGGGGCCAGGGAGGCATGGCCCCCACAAATTTTCAAAATGTCTAGTCATTTTGTGTTATGAGAGGCGGTATCCCAAACAAAATACAGTTGTTAGTCTAAGATAAAAAATTTGGCAGCCCCCAAAGAATTTGGGCTGGCTGTGCCACTACTTTGACGCCTGCTCCTTACTGGCAGTCAAGTCACGGTATTCCTGCTCAGACGTTTGTGACCGTCGGTGGTGCTAAATCTGGGGTTTTGCTCCCATCTGTTTTTAAAACCTTCCTGGGTTTCTGGGTTTTTCTTCTGAAGATTTGTGGTGTAACTAAGTAGCAGTGATTTAAGATAGGGTATTGATTAAGCTTTTTATTTCTAGTCTCATTTTCTTTATCTTGTTTTATCTACAGTAGGTACCTTAGTCTTCAGCGTAATTGGTGAACAAGCAACTGATGCCGTATATGCTCTAAATATTAGCTAGTTGCAATGAGCTCAAATGACAGATATACAGTACTAATGAAGCAAGCCGAAAGAAAAACAGCAAGAGGTACACACAGCAATTTATGATAGAGTGGTTGAAAGGTCCCAATCTCAAAGATTGGCTACAGCAGGGCAGTGCGAATGAAGATTTTGGTTATTGTAAATGCTGTCAGATCACTCTTAGAAATGCAAACAAGTCCATGTTACTGCGACTGAAAGATTCAGACAGAGAAAAAATTCATTAGCAAAGTTACATATTCAGCATAGCACGTTTTGTGACCCATTGATGCCCATAGAGTAGAAAGATTCACCTGATTTCGTATGTCTTCCTACCTGGGGTTATTTGTTCAAAACTTTGTTTTTTTTCGATTTTTCTATATGGTGTTTTTCTAAAAATCTTATTGGCAACCCTGGTGTCCGTGTCGGCGGAGTTGCATCACAACCATTCACCACTGGTTTTGGACTCCAACCAAGTGTGCGTGCTGTTGCCACTCCTTTTCATAGTCTATAATATAGCTATAACATAGCCAACAGGGGTGGGGAACCTGCGACCCGTGGGTCATATGCGGTCCGCGCGAACATTTAAATATGTCCCGCGTCAGAATTTTCGTTACCCAAGTCAAAACACAACATCGTGTCACGACGAAACTCCATGACAAGCAGACAGGAAGTCAACAGAAGTCTCTCTCGCTCCTTGACATATTTTTTTCTCCTTACTT
>Ga0210059_1013940_pt1 | contig 11941 bp, 11 predicted proteins | sample Ectturendosymbi2_FD_188042 | JGI IMG/M metagenome (GOLD analysis project Ga0210059, IMG submission 188042) | Ecteinascidia turbinata endosymbiont from Florida, USA - Sample 2 (SPAdes) (version 2) | ecosystem: Host-associated > Tunicates > Ascidians > Unclassified | place: Key West, Florida... | reverse complement strand
GGATATCCTCGCTTTCTGGATGGATCATGGAGTTGACGGCTTTCGCTGCGACGCTCTCAAATTCATGTTTGAGGCTGAGCATCTCAGAAGCAATCCTGTCATCGACGGAACGGAGGTGAATGTGATCCAGAAATGCAGCCTGTAATTCGTGCTAGTGCCTTTAGAGTTGTCCCACGCGAGCGGTAGATATATAAAACTATTTGAAATGCTCTCGGGGTGCTCCCTTTTTATCATGCTACCTGAACATAGCAAGGGGTTCTAGGCAGGCCCGTAACCAGCTTGGTACACCATGAGGTGCGAAGGGTTTTCTGAGAGGAAATACAATTTTTTAAACTATGTCCAACATATTTTTCTAGGGAGGCGTAAAATTTTGTAGGGGGTTTCGCACCCCCTGCGCCCCCTTAGATACGGTCCTGGTTCTGGGTAGCACCTAAAGCTGTTGTTGCCTTATCGATACACCATTACATTCTTTTTGGTTCAGCTTACACTTACACGTGGGCTGGAAGTTCAATTTACAGGTATAAGTATAACTGGATGTACGTTTTAAGGTTTGAAAAGTTCAAGTAAATAGTCTTCCAACAGCACTTTCTTACGGTACTGAAATATTTTGTGATTTGCAGGCGGTAATATATATCGCCCGACCTTCATCAGCAGAAAGTTGATAGGAAAGTGAAACGTTTCGAAATTTTGGGCAGAATAGGCTGTGGAGAGATTTATGTTGCTCTCAAGGTTGTACTTGTGCTTTACAATCACGAAAGGAGATTTTTGAAAAATAATAGTTGAGGAAAAACAGTTTCGCAAATGCTCTAGACATTTGGTTTGCCAACTTCATAGCAATCTCTTCCTGCTCAGCTTTCGTACGAAAACGTCTACAACGATTACACAGAAAATCAACCCGGTATTCACGACATAGTTGCGTCTTGGCGAATCCTTCTAAGGAAATACAGCACAGAACCAGGTGTTTACAGGTAAGACGTCTTGTAACGCTCTTATTGCAAATAGAAGCGGGCTGACAGAAAACGTTTGTGGCAGATTGCTCCAAAATTATGAGCAGTGTGTTGGGAAGATTTTCTTAGAATCGAGTTGTAATGCTGTTCTGCTCACGGAGTACGTACAAAAATATGAATCAACCTTGAACATGCACAAAAGCATGAGCAAAAAGCACATTAGAAACACTACGGTTTGAATTTCCTCGCTTTTGCATCCGAACAACTTTGTTGTGACAAAATTACTGAAAATAAAAAAAATACATTTATGCGAAAATTTGCTATCGTAAAATTACTCTCCGCTGAAAGAGTACGAGCGGCGATAGCTCGGTGGTAGAGTGTCCGCTTCTCAATTGAGAGGTTGGGTGGTCGATCCACCGCCACGAAGTGAATCACCGCAGCGCTCCTGGGGTCAAGAGCGTTCATCTTACACGCTTCGAAAAAAAGAAAAATCCAGGCTTGACCCTGCCACCAATTTCCGTCACTCAAAGCTGAATGCAAAAAAGCACGATCTTAGACTCCACTAGCATTAGTTTGTAACCTTTTTAATCCGATTTGGAGTGAAGCTGGCTTTCGAGTTATGGACCGAATTTAATGGGCCTGTGGCAGAGCCGCAGAGGCAAACTGTTGCTTTATAAAAAATAAAGCCTGCGTGATATCGAGTATGCTTCAATGTAAGGTTCATGGAAACTGAAGTTTATGATGACAATCTCGACGTCATTATTCGATACTACGGGACACCGTGGCAAGACGAAGCGGACTTTCCGATGAACTTCCAGTTTATTGACCTCGGCAACGATTCGGCGTCTTGGACTGGAACGAAGCTGGAAGCAACTGTTCTAAATTGGATGAGAAAAATGCCAAGTAACAAATGGCCCAATTGGGTGGTAAGAAAAATTCTCAACAGTTGGATTAATTTTCGTTCATATTACCCAAATGCCTTGCGAACTAGAAAAGTATATACCAAAAACGTTGGATTAATTAAACAAGCAAATCGTACAGAGGTTTGCATGTGTTTCCCATTTAAATGAAGGTTCTTTGCTTGTGTCTTATGAGAGAAGATCATAAAACAAAATTTATCATGTCTCTTTGTGTAGCTTGGTAACCATGACAACTCAAGATTAGTGACAAGGCTCGGTGCAAAACGCTCTCGCTGCGCAACTTTCTTGTCATTAACTTTGTCTGGAACACCTGGAATTTACTATGGAGAAGAGATTGGAATGACAGATTACAACATGAACAGTCCTGAGGTTCGATTACGCAACATGTGAAGTTTTTTATTTGCGCACTAATAAGAAAGATGCTTTGCTTGGTTTGTGGGATTGTTGTTTCTAGCTGCGCAATTAATATCAAATAATTTGTTTCCTTTCAACTTATTTTTCCGTTAGGTGTCTCCCTACGCGAGGCAGTTTTCATTAGCAATTCGAGTATAGGCAGTAGGATTGGAGGTACGATGAAAAGCAGGTACAAGGTCTTTGAGGCACATGCACAGAAAGTATGTGACTTTCTGAAACCCATATAGTGTACGTAGTAGTTGTGATCCTACTGAGCTCGGGGCAAAGCTTCTTGCTATAGCGAATAATCGCTCTTGGGAATGAAAATACAGACCTCATGACAGTACCGGGATTCAAAACACTAAGAACATATTCAGCCCCTTCGTATTTCATCATGCTAATCTGTAATACAGACTACCCGATGCTGTATGTGCCAACATCGCATTGACGCACAAAGTTATAGACATCGCATCGACGTACAAAGTGACAGCTTAACTCTTTTAATTTCAGTTTTTTATTTCTTATGCTTTGCCGTTTGCTTGGGTGTTTCCCATTATATCTTTCCGCATGAGCCTGACTGTAATAACTTTCCGCATGAGCCTGACTCGATATTTAGTTCTTGAAATGCTGCAAACATTTAGGAGTCAGCCATGTTCATTGACAGTCAACTGCGATTTCGCCAAAATCAAATGACTATATGCAAGCAAAAGCGATAATTGAAGTTTTTTGAAAAAATCTTTTATTTATTGAACAATTCACTGCAATAAATGGATGGAAATCAGCTGCAACACATGCATTAAAATCGAAATGTGTGAAAAATGACCAAAAATCTTGTTCTGCGATTTGAACTGTGTGGTTTATCCAGGGCAAAAACTTTCATTTTGTCATTTTGATTATTACTATGTTCATCATAAAATATCCGTTGCTTACATGCCCAGCAGTGCTGGAATCTGTTCACTGAACTCTCCGCTTCGGTTTGCAAATGAAATTCTTTCTTTCCAAACAGAATGCAATTCGCTCTTGTTCAGTTTTCAGCCTTTATTTTTTGTTAAAAGTGTTTCATAACTAAGCGTTTCTACAGCGATTGTCAATGGTGTTTGCGCAGCGCTTGTTGCCGAATTGCAGACGCAAAGAAAAACGTTTCGCAAAAAAATGGAGAACTGCTTGTGTGTTTCAGGACTTTCGTGATCCTTACAGAACACCCATGCAGTGGAACGTTGATTCGAACTCCGGTTTCTGCTCCAACTGCACACCTTGGCTCCCTGTCAATCCGAATTTTAACGATAGCCTTAACGTTGAGGTGAGAAACAAGGATACACGTTTTTATTGATCAAAACAGCTTACATAGATTATTATCTGTCTTTTTGCTAGGCAATAAAACAGATAGTTGTGATAACCTTTCTGCAGAACTTTGTTACGTTAACGTGTGGTAAACTCTGGGCCAATCCACGTTCTTATTTTTTTAAAAGAAATGTAGAACGTTAAAACCAGTAATGTAAGACAAGTTCGTTTAGCGACACAAAACTAACCTCCTCAAAGTAAAAAAAATCTGAACACTTGTCGTTAATCAAAGGCCATTGCCATCTATTTCTTCTCATATTTTCCAAAGACAGAAACCTATTTGTCTCTCCACTATTCTCGGTCCTCGCTTTCCCTACAACTTCAACTTACGGTTTGTCTTCGCCAATCGCCAGCAATTGCTTCTGTTGTTGATTCGCATCTTGTCTGACGTTTTTTTTTATAGTTCTACGTGCATTTAGTTTGACACGTGTGAAGTAGATGCACAAGAGTTTCTGAAAATCTGAAAATTCTTTTTTGAGTTTTAACAAATTATGTGCCTTGCGCAATTTAATTATGATGAACAATGTTTTCAAATCTTTTTCAAACCTCTTCATTCCACCTAAAAAATAAACGACCTGGGTAACATAGAGTCAGTTAAGTCAATCTGTAAAACGTTTATCAAAACGTGTTTGAGGTAAGTATATCACTTGTTGTACGTACAGTTTAGCACAGCAAACACAATAACATTAGCATAAATGAATAGAGTTACCTGTTCTATCGTTCGAATAACCTTTACCAGATATTCGCATTTCATTTGAGAAATAATATCAACGAAGGAGGATTTTTGTTACAGTCCCAGCTAAGTACAGATCGGCCCGAATCAGTTCTCAAGCTGTACAAACAACTGATCTCATTGCGAAGTGACGTGACCTTTTCTCGTGGATGGCTTTGCATGATCCATTCCACGAAAGATTCAATTGTGTAAGTAATGTGTTTGTGATGTTTGCTGAAGCACAAAGTTTGAACCACCTTATTTGCGTGTATTCTGTCCGTTTCGTCTATGTAGTTAAGAGTGCTTGTTTCAGATTGCACTGTATAACGTCTTCACTCCCACACGCGACGCAGTAGACTTAAATGCATGGCAGTAACAAGGAACACACAGACATTTGAAAAAACACTTAGGTATGTGGTGATAGTAGAAAATCATACGCTTGATGGCGCTAGCACGATTAGTTTATTCGTATCACACATATATGCTTGTGTTTCATCAAAGGTGACATGCATGGTTGGCGCCATCACTGTTGTTATAATATAGCGCTGCTATGACTTCCAAGTAGACCGATTTATCAAATGCATGGGGAGTGAGAAGCCGCAAAAGACTAGGGCTCAGTACTCGCAAGTCTCAACAGTTGGAGTAATCAGTGATTACTAATCGCGCTGTTCGTCGAAACACACGGCTTATATGCTGTCTTGGCAGATTACAAATCAATCCGACGCGAATGCAGGCACCAAAGCATAGCATTAAGATGACGATTCATTATCAGCTGTTTAATGAACTGAGCAATAGTCATCTCGCAACACACTGGTGTGTTCAATGAGATCATCAGAAAATACATGGACAAAAGGAGTTTTGAATAGCGTATCTGACACCACATTTGTTCTACATTCGCGAACATTTTCATTCGTTGCTCATTGATAAAGCACAACAACTGACACGCATGTCAGCCAACCAAAGTAACAGTTGTGAAGAAACGTTGACGAGCAAAGTTAGTGTCGCTGTCGTTCTATATTGCTTTCAATATCGTTCTGTATTGCTTTCAATGTTATTCTATTTCTTCCTCTATGACATTTTGTTGTTGTTGTGTCACATTTTCAAACGCAATTTTATATGTCGTGGTTCTTTGCAAGTTGCGAAACACCCCATGTTGTGAAAGATTTTTACACCATCTGTAGCGACTGCAAGCTTACACCAATAATTGACCTCACAGAGGCAAAATCTCACAGAAATCTATGCTATGTTGCAATTTCACTTTTTACAAAAACAACGCCAGATGGTATTTTTTAACCAGTTTAATAAATTTGTAAGTGAATTATCTAACTAGTGTTACAAAGGTCACTTCTAAAAATTAGATGAAACGCTACAAATATCTGTGCAATTTAAAATAATAATAGAACCTTAGTTTGGACTCCAAAAACGTCTGCAAAATATTATTTCCGTTTATATGTGGAAATTACCCTCATGAGCAATCTGATTGGAAAACTCCAGTTAACTAACAATTTTCAGACGAAAATTTGAAAAGTTTATCCGTTTTTGCTGTAAATTTATTTCTTGAAATATTTGAACGTTGATTGTAAGCTAAGGTTTCCTCCTCTGATTTCCTCAAATCGCTGGGCCTGCACAATAGGCTTCTTCTTTATCATGCACTTTGACAGTTTTTTTTAATACTTCATCAGGGTCTGAGGGTAAATGAAAACAGATTGATTGATTCGATAGAGACGTATTTCGAGAAAAAATCTACAAACCCTGATAACTTGCAATTGATTCTTGGAATCTTTTTATTGCAGGTTTGTGCGAGAAATGTCTGGAACTAATTCCTATCTGATTGCAATTAACTTCAATGAAGACAGTACAACTTCGGAAACTTTGAACCTCAAGGGGAAATTTGACGAAAGCTTACCAGAATCTGGAGATTTAGTGCTGTCCATCAATAATAACAAACAAAATAATGTACCTTTCAACCCACTTGTGTTGAAAGGGGGTGATGGTATTGTGGTCAGGTTTAAACCTGGAGCGGCCAAAGACTTTTTTAATCGACGAGCTAATATGCAAGACAGGTGTTTCAACCCACGAAAGGTCTGCGTCAATGTTATTGGTTTGTTGGAAGTGTGTTAACGATGTGAATATCATCCAAGAGTAAATATTCACTTCATTTCTACACCCTAAATAATTATAGCCAATGTTATACTGCATACCTTCGTGACATATTTGATAAGTTTTTTCTGATTTAAGCTACTCATCGATTATTCGGGTGTCTTGCCGAAGAGCAGCTTGTGATAAACAGCTGTCATAGAAACGAGAAAATAAAAGTGCACTATTTCAAAGTGTTGCGTGAGTATATAGAGCATTCCATGCATATGATGTGTTAAAAATCTTCTAGCTTTCAAAACAGAAATGAAGTATATATAACTAAGGAACAGTTTGTGTAAAAAGCGAGACCGATAACCGCGAAATCATTTTCTCCGCAAGCATTAAATTCAAAGTTCATACTGACTTGAAAAATAGGGGTTAAGTTAATAAGTTGAGAAAAAAGTATCCTATACATGCCAAAACATCTGAAAATGTTTCTTACATGTTTCACTGCGTTACAACCATGCGTTTTTTCTCACACCAGTTCAGAGTGTCAAGAGCACCGTGCAGATCAGTCAGGCGACTCCCAGTATCCTTTGCCCGTGACTCTGGGCCACGAAAAACAATGTGAAAACTTTTTTGTTTTTCAAAACGCCACTGAAGTGGTGATAACTCTCGCGCCATTAATAGGTACAATGGCCACTGATAGTAGTTATTTTTCTAGAAGTCAATCGGATCATGGTAAAGGGAAAAAACACGTTAGAGCATGAAATCAAAAATGGTGGTAACGTTCCTTGGCCAAAAGCATATAACCTCAACCGGCCCGGCAAGAAACATGTTTCAGACTTGAGCCCGCCGTCAATTGCTGTCACCCAAATCACAATGAAAAAATCGAAAGCTGAATCCCAAATATGCAATAACTGCTTCGAAATCGCAACGTGGAGTGAAATCTTTGCAACAAGACCTATTTCAGTATGCATATTTTTTCAAAAGTTGACGATGAATAGTAAAATACATACACTGTAGTTCGAAAAACCATGGTTTTCCAAAGTTGCTTTTGAGAGGTCATTAACGAAGGAATGATTTTTGAAGTTACTCATCAAACAATTTTTCTGAGTTGCATAATTCCGCTTGGTTAATGTAGTGACTTTCATATGTTAATGAAACTTTGTCAAAATCATATCCTGCTATGAATAAATCTCCACTCGTCAGGTTGGCAGATGTGTCGTAGGCTATATTCTTGTCATGATGAGCCCATGCAGAGATTTTTTTACACTGCAACTCACTTGCGAACTATCTCAAAACAATTTCAGGGCTGAATTACCATTCAAGGCTATTCATGTGGCAGACATGAACGCCTTGTAAAGCAGAAAGAGAAAGATCAACGACGGCCATTTGCCAACATAGCAAGCGCCACAATTCTGACCAGCGCGCATGTTCGTTCTTTGAACTCCGATATTTAAGGGAAAAAGCCTAACATCTGCGCAAAGTCAACCAACGTAAATTACTAGTGTAAAGTGAGGCAGACTTTTAGTTTGTACCTGTCACGCAGTACTTTTCTTCTGTTACTTTTTTGCCTCATCAAGGCTTTTCGAGTCCCATTAGCAGGGCGTGCGCTGAACGTCATCTGCTACACATCTGCTGTAAGAAGTTTTATGCAATCCCTACGTGTGGCGCCTTCGTGTTCATGCCCACTTGAAGAACCCGCTTCTCTGTTAGATTTCAAACAAAATGTGGTTGAAAGGTGCTAGGCCGATGTGTAAACGTGAGCGGCTATCCTGTTCAAATATGTGTTTGTGAGGACTCCAAGCACACAAAGACGAACACCATAGCAATCAAGCTTGACTTAATCATCTAAAATTTTTTTGCTGGCGAGATCAAGTCGTGTGTAGTTATGCATTTTGTATATCCTAATTTTGGGTCAAACCAGACCGTGTGAAATAAATAAAACCACTAATAGGTCATTTTCAATAAGCCGAGCATGGTGCGGAGATTCGCATTTTTTAGCTAGACTATAATCAGTGTGAAGTAGGTTCTGTTTGAATGAGATTTGACTGTGGATGGGTACAGCAACGGAAAAATTGATTTCCGATTAAAAAACTTTCTGGAAGATTCGACTGCGTTACTTTAGTGGAAATTAGTTACTGGAACACAGATATGTGCAAGTCCAAATCATGGCTAAGTCGCAAAAGCATAACCCAGTCGGTTGATTTCTCGAAAGCTTGCGGCAAATCTACAGCCTTTGCAGTAGTTGTTTTTCACCATACTTTTTTGGTTAACACATTTAAGAGTGGTAGGCTGTTTTGCTAGAGCAGGGGTTCCCAAACTGGGGTACATGTACCCACAGGGGTACATTTGCCTATCCGAAGGGGTATACTGAGGTTATCAATAGAAGATCAAATTATATTTGCATATAATTTATTTCCAAATATTTACACAAATACCAGTTAATATTCTTTTCAAAAATCATTATATGCTTATTGTTAAACATATCTATGAATAATCATGATAAAATGTATTGTCATAGGAACTCTTAGGGGTACCTGTGTATCTGTCGAAATTCTGAAGGGGTACATACTTACCTGTTGAAAGTCTGAAGGGGTACATTCTCATCTGTCGGAATGCTGAAGGGGTACATGGTAAGAGAAAGGTTGGGAACACCTGTGCTAGAGGATCAGGCTGAAAGAGCAAGGAAATTTTTGTTTGAAGCTTAATCAAATCGGCTTCATTCCTGAAACCTTGATTCAACTCGTGGATTTGACAAGAATCAAAACAAATGGATTTGCAACGCCCATAATCAAATAGAGAAAGTAAAGAAAACGTTGGTTAATGGTTAACTTTAGAGAATCGAATATCCTTGGCGAGACATTTTTCACATCTGCTGATTGCCACTAAGCCGAAATTGGAAGATTCATCAAATTTGTTTTTCAAATGGAAATGAAGGCTAAAATGGTGAGATCTTTGGTCTACAACGTGCATAGCTTCAGAACGCATAAGCTTTAATTCAACAGTCATCGTGATTGCGCTTCAGAATTTAAAATGGCACGGACCACCACTTTTTTGGATTAGAGGAAAAATAACAGTGATTTCGTTGAACGTTTCTCTAAGCATAGAAAAATGATGTTAGAAAAACTTAGCTAATACATTCATTACGAGAGAAGTAAAACTCTGTTTTTTCTCTTCTTGTTGTTCAAATAATTTGTATAGATACAAAATATCGACATGCAACAGGAAAGATTTTTTACTTACAAATACAGGAAAACTGATTCTGATTAACTGAATGCACCTTGATTTTAGCGAACATAACTCAGAAAACTTAAAAATGTATAAACTACTTCATTTATTTCCGACAGGGTAACGTATAAATTTACAGCAGCTGTTCTTTTAAAAAAGTGCTTGATGCGTTAGGAAATACTAAGATTTTGAAATTTTGATCTCAATTCAGACAAATTCAACATAAGAAGAGCATTGGTACATTATGCCCAGCTCTATTCAGGTTTTTGAAAGCTTTTGAATTGTTTTGCACATCAAAATATCAGTTTGGTTTAACCGATGCGGGATGTTAATAGATCACATTAGACATATTACCTTTGAATATGACTGACAATCAAGCATTGGAGAAGGACGTTCATGAAAGGAAGCCGTCGTCGAATTTTGACGATTATGACGCAGGTGATATTATCAGCAACGCAATTAAGCAGGCGGAAGTGGTTGAACCGTATGCAGGTAAATGAGACAGAAAATGTTGTCAAGAATATTTTGATAAAGTATTTTGTTAAGATTTCCTTGTGCGTTCCTTTTTCACGTATGGTTTGCTTAGCAACAAGATGAAATTCATGACTTCAGTATAATAAGTTTCTCAAAGTTGGATGCAGCTTTGAAAACATCTAGAGTTTTACGTAGAAAATCAGAAAAACAAGCTTTTGATCAACGTAAACTGTTACTTTCATGTCAATATTGCACAGAAGTTTTTTCGAATTTTCGCTTAAAATTGGCAAAAAAGTGAATATATTGCTCACATGATAGGGGAAAATATCTTTTTTTCACTCTAACAAAAACCTCCAGTTCAAAAAATGGATACCGCATCTTTGATCAGGTAATATCCACAACCGTCGAGGGGAACTGGGGGCAGCTGCTATTCCGGAATATTTTTAAATCTTGATTTGGTGGCCAAAACATTTGTGCGTGGTAAATTCATAAAGTTAATGACGTATTAAAAATGTTTACGTCAAACATAATATGTGATTAGGTTGTTTATAATTTTGATGGCAGAAAAACAATAACAGTTAAATTTATGCGTTGCTAATTGATTGTGGATTATTGGGGAAACTTCCAGTTTGGGGCAAAAATCTTATGTTCCTATAAAGTTTACGTCTGACACAACGGTGATGATGACAAATAAATGTTGTAATCACGTGCAAGGTTATTAGGCCTATACATAATAATTGAAAACGTACTTTTGAACCTGGGTCTACTTCACGTTTCGTTAAAACAATAAAGACGTTTCTATTCCTCAGGTATGCCGAAGGAAGTGCTGCTAATATTTTCCAGGCAGAAACGCTTCGTATGGGCTCGAAACATCTTGACAGCTGCAGTCATTTTAACTCTCTTGATTCTTCTTTCCATGGTAATTGCACTGATTGCCGTTTCACCAACTTGTCAGAAATTTTACCAGACCAGCCCAATATACCAGATCTATCCAAAATCTTTCAAAGACTCGAACAATGATGGAGTAGGTGATCTCAAAGGTATGTGTTTCATAATCTGAAAATTTTATCTCTTAAAGTGCTTTTATAAAAAGCAAAAGGTGTAGCAGCAATTTGTACCTGCCGAAAAGAGATACCTTGAGTCAGCTATGCTGTTATGAAAGCTGTTGAAAGATCAAGACAGCGTGGGTTTTAAAATAATTGAAGAGTCGTCGTTGGAACCGTTAAATTTGCAACATTATCCAGCTCGTTAAGGAAATCCTAAATCTGACAGAAGTGGTTTGCTTTATGTTTTCATCTTTTATTGCAGTCAATACACGAAAGACTGTTTTGAAATATGGTTTTTCTTGTTTTTTTTCCTCGTGTCACATCCAAGGTTGCCACTCACCATAGGCCAAATGACTTACATCGGCTCCAAAAAAACTTAGATTCATTGAGCTGCCTCAAGCATGGGTATAATTAAAATAGAGTTAAAAAATAGTGGATGTCAGCAAATTTAACCAAGTACAGTTCTTTAACTATTAATTATTCTAAATAGCATATGGAAAAGTTTTTTTTATACAGAACAAATATAGCGTTGTCAAGACACTTTTTCTATCTCGGAAATAAGAGCATGAGATAAAATGGCTTTGTATCTTCTTTTTTTGTCTTCCAGTTTCACCCTATGATGCTAATATGCTCAAGTTAAAACGCGACCATCGCTACACTGTGCACTAGGCCGCTTGGACTCTGCTTAAAATATATCTATTCAATAATCGTTCGCTTTTTACAGCCACAACCGCCTTTGACAAACGTTTTAAATACGAAATGTAATCAGACCAAGACTTCCTATAGGTTAGGCTTCAT
>Ga0210059_1013939_pt1 | contig 11941 bp, 8 predicted proteins | sample Ectturendosymbi2_FD_188042 | JGI IMG/M metagenome (GOLD analysis project Ga0210059, IMG submission 188042) | Ecteinascidia turbinata endosymbiont from Florida, USA - Sample 2 (SPAdes) (version 2) | ecosystem: Host-associated > Tunicates > Ascidians > Unclassified | place: Key West, Florida... | reverse complement strand
AAAATGGGTTGCTTGAACAAACCAAACACTTTGTCAAGCACTACGTGATACTGCTTTGAGGTTAAGCATCAAGATGAAAGGTAATACTTACCTGTAAGCTTTTTAACTGAAGCACAAATTCCACTAACCATCTTGCGATTTTTATCATCGACGAGCTTCTACTGCTGCTCTACGCGTTTCAAATTTTACTTGAAAGCGATGGATACATTGACGGTTGATGGGGCTCGGCGGGGTTGTACTGTAACTTAAGACACCTGCGCTTTTAAGCCGCAGGTGAAAGGTGAGGATGAACTGGGGAGTGTTCAAAACAAACCCCTTTTCTGACCCTTTGGTCATGAATGGACAGAAGTAGAAAGGTTTGTGAGCAAACTCGCTGAAGTGGAATTGTTACCAACTGCTGGTAATAGAAACAACATTATGAGCTTGAGCACAAATGACAGGATTTGATGCGTTCGTGAAATAGGCTTGGAGCTAAACTTACAAGGAGGGTACACAGCAGCAAAATGGGAGGAAACCTCATGTTTCAACAATATTTTGCATCATGCGCAAACTTCAGTGAACAGTATTTATCTATCGTTTGGTTTGGCCGTGATATTTATTATAAGGCTATTCAGCACTTCCGTTTTTCGTGTACCAAAGTATTTATCTAAAAGAGCATTTTTGGCTAAGAATTGAACATTTTGTTATTAAACAACTTAAGCAACGATTGTTTTGATTGAAAGAATCGCAAATATTGCTGTGCGGCTGGTCATGTTGGTTCCAAACGTAAAACACCTTCGAAACATAAAGGTGCATTCAAACAATGTTTAGTTTTTGCCCAGAAAAGGAATCAATGCCGAAGTTTAGACTTCCGTTTATATCTTTACTTATACAGCGCAATCTGTCGCAGTGAGTTTTATTAGACTTTCCGGCCTCAGGGACGTTTGAGATCTCCAGCATGCCGCATGACTGGAGAAGGTGAATGGCGTGCTGCAAATTGCAAATGCTTCTGTTGATCGCCGCTCCAGCAAACATGCAAGCAGTTGCAGCTGAAGCAGGTTTATTGTCGATTTGAGGCAGCGAAGTGCGAGAGATTTGTTTGTTGCGTTGCTGGAAACAACGGCGAGGCGTGGTCGTCCTGGTCACGCACCTGGTAAGTTGGGTGCCGTTGAACCCCAGTCACGAGCAATAAACATCGAGCGGCATCAGAGACAACAAGAAACTTTCACCACCATTCGCTCTTATGGTCCTTGTTAAGTTGTCAATAGGGTGAGAAGTGTTGCCACAGGTTTTTACGAGGTAGCTAGTCTGGGTCGTAAACAGCCGTTAATGATTAGGCGTCCAGCGTTCGCCAAAGCAAATTGCATTTAGTTACGCTTGACTGCTCGACATTTGGAGCTCACGGGGAAGAACGTTTGCTAAGTTGATTCCAACGACGTAAATGACAACGCTCGCCCTTAAATGGAATGTAGCACTTCCGTTCGGAATGACACGGCAGTTTAAAGCAAACAAACTTGAACTTCGAAGTAATCTGAACAAACTTAAGGTGACAGGAGACTGCTACTGTGTAGATCTGATTCATACCGTTGTAACATGCAGTAGATCTTTGGTGCGTACAGTGCTTTGCTCTGGTTGTAGCAAAGAGAAATAAAAAACTGCTGCAGTCACCATAGAAATCTGTGAGATTCCCAGTAAGTACGTTCTCCAATAAAACTGGGAGGCATTTCAGATAGGAGGGGGGGATAGAAACAAGAAACAACGCACAACATCGCGTTAGTGTCGTAGTTTGTTTTGCGTAGTTTCTCAAAGACAATGGAAACAACGTGGCTGTAAGTAAAGTGATTTGCATAAAAGTGATTTTGCGAGGTAATCAGAAAAGATCCTTTTGCTTTTCAAAGTTTTCACGAGACTTATTGCTCAGCGCGGACAAAAGAAACCTATTCCTAAATGAAAGCTGCGCTCCGACAGATTATAAACAAATGTGCACTGTCAAAACCAAGCGGTCATACCACCCAGGCCCGTAACCAGCTTGGGACACCAGGGGGGCGAAGATTTTTCTGAGAGGGGTCCAAAGTTTTTAAACTATGTCCAACAACATTTTTCCAGGGTTGGCGAAAAAACTTTCCAGGGGACTGAAACCCCCTTGCGTCCCCCCTAGTTACGGGCTTGATACCACCTATCAATTACTGAAAATAATTTGAGAGCTCCCTTATGTTCGTATGCGGCGTTTCTTTACACTCCAGGAACTTCACCTCTGCGCCCCTGACACTCTGGTACCACCTCAAAATGTCACGTCACAATGCTTCTTGCCAGACCTTGACAGTGATACTGACTTATAATGCTTCACTAAGCTGTAGCTCAGCTTGTTTGCCCTCTAGATATTTGTTCTGTCACAACACGCAAGACGCATTTAATAAAATAGTGACGCGTATATCTTTGCATAATTAATTAATTGTCACTCATGTTGCTGGAATTTGACATGAACTGAGGATCTAAACTTTTTTAATGACATCCATGGAGTGAAACCTTGATCTGCTGCACAAAAAATTTTTTTGTTTTTGTTTTAGAGAACAAGCTATTGTGGAAAATAACAGCAATCCAACTGCAGAACCTTACAGAAGCTGACCTTTGCAATGACTGTTCTGTTTCTGTGAAATAGCCAGGCAATAGTCACAATCTTTGTAGAAGCACAAGGGCCAGATTAACCGAACAAACTGCCTGTAGCGTATCGCGATAAATCAGTTGCCGAAGACAGTTTCTGCTGAAATTGAAATAGTTTTCTGAATCGAATCTCTACTTAACTTTGCTTGTCAGCCTCACTAGCTCACTAATAAGTGACTTGTGAACAGCTATTTTGATGACGAAAAGTAGCTAAGTAAGTCATTGGCTGTGTCAATTACCTTACGTTTTCTGATAGCAATTTTGTAGATGATTAGAGAGTTTTTCGCTTTTGTCATGCATCAATAATTCCGCAGTAGTTAAGTAAAATATATTGCTGGCTGCAAAATAAAATACATGTTGTACTAAATTCTTTTTGCTTTGAAGAGTTTGAAAACAAGTCTTCTTCTGCCCCCTCTTGAGCTAATTTAACAGAAGAGCATAAAGGGTGGGAGTTTGGAAACATAACTCATGTGTAGCAGTGACGTCCTTGTGTCAAATCGTCAGACTGATGATGTGAGCAGCTGGTTTTCGAAACGTCCAACGTGGTTTCCGAAACCTTTGGATTTTATTTCAGTGTTTCCTTTAAATCTCGAGTAACCTTTCCAACTTATTGTTCGTTCACAATGAATTTTTTCAGTGAACCTTTCAAATTTACTAAAAATATAATTTTCTCACAAACTGCAAATTTTCCCGCAAAATGTTTTTTGCTTTATTGATGAATTTTAATTTAGTGAAGATTTACGACAAAACACGCTTCGACCCCAGTCCGTTGACGACTTGATGTTATGGCATTGGCATAAATCAACTTTGGCGTGTATGGAATTAAAACCAACCAACAATCAATATTGTAACATTGTAGCATCGATATCATTTCAGCAGCGATATCACTGCAGAATGCAATGCAGGCAAACTACAAACGGTGCAAAGTTATCTTCAACCACTGACAACCAAGGATCTTCTAGAACTCTGATACTTCCACTCTCCTCACATTTTTTTCAAAAAAAGGATTTAATTGGAATTAAACGTTTGGTGAAATTAACAAAAGTTATGCGAAAGAAGAGTCTAATGCCAAGAGCAGATACAATAAAGTCATTTGAAATGCTAATCAATAACAATCGACTTTCCAGCGCAACCTTGTGTTTAGTTTTCATTCCAGATGACCGTTTACTACTCCGCACGGTGGCGCTGATAAATTCAATATCAGAAAAGTAAAGCAATCCAGAAAGTTTCTTGACCTCCGTGGGTTTTGCCATTAGATATGCAAAGATACTGAAAAATCTAAATATTGACAACACTCAACAGGTTAGGATCTCCAGTTTTTCAATCTGGTGAAGGATGTCAACCTATATACTAAAATATTTCAAACATTTTCGCTGTACACAAAAGTCATCTGCGTTAATTGAGATATATTCGTGGAAAACTTGCTAACAGTGTAGTTGCTTTACTTTCTTGGATTTTAAGGAAAAATATTTTGTTGCCTGCGCCATCTAACACTAAAATCAGTTTTTTCAGTTGGATCACGTGTTTGGAGCAAAATTGAGGCAGGAAAGTGTTTGTTGCAATCGCATGTTCTTTCATGACGAAATATTTTGACTGCTGGTCTCCTACATAGAGCTCAACGCACTTTTAAAAGTATCTTTCTGCGTCACTACTGTCCAATTAACACAAAATATAAATTATATCATTTGTTTTCTTATAAAATGAAGCCATGCTTCCTACATTAATTACCGTCGTTGAACCAATTCATTTTCCAGCTTCGGTTTACTTTCAAAGTCGAATAGCAGCCGATGTCTTCACAAGCAAACCAGCGGTTAAATGCGCTGGCATTCACTCATGAAACATGTAAACCTACTTAAGTGGTTCCTTTTTCTGTGAACATCATTTCCAGCAAAATTCAAAACAACGTCAAGACTGAAGCAGTTTATCTCCGGCGTTCAACGGGTTTTCCGCAGACTAAGTGTCTGATGCGCAACAAAATCAAACAACAAGAAGTAAAATGAGTCAAACGGATGAAAAGTAAAGCATGACAACCGCGGAAGGTGACATTGAATGCATCGTCTGGCACTTGCCGGTAAAATCGGTGATGGGGTGATGGGGCTGATGGGGGTGATGGGGGTGATGGGGGAAAATGCCAACAGTCAACGTGCACGTCAGATATTTCTTCTGATGGCCTTGTTACGCTCGGATGGTTTTGCATTTGGGTTTCTTGGTATGTTTACATTCAGTAACAAGAAAAAATTTCCTCCAGGAAATGCCAACCCTGTCAATCATTTGCCGTAAAGTCCCGATCAGCACAGAATGACTGGTGCATTGAATGTCAACGCCCTCAACTGACCGGCGCCACTGTTAATAGGCAATTTGGCCTCAAACGCCCGACACAGGACCGCCATGTTTTTGCTTATATTGCACAAGGATGTTTGTCATGAATAATTAATGAGAAGGAAATTGCCAGGCACCAGCATGCTATGGAGCAACGTGCATTTTTCATATCGTTCTCAAGAGCATTTGCTTCATCAACTGTCCCTGCCATCTCTTGGTGTTATGCGAATCGATGCTGCAGCTTATGCCAACAGGATGTTTACGTCATTTACATGGTAGTGATGTGGAGATGATCTTGGTGCGGACCCAGTATCTCTGCATGTAAAATTACAGTAACAAAGAACAGCATCTCAAATAAGAGATGATTGGTAACTGTTTCTCCTGAAACCAAAAACTCCTAAAATGTCAGCGAGTCTAGTGAACGCTATCATCTCTGCCTGTCCTGCTTCTTCAATGGTTTAGTTTGCCGCTTGATTAACTCTTCTCATCTAAGTAACTTTGCGTTCATTCAACGTTTTGAAATTGTCGTCTCACACTGCAGAAGGAGTCATTTGGATTAAACGATTTCTGGGCAGAGTCGCTCAAGATGATTATTGTTACAGTTTCAAGATTTTTTAACTGTGCTCAGCAAGTGCTAAGTAAATACCAGTAAATGCTCACTGAATGCCAGAAAATGCAAAACGAATGCTAGTAAATACGAAATGAATGCCAGTATGGCAGTAAGTGCAAAATAAATGCTAGTAAACGCTAAATGAATGTCAGTTAATGCAAAATGAATGTTAGTAAATACTAAATGAAAGCCAGTCGGACAGAAAGTGCAAAAAATGTGCTAGTAAACGCTAAATGATAATCAGTAAATGCAAAATGGATGCCAGTAAATTAAAAATGCAGGCAGCAAATGTAATAGCTCATAATCTTTCCGCCCATCAAAACAGCATTTTTCCACCGTGTTTCCACTGTAGATGTAAATTCATAGAACAATGCCCTTCAACGTTTGAACGCATATGTCTACAATGAACTTTTTTTAACAAGACCACATTCCATGTTCTTCTTTGAAGAATTTCAGTTTGAGCAAAAACATTTAAAAAAATGTGCTACCGTTTTGCTCCGCTGCCGACCCAACTTGTTTTATCATTAAGGCAAAATAAGATTAAGGCAAAATAAGAAAATCATGGAACCGATAAATTTCCAAGCAAAGTTTCGCCCATCCTCAATTTGTGACAAAAGTCCAGTAATCCTCAGTGATCCCACGGTTATTAATGTGTTCCGCGACGGCTTCATTCTCTTGTCTGAGCGCCAGAAAACGGGGCGCTCGTTTTCAGGATGTTGGATGCGAATGGATTTTGCTCAACAAGTTACAGGTCCTACACAAGTGTTCTTGTTGTGGCTGAGAGTGGTACTGGTGAGAGTGCGCGTTGAGAGAGAGAGTTAAGGTCTGGAATCCCTAACTGGATCAAGATGGCATCGCAGTAAACTTTCTGTATGACACAGGGCAAAGAGATATGTAAGCCAAAAAGATTTGCCTTTGGGCTTTCATGATCAGCAAGCACCTTCATAATCTTTTCTTTCGCTGAGGTCCACAGAAGCAAAAAGAGCGCCAAAGCGTGATGTTATAAAAGTACAGACGTTTTGTCGAAGAACATTTTGTAATGGCATGTCACCAATCCTGGCCGATACAGCACAATTCTCACGTAACAAAAACAACCCATGTACACTTCACCTTCTCCCGACCCAGAGTAACTCGCAGGGCTGCATTTGTTGCCTTCGCAACACTTCGTCTTTTCTAACGCAATAGATCCAGAGAAGCGAACTTCTGTTTACAGTAAAATGTGTTTCTAAAACTACTGTAAATACAACAGAGCATAGCAAGCCAGTCTCTGCCACAGATTGTCATTCACCGCTATCTTTCACCCTCTGATCTGGAGGTTGCCCAGCACGCATGGGTAAGAAAATTAGTCTTGTGGCAAACAGTATTTGGAAGCTAACGGAAAAATTTGCTTTTTGTAAATTTGTTCTTCAGATCATCAAAAAAATAGAAAGAATTCAAACCATATTTTTATAAATACGTCACGAATTAATTTCCTTTCAAACATTCAGTTTTATCTTCACATCGCTTGCGAAAAATAAACACTTCTTCGAAATCCTGTTCACGCTGCATGCTGCGTTCTTAAATTGGCGAAAAAAATCAAGTTTGAATTTATTAGCAGACTAAAGCAACATCTTATTCCAAAATCGCTCTTCTGTTGGAGTCATACAGATCTCAATGCCACTGCAGTCAGTGAAGCATGAAATATCAACCTCGAGATTTTTTCATCGCTGCTTAGACTTCCATGTCTTTCTAAATAACCCAAACTACTCGTTCAAGTGTTGACAAAAGAAGATTTCACATTTTGTTCTGTTTTTCTTCAGCTCTGCGAAATCATATCTTTTTCGCAATCTGCCATTTTAGAAAGTAAAAGTGAACCTTTGATAATAGTTATTTTCTGCAACTCATAAAACGCACTGGGCTGCTAATCTCTGCACAAACATCTGCAAGCAAAAACTTTAACTCTTATTTTCAGTGTCTACTGCAGGGGTGCCAAACATACGGCCCGCGGGCCAAATCCGGCCCGTTGCGTGGTTAGATCCGGTCCGCGGGAAGATTTTGCGAAATAAAAACTTCTTTGTTTGCTTGGGAAGTCTATCCAGTTATACCTCAATAACTGGTGACTATAGATTTCAATTACTTGCAACCTTAACGTAATTGCTTATATTTTATTGTTTTTCTCTGTTTTTTTCACGTGAAAATTTCCCGTTTTCTGAATATTTCCTTTTGCATGTTCATACCGGTTTGATCTTTCAAACAGGTATGATCATGCAAAAGTTCAACTACTGTTGATAAAGTTTAACACTAGACCTCCGGGAAAAAACATACCTTGAGCTCCAGCGATGTCGATTTCGAAACCTTCGGAGTTCTAGGTACAACTCCAATTGAAATTTACTACGTAATGTTTAAGATGGCTAAGCCGAGGTGCCGTGTTAAAGCGTTTTTTTTATTTACGTGAGGAACTTGAAAACTTCATGAAAAAAAATGCAAGCCAGTGTTAGAATTTCATCTCACAATAGATGCAAAACCTTGCCTTTATGGTGGATATTTCGCAGCTCTTGAAAAATCTGAACAAAGTGTTGCAAGGCTGCAAAAACTTGTCACTCAGTATTACGACACCATAGGTTGCATTTAAGTTGAAGTTGTCCTTGTGGAAGACAAAACTTTCCGGTGATGACACTGTTCATTTCCTTTGTCTAAAAAGTATGCGTACCACGGGACTAAACATTGACTTGAATCAACACAAAGATAAGATAACAGAGTTGTTGCGGGAGTTCAAGCAGCGGTTTCAGATTTTTGACCAACTTGAGACGGACTTCCAAGTCTTTTTCTCGCCATTCACATTAAACGCCTCTGAACTTGCAGTGTGATTCAAATTTGAAGACCAAGTTTGTCTTGGCGAGCTTGGGCACATTCTATCAGTATCTTTTTACAGGCTACCAATGGCGTAGCCAGCCCAAAAATTGGGGGGGTGGTAAAATGTTTGATTTTAGGCGAATAACACTATTTTGTATGGAAAAACGCCTCTCTAAGCACAAAATGACTGCATTCTAAAAATTTGAGGGGGCATGGCCCCTTTGCCCCTTGGCTATGCCCATGCAGGCTACCCCAAAGTGACATCCCTTGCTACAAAAGTTTTGTGCATGTTTCGGACGATATACCTTTGTGAACAAGTGTTTTCTGTTATGAATATCGATAAAACAAAGCTGCGCTCAACGCTCACTTACGTGACATCCTGAAATTGACTTCTACACAGGATTTGACACCTGATATCGATACACTAATGAAAGCTAAAAGGTACCAAGTTTCAGGCGTAGGCCTAAATCGCTAACATATTTAATATGAACTGCTTCTTTGCGCCCTTACTTTTGTCATAATCCTGAGGAAAGCCTAAACTTACTTAATTTTGTCGCAACCTGATAGGTTTAAACAGCAGATAAAATTAGCCCGAACCTGCAAAACGAAACAATCGTGATTGGAGACTGTCCGCTTGCCATGAAGCGAAAGATTACAAAACATCTCTGCGTGTGCGTGGCAGTGTATGAGATTCCGACAGCATTAGAGCCGACACTGCCAGAGGAGGAAATTCAGAAACAAGTGCTTTCGACGCAATATAAATTTCGAGTGTTCAAAAGCGTGGATTGTTTCATGTCACTGCGCAGGCGCTATTTAGACAAGGCAGTAACGTTGTTGTTGCGTGATAGTACTATGCAACGTTACAAGGGAAATGTGGGCTGTTGCCTGTTCCAAAACACCCGCGTTAAAGACCTGCAGTGACAGCGTTTGATATTTTATCGGCTTTAATGCTGAAAACCTGCGGTGCAAAGGGGTCTGGCATGACAGCCGATGAGACCCCCTAGATGCGCCCCTGGGTGTACGCAGATCCACAGTATGCAAATAACAATATTGCAACACGTCCCAACTCAAGTATTCTTCAAAATATCAAAACACATAGGGATATGCCAATAGTTCATCGCGTGACGAGATACAGCATAGTCTACTATAAAACTTCATATCATTTGTTCTTGTTTGTTGCTGAAAATCGTTTGACTTGCACTTCCCGCACTTGGAATGATCTTCAGGAACAAAAATAAAAGACTCACCGCAAAAGACTCGTCGTCAACGGTAGATGCTGCAGTGAACCACAACACATTTCCAAACTGTTGTACTGATTTCAAACTACGGAACCTAATTGCAAACTGTTCGATATCAGTGTTTTCACAGATCAATAACATGATCTAATGCAGAGAAGCACTCAGCATATTCATAAGAAACGAAAATGTTTGATACAGTTTTGTAAAAACAGACAATGCATGTGCATGCATTTTTGACAAGAAACGTACAAATATAATAAAAATGTCTTGCACTGCAGGACTGTATATATGGCTGACACATGCGGATGGAGAAAGCAGAATTTTTTTGAATATCATATTACATACTTATTCTTTACTTCGGTACGGTTTGCAGATTGTTTTTATTGCTATTATTTTGTTTCACAGTCTACTTGCCTTTCAACGCAGTCCCGTCGTCTTGGGGTTTTGGGGGCTTAGCTCCCCCAAACGAAGTACCAACCCCCCAACTGAAACATGAAACACTATGAATCAGTGGAGTTTTTATCAATTTTTCAATGTCAAGTCCCTTGCACAAGCGAAAAGTCATCCTATTGAAGACTTTCTGGTGACGGGGTTGAAAACCTACTGTTAGTTGGCTGAAACGTCGGTGTCGTTTTTAAATTTCACAGCAGAAAAGCAAAGATTTTTATTATCAAATGCAACAGTTAACGCATAAATTTTTGCTCAATGAAACTATTTTCAAACAATATTTATTTCACTTGAACATCTTCATTGGAAAGACTGCATGAAACAAGGACATTTCGTTTAGTGAAAACATACGTGCACAATTGACAACTATATTTTACTTGTGCTGTTCCCATAATTATGTGCTTTTTTGTGTCAACATTCACCTGTTTCATAAACAACTGTATTTCATGTGTGCAGTTTTATAACAGCATGTTCACAAAAATTAAGGGCATTTGTAATCTCAAAGTAGCTAATAATTTTTTGAACTGCTCCAGCATAACGCGGTCATATTTTCATATCTTACTGCACAGTGAAATATTGTTTGTGCAATGGACGTACTGAAACGAAAAGGTCACTTAGAAGCTCGGGTGAAACAAAAGGAGCATATACGTCTCTCTTTAAAGAAATAAACAGCGCATCCCTTTGAAGAACGCATCCTCTTTCGCCTGAGGCGTCCTTGCTTTTATCGCCCAAAGCGATTTGTACCGAGTGAGTTGAGTTGATTGTATTTGGCGATAATTAATATTCAGCTAGAAAAAAACACAAATCAGTGCAAGGACGCCAGGGCATTGAAGGAACCGGAAGGTTGTCGAGTCGATGCCCCTCAGCAGTTAAATTAGCTTTGTTGCTGTCCAGTTTCAACTCGTGGTGGTGCATATATGTGGGAAGGAGCTGCTAGATGATCAACACAGTTGCGCGGGGGGGTGCTGGGTCGCAACCGGTCTCTTTCGGTTGATGGGTTGCTCAGATCCTCAAGGACCTGGGCATGGCAGAGAAAGTATAAACCCAGCTAAAATGAAACTCTGCCCGGGTTTTCATAACCCTTTCGCATCTAGCAAGCTCTACAAATTGTTTGCAGTGTTTTTTGCATGTGGATGATGGCTGATTTGGTACTCTTGGGATCCAATCTGCAGAGGTGTTGCTTTCGAATTTCTTTTTTCGCCAGAAGTGATATGTGGGAATACTGGGAAAGACGTGCTGTTCCTGCAAAACAACAGAAAACCAGCAGCAACGAGAAAACCAAAACACAAAAATACACAAACAAACAACAAAACAAGAAAACCAAATCATAATTACACAAACAAAAAATCAAAACCTAGGTAAGCAGGCACAACCTAGTTGTGTTAATAATGGGAGTATGTACAATAGGGTTAAAGTATGGAATGAAGATGGCTATGGGAGGAGGGAATATATTCTAAGGGAAATGTGCAATTTAAAAAAAAGTGGGCTATAGGTAAGATGGAATGGTATACAGTTGACATAGAGAACTCCTTGTTTCAGCACCATACTATCTGTCACCATAGGCAGAGATAAGTACATATCTGTACTGTTTTTTAAATGTGAGCTGGGAGCTCTCATGAAGAGAGGGATCAATCTTGTCCCAGATCTTAGGGCCTAGATGCCTCAAAGATCTTTTTTCGTATTTGGTGTGGGCCATTTTCCAAAAATATGCACCCCTAGTTGCATTGCACGTTGCATGACAGTGTACTTGATTTACAGGGGTGAAAAGGTGGTTGAAGTTGTCAGGAAGATTGCCAGAGTGAAATTTGTGCATGATTTTACCTAATTCAAGGCTATAAATGTCATCCAGCTTAAG
>Ga0210059_1013938_pt1 | contig 11941 bp, 8 predicted proteins | sample Ectturendosymbi2_FD_188042 | JGI IMG/M metagenome (GOLD analysis project Ga0210059, IMG submission 188042) | Ecteinascidia turbinata endosymbiont from Florida, USA - Sample 2 (SPAdes) (version 2) | ecosystem: Host-associated > Tunicates > Ascidians > Unclassified | place: Key West, Florida... | reverse complement strand
GGCGAACGACCTGTCGCTTTCATGTCACGCACCTTGTCTAAAAGTGAGTGTAACTACCCAACCGTCGAAAAGGAAGCTGCTTCGATTATTGAAGCTGTGCGGAAGCGGGGTCACTATTTATACAGTCGCCCGTTCACCTCAATAACGGACCAGCGTTCATGTTTGACCAACGCAATCGTGGTAAAATTAAGAATTCAAAGATTCAAGCTTGTCTAGCTAAACTGGGTATGTTTGCATACGAAGTTAAGCACAGGTCTGGGAAAGAAAATGATGCTGCCGATGCCTTATCGCGAGTTTGCTCTGTGGCTGGTCGCCCCAGTAGCCTAAAAGGCTTACATGAATCGCTTGGCCACCCAGGCATAACATGGCTATGGCATTTCGTTCGTTCCAAAAATTTACCATTTCCGCTTGATGAATTCCGCCAGACAAGCTTGAACTGCCATACGTGCTCTGTGCTTACGCCTCGTTTTTATCGTCCCACGCAAGAACACCTGGTCAAGGAGACCAGTGCGTGGGAACGCGTAAGTGTAGATTTCAAAGGACCTATCGTAACATCGCCTAGAGGCAACGGATTCGTTTTTGTGGTTGTTGACGAGTATAGTCGGTTCCCGTTTGCCTTCGCTTGTAAAGATACTTCTGCTTCTTCGGTCGTCAAATGCCTCTCCACGCTATTCAGTCTTTTTGGTTTTCCGTCTTATGTTCACAGTGACCGAGGGACAGCTTTCCTCAGAGAATTGAAGGACTATCTGCACAGCAGGGGAATCGCCACCAGCCATTCTACTGCTTATCACAGTACTGGGAACTCTCAATGTGAACGTTTCAATCAAACGATCTGGAAAACAATATCACTTATGATTAAGGGGAGAAATCTAGGACCTCACCATTGCGAAGAGGTTCTGCCCGAAGCACTGTACTCGGTGAGAACACTGCTTCCTACAGCAACGAACACTACACCGCACGAGCGGTTTTTGCCTTTTCCCAGGCGTTCTATTCTAAACTTAGCGGGGAGGATTGTGGTGAATGTATGATTGCCTTGTCCTTGCCACGTAGTGGCGCCTGCAATCTTGCAATCCTTAATTGTGCCCCTGTGTTCGCCCCGCGGCTGTTGCGTTGTGCTTGCAGTCTCGTAATGCAATACTGCAAAGTGTTCTTTCAGTGCAGTTTGCCCGCCCTGGGAAGCATTTGATCAGTAACGCTGTTGTGTTTGTTTCAGAGTTTCATTGCTCGCTTGTTCAGCTCCATGATTGAGCGGTGTCCTTAATGAATTTAAGCCTGGCTTTCTGCAGATAGTGTTTAGTAGAATTCGCAGGCGAGTGCACGACACTTACATGGTCACAACTGCTCATCCACTGTAATGTTGTACAGAGGAATGAATTTTGGCAGTTTGATATATAACTATTCCAAAATGTTAAAGTGAGAGCAAGTTCATCACGCAAAATATTTCTTTTCCATCTTCAGATCATAATAGAGATAAATCATAATTTTTAAAAATCTGTATTTTGGTATAGTTTGTGAAAACATTGCACATGCTCATGACGCACCCCATAAACTTTGCAGAGGGAGATTGAAACTTTTCATAGAGAGATTGCATCCTCCTATCACATCATGACCAATCACCAAGCCAATTTTCCAGTTCAAAAAGTCACATCCCCAGTTTGGTCACCTGTTTGTCTTTGACCCTCTTCAATAGTAAATTTTCTTATACTTTGCAACATAGGTTATCTGACTGATTTCAGCATTAGCATCGCCACACCTCAATATGTAACTCTGATTTCCACGTCTACAATAATTGATCCATGCCATCCTTTTATGTAGTACGAACTTCAATTTTTAAAAGGTTGAAATTCAAAAGATAACAATATAGCAGTACTGTAATATAAAAAAACGCAGGAAGTTTCATTACTGTTCTATTTACCACTTCAAAAGTTATTTACCCATTTATATCAAAAGATGTCCTGACCTTCTAGCGTTCACATTTTTGCATCTTTGGATCCACTTGGTGAAGGCATTCAAATATACCTGGTTGTCTCTCTGCATCTCTTGACAATCTGATCATGACTGCTGCAGACATCAACCAAGATTAACTAACCACTGGCAACCACTGGCAATTGAAGCAATGGCTGCTGTGTTTAATCTGTGCTTGTTTATGATTCATGTCACTGATATGAAATGAGACTGACACAAGATTAACCAGCCACCAGAATTGATGCAACAGCATCATTTGAACTGTCCACACCACAACCTGCTGTTCATGACTGTCACCACTGCAACCATCTGCGTCAGACTGCCTGATACCCAGTACATTTTCTTCTCCCAAACCACCTAGTATTGAAAGTGTTAACCATGCTATCAGCATCTGAAGCATTTAGTCTTTGCCAACTGTGTGTCCACATTTTCATGTGCAAGTGAGTGTAAATACCTCATGGTGCTGTACTTAAGGCATTTGAAGTATAATAATCATAGCATGCAGAATAGAACAGACAAAATATTGAAAATTTACAAAGTTGTTGCTTATCATCCAGCCCTTTAAGTATTTACATATAAATGCGGTTAATTGCATAGCCGATTTGCCAAGATTTTTCATGCATTTAACCGGAATATGTGATTATCCATATCAGACAACTATCCACAAGTTTACTGTTTAGTGCTACATCTGTCCACAATCTTGCCACCTGACACCACTTATGTCTGGTAGCTTGACAGTGAACATGGATATTTATAGAACTTTGGGATATAAAAATGCTGCTAGATAGACATTCTGAAAATCCCTTGGTCCTGATATTTAAATTCTCAAATCTCTGCAGTGTTTAGCAAACCAGTGGTCATCCAATGAACTGTAAATTCAAAATTGTTGCAGTGGAGAGCATTGAATTATCTTCAACATACATACTGTTTGCATGAAATGATAGTCATCTATACCATTGCAGAACACTGCCCACACTTGCGCCCATTATTTTTTCTGCTTTCTTTGGACTGTGTAATGCAATTGTAAACAGATTTATGTCTTCAAAGCTGTTATGCACTTTTCCATGAAATTAGACAATGATCTTAAGAACACAACAAACTTTGTGTTATTTTGTTCTGCCAATTAGTTAACAAAGCTGCCATCTAATTGTTTAAATGTGTAAATTCATCACTTGAGGTTGAACCTGTCATGTTGATTTTATCATCTCGGCCAAAGGTGGTAACTTTGTTTACTGGTGATCCACATGGGAATAGTTGTTCCAATTATGAAAACCACAGCTTTCATATGTGGAGCGCACCTCTTTGAAGAGAAATATGCAATTAAATGATACAAATCTACAAATGAAAACAACATTTATATGCCAATATTCAGTTTATGCGATTAACCGGACTATTTTCTTCACATGGTTTTATTTTCATTTTTCTTCACAAGAGATTTGCAGAAGTTGTGAGCAAACTCAACATAAGCTGCGAGACATTAACAATCTGATGGAGAAGACTTACGCCGTTTTGCAATCTGCGTCACAGCGCAAAGGAGGATTACCGAACTGTAAGTACTGTAATCGGAAACATGAATTTTCAAAAAGCAAATATTCAGCGTATGGCAAGCGATGCCAGAATTGTGGAAAACAAAACCACTTTGCTATATGCTGTAAAGTCAAGCGCAATGAACATTCTTCTTGGGTTGTAAAGGAGGACAATGGAAGTCCACTTTATTACACGAATAACTCTGTCTATCACATGTCACCCGAAGGCACACTGTGGTTTGTTGATTTGCAACGACGGCTTGACAAACGCGAGACACCAGTTGTAATGTCATGCATTTTTGGTTTTGGGTTTCAGGTTTTTTATGAGTGACATCATAGTGAGGTAGGCTTTCAGCCATTTTTGCTCATGTTACTTGGCTTAGGGACCAAACACTAGATGGAAGTATTTCGCTAAAGTTTACATTAGAAACTAGGCTAGAATCCATGTCTTTTGAGCCCTTGATCAACTTTGTAGCGTTTAAGGCTCAAAAGTTATGATCTAAACTAAACAAAATAATTCATTATCTAATTATCAGATTAATTACTTATTTTGTTGTTTTTAGGTCGTAACTTTTAAACCTGAAACCCCAGCAAGTCATGCAAAAAGTATCAAAACACTCAGATTTTAGCCTAGTTTTCAATAAAAACTTGATGGAAATACTACCATACAATGGTTTGGGCCTAAGGCCAGATGAAGTGGGCCAAAAATGCCTAAAACTACTCCACTTATGACATTACTCACAAAACATCCAAAAATCCCCTAATTTTTTTTCATTGCAGACTTGAAGACTTGCCGAGTCTTTTGAAGGTTTGAACAGCTCTCTAGCGCAATCCACTGAGGAGTTATGCTATTGCTAAGACACACGGCTTACGCTTAATTTTGGCTGAAATCGCCCAGAAGCTGATGTGTTATTGAGTGTGCACTTTCTTAGTTTTATCACATTTGATATTTAAGTTTCCCAGTTTCCTTAGTTATTTTTTTATTTTAATCAAAGTATGTCATGAACTTTCAATTGTAGATAATTTCCATCAGCACTGTTTTTGATGTCAGTGCAGATCATTTTAAAAGAGGAACTAGTAAAAGGGCATTAAAATAATGAAAAATATAACAATGATTAATGCAACAATGCAGAAAAGATGGAATTTTCTATGGGTTTCATGAATCCATCATAAAACAGATGTGTTTCTATCATGCAAACGTCCATTGAAAACAACAGCACATAAATTTATGATTTAAAGAAAATAAAAGTAATGGATGTTGTTTAACAAACAGAGCAACATTTACATCCAAGTTTTTTCTGCTTGATGATGCTGAGCGGATCAGGTTTCGTAAAAATTGTAAAAACTTTGGCATGTTATGATTAAGATATTATAATACATTTATTAAGAAATCTTATTTTGGTAGGCATATTATGCGCACAGAAAAGCGAAAACATGAAATTAACAATAAATATAGCAAAAATACAATCTGTGTAATAGTCAAATATTTAAAGAATTTGTACTATTTTACTTTAATTATGTGATATTAGGTTTCATACAATTGTTTTGCTTCCCATATGCATTTGTGATTTGCAATGATAAAAAGCCTGCAGGAGTTTTTACATTATTTATATAAACTTCTGTGAGACATTTGGGAAATTTATCTAATTTGGTGCATGACACAATATTATTTTAAAACAATTGAAATGGAAAGTGATACTTTTACAAAAACCCCGAGAATTCTGTGACTTGAACATGATTTATTAAAGATGTCAGTTATTTGAAATAACTCATAAACTCTAAGTTGACTATAGTTTGAAGGATGTACAACTTGAATCAGAACAAAAAGACTTGCTGCACCATGGCTACAACTTTCAAGTGGAGTGGGCTAGGTTGATAAGTGGTTGTGAATGAGTGTAGCTGATAAAGCTCTAAGGTGAAATAAAATGTTGAACATAAAGAATCAAAAATTGAAAAGATAACTTACGTACCTACACTCAGAACTCCTAAACTAGGCATCTCTTCACAGACGTGACGAGGAGAAAGAAACAACAATAACACCTTTTCCCACTGATTTAATGTTTTATAATTTTGATCCATTTCATTCACAGGTCAACTTTGAACTTAAGGCAGCACAACACACCAGCAGATATGAACAGCATTCAATAATTAAATCCACCTCATGAATACCACTGCTTTCTTCAAAATTCCTACAGTCCAATATTCCAAAGCAATTGATTTAAACTATACAACCAGAACAACTTTCATAGAAGAGTTTCGAACGTGAAGTGTTAGCGCGTAGGCGGGGCTACTTACAAGTACAAGAGTGTAGTTTCTTCAAAGGGAAAGTCCGTAAAACGAAAATCGAGCGAAGCGTGACGCCTTCAAAGATCAACTACTGTATTTGTTTGAGTCGGAGTCGACTCCGGCCGGATTCTGCGTTTTTCTTTCAGACCCGGATCCGGAGTCAAAAATTTGTGAAAAAACGGACCCGGATCCGGAGTCACTTTTCAATTTCGGCAGTAGCACTAGCAAGAGTCTGTGTGGTCATTTCTTAAAAAGACATGGGTAAATTACGGTTGGATCGATGATCGTAGCGGGAGTCTGAACAGGAGTCGGGTTCTCAAATTAAAAAAATTGCCGGAAACGGATTCAAAAATTTTGGAACAGGAGTGGAGTCTGAATCTGAAAACGTGACTCTGGCCACCCCTGAATTGTTTACTTCGCAGTTCACAACCAAGCTTGACAAGGGCTAGTAGCGGGCTACAAATGCACAAAATGAGCAAAGGCGTTCACGTATTATTGAGATGGTAGCTGACTTGCTGAAGCAATGCTAACTTATGGACTTATTGTGCTAAAATCCAAAGTTACATTTGACATGAATCGATCTGATAAAATGCTGCGTGTTATAATCTCTACCGAATCATACATCACATAGGCCAGGGGCGAATCCAGAGGTGGGCAATCGCTCCCCCTAAAACTTCTTTATTCACCATAATTTTGTAAAATCCGACAAACAACGTTTGCAATACAAAGCCTTTTTGTCGTCCATTGTTTTGTCACGTTAGTGTTGTGAAGTGTGCTTCATCTGTCTTACAGTACCGAAGCTGTTGCGAAACTTGACTACCAAGTAATACTGAATTCGCCCCCTAACTTTACTGACTGGATCCGACCCTGATATAGGCTACCCAGAAATGCAAGTGTTCGCCCACACCAGCAGGTTAGCCATTGTGTCAGAACCTTTGATACCTTGCTGACAAACAATTTGTATCGATTTTTTATACGATGCGCATCTTCATTTAACTTTTATATCTGATCGCATCAAATGTCTGATGCTTTTCACAAATCTTCAGTTTTCCTCAAATTCAACATTTATATGTATGATGGCGCAGTGGCGTAAGTAGGGGGTGGAACAAGGGAGGGCACCGGCGCAGAGTTTGGGGGCGCCAAATTGAGGTCGGAATATTACGGAATATTTATGAAATGACCAATGCCAGCCGACAGGGATCCGACGTGGGAAAGTGCCGCCCCGGGGCGAGTCGAAAAGTGCCGCCCCCCACATTCTGTGGCGTAACCAGAGGTGTGAGCCAGGGGGGATTTTCTGAAGGGGCCCGTCAGCGGCGCAACCAGCTCCTCATTTCGGGGGGGGGCAATTTTCATGAAATTGCATTCGATGACGTCATCGTGCTTATTCAACCGTGGTGCAAATTTTCGCAAACGGCCACATATAATAACAATGTATTTTTGCCCGCAGACACGAAGTCCATAGCATGCAAACACACACAGTCTGCACAACGCTGGTTCATAAAAAACAGCGTTGGAGGCTGAATCGCCAGTGTCAAGCGAAATTTCTGACTTCACGCCATATGCGCATGCACAGAGCAACATTATACATATAAAATACGCTGAGAAAACTGATGATTAGGGCATAGGGCTTGGTGTTAAGTAAGTGTGCCGAGTTCGGGTTTATGTTACAACTAGAAAGAGAAATATAATTAAAATCTAAGATTAAGTCCAATATTTTTCACTGGTTTTACTTATTCCCGTGATGTAGCTTGTTGCGGGTATCTGACATCTAACCAAAAAGTTTAATTTACACAACACACATCAAAAGTAATCGCCAAACTGTATTCCTTTACTCTGAGAAACAAAATAACTGACAAAAAATAATGCAGTCTTATCATGACGCCCAGCAGCTGTGTGCAAGTTATTGAGATCATCATAGCCGCGTTGGGCTGAGCTCCAGACTGAACTTTCTTTTTTCGAAAACAGCAGACACGGCCAACAATACAATTAATTTGTTATACTACTTACACATAACCAGCTGTACTTTTCATACAGTTTTGGATTAAATTTCCTTAAAAAAACGTTGCTTTTCTTCACAAGCTTCAACTCTGTTGTTGGCCTCCCTGCATCGAGTACACATCTCTTCTCTTCATAAGACAATGAACTTAAATTTTTTGCCTTCAGCCTAATTATTACATCATTTTCAACAGCTACTAATTCTTCCATCATAACTCCAAGCTTCTTCTAATCTAATACAATTGCAAATGAAAACGCAAACTTTATTAAGGTCTGATACTCTGTACTTTGCAGTCTGCACCACTACTACAAAGCAAGCCTACTGCAGGTCATGTGACTAGGCCAGTGATGTCGAACCTTTTACACACCGGGTGCCTAAACGGCAGCCCTAAACTGACTTATGTATTCCAAAGTGCCAACACGGCATTTTAACTTGAATGGGCTAACTACGTTTTTGGTTAGGCCTAATGCATAAGTTGTTTTTTCTAACATTTTTTATCTTAAAATAAATGCACAGCAACAGAGCTACAACACTTTAAGCACATATTATACATAATGCTTTCCCATTGCCCAATTAACTCCAAATGACTCTGTCCATACCTCTTGGAATGATCTTCAAGCGTCTTTTTTTGCTTTTTTCGCTACGCTTATTTTTTGGGTTTTTGAAACTTGGAGTGTACAAAAGCGCATAATTTTAAAAAATGAAGCGCCCAGTTTAAAGCTATGTCTATGCAAAAATAGCTAACACTTAATTCCCTGAATCAACAATCTACTGCAGTGATTCTCAAAAATTTATCCAATCCCCTCAAAGGCATCTATAATCTTGATGTCATCACGGCATCCTGTGACGAGTTCTGCAGGCTAATTACATGCTGGAAAATTGTGCTCACTGTGGACACGCTTGATAGTCTGTAGCAAACCGGAAATTGTGCGCGAAATCACCACATACATTTAAAGATAGCTTCGTTTAATCAGCAGTTCTAAAGCGATAAATTCTTACCTGTCTATTTAAGTTTCACTCATCAGAAACAAAGAAATTAAATGTTGCTATTATCTCCAATGCTACTGTTCGTGCTCGTAAACGTCATCTTGATTAACTGGTAACCAGTTTTAACCAGTGATTATTGTGATAAAAAAACGTGAAAATGTCGTACTTGCTTGTCTCGTCCACAGTTTAGCACAGTGATTTTCAACCCATGTCGCGACCCAGAAGGGCCGTGAACCATGTTTGGAGGAGTTGCAAGCAGATATTTTATGTACACAGCTGTCTTATATTTACTTTATTTGAGTTTTCTCTGGGGTTGGTTGGATTAGAGTAGGTTATACTATAATGGGTCGATCTGCAAAAAAGGTTGAAAACCACTGGCTCAGCTTGATGCAGGTAGTAGGCTTTACCATTGAAAATACTTTAAGCATAATGCCAAAGATTTGGTATAATGCTGTTTGCTAGTGTTCTGGCTCTACTACTCTTCGTTTTTAGAAGCACAGATAATTTCGCGTCTAAACCAAAACAGTGTTACTAAAATAATGCTATAACTACCGGAAATGTTACCAAAGGGATAATCTCTAAAATTACATGCAGGGTAAGTGGGCGTCCTGATTGAGCACTGGGAGTAACTAGTTCTCCGCGCGGCCGTTAGCAGTGTCATTTCAGGTGGCTGTTCCGACCTTGGGAGCAACCTGGCCCCGTGTTTCCTCTATATTTCTGGAAACGAACTCTAGAGCAAAGGTGCGCGTGCCCACAGAGAGGGCTATGAGTGCCACCTCTGGCACGCGTGCCATAGGTTCGCCACCACTGGACTAGGCTAAGTGTACCGATCGATTGGGTCACGCGAAAGCAAAACTGAAAATTGTACGCCTTTATTCCTGTAGTAATTTTGCAGTGTTTACGAAAAGTAAATCAGTCTTTATTGAATTACTAAAAATTTTGAATAAAAAAACATTTCTGAATATAATAAATTTCATACTGCAACAAACTAGCAAAAAAAGCTTGTCAGCTTTGCAAGTCTTGCATATTAAAAAAAAAAACTTATTCATTTTCAAAATATTTCTTCGGCAGCACGCATTCAATCGCAAATGTGAATGCCTGTTTCCCGTTCCGCATGCGTGTTTACCCATTTGTTTTTGCAGAAAACAAAAGCGAAAACAAACTCAACTGAAAGGCTCTTTTATGAAAATCAACTCAACGAGGATTTACGAAAAATTATTTTTGATTGTTGCTCCTGCTTATGAGTGAAAATTAATTTTAAATTTTGAAGCAATTATGTTTTGTCTACTGAAAGTAAGGCATGCACTGCATGCCTTGCATTCATGGACGCTACGCCCCTGCACATGTCTGCGTTCAACAGTCACATGCAGAAAAACGCCTACTGCCGTAAATTTTGAACCTTTGTTGCCATGTTATTGTTACGCGCTAAAGGCTAGTTTTAAAACTATCCTTCCCCAAGTTTCGCAACCTGCCTTTGCAGGCAATGTAGCGGATTTAGTGAACAGCAAGCTCATCAGTCATCACTGCATGATGCCCGAACAGTGAATCCGGCTCTTGTGCCGTGTGAGTGTCATACTGGCAAATGAAACTGTCATTGCAAGAATTAAGTCAATTAAGCTGCTGACTTCAGGTGTTCTAGAAATTTTTGGTTCTTAGACCCAATTTCCAGGTGGTAACAAATGCCCATTTCTCCCTTCCCATGAACACAAGGGGATGACAAATACTGAAACAGCGCACCAGCTATAACTACGTTCACTTATTATCAAATTTAAATACAGTATTGGGAAGAATATGAAGACATTTTAACAACAGGTTCTGAAGTGAATGGCTAAAAACGTCGGATGGAGATGCTCAGTGGCGCACAAAAGCATGTAAATTGTATTGACCAAAGTATCAAATGCTTTTGCAAGATATTTTTAACTTGAGACGGACAACCCTTTGTTTTCAGTGACTTTAAATCATGATTTGATGGTTGGCATTAATTACGAAATCAATTCAATTATGTATTACTATTTGTCTTGCGCATATCCTCAACATGGAAGGGAAGAAAGAGTATTCACAAGAAAATGCAACTTAATACTGACTACTTTTTCAAGATAATAATGAAACTGTGCAACAGCGTTAAATATATTAGTCATAAATGTGAACTTTTCAATTACTTCTACATGTGTTTTGTATTTGAGTTGGCTTATAAACTGAACATCTCCGAGGGTGGACATAATTGTCGCAATTCATGTCACAAAATTGCTGACCAAGAACTTCTCATTGAGTGCCTGTGGCGTTAGATATTTCCTAGGTCAATACATGTGGTCTTTATATTATATCAATTTTTTATGAAATAAATCAATACATTTGCAGCAGCAAAGGCAAGAAAATCTTGTCTTGGAACTTGGATAATTACTAGTAAAGCATTACAAGCTGACCTGTTTCAGCTAAATTGTTGTTAGTCGGGGTGATGAAGCAGCAAAAAATTATGTCAGCTTTCTGAACTTTGCAGCAGAACTTTGAATTTGCTGTTGTGCATTCTCTTTACGTTTTTGAGCACCAGAATTCACATTTAATCCTACTTCGTGTATTTATGTTGCACATATTTTGTATTTCGTTGTCAAAACTGCAATCTGTACTGCATAACCAACATTACAAAGATCACTAAGTAAAGAAATAGGATACACACCAAATTTTTTGATTGATGACGTTAGTGTCAAATTGCCATATAGAGCGTTTGCAATACTCAGAAAAAGTTGAGAAATGATAGTGAATCCGGATGTGGATGATTATCAGACGACTCCTGATAATGATTGCATACTGCTTTAACCAGCGGTTCCAGAACTTTTTCGAACGTGACTGAAATCTGAATTGGTGAACATCTTGCGACCCACGTCTCAAACAGCGTATGTTAATATGACAAAAATGTTGATTGTATGGATGATTTTTGGCAGTAGGCTGCTAAGTTTGTTTTCAGTGTCAGCAGTTTACTCTTTTCTCAAGTACCTACGCTACACTACAAACAGACAAGCGAACAAGTTTGAAGAATTACAACTCAGGTATAGGTTTTGATCGCCTCGGCGCGACCTATTTTCTGATCCTCTGCGAAATCGCAACCTTTGTTTGGGTCGCGACCCATACTATGGGAACCACTGGCTTCAACGCTTAAACCTGTCAAAACGCTTTAAACCTGTTT
>Ga0210059_1013937_pt1 | contig 11941 bp, 7 predicted proteins | sample Ectturendosymbi2_FD_188042 | JGI IMG/M metagenome (GOLD analysis project Ga0210059, IMG submission 188042) | Ecteinascidia turbinata endosymbiont from Florida, USA - Sample 2 (SPAdes) (version 2) | ecosystem: Host-associated > Tunicates > Ascidians > Unclassified | place: Key West, Florida... | reverse complement strand
GATTGTCATGTGACTGGTCACAAGACTTTTCTATTTTTAGTAACAATTTGGGGGCGTGTGATCACGATTCAGCAATTACGTTATTTCGTATACTTTTGATTGGTTAGTTCAAACGGTTTGCATTATTTGATTTTGTTGCTTAGCAACAGTGAGAAAGGCATATCTCTGTTGGTTTGGATTAGTCTTATCGAGTCAGTTGTTTTTCGTTGCTAGACAACGGCCGGATATTCTTCGTCATTGCAGTCACGTTTTTCTTGGAGCCGTGCTGGATTCAGTACGTACTGTTTTTTTGTTTCTTGAGCTTTTTTGGCTGTTTTATGGGAATGAATGTACAGACCATAAGGTGTCTGCTACACGATTGGATTTTCTGCCCAGACTGGCCGTGGTTTGCTACTGCGACCTTTATTGTTATCTTACGCACTTCCGTGCGCTTCTTCGTGGGTCTGCTTGGAGAGTTTCTGCCTTGAAAGACCTTCGCAGCTGTCAGGTTTGGACAACTGATTACATCGCAAAGGCCTCAGCAATCTTGATTCTCTCATGCAAAGACTCCTGCGAACTGAACGAGATCGCAAAAACAAGTTTCAATTTTTGGTGACGAATATCCACTTTGATCAAATCGGGTTTTCCTTTAAGGACTGCTAAAGCCGCTGTAGTGGGTCGAGGCAATGTCGGTCATAACTCGCCAACAAATCGCGCTCGAGAGTCATGAAGACATGAAATGCAGAGTTTTGTGTACTTGCTGAATAAACAGTTACCTTTGCATTTCAAATTTTGCGTTGAAGTGTGACATCACCAGGACGTCTTGATGACGTCATTATGACCTGTGAGAACTCAAATGCCAATATTAACCGGTTGTTTTCAAAGAAAGAACGCATAATCCGCATCTTGTGTTATTTTGCCCGACTCTCTAGCGCAATCTGCCGCCACATCGATCTGGAGATGGCGCCACACAATCTATCCGTCGGCAGATGAAGGCAGTGCCTGAAGGGCAGGCACTTCAGAAGCGGGCCTTGACAGACTAAGTACCCGGCAGCCCGCTGCAACCAACTTCACGGAAATCACAGGTCTTGGTGCACCAAGACGCGGTGGACATGTTGATGGCCAATTGCGTGTTTGTTGGCCTCGCGCAGCCACGGCCACCGTAAACAACTCCCAAGCGACTGGCGTTCGTTTTCAACTTGCAATTTTATATTATCATCAGACCATATATTTTCAGTCTCTTCAAGGAAGTAATTGAAATTAGGAATCGTTCCAGTCTTATATATTTCCAGCTTTCTTTTCAGGCTTACAATCTCGCATTAAACTCTAAAAGCACATTGATTAAAATCGATGATTGTTTTATCTTTTCCTTGCAAAGAGGTGTTTAGTTCCTTCAGTCTGCCAAAAATGTCAACATGATGAACTAGTGAGACCACATGATCTTACAAAAATTTAACCAACTGTTTCATGTGGTGTGTAAAAATGCTGCTCAGCTTGATCCGTAGTTTGAAGCCCCTCTTTAGCGCTTCTCTTTTCGACAACCATCACACCTCAGTGAGGTGCAAAAGGTCGTAGTGATCACCATCTCTCTGTTCACGATACCGGCAGAACAAGCGTGTGCTCACTGTTCAGTGCTTGGGATTTTACTGTATTGAAGAGCTTTGTCACTTGGTTGGGCACCTTAATCAGCTCGGGTGACTACGTTTTTGAAGCTAAAGTTTCAAGGTATATCGTCCAAAGCATGAAAGTGCAGTTCACAGCCACTTTCTGAACTTGTGCTTGAAATTATGAGCTATGACCTAACATGGCCGGGGCACCGTCTGTACAAAGTGCGCATAGCAGTTCCCGTTTGACATCGCTTGCTCTATAAAAGCACCAATGATCTGACAATCGTCTTCACCACGTGTTCTTGATGGAAGATATGCTGTATACAACACAGAAGATTATCTTTGAATACATCGTTGTGAACATAATGCACGAATGCAATACGTTGTGCACAGGACAAAACATCCATGAACTCATGCAACTGCAAGGCAAACGGCCCGCTTTAAATTCATCGATTACTTCATCGATTTACGCACGAATGCAATAAGTTGCGCACAAGATGAAACATCCGTACCTGGACTCATCCAACCGCACACCAAACGGCTCAGCTGACCTCAATTCATCGATCACTTGATTTTTGGTTTCCCCGACAACATCAAAGTCCTACCTTGCTCTGTGTTGTCTTAAGAGTGGCAGTAAGTTCAACATATTTTCTGCTTTCTTGTTGCGAAAATGTGTTCTGCGAACGGTTGTATTACTTTTTCAGCAATTGTGTGTGTGTTTTTTCGGCATAAGAAATCCGCACAGATACTTGGAACAACACGTTCAGGGCGGCTTGAGTTTGCTGCTGGAATTTATTCTAGATAAATCCCATCTGGCGTCGCTTTAAACTATTTGCATGACTATTAAAAATTCCAAAAGTCTTTGTCCTTGCAGTGAGGATGATCGTTTTCAAAATGCCTTTGTAGTTTTAATGTTTTCATCAGGGACTTACCGCGGTTACGTGGCGCCCGAGGCAAGAAACAAGCTTGGCGGCCCCATGTTCGAAACTAAGGTGTTTTGGGAGTAAACATGTTGTATCGAAGAAAGTACTTGCGACATTTTTTGGGACGTTTTAGCGCCTCCAGGCGATTTGGCGCCCGGAGCATTGTGCCCCTCTGCCCCCCTCGTTTCGCCCCTGAGATTCATAGATTAGGCCGAAACATTTTTCAAGTATAATACACACTGAGGTTTTTCTGCTCGATTTGAAACGATCAGTGGTTGATTTAGTGTTGGGGGGGGGGCGAGGCAAGAATGAAAAGGGGTCCTCCGATGACGTCATCATACTCAGTCAATCGTGATAGACCTTTTGATCAAGCCTAGGAAGGGGATATGAGGGCCATGGTGTTATGTACTTCTCTATACCGCATTAGGGGTTAATGTTAGGGGATGCGGTAGAGCCAGTTTTAGTGTTAAAGTTTTGAATAGTGGTTTAGTGTTTGTTTTCCCGGAAAAATTGGGGGGAAATCTTTGGCGAGCTCTGTGTAATGTTTGTAAAATCTTACCAGTGTTCATTGACTTAAAAAGCCGTATTAAACAAATAATATTGTACTGCAATTTATAACAGACTCAATCAATAAGTCAAACTGAGTTTGATACAGATTAATGGAGTATAAAGCAGGTCTATGTTTGAACACAACAAAACTCCTGGGATTTCATATGCACTGCATTGTTAGCAGGGCCCCTTTTGAACAATCGTCCACACTATATTATGAGAAGCTTAATTCTCTGAGAGTGAAAAAAATTATCATTTGATATAAATTGTTGCTGTTATTTGTTAGTGTCTTTTCAGAACTTTTTGAAACAAATTTTAACCCAGTGTCTTTTTATAAAGGTATTGAATTTAGTTTGAAGCTTTTTCTAATTGACATATTAGAGATACTGGTGGGGTCTTTTTGAAAGCAGAGTATTAACACGTTATGAGTGCCGGTTGGGGGCCCCTTTGAAAGCAGAGTACCCACACATTGCAGTTGCTGTTCGGGGCCCCTATGAAAGCAAAGTACTTATACTGTACATTACAGTTGCTGTTGGGGAACCCTTTGAAAGCAGCGCACTTACATATTGCAGTTGCTGTTGGGGCACTTTTGAAGACAGAGTTACTTAATCATGAAAAAAATGAGAAATTTACGCGCGAAACATCTTGAGGGCTCCTTAAAAAGGGGCACCCGAGACAAGGGCCTCACTCGCCTCCCCTTGAAACACCACTGGAGAAGATATCGACAAATCCACAGTTGAGAAATGATTCAGACTAACTTCGCTTTATCGCCATGACAACATTACGGTTAAATATGACTGCTTCAAGGCAAAGCGCAAATACAGTTAGTGCATTAACAACATTTGCGCTTTGCCTTGAAGCAGTAGTGCATTACATTATATCAGTTGTGCGTGAATTTTTCCACGTTACACGGTACCTCGACAAAAATTAATAATCTTTGAATTTCACTCGGCCTTGTACGTATAACAAACACTATACAGTATCTAACTGCAAGCTATTACCTGCATTTGCACTAACCGTACAAGTCTTGTTGTCGCCTATTAGTGCGTAAAAAAGCGTAAAAAGACAATTGAAATTAGTTTATACAGCAATATGAGCTTTTAAACTAGTTTTGTTGTCTCGGACCAATGATAATTGCAACTGTCTGTCATAAAAAGGAAATAAATTTTTCAGTCATTTTAGCCAAGGTTATTTCTGCTTTTCTCAAAAAAGTGCTTAACAATCTTATCTTCCGACAGTGTAAATCATTTCGCATATTTGCTAAATCATATCTGCTGGTCAGAGATAGTTCTATTCACGTTCGTGGGTGTCAGAAGGGGGTGCAGGGGTGCCTTGGTACCCTGGATGTTGAAATTTGATACTTTCCTATTACTTTTTTATTGGAAAAACGTTTTTCTTTTAGTTTGGAGTTGGTAAAATGAAATTCCACCACTGTTGGCCTCCTTCTGACACCCATGTTCAAGTTTAGTGTTATTACGCTTATTATTGAGCAGAAACCAATCCATCTTATTCTTTGTAATCTTTTCTGTTTTGGAAAGTGTGAGTTTGTGTTATATTACTGCAGTATTTACCTATTTATACATGGGCGCAATTTTGCTGTAAAATGCGGAGTACAGCTTGGTGTGACGAAACTAACAGTCATCGTATCGATGCAGAAGTGAATTTTATAAATAAAGATTCCCAATCTTGTCTTTAGAGGTGTTTTGAAAGCAACACTAATTACGCTTTGCTTTGTCCTTACAGTTGATTTGCAAATTAATATACTTGAAGTTGTTACTGGAAATAGAATATAATTATAAGAATTATAGTTAACAGCAGATGCTGTTAACTATAATTCAGCAACATGATCAAGATTCCAAACTTTGACAAACGTCCAGCGTGAACACATGCAATGTAACAGCATCTGCTGTTACAAGTAAAATTACAAACTTGGCCATAAGTAATGTCAGCATTCAAGATTAGCCAACAATTTAATACTGATAGACTATTTAAATGACACTACTGTTAATCAAAAGAATAGCGTGTTTGTACACGTATAAAATAAAAATTCTGCTAGACTTTAAGATAAAGGTCAAAATATAGCTAAGTCTAGTGTCAGCACTACGAACTAGGCGGCTGCCTAGGGCGCTGGGCAAAAGGGCGCCAAAAATACAACTGTATGGTTCGGAAATTGACAAGCGTACACCAAATAAAGGGAATGGACATGATGAAAGTGAATGAAACACACGTTCATGCAGTTTATGAGAAGATGAAGGTACTACACTATTTCAGATTTGCTGCAGAAGAGTTGATATTTTTCCTATTAATTTCAATTTTACATATACTGTACTAGGCAAGCTATGTCGCAATTTTCTATGAATTTAATTCATGTAATAAACTTTTCTAATGTACAAAACGTCCTTCGTGTTTCCGTAATATATGTGATGAGTAGAGTAAGAATCTTTGTATAAGAAGTGTGGGCGCTGGAATGGATCTTGCCTAGGGTGCTCAAGAGTCTATCAGTGGTGTGCTGTCAGGACCAGCAACGCATGCCCTCCAGCCCATACTTTATCAAGCTCACTGCAAAATTTTAAGGTTACCACTTCTATTCTTTTCATTTCTTGATTTTTCCTGGCTGCGCTGCTTTTACCCGAGTAGGTTTATGTCGAAGCCTTCACCAAATCATGTTTCATCCATCAAGTGTAGTCAGGTTAGGAGACGCTGCTGAAACGCCAGCATTAGGGGAGTTAGTAGCCTAGTTAACCAGTCAGATTTAGACTACAGGAATATAGGACTCACCACCTTAATTTATGTAACAAAGAGATACTAGCTGGGACGCAACATAACCAACATTGGTGACCTTCGCGAACGTCAGAGCTTTGTTGTGCATGTAAAACTTCGTCGGATGTTAATGCACCAGACTGTAAAAAAGTTTTTGAGGCCAATGCTAGAAATTTTGTTTATGTGAATGCTGTAACGCCTGTTACTTGTGTAGATAATATTTAGATGAATTTGGTGTTCAAATAAATTCGGCATGCATCGAATGAATTAGTTTGATGTAAAACCTCGTCCTTGCAAGGGCCTCTTGGGGAGGGAGGGGTGCTGGAATGGACCTTTCCTAGGACGCACCGGCAAATTTAAGATATACAAAGAGCAAAGAGGATGTGTTTGTTTACGTTTAAACAGATCGTGCCACGGTTAATTGAACAGGATGACGTCACAAGCTATAAGGGAGCGCCGAAAATGTATCTTGCGTAGGGCGCTAGAATGGTTTGCGCCGGCCCTGGGTAAGTTATTACCTTTAGTACTCCACGTTTTGATTGAAATCCTGTTTACGAATGGTTGAAGACAGTCTTTTGCAAAACTGCCCATCCTAAAACTAAGTCTCCACAAGATTGCTGCTTTACCAGTGCTTTTACACGCGCAATTGTTACACGTGATGTACCCGTGCCTAGTAGTCACATATTCTTTTGTTACTCGACAGGTATCCATAGGCCAAGATGTGCCCATATTCCTTTTGTTGCATGACAGTTACCAAAGGCCAAATTTCACAAATCGTTTTGTTACACGTCACGAAAACAGGGCCAGATTGGGCATTTACTCCCGTAACTTGAAAAATAAAAACTTATGCAGATTTCGTTATGGCTGCTCGACAGAGCACATAAAATTGCAGCTGCTGAAAGAATCAGCCACAAACATGAATTCTAAGTAATGATAAAATTAAATGAAAAACTGCTTTCGACCGATTACTCCACATGTCCCTGAGCAGAGTTTTAACTGGTTTTGTTAAGGGGGTCCACAGCTTTCAGCCAAATCGTCAAAAGGGTCCACGACACTAAAAATGTGGGAATCACTGGTTCAAGGCTTAACGTTATGAATAACCTTAGTGGAAGTATTATACAGAAGGACAATAATCCTTGTAGAAAGCTTCAACTTATAAATGATCCTTGTAGAAATATTTCATAACACATTCCGCGTGTGGAAACATATGGTGAAGTGGCTCAAGTAGATGAAAAGCCTCGGCCATCATCATCAAGCAGATTGGTGTGTCTTCATCGGAAAAAGCACCGACAAAATGAAAACGTAAAGCTTACGCAACCGTCCCTCGCACTGAAAAACGATTTCAACACTGTTGAAATTGACCCTTAAGGGACCTTGCTGCTGCGCGATTTTTGCGTCTCTACGAATGCCAGCTGGAGAATAAAAAACTACGGCTGACGCAGATAAAGTAATGCAAGGTTGGTTAAAACTTAAGAAATGCAAAAATATGACATACAGAAAACTTTAGGGAAAATTTACGTTTAGTTTCCGGAAAGTGTTTTGATGCAAAAGGGAAATGCAAATGTACACATCGCGCAGTTGTTCAAAGTTTCAAACCCAATTCATTGCAATGTTTTGAGAAGGAAAAGTAAACAGGAAACCAATTTTCTCTCAGTAGATTTTTATAATTTTGGTGCAGTGTTTCGTCAACTTAACGTTGCTCAACCAAGCTATTGGTTACTTTGCGTTCAATTTCGACTTTTCATGAATGACTAGTGTCAAAAAAAGTTTTTTTTACAAACAAACCTTATCAACGTTTTCACAAGAGAGCGAAAACCATTTTTTATTTTCGCAAAAACACTGAAATCACTTTTTACAAATAGACTAAATGAACTGAAGGCAGTAGTGAAATGTGCTAGCTAAATTTTACACTGAAGCTGAGATCTTGGCAAAAGCAACAGAGTATAAGCTGAAATCAAAATTACAAAGCTCAAGTTTTTGTATAAACTGTAAAATTGTGCTAATAGCTCATCAACCTAGTGCCAACTAATTAACTAAGAAAACAAAAACAAAACACGATTGACGTACCTGAATGCAGGCAAAGTAACCCAACAACGGTACTGTCAAGCTTTCATAATGTTTGAAGGAACAGTGCTTACGTGTACAGGAGACATCTAGTGTTCACGTGATTATAGCAAATGCTTACACAATAAATGATCGCGCATGTACCTCTGCCTACCAGTCGCTCAGCAAATTACCTTCCTGCCAAGCTAGCCTAACGAAAAAGATTGGCTCGGTTCATTTCACACTGGTTGAACTTGTCGGGTTGTGAAACAAAACATGTTCATTTACCCGTTATAGGCTTGAGGCAACAAAATGCAAAATCGTCTCGAGGGTCATTCTTTATTTAAAATCTGGATCTTTCCGCGGGCCACAAAACGTCAGCTCTCTAGTCACTTTTGGCCCGCGGGTCATGGGTAGGACACCCCTGCTTTAAACGACTCCGATTCGTTTGTGCGCATGAAGAAGTGTAGAGGGTTGAATAATATGGCTGAGGGATGGGGAAGTTGCAATACGTTTTTCAGAGCGGTTAAATTACTTTCATAGCAGTTGATTGTACCATTTCATAAATTGTCACACCTGTAGAAGATTAGACTTTCTCGCAATTTCAAAAGCTCGATACACTTCACTTTTAGCACCTTGACTTTCCCTGCCACAAAATTGACTTCAACAGAGTGTTCTCATCTTAAAAACAAAAATCATTTTGATAGACTGCCGAACGTTTCCGTCACTTTTCTACTTTGTCACGAATCTTCTTCTAACGACACCATAACACTGCCATGACTCTCGCTTCAGACGTAATGCATCAAACATCCAGGATTGTTGGAGAAAACTGTCAATAGTGGTAATCACTTCCTATAGAGAATAACGCAGGGTTTTAATGGCTTGACCAAATGTTGTTGAATGATTTTACATACAGCTCTGAAAACACAGACAGATGAACGAAACATGCTTGACTGATGATGTAGTAGTGAGTAGGCTTTGAACTGCAGTCCAAAGTTTAAATTAATAAAACTCTCAAATAGATTTTTCCGACCCGTTTTAAGGACCGGCAGGCATTTGCAAAGCAAAAATTAGATTTTTTAGCCTTAATATTGATTTAAAACTTGCATGGAAATTATTTTATCTTGCACTGTTTACCTGGAGGTGCGAAAAATTGAATGAAGTGTCAGTATTTTGTTGCAAGTGGAAGTTCTAGAACTCAAGGATATTTATGAAGCGCAAAAGATGGACAATAAAATAACTTCTTACAGCTCTTGCGACACATGTACGGTACGTGAATTATAAAACTGGCGAAGAATAAACCGTATATGCAAAAAGGTGTGCAAATTTTTGATTTTTAAAAAATGTTCCAGAATTTAACGAATTTACGTTATTTGCAAGTACACTATACGTTAATATTCAGCTTAAACAATTTTTCGTTTGTGTTGTAACGTTTGTTCAGCTACCTCTGCATGTAGAGGCCGATTAAGCTCTGCGCTGATTCATCAATAAATCAATGGTTTATGGTGCTATCGGAATCTAAAGAGGGATTAAACGAATGGTTTTGAGATTGCTTTCACGAGAGTGGGCCATGGTCGCAGAAAAAAACGGCCCAACGACTTTTTATAAGAGGCGTAAAAAGTCGTTTGTGCAACATAGACCATTTTCAAGCTTGTGTATAGAACGTCGATCTTTTTGCTGCATTGGTATTATCATCATCTCCCAGTAACGGAAGATACAGCATTTCTCACGGAATTCTTTCGAATGTACAATCACCTGAAACAGTGAGGTAACTGCACGTGCAAGATGTTTACTGATAACGTGATAGTTGTTCCAAAAACTCGGTGAAGTATTATGTAATTGATGAAAACAAAACAAAAAAATTTTTGTAATTGATAACACAGCTCGCATTTTGTCATAAAGGTGGACGTTGTCAAGAAAAGTAATAACGTCTTCACAAGGAGTATTTTAAGAACTAGTCATTTTTGCAATTGCAATTAAGCTATTAACCCTATCCTGCTTGGATTTTTCACTAATTTTCGCCAAATTTCATCAAATGTCTGTCGGTTACTACTAGCCGTTTAGCTATGCTCACCTATTAAACGATAACCGCCTGTAAATCATGCTCATAATATTGTTTTGAAAAGTGCTTTATATTGAAGCTAACTATCTGTATGTGTGCATAAACGTATGTACGTAAAATGCGTTGTACGATTTTTTAAACAGAAATCACTTTTTTTTGAAACACAAAAATTTCGCAATGCTGTGTGTGATGTATCAAACCAAATAATTGCAAAAGTGGAAAGAATTTCGTTGTACGTGGATCTAAACACAAATTTAACCATTTTTTCAGAAACATATGAGGCCTGATTTAGCTACCCGTAGGCCCCAGACCAGGTTTACCGCTTGTTCCCAATTTTAACAGAAATGCGGCTTGTTTCAGTATCTAACGTATAAAACAAATTCATTTCAATGACCCTCACATGCCCGTGGAACTTAAATCAATGGCCTTTTATGCCTCTTGGTAAATCCGGCTCTGGACCAATACCTAAAAACGCAAGAGAATTGAAACACATGCGTTTTAATTTGAATAGCTTCATCTTGTTGTTTCTCTGGATCTGCTGTTTTTTGCCACAATGCAATTGCCCACACGCTGAGTGTTTGATGATTTTATGCAACAAATATTACACACACTGTTGTTGTGTTTTGGCAAAGCACTCACAAAGTTTTGTAATTTTTTTTTGTGGAAATTCTTGGTGCAGCTGTAGGCTACGCCTAAAGCAAGTAATATTTTCCAACACGGAAGAAAGTGTTTATTACTTCAGAAAATGTACCTATAACAAATAATGCCATTCGAAACTTCTACGCAATAAATTACTTTAGAACCGTTGCTTTACTGATTTGCCAGTATTTTACAAATGTTCCCAACTGCCTGTGAAATGTTCCTTTGAGAATTGTCAGGAAACTTCCAGACGACGCATGCTGATCACTTTGTTTTAAATATGTTGATTACAGTAGCTATGAAGTTCTTGCTTATTTTTAAACTTTCATTAAAAAGCGCGTGCAAAAGCACGAGTATGTTCAAGGTGTGCTCGCTTCTACGTTGTGTGTGTGTCGTACTTGGCTGAAATTCATTATGCGTTGGAGGTTCGAGCTATAGCAGAAACAATCAGGCATACTATATTACTGCAAGACCAATCAGGTATTTTGCAACGAAAATTGTAACTATAATGCGGAATGACTTTACACCTAACCTCTAATCTCACAAAAGAATCCTCTAAATTCCGAGAAACGTTCGGTGGCGTTCTAAGAAAAACTTATGAATTACTTCACTGCATAGGCATAGCCATGGGGCCCAGGGGACAATGGCCCGCCCAATTCTTAACATATCTAGTCATTTTTTGCTTTGAGAAGCGGTGTCCCAAACAAAAGTACTGTTGCGTGCATAAAATCAAATACTTTGCCCCCCCAAAGTTTTATGGCCAGCCCCAAAATTTTGGGCTGGCTGCGCTATACTGCTTCACTGAACTTTTTTTGTCATCTTGTTGCAGCAACACTCTGCTTGCTCACACCACGCGCAAGAACACGACTAAACTATTGTGTCTATCAGTTTACAGTTATTTCTGCATCTTACAATACTGTGCTGCGACAGTCCCTTAAATTTTTATAATCAACAAATTTCCAGGGATTAACCCGCTTCGTTACAGTTGTACTTGCAGCTACTACTTTTATCAACTTAAAAATGAGCTTGCTATTATTTTTGCAGCAATTCACATATTTCCAACTGCTATGGCATCCTTTGAGCAAGCATCATCTGAATCCAATATTAAAAAGGAAGATGGTTCGTGGGCAAGATCAATGTGGCACAAAGCTTATGATGGCACTTTCTTGACGAAGTCCACAGGTAGGCTAGTACTAATAATCACTAAAGTAGTCATGTATTTTTTTTTATTTATTTAACGACGACGAGCGGCAGGCCGGAGCCTGAATGTACTCTTCGTCGCGTCATGTCGAGCGAACCAATTCAAGACGAACAGTTAACGAGAGATTGCAAACAGACGACAAACAATTAACAAAAGATTGCAGGCACGAGTAGACACG
>Ga0210059_1013936_pt1 | contig 11942 bp, 7 predicted proteins | sample Ectturendosymbi2_FD_188042 | JGI IMG/M metagenome (GOLD analysis project Ga0210059, IMG submission 188042) | Ecteinascidia turbinata endosymbiont from Florida, USA - Sample 2 (SPAdes) (version 2) | ecosystem: Host-associated > Tunicates > Ascidians > Unclassified | place: Key West, Florida... | reverse complement strand
TTTCAGCCAGAAAAACAGGTTTTTGCATTGTTCTGTTAAAAAACTTATGAACCACTCTAGCGCCACATTTAATATGATCTGAAACAAGTCATGTGTTGTTCAAAATAAAGCAACAATTAATCTATGTGCAAATGTGCCGATGGGCGCTCCTCAACAACAGTTTTTGGGCACACTTCTGAGAATTTTCCCCTGGCCCCTAAATTTTACTATCCACCCCTGTCTGTGATGCTGGCTTTTCTAACCTTGTCCACATTAAAACAAAAGTCAAGGAATAGACAGGACGTTGAGAATGGCATGAGATTAGTTCTCACCAACACGCCCCCATGAGTTTCAAAACTAGTTGCACAGATGAAAGCTCAGCCGTCGCACTGATCAGCATAGGTTCTATTTTCTTTTGCATAAGAACGTAAATACAGTGAATCCAAAACGTGGAATAATAGTGTTTCTGGTCTTGTCGGTTATTCGAACATCTTTAGAGTTGTAGGTAACGTCTGGGGTCGAGAACTTATGTAATATCTTCGAAAGGTGTCGCGCAGGGCTGTAGAGTGCTAGCCGTCCTGGGCATTCTTTCTTTTACTCAAATTTTTATTTCCAAAATACTTTTACTGCTATTCACTTCGCCTGAATCATAAATCTCGGTGTTAAGTACGGATGCAACTTCTTAAGCAAGATTCGCAGTTTAGAAGGTGGGCAATCCCCCCAGAAATAAAAGTGGGGGGATAAGCCCATGCGGCCCACCCGGTTCCGCCACCTATGGCCATTGTTTAGAATCTTCCTAAAAGGCAACATCGCAAATCTGTGGTTATTGTACAGATGTGTTGACTGAATTATTTCACTGTTGGTTTTCACAAGACAGACTGTGATTCTTTGCTAGCAGGACTTAATGTTGGAGCAAGAAGAGGTGTTTGTTCCCAAACAAAAAAGAAGTTTATCTGATGGAAATGATTGTCTAATAGTGGAAAAAAATTGCACACATACTGAAGACATGTAGTGTGCTGCATATGGCAAACGCGCCAAATTCGTTTGCATAAAATGCAATGTGGGTTTTACCCAGAACATTATGGCCTAGGGAAGTGGTTCCCAACCTTTTTTGATGCATTCCTCCCTTTGCTCATTTTGGAACTTTTCATTCCTCTCCAATACAGCTTTCATTCCTCCCTTACTGGTGTTCTTAGGCTACTATTAACTACAATTGGAACAATGATCTTTATTGACGACAATCATTTGATTAATAAAAGCGGGACAAAAACTATTTGTTGTCAATTAATTAATCCCCTAGGCCAGTGGTTCCCAACCGGGGAGGAATTCCTACCCATGGAGGAATTTCCGCTTTATAATTAAGTCACTTATTCATTGCAAGTGTTGTACTTCTTTTTCATGTTGACATTGGCTCTTTCAATTAGTTATATCAGTTTATATTTGTAAGTTATTTAGTGGACTATCAAAAGTTTTTGTTGACAAATTTTAGTGACATTAAATAATTAGTGATTTTTTGGCCATAACTTGCCAACCACTAACGCAAGACGGCCAATCAAGGGCTCTAATGTTGCGGATATTCGCTCAGTTTATTTCAAAAGAAACACGGTTAAATTGCCACTGACTTGAAATTGGTCAAGCCCCAATTTCGTCATCTAAAATTCACCAAACCTCCCCCAATCGTGTTGTCACACCTAAAAAAGTTGAAAATCAAAATTACTGGATTTTTTTAGATCGATCCTTGGAGATTGTCTGCTTCTTTAGAGGGTATGAACAGCTCTCTAGCTCTATCGGTCGGGAAGTTATGATTGGACAAATTCAATGCCAAAATAGTGGCTTTGTGGTCCTTACGGGGCAAACTATTCGTTTTTCATTAAAATGTGCTAAAACTGGTAGTTATGCCTGTGTATATCTCTGAAATGTCATTTCAACATGGGCCAAAATGGTAGCCGACACACTCTTGAATACCCAACGTATGATATATCATACGGCCAAAAAAAAGGATTTACAAAATGAATTTCATGAAAAACAAACTCAAACCATTCGTATGACAAATGAGAAGTCCCTTTATCTTGCTGTCTTTGCATATAAACTCAAACCAGTTTCAGGAGATCATCAAGAATAACGCATTACGGCAGAACGGAAGAATTCAAAGTTTTTGAATTCCGGCTATAATGGATCAAGTAGTTGTAATATTACGATGATTTCGTCTTGTAGATACGAGGTAAATCGTAATTAGCATTGCTTACAATGCATAAAGAAAATAAGAAATTAAAATCCAGCTGGTTTACAATGCACTGTTTTGCCATGATACTGTAGAAGTGTAGAGTCTTGTAGACTAAATGCTTAAAATGAGTCACATGTAACAAATAATCAAAAATCAAACACTTCGGTTGACCCGAAAACATAAAATCAACCTTCGCCCATTTCTTCTGCCGTTTTCAACGTCGATACAGTTTTTGTGAATAACCCATCTCCGCTCGCTCTGCACCACGCGGCTACTTCCGTATCACATGCTACATTGGTAGGAATTGAATCGCACACGTCCATAACGCCGAGAACGACGTTGGAAAGGCCGCAGATACTGTTTTTCAACTTTTCGGTACGACCCGGTGGAAATCGAATCCCGTCCACCAGCTTTGTGTGCGTACTCAACCCATTGCCACTTAATTATTTTATTCGAAAGGAAAGATTAAAATCATAAAGTTTACCTTCTTAGTGATCGAGTAATTGCTTTAAGAAAGTTCAAGTTAAGAAAAACTCTAATGATTTGTTGCAAGAAAGTCCTCGCAATGCGTGATTTGCCAGTGCTTGCATATGTCTGCAGATTTTATTTGAAAAATTTTGCCCTGCTGAACATTACGTAGCTGTCAGAACTTCATTTAGTGTCTGGAAAAGGTGTTACATGCACAATATGTAGACTTGTGCATCATATTTTTACGGTGTATGATGTTGAAGAGAATATAAGGATAGGCTTTGAGATTGGGGTGTCTGAGCGTTTTGAATAATTCCTGGCGGGTTCCGTCATCAAAAAAAAAAGAAACATAGCATCACGTATTATTTCTATCAACTGTATATATTTCTTGCGAAAGATTGTGTTTGTGGACTGGTAATGGTCAAATTTTCATGACAGACAATAATGGAGCTCAACAGTCCATGACATTCATTGGTAAACCCTTTGTTATAACTTTGAACTTGCGATTCTTCCTTGGCTCAAGGAGTTGGCTCTACTCCGCCTTCTACGTTCATATACCTGATGTAAACATCTAGCAATCCGCATTACTCTGACACCTGTTTGGTTGTAGAAATAACCTCATTAATAACCAAGTGCATGCAGTTGATAACGTTTCTGTGGACATCTTCTGCGACTTGCGGAACCTTCGCCAATCTGTTCTCTGTCTACCGCTGTGGATACGATCATTGTCCTGAAGCAAGTTCACGAAACTTTACTTTCGCATTAAGCGCGTTACTCACATGCAAAAATCTGGTTCAGCATGCTGTCGTCTGCTCGAGGCATCCAATAATTCCGCGTACTTCTGCAAACAACTTTTTATGGCAGTGGGCGTACATTTCACCTGAAACTTAATTGGTTTCAAGTATCTGTAAATCATTTATGCGAAACTACAAAGTTCTAACCATATTAGGACCTGATCTCACAAGAATCCATGCGTGTCTTCTCGAGGAAACGCCTGATCTTACTTCCTCCTTTGTATCGTGTTCCTCGCATGTGCAACATAAAGTTCGGTGCTTTTGGTGCAATAGGAGAGATGTTAGTGTATCTTTGCCAGCCTATTGGCATGGCCTAAATGCATGGTATTAATCTAATTTGTATCCTTTTACTTTGGTGTTATTTATCTGGTGTTTGGCTCGTAGTTATAGTAACAACTTAAGGTTGGTAGCAGTGCCCGTCTTGCCACTGCACAAAACGACTTGTCAAATAGATACCTTTCGAGGCCTTATGGCCAAGGACTTTTTAACGTTATCAGAGGGAATCTTGTAGGGGTGACCTTGGTAGAAATGAGCATAAACAGATTCCACATTCGGGCCAGGTCGGGAAATTTAGGTTTTAGAGGTGCGTCGACTGTGTCCCTTTTACATTAATTCCATAATCGTGGGCAGGTGAGTAGCCACCGGAAGCATTCGCTGGCAATGCTTCCCCAAATTCTTTTGTTCCCCCCACATTTTGTTGTGCCCGCAAACAATTGTACATAGTTTGTTTTAAACATACATATAATAGGAACAAAAATTTTGTCCCCTAAAAATGTATTTTCCTTCACACCAAACTTAAAACCTGACCACGGGCTTAATCGTGGGTCTGCCCATTTCTGGGATGGCAGTTCTCTCACTGGTCAATCTCGCGAGGTAACTATCAACTTCGCTGGTATCCACATACAATTGCATTGCAGCGATGTCTGAGCCGAAGTGTCTGAGCCGCAAAAAATGACACGTTTAGTTCAACAAACACATGTTTTTTCTCGACAACATGCCGTCTCGTTTTTTGATACAAATATTAGCATTTATTTTTCATTGGGAGTACTTACCACATAACAACATTCCCTTCCAAATATTTTCATGTATAGATTGCACAGGTTATTGTAGGAACGAGGTAAACCAGGAGAATGGGTAATAACAAAATTCTACACAGAGAAAAATGCAACGGAAGCAAAAAGAAGAAGCAATGGACTATGACATTCTAAAGCGTTTGATGCACTTGTAGAGTGTGAATAAGTACTCGATGTCAGCGAGCTTGATAAGGTGGTAGAAACAGCACTGGTGTCGTACCCATTGCAGTTGATGGTGTTACAGCATGTAACTGAACATGTCTTGTCCTCTCTGAATTTTTCAAAAAATATTATCACAATGCATCTTTCTATAAATTCACTAAAATTAACAGAAATCTCTCATATAAGTAGACGTTGAAAGCATTTAAGCGCTACAGCAATAAGTGGTAATTGCATTTTACACTAAATTATTCCCTGGTTTCCGAAAACGTCTCATAATTTGAAAAAACAAATTTTTCTCATTTCAGTAACAATAGAAGCGCCACATTACCACTCACTTCTGTCCACCATTGGAAGAATGAATGTTATATTTCGTGAAGTGTTTGCCGACATTAAATATTCTGAAACACCAACACTTACATCAGTTTTATGGCTGGGTGTAACAATCTAACTTTCTTCGCCATAGTGGTGCACGTCTCAGCAGCGCACGAAGACAAAGGAGCACATTCTCCGTAAATGACTTTTCCTGCAACAACGTGATGATGTTGCGAGTGTCGTGGCATGAAGCAGTCTTGCAGTGCAGAAAGCAATGTATTTCGTTTTAGTTGGTGACTTCAAGTTTACAGTTATACTGTACTTACCACTTAATCGTGAAAAAGACAAGATAGAGTTCACTCTTCCAGACAAAAGTAAGCAGGCAGATGTTGGAGGACATGGCCCAGATTTGAATCTTCTTCTATTGAAATGATTGAGAAGAAGTGTTTCGTTTTGGTAACAACTGAAGTTTGACGGTGCTGCTGTTAACGGAATCGAGCCGGTTGTTGTTGTTGGTCGAGGAGGCACCAATGACCTAACACTTGCCGAAGTGACAATGCTGGTTGTGGTGGTTTCAGCTGTTTTTCCTGTAAAGTAAAAAAAAAGGTCATTCACTACTGTCTATGGAAAGAAATCCTTTTTCAGCAAAGAATCAGACACCAAGATCTTACAGAGTGCAGGTGTATATTTTGCCTACAAAAAGGCATCATCAGCTCTTATTTCAAGTTCAAAAACATTGTAATCCTGAAAAGTGGTTATTTACCCATTGTGGTTGCACCTGAAGATGTCAATGGCAAAACAGAAGTTTGAGGGCGACGCGGTGAAGTTGTTAGTGTTGCAGCAGGTTGAGATACTGGAACTGTAGTTTCTGATGAAAATAAACTCTTTCGAAGTAAATTACAGTTGATGGTGCATATTTTTTAATTATAATATATACAGAAAGCGTGTTGAAATAATCCATATCAATGTTCAAATGGTATCAGAGTTTGTATGAATATGTTCTCGAACATCATCCAGACTCAACAACCAATCTGTCGTTATCAGCGAGAATGCATATTGAATGTTTCAAAAACAGACAGCCTTCCTTTGAATTTGTTTGGGTCGTCCCAATTATTGTTACCCCATCAACAAAAAATATGAAGCTGTACATCGTTGGTTTTTAATCTCATTGTGGAAGGATGAATGTCGCTTCTGCAAAGATTCTGAAATGTTTTCAATATTTAATGAAATGATATTTTTTGCCTTAGCACCCAATATCCTGTTTCAAAATTTTCAAAATTTGAAATTTCCTTTAACTGCCGACAACCAATGCAATTCATTCTGGATATGGACAACCTTATCAAAACTTACTAGGTTGAGACATTAAACAACTTGTCGTTGAAATGTTCAGTAGCAAATGCATGATACAATTTTATTTGAAACTGTTTCAAACTTGCCGATAACAAGTTTTGCAAGGCTCAGAGTTAGAAAATAAAGCAAAGCAGTGTTTTGTCTCTCACGCGTGATCAAAGCCAAACGATATCTTTTTAGTGTCGATCCGGTATGATCTACAAGAGTGCTTCTCAACCTTATTGATGTCGCGGCCCACTTTTCGCAGAGACTTTGATTTTGGGCCCACTTCACGAAAAATTTGTTTCAGAACTCATGACTAGGCGTAAGTTATGCGACTAGGCGTAACTATTGCGTTATCTCGGAACATTTCGCGGCCCACCTGAAGGAGCTTCGCGGCCCAACGGTTGAGAACCGCTGATCTACTGTATAACAACTACTTTTCAATTCAGTACACAAAACTGATGCCTGGAACTGCACTGACCCAAAAAATTTGAACTGACAATTCACCGAAAATCGTTCAGAATACTGCATATTAACCACAAAATGTGCTGTGAATGACTGTTCTACAACGGGCTGTTCTACTAATGACTATTCTACTAACTTTTGGACGTCGTGTCGTGAAAGCAACTTGTGTATAAGGGCCTTCTGTTTCACAACACTAGCTTTATTTATTACACTATAGTTCTAAACACAATGTAGGGTGGTAGATGTGGACCGAAAGCATTTTCCCACTTCTTGCTTAAAGCAATAATTTTCATAGTGAAAACAAGAAAGAGCGGCAGTGCAATAAAACAAGCAAAACGACACGATAAACTACCGTTATTTCTGATCTCTTCTTCGCCTTGCGTTCTTGGCAGAGGACTGGGTGTGAGCAGCGCATCCACGTTATTTGCATTACATCCATCAGTTGTACAGCAAGCAATTTTGCAATCATCGGTTCTGCGCAAATCAAAAACATGTTGACTGATGATACCGTTCAAAAGCTTTTCCATATTTTAACACGTTTTTGCAGCAATAAATCTTTGTCTCGAAGAGATCGCCGGAGGAGATCAACCGTGCAAGTCAAACAGCGAGAATGTGCAAACTCTGCTTTCGTGTGATTGTGCATCTTGAACTGCTTCCACTATCCGAGGCGGAAGAACGTATCTCAATATTTGACTGGATAGACTTGATCAGAGATGATGAAAAAGCCAATGTGGTGATATGCACAATCAGGGTGACTCTGTTTTGGCCTTTGTTTTGTACTGTATATGAATCACAATGCTCCGAACATTAAAGAAGACCCCGTTCTGACACGGCGGTCCACTCTTGTAAGTTGTTCATTACTGTGATTGTGCTCAGCACTGCTGTATCGCAGCAGTGCCGTGGCAAGGCACCAACGTACCCCACGGTCGGGGGGGAGCCGGCCATTCTTAGGGGCCCAAAATGTATATAGTCTTAGCAAGTTAGAGCCGTCGCTCTACCCTTGAATTTTAATCTTCTGATTTTTGCCCTCAATGCAGAGCCGGTAGATTAAGCATATAATATCATGATTCGTTAAGTTCGAAAAAGAATTGCGGACGTTCGGACACAATAGCAGTATTTTGTAAAGTTGTGGCTACATCAGAACGAGGCCAACTGTGAATAAAGTCTTGACCTTCTGCGCGCAACTTCGATGGCTTCTCCCTTGTGCGTTGAAATTATCAGGGAAATTGACGTCAGAATGAATGTGCTGTGGTGTGTTGTGCAATCGCTTTGCAGTTGCGTAAAGGTAGAGAGACTAGGTTTCTAGCTCAACGTTAAAAAAGTTTTCGTGAAAGCAGATTAAGACAGTTTATGCAAAGTTGAAACGAAGGAAGGCTGTTGTGTCAGTTTATTATATCTATGTCTGTGAAGACTGTGTTAAGACAGTCTAATTTAAAGTTTCGACCGGAAAAAAAAACAGGGATAATCTCGATATGTTTAACGCTCGCTTGCTCGATCTTAAAAAGCCTCTTCAGATTTAATCTCACTTGCTATATGTCATGATGAAGATGGATGGTGTCATATTCCAATAAATTCGTTCTTGATAGAAGCGTGTAAGACATTTCCAGACTGTTGAGGACAGTGAAGGCAGAGGGAGTATTGGGAAGCAGTTAGTTCTACGCACTGCTTCCACCTATCAGCTTTTGGTGAAAGCACCAAGTTGATTACATTGAGACTGGCTATCAGAGGACTAATTTGCAATTGGCTCGAAAAAGCACGCAGCTGCTTAAATGCTTGCTGATATTAAAGGGCCTCATCTGGAATTTTTTGGGGAGGCCCAATAGCCTTTCACACGGCTCTGTACCGCAGTTTAGGTTTGTTCCTTTGCCACCCAATCTGGTGGGTTGGGATTCGATTCCGAAGACTTGGTAAACGCGCTTGCGACGTACACGGACTCGTGTTCGGCTGTTAATGTGTGGGTGGATGCAAGGAACGGCTTACGCGCGATGCTGCTATTGACTCTCCACCAGTTCACTGCGAAAGCAGTCGCTTGGCCCACGCCGCAAGCAAATAGAGGTGGGGGCCGTGGACCAACCGTGAACTTCCGAAAAGATCACGAAACCGAGTATAACGAAACTGAAATGAACTACTCCAGGTAATCTTCCAAACTAATAAATAGTTTTACGTTTACAGCGATATGTATTCAAGCTGTGCAATTTAACATTTTCAGCTACTTACGGTTAAAGGTGAGTTTTTGGACACGTGCGAATGTAAATATTTACAAAACTAATGCTGTTCAATGCTTTTGTAAAAACCTTTGTGAGTCACTATTTCCGTAATAAAAAGATTATATATTGCATTTGTCTGGAATTTGCGTAATAATTTGCCAGCTCATTATGAAAGGATTTTGAGAGCAAGTTGTTACGTCGCTACGGATGTGCATCCCTAGCCAATAAGATCTGCTAACGATTCAACTCCTTGCAACACCGTCGGCACGCAGATTTATTAATTTAAATACTACTTTCGGGTTATTCCGATCCGCACTACACGTTGATACCCACTGTTGCATTGAATCAACCCTTTATTTCAATTTTCTTCTGGTGTGGTTGTTTCCCTTCTGACCATAAGCAAGAACTATAATGACTAACAAACTAAGCATATTCTTGCACTCACTTAAGTCGTATCAAAGGATTGATGCGTCGTACGTCCGACGCATAATCACTACAGCTGAGTCGATCACAAGAAGAATTTGCAACACAACCGATGTACAAAATTCGACCTGAAAATGCAAGAAAGTTGTATCTTCGTATGGAGGCACACATAACCAGCTTTTTTAAGTCCTTCCTAACATACCCTGCATTAACATAATATAGGAAAGCTCAACGTGCGTTTCGATATTTAAGTTGTGGAACTTGAGTGATGTTTATCTGTTTCCGAAAAGAATAACTGTGTCCACGGGTTTACTGTGCCGTGGAATTTTGTGGCAAAATTTTTTTGAGGCCGGTGGCCCAACTGCATGGGCAAGTGTGTTTGACTGGAACCAACGCATTTGTGACCTCCACAGGATACTAGAAGCCTGGAAATAATTTTTTGATAACTAAAACAAGTTATTTTGCAATCACGCGCATTTTATAGGAGGGACGCACTCACCCAATCGTTTTATTTTTCAAAATTTACATGAATGCAATTCTTCATAACAGTATGGCTCAAATCAATTTTCCATTCGTTGGCACTTTTGCATCATTTGTGCAATACACACGTACAGTCAACCAGGGACGACTCCAGGTCAACAGCGTCACTTGGGCTCATCACACATTTCACATACAGTCCATATCAAATACAATTCATGCAACAGTTCGAGGTTTGCGTTACTGAAATTTCCATTTGCTCTGATTCTGGCTGGCCCCACCGTTGCTCTGTGGCGTTGGTTACGTAACAATGAATGAGAAGTTCTCATGAAAACTTGTCCATTTTTGCGTAACGAACGTCACGGTGCAACCATAGCGCCAGTTAGTCCACTGTGCACAAGGATCATTCCTCTTACCCCGAGTTACTAGAAAATTTATCGTTCGTTTGACATAATTCTCGAACAGGAACTGTCCATAGAATGGAATTCAAATCCAATGATCTTTGCAAATCCATTGGTTAAAAAAAATATTCAATCTGATCTTAATTGTATTTTTAAAAATACTTAATTGAAGAGGCAGCTCGGGCTCTTATGGATGAGTCCGAGTGAAGCGCGAACGAACGAAGTCTAGAAAATGCCTTCTCCCCGAACGGTATTATTTGATTCAAGTCACTTGCAACAGTAAATCGAAAGGCCAGACGTGGAATGAAAATATATACAGTGACAAGACCCAATGAAAAGAGCCCAAGTTAACAACCTTCATCAGTGAAGTGGGTGGTGGCAAAAATATTCAAAGCAAATAAGCTCATCTATGGGGCGCCGTTTGTAAAAATATTATATCAGACAGATTTAGCACAAAAACTGCTGTCTCTGCGCATATAGCTATCTCTGCACAGATTTAGCTATCTCTGAGCAGATTTTATTATCTCTGCGCAGAGATAGCTATTTCTGCGCATATATAGCTATCTCTGCGCAGATTTAGCTATCTCTGCACATATATAGCTATCTCTGCGCAGATTTAGCTATCTCTGTGCAGATTTAATTATCTCTGCACAGATTTAATTATCTCTGTGCAGAGATAGCTAAATCTGCGCAGAGATAGCTATATATGCACAGAGATAGAAGTTTTTGTGCTAAATCTGTCAGATATAATATTTTTACGAACGGCGCCCCATACTCATCTTCTACACAAATCGTAATGGAAGGCTTGGGCCAAGCCCGAGTGCCAGAGTCGCCACTGCAGTTAACAATTAGACTTATTCGTATTGATGCCATACTGTAGAGTAGTAGACCATGGTGCAATTTGGCTGAGAGCCTGGAGATCTTTCAAAATAATTTTTACAAAGCTCAGCACCTTTCAAGGTCTGCCCTGCGGTAGATTGGCATAGCCTGACCAGTAGGGAATCTAAAACCACGCGCGTAGCGTATTGTAAATTTGTCGAGCATAGGGGACGGGGACATTTTGCGAATATGCGAATAAGTATTTCTTCCAGAACTTGGTTTGGAATCTTTAACTCGTGTAATGTTGAACGTCCATAGGGCATAGCGCTCCCGATCTTCCAAAATTGAAAGCAAGGTTCTAATCTTCCGAATATACTTAAAAATAACCAGAAAAATTCGTCACTTTCTGGCAAAGTCAAAACGGTAATCAAAGTTTAAGAATTTTTTGCGAAGCGCTGTGGATGCTACATGCTTGCTGCACGTGACACCTCTCTAGGGCAGCCCTCCATGGCAGAGAATTCGAAGGACGGTTGTTCGCGGCCCTGACTGAAGGATGGTCAAATTTCTGAAAAACTAATTTTAAGCCTTCCTTGGTAGGAACAGAATATGTATAAAAACGGGTGCGTACCTTGAAATGTGGAAATTAGTTTTCGAAAACGGGATGTTGTTAGTCTTTTCCAATTTTTTTTTAAATGGTGTTTATTTAAAACATCAACCATGATGTTTTCTGTTGTTTATTCTTCAAAAACGCAGCATGCAAACGTACGCGCTGAAAAATATTGATATGAGGGCATTTTCAATACAAC
>Ga0210059_1013935_pt1 | contig 11942 bp, 7 predicted proteins | sample Ectturendosymbi2_FD_188042 | JGI IMG/M metagenome (GOLD analysis project Ga0210059, IMG submission 188042) | Ecteinascidia turbinata endosymbiont from Florida, USA - Sample 2 (SPAdes) (version 2) | ecosystem: Host-associated > Tunicates > Ascidians > Unclassified | place: Key West, Florida... | reverse complement strand
GGGAAACCCTAGGTACACCATACCTCCCGATGGCCATGTTTAGAGCTAGCTTTTTCTGTCCAGTGCTTTGGCTTTCGCACTTTTGAACTTGGTTTTACTTTTGTACAGCGCAACTCTTGATGTGAACTCATATTAGCGTTTATTGCATGCTTTTATAGCAGGGATGTGAAAGCGGAAGCTGGAAGCGGTGGAAGCGGTCCTTTTTCTGTGGAAGCGCGAAAATTCTACAGCTTCCACATACGTTATTTGACTTGAAGAGTAACTTAACGAAAAAGTTTTGTCCATTTCCCGATGTGGATTAAACGGTGAAGTTGCATTTTAAGTCTGAATGAACGTGCGATATCAGTAGACCTACCATACCTCCCGGTTTGACCGGGACTGTCCCGGTTTAAACATCTGTCCCGGTATCCTGCCCCGATTAGCAAAATGTCCCGGAATTTCACTTCAGTGAAATTTTCAAAATGAACTCCAACCTGATGATGCATTGTTATGAAATAATTCCGCTCAATGGCCATTTGTAAAATTGGGGGCTTATTGTTGCGTCATTTTTCCATTTTCTTCAATGTAACTACAGGAACTGCTGCAGTTAGAAGCGATTTCGTGTGTCGCGAGATTACTTCCAATTTCAATAAAATTTTAAAACAAAGTAACAAAATTTTTCCCTTTTAATCTAAGTACAATACTTTATATGTGTTCTCAACCAATCTTAAAACAAATAAATAAGGTATAAAATTTGCCAAGCTCAGGCCTTCGGCCGCTCTTCAGGTTATTTCATTAATGGTTTTGCATTTGTCCCGGTTTAAGCCTAAAAAATATGGTAAGTCTAGATATCAGTAGCGCGAGAGAACGAAAAAAAACATAACTAGCAATAGCATCCATGGCGTTCTTCATAGAAGACCAAGTCATCGTGCTGCTTACCAATTTTATCGGAGGCTGACTTTTCAAATCTGGGTGCTGTCTACTAAAATGGTAACAGTTTGAAAGTACATATGTGTTTGCCAACTCAGTCTGAAAAGCTTTTAGCATTTTAGTAAAAGATGTAAAAAGTTTGATCAAAGCCTTACGTTCTAGAATTTTGCTCAAAGCATTATTATGACGTAACAATATGTGACAATCAGAGTGCTTTGAAGAAACCTGAAACGGTACGCTATGCATTAGCTTGATATTTGTTAGGATGAGGTCAGGTTGTTGTAAGTTCTGTTTGTATTGTTATGTGCTGAAGACAGTTTTCTAGGTTGTGTTTTTTGTAAGAGCAGAGTAGCAGTACCGTGCTGACAGATACCAATTTATGCGATCATTTTAACTACTAACGTGCCCTTGTAAATTGTTTCTAAATATCCCCCTGTTGTACAACCAGTATCGCGAATCATTAGCTGTTTACCCTGCACGCAGGTCTCCGTTGAACGTATGTTCTCCCATTTAAAGCTCGTACTTTGTGAAAACAGAGCCCGAATGGGCAATGAATTAACTGATGCCATTGTGTGTATGCGGACAAATAAATCTGTTTAAAGTTGAAATTATTTTATGTTCGCTGTCTTTTGCTTGTTTGCTCTTATTTTTTGTTCTTTCTGTCGTTTTTGCCACTTTCTTATCTTCGTTTACACTGTTTGATTGCAGTAAATGACAAATTTCGTACTGCCAAGGTCAACGGTCGTTTTCTCGTTTTTTGTTAGTGGAAGCGGAAGCGGTTGACAAAATAGCCGCTTCCACATCCCTGTTTCATGGTAATGTTATATTTTACTTGTTTAATTTTTACTTGCTACCTGTACTTTTTATTTCGCGAGCGATCTTCCAGAAAACTGAAACTGATCCTTTCATACTTCTTAGGTTCAATAAGTCAGGACAGATTTTGTGATCTCGCTTTGATGAGTATAGAAAGGAAGAAAAAAGTGATTTTTATGTAATCATAGACAAATTTGCTTCGATACAGACGTGGACAGTGTTATTTTAGTTAACATGTTATTTTAATTAAAAACAAGAAAAGCCTGGATATATTGATGTTTCCATGGAATTGTGTTCCACCACAAGTAATACATTACTTGCATTAAATAGACTAGTGTACCATCCAAATTCAGTGTTTCGTTTAAAAAAAAATTGTCGTTTGCAGTTGTTGTGTGGCTTTTTCTAAGATTAAATATCTGGTTAGTCAATACTATGTATAAATTATGATTATGTTATTATTTTAATGTTTTGATATCCTTCATAATAAAAAATAATCATAAAAGTATGTCATGGTTTTTATGAATAATTTATAATTGTTGAAAAGTTTAAAGCAAAATCTTTTCTGTTCTTCATGGCTTATATTTCGTAAAAATTGTACCTACATCTAATATTTAAATTAACTATTAAAAACGGCGCATATTTAAACTTTTCCATAGGCAATATCTTGTGTAGATCTGCAACCCCACTGCCCTAGGAATTTTCGAAGTACCTGTGAACAATGCTTTATTCCAATTGAAAGGCACGGTATCCGAAGTCACATTTAATTTTTCAATCAAAACATTCGGAGATTGTCCCAAATACCATTGAGTAACTTTCCAAAAATAATCATACCTTAATTATCTTTCATTAACTTCCACAAATAGATTAAAACACTTATTTTTTGTTTACATGTAACTAAAATCTACACGGTAGTGATTTGCTTCTCATTGGTGTATTTAAAAAAAAGTAATTTTTACAGACTTATTTTATGCAATACGTTCTTAAACTTGTTTTTCTTGTACTTGTATTTTATAAGGTTATAATGTCGCAATATTAAAACTCACCAACGTCAAGGTCACAGCCAAGTCATTCAAAGCAGAACTGGGATTACTAATTGTTGTTGACATGTAGACTGTCCCTCCACCTTCGCTGACCACAAACGTGAGCTCAATTGACCCGTTGTTTGGCAAGTCCACCTTAGAATAGTATGTGTCTCCAGGCTGAACCTTTGCGGACGCTGTTGCGTTGTCCTGCAATAACTCAGTCATTAGTCTTTTCCAAATAGTACATGTTGATTTAATCGAGTAACCAAACTGAAGACAGACGATGAAGCCTGATTACATTTTGAATAATCACAAATTGCGGAGAGCAGAAAAGACAGAGTTTGCAAGCCATAAATCAAGCAGCCCTCACAAGTTATGTGGAAAACATCTTGCGTTGGATTTTCTCTTACAACTATTTCACCTTTGGTTAATAATTTCATTAAATTATGTTGACAAAATTACCAAAGAGAAACGTATATACTTGCTCATTTTGTTTATCATGAAAAACAAACTTTTCTATTTATTTACTTTGTTAACTTTTGTAACAACCAACCTATAACAATAAAAATATAGTTCTAGGTTAGCTGCAAACTTTCGAGGAATCAGCCGAGTGGGCTCTACTTTTATAACTTCGGGATGATTCGGACTTGCACAAGTGTTCAACTAATTAGTCAAGTAATTAATGGTCAAGTAATTAGTCTCTACAACGGCGAGGCAGCCGAATCTATCAGCAATTGTTTTTGACAGGAAATCGATTTCACGTCACTCTACGCATACTCACTCCTCAATCTGCAAGAAATACTTATCGATTAAATATTGAAGGGCTAAAGCAGGGGTCTCAAACATACGGCCCACGAGGACGTTTTGCGTGGCACGCGATGCTTTTTGGGAATTTGCAAATAATTAGCATTTACGTTATTTAGTTTGTTCACCAGTGTTTAAAAGTGCTCTACGAGCGGGTGAACAAGTTCCCTTTGATCGAATGTAGTGGCGGCTAGAAATGATTTGCCTGAAGTCACGATTCCTTTCACAGGAAATAATATGTAAAAGTTGTTTCTAGTAAGGCTCAGGTACCGCCACTATTGCGCCAGCGTCATAGTGTGGCCCTCGGGTTACTTTATAAGTCCTCATTTTGCCCTCGAAGCAATTTGAGTTTGAGACCCCTGAGCTAAAGCAAAGTCAGAGCAAGCACAATCAAGACTACAGTAAAATGAATAAATCAAAACATAAGCTATGCCAAGTAAAAACCAGAAAATACGCCGTTCCTAAATAATAGCTTTCACTAAAAGTTATGTGAAATCGATTTCCCGTTGAAAATGTTTGCTGATAGATTCGACTGTGTCGTTTTGGTAGAGTCTAATTACTTCAACAACCTGTACGTCATCTGGTGGGGGAGCTATTTTTGCTATTGAGACACAGTGGTTTAGTTTTAGCGAAGCAAAACTTAAAATGAAACGTGTTGTTCTTCGTTGACATTGTCAAAATAAAGCTGTGGTCACGAAACCACCAGGTATTTACATAATATTTGCTTGTTTTTTATTAACAACAGTAGTATACTACAAACATCTACATACCGGTAAAACTGCTGGCACGTTGCATGCTTGTCTTGCCAACCTTCCCTCAAGAGCTTCCCGTAACTCGTCGAAATTGTCTAAATTGTAAGCATACTCGCTGTCTGGGTCGTTAGCAATTTCATTTATTTGACCGTTGTCGGCGTTTGCAATACCTACTCCGAAGACAGTTATGCCTGCCTTTCGAGCCTGTAAAAATCGTGAAAATTTCATTTTAAACGATGAGTTTTATTTGAGAAACACATGCAAAACTGATAAAAAGTTAACCGTTTGAAAAATCTTGTGCTATCACTATGAATCATTTGTGAGAAAAATCGATCTTAACAGTTGCGCCACGACATACTTGGGTACATTTTGTTCACGTATCGGACTCACAAGTTTTGGATCAAAACAACACAGAAAGTTTCAAGTAATGACATTTACGAAAAGAACTGCGTGCGTTAAATAATAATAAAATAATCAAACTTTAATGGCGAAGCCCAAAAAAGGAAATTGACTACAAATAGATGTTTTGTAAAACAGTTTCCACCAGGATTTATTTAAATTATGACTGGTACAATGAGATGTCACTGATCAGGTGAAGCCTTCAAAGATTTTATTGCTTCTGACAGATTTTCCCGCCATCTGGTACAAATGAAACCATCAGTTTTCACAGTTCTTTACATTTTCAGCCGGTAGCGACACGCTATCGGAGCTTCGTCCGTCAGTCAAGACTATAAGCACGCGACGAATGCCTTGAGAAAGAGGTCGGACTCCAGCAGTTTCCAGGAATCCATTTTTTAGCACGTCCTCTATGGCCTTGCCAATGGATGTACCACCTGCAGCAAAACGTTAGGCATAGTGGAATGTACGTCAAAAACACGCATAGAAAAGTATGTCATGTCATCAAGTTGGTAAGTATACAAGCTATGCGTGATACGGGAAAACTCCGATCACTGGGTTGTTTTTGCAAAATCCAGATTATGGGTTTTGACACACATAACTAGAGAGTACGTATTACTAAATTTTTATAGGATCTAAATCAGTGGCGTGCAGTGGGGGGGGCGAACTGGGCGAAGCACCTGGAATCCAAGGCAGGGAGCATGCAGTGTGTGATATTACAAAAATTAAAATGCTGTAACCAGATGATTTTTCGCATTGTAAGGCTACTAACACACCCTGCTTGGGTTTAATTTTTCGAAACTTGTTTTTTTGTCAACACCAATTTACGTATTGAAATGCCAGTAATTCTTAGTCTTCAATACCAGGGACCTATACTCTAGGTGCGCATGGCGCACCCATTGAAACTGATAGTCACGTGACTTTTTCTGGATCGTGCGATCAAGGGAGAAACACCGAAAAGGATTCAAAGATAATTATGGACGTTCAATTGATTTTCGGAGCCAAATTTCAAAACTGTCCCATTTCAACTTGCTTGATTTAGCTGACTTTTTGATGAATGAACAATTTCCCGGTTCGTTTTTTAATGTGGCAAACCTGGGTGCGCAGTAATACAGCTGCGCAGCTGTGCTTGCGATATGTGCATCATTTCGAGCTTCGTCATCAGTTGGCAATTCAGGCGAATTGATCGCAACGGCTCACACAAGCCCGTATCTGCTCTGTCCCCCCAGTAATTGCACATTTTGTAGCCATACGCGGGGCGGGTAAACTCGCTCGCGTTGCGGGTATCCGTATTTTCATGGCAGGTGCGGGAACCTGCAGAGTTGTGCGTGCGGGTGCGGGGCGGGCGCAGGATAAGAAATTCTTTGTGCGGGTTACTGAATGTTGACTCAATGTATGTGAAAGTGACTGAGCAAAAATTTATCTTTGTGAGGGTCGCACATTCAATGGCTTACTTTCATCTTAGCAAACCGAAATTTCAGTTCAAAGCTACTGAGAGAGCATTTGAATACTAACTGCGATGGTAACGACTGTATGATATTATTAATCATTTCTAAACTGTGATATCATAGTAAAATTTAGTGCTAATGGAAGAACAAGTGTAGTTAGAAATCAATTTAATGTAGAGGGACACATGAGTAAAAATCAGAAAAATAGAATTCAGTTTTGCACCGAGGTGTCATTGGACACGTGGAAATCTACTAGTGCGTTGAACATGATAAACAAGACCACTACATGGAAAAAGTCATTTGTGCAGTAAAATCTCTTTCTCGCGCACTTGCGACATTATAAATTTAATATCGTATACATACCGCGTAGTCCTTTCTACCGCTTGAAACGTTTAACTGTTTGACCGTCTGCATGTTTGGCACAACTGCATGCGCACTAACTCAAACAAACCCTTGCTCAGTGCAAAATTTTCTTAGAGGGAACACTGGTTGCTGGATATTTTTCCAATTATGAACTGCTCTGTCTTAGCGTTGAATGCTGCGTTTTCCTCCGGTCTCCCAACGTGGAGCGTTGATAATCTATTTTTATTACAGACAACATTGTATAACAACGAGTGAGGAGAGTGCGTGTAGAATAATATGCATGTTGTGTCAACAAGCTTCGCCAAAGCATTGGTTTGGAAACGTGAATATGACGTCATACTATGACGTCACAAACAGTGTATATCAGTAACAACGACTACCACGCGGCACTGCTCAGTGCTAGAATTTGTTAGGTGGGCATACAATCAAGCAGTCGCCCCGGCTTCACCAGACCTCTGCACGCTACTGATCTAAATAGTAACCCCGAGCATCACTTCAACAGCGGCGTGACACCTTTGTGCTTGTGCAGCTTGCAGTGTAGAAGTTCATATGCAACCGTGAATACACCAAAGTTTCACCAGGTATGTCCTTTGCGATTCTGCGTGACTGTCAATGATTTTGCTCTCCCTACGGTACAGTCGTAACAGGGCTATAGCATATTTGTGCTATAGCGGCAAGCTCCGTGTCGTGTTCACTGGCGTGAATCACTTGCATCAAAATTTGCTGCTGTCCATGTCTCAATGCGACATCACCACTGGTAAAACAACTGTGCCAATACTGCACTTATATGAGAACCTCTGATTCTAAAACCAGTGGTAGATCTAAGTTTACTTTTCTAGGTGCCATTGCACACTCAATAAGGAACTACGTTTTTCATTAAATTCAATATCAGGTTTAGCGGAACAGGACTCGAACCTTACAGTGATCAGCTCTGTTGTGAAAAGCAAAAGCTGCATGGCTCAAATAATCGTGATTCTGTTTCGCAATGTATTCAGGATTTATAGAAGCACTGCACAGGAGTCTGAAGTTAAAACTTTTACCGAATGCAAGTGTAGATGACGTACAGTTCACAGTATAAAACTCTATAGCCGCAATTTTATTGTATGCTGTTGATGAATGCTTGATGAATGCACTGCTTTGGCCAAGGCATCATCATCATCTCGCATGTTCAGGCCGTAGATCTTCATCCGTTCGCGCGACATTTTATTCAGAATCGTGTCTCCACTGAGACATAAATCTTGTAGCGTAAATGAGTTTTACTTTCGTAAACCTTGCAAGAAGTCATTTAATAGTAAGTTCTTTTTTTTCGGGATAAAATTCATGCACTTATCTACTCAATTCCTTCATATTGCCCAAAATTATTCACAAACAGTTGTAACCAAACAACCCATATCTGTTGAGGAAAACTCTCGTAGTTTTTTAATTTCATATTCCTTCCACAATTGATGCTTTTATTACAATGTTCTATGTTATTATTCTGTATATTATATTAGGATATTATTCTGGGCACGCTTTAAATGCAGTGTTTCACAAAAACACTTCTGCAGATAAATATGGAGGGTAGAATGGCAGCATTGCGCTGATTAATTGTCTGGGTCTCTGTGACAACGCAATTAAAGAAATTATGTGTTCAAAAATTTTTTTCTTGCTTTCGTCAGTTGTTTTCATAAAAGCTAAGTGGACCATTGCGGTTTGTATTTTGGTGTGTAGAAAAATGAGACCAATTTATTTGAGACCATTTATTTGAGACCACGACATTTGAGACCACATTCATTTGAGACCACATTCACATGAGACTTTTTCATTTGAGACCACCTTCACTTGAGACCATATTCATTTGAGCCCACATTCATTTCAGATCATATCCATTTGAGACCACATTCATTTAACACCACATTCATTTGAGACAAAACTCATTTGAGACCACATTCATTTGAGATCACATTCATTTGAGACCACATTCATTTGAGACTACATTCATTTGAGACCACATTTATTTGAAACCATTCATTTGAGACCACATTCACTTGAGACAACATTCATTGTAGATCACATTCATTTTAGATCACATTCATTTTACGCCATGTCAAAGTGAAGCTGTTTTGATTTACTGTGAATGACGTTTTTATGATCTACCTTCCACTTCTTTGCGGGAGACCTGAAGTTTTGCAATGTTACGCCTTTCCGTGTCCAAGGTGACTCACGCTGGATTGTAAATGTACTCGCACTTCAAAACACCGCTGAAACCAGGAAACTTTTCATACCTCGGGCTTGGAAGGGAGCATTGCTTCTCTGAAATGTCATGTTGTTACACCAAGTCAAAGAATTATATGTTTTGCATTCCTGCCCGTTTCCTTTATCGAAACGCCACAATATTTTCAGTTTTTAACTGAAAAATGAAAGACGAGAAAAAATGTCTTTTTTGCGTTGATCGAAACAGTCACAGAAGAAAATCGAATTTCGTGGCTTTTGAGAAGAGACATGCCACTGCGTATGAGCGAGCGTCTGATGCGTGATCTCAACAAATGCGACTGTTTTAGGAGATAACGTTAATTCCGAGAAATAACAGAATTCACAAAAAATTTTCAAATGACGATCATCTTGAAACATATTAGTAAAAATGAAGAAGTCCCAACATTTTTCTTTTTTTCAAAAATTTCGGGCGAGAAATATATTCTTGTATTATTTCGCCCAATAGCATAATGTGCTATTTCAGACATTGTGAGATTTTCTTCGCAATTAACATTATCTGCTAAAACAGTCGCGCTTGTAGACGTTTTGCTTATACGCAGTTGCATGTCTCTTCTCAAAAGCCACGAATTTTTTCTCCTGTGATTGTTTCGACCAACGCAAAAAGACTTTTTTCTCGTGTTTCATTTTTCAGTTAAAAACTGAAAATATTGTGGCGCCTGGGTAAAGGAAACGGGCAGTAGTGCGAAACATATAATTCTTTGACTTGGTCTAAATGACATTTTAGAGGTGCAATGCTCCTCTCCCAACCCGAGGTATGAGGAGTTATTTGGATTCTGCGGTGTTTCAAAGTGCTAGTGCATTTACAACCCAGCGTAAGTTACCTTGGACACGGAAAGGCGTAACCTTGCAAAACTTCAAATGAATAGTCACCTTGCAAAACTTCAGATCTCCCGCAAAGAAGTGAAAGGATCACAAAAATGTGATACACAGCAAATCAAAACAGCTTCATTTTATCAACACTAAGAAAAGCCCTCAAAAAATTGCGTGAGGTCGTAATCTATGAAAACAAGCCAACACTAGCAGCAAGAGGCCGTTCACAGAACACTCCAAGCTTACGTAGGTTTTGTTTTAGCACTTTCTCCATAGCTGTTTGTCCTGCTTTTAGTTTTAGCGATTTTGACAGGGGTGACGGTCTTGGTTTTGCTTTTGACGTCTTTTGCGTCACACTGCTATTTCTTACGTCATAGAGTCTTTTGGTTTTGAATTGCTATAGCATTGCCATGTGTTGCTTTATTTGTTGACTGAAGATGGATTAAGAATAATCCAAAACGTCTCAAAATAAAACATGTATAGTTTTTTGAAGGCTTTTATAGTGTTGATGAAACTGTTAATTCTATCCCAATTTTAAGCTCCAAAGCTTCACTTTAACATGACGTAAAATGAATGTGATCTCGAATCAGGGACGCCGGAACGTCGATAGGGCAGGGGGTGGCAGAAAAGGAGTTGAGGGCAATATAAACTTATAAAAAACAAAAAATCGTTACCAATGATCAGGCCCGTAGGCTAACTAGGAGGGACGCAGGGGGAATAGTCTCCTCTGAAAAAATGTGTCGGACATAGTTTAAAAAATGCCCCCTCCCTGTAAACTCTTCGCCTTCCCTGGTGTCCCAATCTGGTTAGGGCTGCCAATTATGCTTGCTACAGTTCAACAATAACGTTGACTTCAAAAATAATAAAACAAGCTACAGACAGCTTGTTTGAATTCGTTCTTGATAAATCATATAATTGGCTATGAAAAGACACCTTTGCCCTCGTTTGAAAGGTCAGGGATTCAATGCCACTGCTCTCCGGCGTCCTTGTTTTCCGCTATCAACAGCCACTGCCTCGCTACATTACCTGCCAAGATGTCTGTATTCAAGAGTCACATGCGACAAAACGCCTGATATCGTAACTTGAAGTAAACATTTGAAGATTTGTTGCCATGTTGTTATTACACGCTAAAGACCAACAGTAAAACGATCCGCTCGCAAGTTCGGCAACTTGCCCCTGCAGGCAGTAGCGTAGCCAGCCCAAAAATAGGGGGGGGGCAATAAATTTGGTGGGGGCCAAAATGTTTGATTTTAGGCGAATAACACTATTTTGTTTGTGATACCACCTCTCAAAGCACAAATGACTATATGTTCTAAAAATTTGTGGGGGAACATGGCCACCTACTGCAGGCCCCTCTGGCTATTGCTATGCCTGCAGGCAAAGGAGCGGACATGAGTTAATTGCAAACTCAACACTACATGACACCAGACCACTGAACCTGGATCTTGCGCAGTGTGAGTGTCGTACCGGAAAATAAACTGTTATTGCAAGAAATAAATCAATTAATCGGAATTGAGCTGCTGGCATCAAATTTTCTGGAAAGTTTTAGTTCTTAGACCCAATTTCCAAAGAGGGGCAAATGCCCGTTTTGACCCCGGGACAGATCCAGCCAATAAGTTTAAGGGGGCGATTTCAGTTATATTTGTTAGTCAAGTCTCCTTACGGGTTCACTACTTTAAGATTAAGTATACTTCACAACACTTCTGTGACAAAACAATGGATTTAGTGTAAAAGCATACCCATAGCCACAATAGTCATTCTTTACGCATTTACATGTTTAGCAACAATGTTGACCTCAAAACTATTAACAGAAATTATAGAAAACCATCCTGAATTTTAAGCGTGCGCGAATAGCTGCAATAAATTTGTTTCAAATTTAATCTTGATAAATCATGAAATTGCTTATGATACTGGTATGAAAGGGCACCTGTGCCCCCGTTGCCCCCCTTTCAAAGGTCAAGGGAGGCAGTGCCCCGTAATGCACCCCCGTTCCGGCGTCCCTGTCTCGAATGAATGGCATGTGTGGTCACAAATGAATGTGCTTTCAAATGAACAGGTCTCAAAAGAACGTGGTCTCAAATGAAGCTGTCTCGAATGAATGAGTCTCATTTGAAAGTGGTCTCAAATGTCGTGGTATCAAATGACCGTGGTCTCAAATGAATGGTCTCAAATGAATTGGTCTCAATAGTCATGGACAGTGTTTTTTTTATGGTGTTTTGAGGGACCAAAACGGTCTCTCAAATTCCTCCAACGGTCTCTCAAAATATAGTGACCTGAAATCACATCAATGGAGAACGGTCTCTCAAATTCCTCCAAGCGGTCTCTTAAAATTTCCTTGCGGTCACCAAAGCGAAACCTTAAAAAAAACCCTG
>Ga0210059_1013934_pt1 | contig 11943 bp, 10 predicted proteins | sample Ectturendosymbi2_FD_188042 | JGI IMG/M metagenome (GOLD analysis project Ga0210059, IMG submission 188042) | Ecteinascidia turbinata endosymbiont from Florida, USA - Sample 2 (SPAdes) (version 2) | ecosystem: Host-associated > Tunicates > Ascidians > Unclassified | place: Key West, Florida... | reverse complement strand
GAGCTGTCAATGGTCTGTGCAGGACTTTCAGAAAGAGACCTAATTTTGGGGGGTCCACTGGGGGGGCCAGGCAAAATTTTGGGGGGGAAGTGGCCCCCCCTGGCACCCCCCTAGCTCCGCCCCTGCCTGCCTTCATTGGCTGTTTGTCAGTAAAATATTAAAGAACGTGTGGGTTGTGCTTGTAGCAGCAAACGTCAATCAAAACTGCACTCATTCTCGCTTCGTCCGCACAACCAGTGTTATTACTGTGCAAGGCGTTTAACGGTCGCATCTAACTTCAGGCAAGAAACGCCACGGATGTGAGAAAGCATCAGATGACAGCCAAGCTTTGCGAAGACTTTTATGCTTCGAACGGATGTGATGAAAAAAGTTGAAAAAGAAATGCTTGGAAGCAGCTGTTTACTGAACAACTTACGCCAAGCTCTGACAAAATGATTCGATGGTGAAGAAATGGTTTTCAAGGTAACCCGTGGCAACGCGTCGCATCGATTCGAATTATTTTTTTATAAAAAACGTATGAGCCTGAGCGAGCACTTACCCCCCACATACGTCATGTCTCCCCTAAGCCACCGATGAAAAATACGAGGACAAGAGAAATCACGCAAGAAAGCGTTTTGTTTCATCTGTTGAAGTGCATTGTTGACAACAAGAAGATAGAAACGAACTGAAACAACAGCAAACAAATATAGAAGAGAAATCTACAGTGTTACATGAGTTAAAAACGTTTTTCACAATTGCATAAGTAAATACACCACGCCGATAGGACGATGAAAATTGAAAGTAAAACTCTGCACGCGCGAAAACAGATGGTCTCAGGATAAGTCTAATGTGAAAGAAGGTCCTTACAGTGTATAGCTGCGCGAATACAATGGCTGCAAAAATGCATGACTAATGGAGGCACAAAACTCATAGGCTAAAATTCTTCAAAAAATGCTTCCTTTTCGAATAAATGGAACATTCTGGAAAATACTGAGCACTTCTCTGTGTGGTAGTTGGCCGTTCAAAGATGACGTCACGCTATCCCAGCGAAATGCAACTTATCCCAGCCTCGGGCGGAATATTTGGTAATCTTTTGCAAAGAAAAAACAGCATGACGTCAAACAACTCGAAAATCCCCCTTTTGATCGTGACGTCACGCATGAACCGCCGCAAACGCACCTCTGACCAATGGTATTTTACGAAACAAACACATGCGATGGAAACAATAACAGCACCAAGGATGACGCGTCTTACGTCACGAGGAGAAAGTTAGAAACTACGTAGCCATGTAGGTAGCTTTGAGTGAAGTGCATCAAAGTGAATACACGTGTGCATAGGGGTCAGTGCGTTCTTACCAGCCAAGCTATCAAAGACTACGATTACTCATTGCATAGGCGATTACAGATAACACGGTTTACACGGCGCTGTAATACTTGCCCGTCTGATTTCACTGGGTTGTTGCGACGCTCAGAAAGGCCATCCGATGCTTGGGTTTAAACAGGTAAAAAAAGCTAAATTGAAAGATCCTTAAAAGAGGTTGATTCATTCAACTTCGTCGTCTCTGTGAAGACTAGTTACCTGAACCCCCCCCCATCGGATCCCGCAGCTGAAGCTCGTTCCAGGGTTCGTTGCCGTCTTTTGAGGAAGGTCGCAAATCGCGATATACAGAACTCATCTACCCACACTTGCGTCTCCGGCCACAAAGCGATAGGGAAAAGGCAACGCGCAGTGCATCGTTTATAAATGCAAGTGAAATAGAAGTGACAGACGAATGTGAAGACCGCGGTCTGGCCAGCCTGGCCATAATTTGTGCGATTTCGGCCATTTATAAATCATTCGCATCGCACGAAAGAGATAATATTGCAATGTACAAAAAAGGAAGATACCCTTCGCAACAGACCAGGGAACCTTTCGTGCTCCTATCTGGGTTTCTCGCTTTAATGACAGTCGTTCCCGCGAGTGAGCTTCAGATAAAACAGAAGACGGGCACAAAACGTCGGCAAATCACTTCGTATTTGACAGAACTCGTTTTCAAACGTCGACGTTTCCAGGCGTTTTCCTAACTGCGCAAACAGCAAAACGTGGAACTCGTACGGATTGCCGATCATTCCATTCGGGCAAATACACGCACGCGAGAGCAACAAGAGTTTGCTGGTCACAGCTTTGTCAAAGGCGGGAAGCTGTCGACACTCGGTTTTATTCCGCAGCTGTTTCTTCCCTTGCTGCCGTCATTTTGACTCATTTTGCCATCACGTGAACATTTTTCTACTTAAATTAACACCCCAGTTCACTTTGATTTTGACGAACTTCGCAGCGTTAGAACAGAACCGTCGCCAGACAGTCGTCAATAGGGGGGGGCTTTGCGTTTGTGCGGGGGCGCTTGACATCCAAATTTGACAAAAATTCCACTAGTTTATAGTGTTTCATATTTCAAGTTGGGGGGGCTTAGAGCTGTATTTGGGGGGCTAAGCCCACCAAACCCCCCAGTGGCGACGGGACTGCGCTAGAAGGGGGCAATACCCGTCCCCACGGACCACCGCCTCGCACGCTTGCGGCTGGAGGAACGAAAACGAAATGCTGCCACAAGCAACATCTCCGATACCATTGACAAAATACGTTGAAAAGACAAAAACAAGCTATCGAGTGGAAAAGCAAGCATTTGCGAATCGCGTGGATGTGCTCACGCAGGATGGTGAAAAAAGCTTTGCGAAGAACCAGTCAGCGACACGGATCTGTGTGAACAATCGGAAGCTGACGTCAGTCGCTCGCGTCATCAGCGACGTCACAAACGCGATTGACGAGCTCGTGAAAGCGGTCAGCGCCGTCGACGTACAGGTGATGGGTGGCGCCCTCTATCGACTAGAAAAGCATAAGCGAAAATTGAAAATCGGTCCAACGTTTTCAAAAAATCCAAGTTCGGTGAAAAAAGGTAAAGTGGAGGAAGTGCGCTCACACAATCGTGAACGTAGACTCGATATGTAAGCGGCCCGAGAAACACTACACAACAAAGGTTAAACAGTGACATGTCGTTGAGCAAAACGCAACAATGAAAGTGGTCGGCCACTGGAGCGCAGAGCCGTTAAATGCACTGCTTCTCGACCAGTGGCTGTTTGCGACCGCGTACCACTGATGGACCGCGAAACATTTCAAAACGTTGCAATATTCCGGTATTTAGCTTGTTTGTTTCTTGAAAATTATCGGATTTTCTATTGATTGCATCGGGAAATCGTACGATATCCAATGAGCAGGTTCACGCTTTCCAGTAAATTGTATGTGTTGTTTATACCGTTTTTTTTATCGTTGTTCCACCACAATATCTCAATTTTATCGTTGTTGTTCCACCACAATGTCTCATAGTAAGCCGCAGAAAAAGTTTACAGTTAAAGTGGATGGCAAGATGAAAAAGGTTGAAAAGCACTGGTTCAATGTCCAACGAAATGTCGAACGAAAATTTGAGAAACGATTTTCAACTCACGTGAACTTCAACTCGATGATTCGAAAGAAGTTCTTGAACTTCGTAACCTGACGACGACTCCATCCACGATTCGGCGCCGTAGATGAAGGTGACAGGGACGTCTGGGCTCAAAGCGGCTGCGTGCGAGAGAGAAAAGCAATCACGGCATGGGTCAGTGTGTCCCAGTACAAAAAAATGTGTCCCAGTACAAAAAATGTGTCCCAGTACAAAAAAAGTCAGCCTTTGTTCCGGCTTCGAACGCCAGCATAGCAACAGTCCAAACGAAAAGTGGACGCTTTGGATTAAAGACGAGATCAGGAAGGGTCAGATCGATATAAACCAACCTATGAGTTGAAATTCGAACTCACGTCGACCAATCAGCGACAAGCACTGATCACGAAGGTTTCCTAGTCTGTGTTAACATTTGAAGCTCATGCGGAGCCGGTTGTCGCAGGGCAAACAATCCTGTCCCCCGCGACGGAGCAACGTATGCGAAGGTCGTAAACAAGAAGCCGCACCCACCCATTCTTTAAACAAGAAGCCGCACCCACCCATTCTTTCCAGCATCGGGTTGATGGCGTAGCCCACGCTCTCGTTCATTCTGGCGAATCCTGTCTCGCCGCTGGAAAAGATAAAGTTGAACATTCGCTGAGAGAACTTTCGAGAAGGTGAAACGAAACGCTTTGGTAACGGTCAGCTTTGCGAAGCTCACGTTCAACCTTGCTGTGCTCAGAGCTTAAAAATGTGGTCACTGTTTTGCTCCCAGCATAACTGACAATCAGTATTGGTTTGTGGAAGAATGGAAAGACGATTTTTAAAGAAACGCTTCAAACCAGTGGTTCTCTAACATTTCGCTGAAGCGAGCCAAATCCAGATCTACAATTTTATTAGAGAGCCGCACTAAAAAATTTAACACAATTAAGTCCAAACAACGAAGCCTGTTACAGTATTAGAGATGCTATTGAAAGACTGCTGAGAGCCGCTTGAAGGGTGCTTGGGAGTGGCAGTTGAGAACCACTGTTTTAAATATATTTAAAGCTACGTGGAAGCGTCAGTGAAGCATAACAGCAATATATGACACAACAATAAGTATCGTGACGATTTCATCATTGCCATGGGAACAATGCGTTGGCTATCTACTCTTCTTGCTTTCACAACATCTGTAGCAATTTGCTTTCATTACAGACGGCCTTATCGAGATAATCAACCACTTATATTCGTCACAAACCTGGGAGGACCGGCGTTGCAATGGTAGATGTAATTGAACACGGCGTTTTTATGTCTTGCTTCTACTTCGGGAAATCTGCCTTTGAAATCTCTGCGGATTCGCTTCAACAGCTTGGGACCTGTTTAGAGTTACGCGTAAACGAAGATCTTACACACAGAGCCGGCAACCAATTCAGGGATAAAAACATACCATGTAGCGACAGAAAATCATCATCAAGTGTGAACAAACCCTGGTGTTTTTCTCCGGACAAAACGTGAAGTCTTTATGAAAGCTTCACTTTCGTGAGACCCTAAAGTGACGCCCTAATATTCCCTTCGAAGATTGGTCATTGAAGAAAAACAAACGAAAAATGGCGCAAGCTCTAACGTTACAAAGTATTTTGGATATAGACGAAAAGCGAAAGCATTTCGCAGCAAAAACATTTTACTCTGTTTTGTAAGACTCGGCAGATTATTGACTGCGTCTCCTGAAAACAGGGAAATGTTACTTTACTTTCCGTCTTTTCATGCCTATATATTTGTTTGTTCAACTCTATCATCTATTTAATCCAGTGTTTCCCAAACTGTGTGCCGCTGATGAAGCTGAAGTGTGACGCGAACGTTTTATGTTTTGACAAAACCTTCTGTATGTTACATCACTTCCGTTACAAAGTTTGTGAAGAGTAGGTTTTTATAAAGTAGGTGTGCCGCGGCCAAATCTAGTATTTATTATAGTGTGCCGTAACGAAATAAAGTTTGAAAAGCGCTGCTTTAATCACTTCAAGTCTAATGAGAACTTTCTTATCACTATATTCAGTCTATGCGTCCGCCAACACAAAGCTTAAGCTACATGTTTAGGAAAGAAGCTTTCCAAATCAACAGACTTAACGATACATTCCAGTTGAAGTTCAGCGTTCGCAGTGCCCGAAATTGCCACACTGTTCAACGCCTGGGTTTATTTTCCGGTCACAGACCGAAATGTTCTGGAAAAGACCGAAAAAAATTAAGTCATTTCGGTCAGAATGTCTGAAAATATAGGCTAAAAAACACTGTTATGGCGAGTTTTCACGCAACTTTGAGACAAATGACGGAAATGTCTCAGTGAAAGACTTCAACGTACCAAGCGGTCCAGCAGTCCGCACGCCGCAAAGTGGATTACACGCACAGCACTCCAACAACCGGATGATTGCTCGGATCCAAAGCGGAATCCGATTGTAGCGTTCGGAGTTTGGATCGAATCTGGGGAAACCCCACGGGTCCGCAAGAACTAGACTTTGCAACCTATAAGAAAAGTGATTGCCACCGTTTTTTCATATCGGACAGTTCATTAGTGATAGTTCGACCAAATCTTAACAAGGCTTCACGCTCCGACTCCCGGTTGCTCAAAACAAGAAAACGCGCATTACCATCGAATGACGTTGACCCGCGCGTTACTCTCAGCAACCGCAAGATTCCATCCACTTCTAGTCGAACTCTCCCAAGTTGCGCAACCCTTTCCAAATGCGCACATGGACAGGCTGACTTTCACGTTTTTGCGTTGTATGAACTGTAAGCTAAACACTCATTCTGCTTTAAGCTCCTAGTCAAGTGATAAATAACTTGCAATTTTTTCTAGGGGGAAACATAGCCCACAATCTTTCAAACAACTTAGTTCTTTAAAAGTGTGTATATTCGCATAACGACAAAACTTTGGAAAGGGTCCCACAACTTGGAATAATGCACTGGTAGAAGTGGATAACATCTCGCGGTTGCTGAGAACAGCGCGGGGGTCACAGTCATTTGATTAATATTGGCAATAATCAACAGTTAATGATGGCAACAATGTTTTGAAAAGGCTTCTGAAACTATTGTTTCGACCTAATTTTACTGATGAAATGCGAGAAGAGTGCCTCATAGTACTACCGCGTGAACAAAAATTTGATTCAAGGCCGTTGGCAATTACTGTTAGTTGTTTTCCAAAAGCTTGCTGTAGAAGTTCTTGAAAGATTTACTTCAAAATCGAAATCGTGAACAGAACCAAACGTCAAAACCTAAAAGCTTTCGCCTGCAGAGACGCGTTGAACGGTTTCTTTATTAGCATCTAAGGCAGGGCTGTTAAGCACAAACACACAGCGGGTCGAAAGCAAACGGAGAAACAAGCGCTAAGGCAGGTTTACCATTTACCCAGTACAACAATAACGGTCGCGTGCACATCTTAACCAAACAGTCGTGTTGGTTTGATTTCTGTGCAAAAACTCAGATCAAAAGCCGGTTAATCAACAACGACGTGTTCGCGACTCGCAGTTCAACTGCAGTGTTGCCAACCTTGCAGTTTTCCCGCGAATTTGGGCTTGTTTTTTTGTGAAGTTGAGGGTATTTTGGAAGACTTGCGGGTTGCTTGTTTTTGGGTTTGTTTTAACTGAAATTTGCTTGTTTTTTGGGCTTGTTTTTTGCAGATTTCTGTTTTTCTGATTGTTTTTTCTTCAAATTTGATGACAACTTTCTGTTTCAATTTGCTCCTAAAGACATGGGTGTGTTTTTGTGAAAATTTGGTCATTTTGGGTTTGTTTTTTCGTATTTGCCACCATGCTTTTTTATTTAACTTACTTGCTGATTTTTCGTTTTGTTGCATTTTCCTGCCAATGCATGTTGGGCTTGTTTTTCGTTGAAATTACCTATTTTTGGCTTGTTTTTCATATTTTCTTGCTTGTTTTTGCAAAATAACCTGGCATCACTGTTGGACTGTCATTCATTGTCGTTGTCACTTTCTCCTTGCGCGTGTGCAGAACAACCACGCAGCGCAATGTTGCGGCATCTACAGAGCCGCGCACAACTCCACAGCGATTATGAGATAAAAATGTCACGACGTTTTGCTACCCTCCCCACTCTCTGTTCGCGCTGAGTCGTTGTTCAAGAGGTGTGTTCACAAAAAAGCGTTTGGTTTCTTGCAAAAAAAAAGCTTACAAAGCACCAGATTGCTTTGCTCATAGTACGCCATGTTCTCAATTTAGGCTTCAGCTTTACCCAAGTCTTAATCAACACTTCCAGCAGTGTTGATGGGGAGGGGACTTGTATTCGTTCGTGCTGGCGCAAAGAGCCGAGGCTCAAGCGGATAATAATGTGAACGGTTTTCCGAAGCTTTCCGAAGCAAAGCCTCCGTTCCGAAGCAAAGCCTCGGTGCGCCGCCAAAGTCATGAAAAGAAGCAAGTTGTTCAGGCAAAAGATAGATAGCAAGTAAGAAGTAATATCAGTTGCCCAGTGCCCGCATGCATAACTGATTTCTCCGCTGGTACCGTTGCTTGCAGAATAGAGGGCTACGTTATGCAAACGTGCGAGATTATGTTGTGAGCTCTACACGCGATTGCATCTTGTGTTCGTTCCGTATGTGCCTCACAGGCCGAGAAACTGATATTTCAGTTGCGAGATGTTTACAGAAAGGCAGGTCTGAGATGCTGCACACGTCGCACGCCGGACGATTGGCGACGTCATCAAAAGACGTTGCAGGATCTCAGCTGGGTTTGATGCAGCGTCGTCCCAAAAACACAGCAAAGAAAATTCCTTCATGCCACACTCTCGAGACTGATTTTCCATATAAAGAAAGTGCTAACCGCGCGTATTGTATAGACTGACTTAAAACTTTCCGATATAATTTATCTCAGCGATACACCTACCTGTCTGGGTATCTCAGCGCGTACGAAGCGACCAAAAAACCGCCGAAACTATGACCCAGCAAAACCATTTTTTCGATCTTCAAAGCGTCTCTCCACTGCTCGATGGAATCGACGAACTGTTCCTCTGCGAGGTCAGGGTTGCGGTTAAACTTGGGTCGGCTGCTTCGTCCGAAGCCGAGCAAATCAAACGCGTATAGAGTTCGCGTCTTGCTGAGCGGTTCAAGATTGTTCGCCTGAAATTTAGAGGTTGTTTGACTTTCGAAAGAAATTATGTTCAAAAAACAAGCAAGATGGCTAGGTTGCGCCAAAGTAAAAACTTGCAGGGAACTGTAAAAGAAATTTTTTTCAGACGGCCAGCTTTCATACAACGTTGAGTAAGCCGTAAATTCTTACAGAAATGACGAGAAGAATGGAAGTTTACTTCTACAAACGATTTTATCATATGCCAGTTTCGCTGTTTTGTTACGGAATTTAGTCTTTATGACGTGTATTTGCTATTTTTAATTCTAGAAAGTCAACAGAATAATGCTTCTAAAAGTGCAAAGGTTCCATCTAGATCGCGTATTTCTGCAATTTGATTTAAACGATTCTGGTTTTAAACATGAAGATGCACCTGGACCTCTCAAAGAGTTTAGTGGGTCTAGTTTTTTTTGGCCATGGACCGAATTTTTTTATGACCGATAAAGTAAGTAAATTCGGTCATAATGTCGGCAAAAATAGACTAGTGAGTACTGTTATGGCGAGTTGTAATCATATTATGAGACAAATGACCTAAATGTCTTAGCAAAAAAAAAGCAGAAGTGGGTTACTTCCACCTATGCCAAAAATCAGCTGCAAATAGCTAAAAACATTAAGATTAGGGGTCGGGAAACTTTTTTAACAAAAGAGTTGGTTTTTACGTTAGTTTCGATTTTTTCCACCACTTGGAATATGCAGTTGTCTCGGAAGCTTTCAGGTTGGCACCCATGATAAAAGTAACCACAAATTCAAATAAATTACTCATTTGGTTATAACTATCCTTGACAATAACAGTTTACTTACCCAAAACCCCACACCTGCACCAAAGCCATGTACCATAACTAGTGGAATTTTATTTCTAGCTTCTCTATTTGCGATTACTGTCCATATCTTGATTCCATTGGGAAGTTGAACAAATTTTTTTGTCAAAGTACATTTAACACCTGAAACAACATATGATATATACAGGTGGTTTGCTTGAACGACAATCTCTGCAATGTAACTACAACTTGAGTGAACCGTTAGTGCTTTTCCAGGTTGAAACATGTACCAAATCAACAACAGACAAAAAAGTAGACAAAGCATACAGAAAATCAAATCCTTGACGTTTTAACCTAACATGATGTTTACAGAAAATCAAATACAGAAACGCATGCAGAAAATCAAATCCTTGATGTTTTAACCTAACATGGTGTTTTATAAATGCACAGTGGATTTGCAAAGAGCAACTCACAAACGAGCATCTTTCTTTCAGCAGATGCAAGGTCACTGTTAGATGTAGGGGTCCATTTACATCTTTTACTTAAACAGCAGGAGTTTTCATCACTAGAAAAAACATAATGTAGATGTTACCTCACGAATCTCAAACAAACTTCACTCAAAAATTCGTGTGAACAGCACAAATAAAAAAGTATAAATGTTGCACCTAATTATCTTTTCAAAGTATTTACATAGCCAGTTCACTAAATATTCACGTCTTTCACGAATATGCCTGCCAAACTGTACTGATATACAATAGCATATTTATTTACATAGCAGCACAGCATTGGTATGTATGAGTGACACCTTGCACACTGACTTCTTACTCTTTTATCTGATGTATATCGCATAAAACAACAAGAATAAATGGTAGACATACAAAAATCAATGTGTTGACAGTTTATCAGAGCCAACGAGAACATTTACTGACGTTCATTTAAAGTTTGTTGTTTTTTTTAAACCAGCTGATAAATACTTGACCAGTGTTTTTACATAGCAGAAAACTTTCGGTTGGAAGTAAGTGTTTAGATCAACACACAGCTATTCATCACTTACTCAGATAATGAGTCAACATCTTCATGCAATGACGTAGTTTCCCTGAAAATACCATCCATTGCAAAGGTTGATGTTAATGCAGCATAGATAATCCCACAGCAACCTAATTTCCCTCACAATTTCTTTCAAAATACATGTAAAAAATACTGTTGAACATAGAAGGCTAGCACAGTAAAAGTATAGCATATTAAGTACATGCAACACTGATGATGGAAGACATGAACTCTTGAAGTCTAGTTTGGTGGAATGAGGTTCAGTCAATGCCAGAAGAGCTACTGGGCCATTTTGTGTCAATTCTCAGGAAGTGGTCAGGACACCCTTTCCAATTTTCCTGAAATTTTACTCAAATTGTCATTACTCCATATGATGAACATCTGCAAAATTTGAATGAAATCTGTCAAGAAATGGCATGATTATAAAGCCTTTTAGTTGGGAGGGCATAGCCGGGGGGGAGCAAATTGTTCATATTTGGCTATGTGTAACCCTTTAATGTCTGCGTGCGACAATATATTGGCGCGAGGTTTTTTGGTTATGACTCGCCAGCCGCTAAGCTAGAGAGTTGTTCAAACCCTCTACGGATGCGGCAAGTCTTCTTGGTTCTTATAAAAAAAAAATTTTTGATTTGGGTGAAGGGTTCGCCTGGGAGAGGCTCGCAAAGTGGGAGTGTTTCTGTTTTTTTGATCAACTTTGACAGGCCCTGGACGCCAATCCAATGGGCCATAATTTTGGCTCAAACGTTTTTTGAAACCTAGATGATCTCCCGCGTCGATAAAGACCTTGCTTGACCTTCTAGCATGTCTGGAACCAAAGTTATGGCCCAAAACCCTCATTTAACCCCCTGAATCAGAATATGCTGAAAAATAGCATTTAATACAATTGTCTGAAGTAGACCCAGAACATACCAATTATAAAATTATGTTTGTTTAATTGCATTATTTTGATCAGTAGAGCAGTGCAAAGTTTCAGTCCTAGAAGCTTTTATATCACGTGCTGTTTCAAGTGATGGACAGAGTAAACTTGAAAGTGTTCCAAAGTCGAAAAACAACATTAACACTTTGGCGTCTGGGTGGTTTTGGCGATTTTTGCAAAAAAAAAGTGAGTTTTCAATTGCCTTACCAACGCTCTAGCTCCTCCGCCGATTGCGCTAGAGAGCTGTTCAACGGCTCAAACGGATCGGCCAGTCTAGTAGATTGCACTCGAAAAAAATTTTTTTGCTCGGGTGTGCAGGTTTTTTGTGAGTGACGTCATAAGTGGAGGACTTCTAGGCCACCTTGCCCCATTTGCCTGGCCCTGGGCGCCAACCGTTAGGTGGTAGTATTTCGCTGAAGTTTTCACTGGAAACTAGGCTACAATCCTAGTCTTTTGATACTTTGGATGACCTGCTGGGGTTTCGGGTTCAAAAGTTGTGATGTAAGTTAGTAAAAATATTTGATTAATTAGCTAATTAGTTAATTAATTAACTTGTTTATTTTAGATCATAACTTTTGAACCAGAAACGCTAGAAAGTCGATCAAAGGCTCAAAAGACTTGAACTCGAGTCTAGTTTCCAATGAAAACTTCAGCGAAACACTTTGGCCTAGTGGTTGGGCCCTAGGCCAGACA